>ERZ773188.65-NODE-65-length-112831-cov-5.121497_pt1 | contig 112831 bp, 152 predicted proteins | sample MGYA00581011_ERZ773188 | MGnify/ENA primary metagenome ERZ773188 (study PRJEB29015, sample SAMEA2737798) | human gut metagenome | biome: human gut; feature: human-associated habitat; material: faeces | place: China | collected 2012 ...
GCCAAATTTCCTTGATTGGAAGTTCATCATATCTTTTAATAAATCCTTCCATTAATTCTGGTGTATAACTACTTCCTCCACCAATTGTTACAATTTTTACGGGTTTTTTACTCATTTTTATATCCTCCATTTTTTGATATATTCATTATAACATAGAGGTCTATACAAGAAAGCTTATTTCATTTTATGAAAAAAAATAGAAGCGTGAGCTTCTATTTTAAATTATCTAATACTTTATAGATTTCTTCAGCAACTTCATCCATTGATTGATTTCCGTCAACATTAGTAAGTTCACCTAACATTGTGTAGTAATCAATTAAAGGTTTTGTTTGTTTATTGTAAGTATCAATACGTACTTGAACTGCTTCTTCACTTTCGTCAGAACGTTGTGTTAATTCTCCACCGCATGCGTCACAAACACCTTCTTTTTTAGGTGGATTGTAAACGATATGATATGATTTACCACAATCAGCACAAGTTCTTCTTCCTGATAAACGTTTAACTAATACATCTTCAGGAATATCTAAGTTGATTACAGCATCAATTTTAAAATTGAACATTGAACAAATATCAGCTAATTTTCTAGCTTGAATGATTGTTCTTGGGAAACCATCTAAGATGAAACCATTTTTAAATTCTTCAGTGTTAATATTTTCTTCTAAATATTCTTGAATCATTTGAATTGTAAAATCATCTGGTACTAAATAACCAAAAGAAATAAAATATTTAGCAATAACACCAAATTTTGTTTCTTCTTTAATTGCTTTTCTAAATAAATCCCCTGTAGAAATTTGTTTTAAACCATATTTTTCCACCAATTTAGCAGCTTGAGTTCCTTTACCAGCACCTGGTGGACCCATTAAAATTATATTCATTACTATCTCTCCTTTAAGCAATGACTATTATATGCTTTTTTTTCATTAAATGGAACTAATTTATGAAAAAAAGAAGACTTTTTTAACGATTCTATAACTCTTTTAAAAAGAAAGGGTTTTCATTTATTTTTTCCATCTAAAATAAAACTCTACACCGCCTTGTAAATTATAAACTCCATAACTCATTTCATGAAGTTCTAAAATATTTCTAACGATTGCAAGACCTAAACCTGTCCCTTTTTGATCATCACTGACAAAAGATTCCCAAATAGTGTCTATTCTATTTTCATCAATTTGTTTTCCCTTATTTTCAATCGAAAATTCATTTTCTTTGATTTTAATTTTGATCGTACTATTAATAAATGCATGTTTGATTGCATTTGATAAATAATTTTGAATAACCATTTCTATTCGTTTTCTATCACCTACAATTAAAACATCTTCTCCTTGTATTTCTATCTTTAATTTTTTATCCATTAATAATTGTTCATAATCATCAATAATATCTTCACTTAGCTCTCTTAAATCAATTTCTTTTTTATCTAAAGTAACCGCCTTTGCTTCAAGTTTTGATAAATCTAACATTTGTAATACTAAATCATTAATAACAGCAATTTCTTTATTGATAACCTCTATATACTTATCTTTTTTATCTATATTCTCGACATTTTCTAATAAATCAATATTTCCATTAATAATAGCAAGAGGTGTTTTAATCTCATGAGTAAATTGAGCAATAAATTCTTTCCTTAATTGTTCCATCTTCTTCACTTGATCTATTTCTAAATTCAATGCATCTATATTTCTTTTTAAGTTTGATGACATTGTATTAATATGACTTGATAAAGATGATAATTCATCATGCCCTTTTGTATCTAAGATACCCTCAAAATTATTATTTGCAATTTCCATTGCAACACGATCAATTTCTTTAATACGTCTTGTTGTCATATAAGAAATGAAATATGAAAATAAAACAATAAATAAGAACCCTCCTAAAAATGAAAGTAAATTTTCACTCAATAACTCATCTCTCAACTGATGAAATCCTCTATTTTGAAAATTATAAAAAATGGCAATAAATGCTTTAGGTGCTGGCTCTTGACCTTCAGAATAACCACCTTCTTTATCCAAAGGAAGAAGACGTCCAAAATAAGAATAATCTTCTAATACTTGTGTAAAAGTGGCATAAGTTAATGTTCCTTCTTTAATAGATGTAGCAATTTCATCTGATTTTTTATTAGCTATCTCTGCAGTAACTGAATCTTTATCTAAAAAAGTAGCCAAACGTATATAGACATTTGAAAAATGTTCATTTACAGCCTTTTTAGATAATTCATTTATTTTTGATGTAGAAACTCTTGTATCCCCATAAACTTCCTCTTCACTTTTCTTTAAATGTACTTCGCCATTTTCTACATAGGCTTCATAAAATGCTTCAACAGTATTTCCTTTTTTTTGACCAAAGATATCTGTATTATAATGTATAAAAGTCGGTTTAACCTTATAATACCGATTTTTTGTATTATATGTTGATTGTGCTGTATCTTTAAAGTTCTTTAATTCTTCAATTTGTCCTTCAAAGTATAAATGAATATCATCATATTTATTTTTTTCAACATCTTTAATTGTTTCTATTAATAACTGATATTGTTCACTTGATAAAGATGACAAATCAATATAATAACGTGCATCATAGAAATCATCAGAATAATCTGTATCTACATCACTCTCATTAATTTCTACAAAAGGATCATGTACAATAAGTAAATGATCATCTTTTTCATATCCGTATTGTTCGATTGGATTTCCATAAGTATCTAAAAGATATATTTTAGTTGAATCATCTTTAGGTAATTCACTTAACCCTTGTTTTATCTTATCTAAATCAAACTCTCTATACTCTCCATTTTTATTAGAAATAGCTGTACAATAATTTATATAGTCATCTGAAGTACTACTTTGACTGTAATAAAGGAGTTCATTAAAACTTTGATCATATTTAGTTTTTACAATATATCCAAAAACAACCATAAAAGAAATAAACAAACAAATAAACACCTTAAACTGAATGCTTCTTATTCTTTTCATAATTCTTCTCCTTTCCACACATATCCAGTTTTAACAATAGTTTGAATATAATAAGAATATTTTCCCAATCGTTTCCTTAAACGTTTTATATACGTATCTACTGCTCGTCCATCACCATAATAATCATAGCCCCATAAAGCATCTAAAATTTTTTCTCTTGATAAAACAATTCCCTGATTTTCCATTAAGTATCGAATAAGTTTAAATTCTTTATCGGTTAAAACAATATTATTTTCTTCAATCACTAAAATATGTTTGTCTAAATCCAAAATCACTTTTCCTGATTGAAGTTGATTCGTTTCAATCTTTTTATTTCTTTTTAAAAGTGCTAAACATTTTGCATACAATAAAGAAGGTTTAAATGGTTTAGTAATATAATCATCTGCCCCATATTCATAAGCTTTTAATTGGTTTTCATCTTCTGATAAAGCACTTATAAAAACGATGAGTGTATTATATTGACTTCTAATTTGTTTACAAACTTCATAGCCATCGATTCCAGGCATCATGATGTCAAGTAAAATGATATCGATTGTATCATCTAATATTGCTAATCCTTCATAACCATTTTGAGCTTCTATAACTTCTATTTCTTTATGATCAAAATACTCTTTAACAAAGTCTCTTACTTCTTTATGATCTTCAATCATCAACGCTTTATACATTACTACCACCTCTTTAACTTTATTGTAGCATGACTATGTGTAAAAGATGTGAAAAAAAGATGACGGTTAGTCATCTAGTGCTTTCGTATAATTATAATGTAATTTTTCATAGCCTTGTCTTTCATAAAAGCGATGCGCATCTTTACGATAAGTAGAAGTAGAAAGTTCAATTTGTTCAAGTTGTTTTTCTTTAGCAATCTCTTCAATTTTTTCAATCAATTGTTTACCAATTTTCAAATTTCTTTTTTCTGGCAAAACAACCAACTCTACAATTTCACCTGTATCACGATCATGATGTAGATAATGATGTATTTTAAAACTTAGAAATCCTTCAATTTTTTTATCTCGATAAACTAAATAAATAATATCTTCATCTTTTAATGAACTTTCAAAAACACAATCAAAGTGTTCTTTATTAATTTCTTTATTTTCTAAAATACAAATCAAATTATAGATTTCTTCTTTATCTTCTAATTTAGCATATTCAATCATATTCTTCTTCCTTTATAAGTTTTTGTAGATCACTTTGATAATCAATATCATATAGTTCTTTTTCATTTTCAATTATAAAATAAAAACATTTTTGAGGATATTTATTAACAATCGTTCGTCCTCCTTGATCTTCTTTTAAAGAATATAACTCATTGAAATAGTCTTTAGAAAAAATTACCGGATTTCCAACTCTATCTTTAAACATTAAAGAACATATAGAATAAGATGATTGATTAAATATATCAATCATCTTATTAAGTGTTTGATAAGAAAGATAGGGTTGATCGGCAACCATAAACATCATTTGATAGTCATCTTTTTGATTGATATGATCTAAAGCAGCTTTAATAGAATAGGAAATTCCTTTTTCACTTAAAGGGCTTTTATAACTATGAATACCTTTTTCTTGTGTATCAATTGTATTAGAAACAACGATAATTTCTATATCATTACGATATTTTAATAATTGTTTCAAAGTATCAATTCCATAAAGATAAAGCTCTTTTCCTTTAAAAAGCGCATGTAACTTATCTTCCTTAAAACGACGACTATTTCCAGCCGCTAAATAAATAATATATGTTTTCATTACTCATCAATTGCCATTAAGATTTTTTCAGGAGTCATTGGAAGATCCTTTAGATATTTACCTGTTGCTCGATAGATAGCATTGGCAATTGCAGGAGATGGTGTATTAATAACAATTTCACCAATCGATTTTGCACCAAATGGACCAGTTGGTTCATAGCTACTTTCAAATTCAACTCTAATTTTTCCCATATCCAAACGTGTAGGAATTTTATATTGCATAAAAGAGTTTTCAGGAATAGCTCCACGTTTTGTATATTGAACATCTTCATAAAGAGCCATACCAATTCCTTGAACTAAGCCACCTTCTGTTTGAACACGTGCTAAATTTGTATTAATAACAGTACCGCAATCGACAACAGCAACATAATCAAGAATATCAACTTGTCCTGTTTCTTTATCAAGTTCAATTTCAACCATCCCTACCATATAAGGTGGTGGTGAAACTGGAGATGAATGTGTAACTGTAACTTGTGTTTCAATATTATTTCCACACATTGCTTTTAAAGCAAGCTCCTTTAAAGTTAAAAGTTCGTTTGTCTTTAAATTTTTAACACCTTGTGAGGTGAATTCAACATCTTCTTTTTCACAATGGAATGTTTGTAAAGCAAGATCACATAAATTATTTTTTAATTTTTCACAAGCTTGCTCTACTGCCTTTCCTGTTACATAAGTTGTTGAAGAAGCATAAGAACCTGAATCATAAGGTGAAATATCTGTATCTGCCCCAAAGACAACAATATGATCAACATCACAGTCTAAACACTCAGCTGCCATTTGTGCAAGAATGGTGTCACAACCTGTTCCCATATCGGCTGCGCCTATATGAAGTGTATAATAACCATCGTCTTCAAGTTTTAATGTAGCAGAACCCACATCAACCCCTGAAATACCAGATCCTTGCATGGCCATGGCTACTCCAGCACTTCTAATTTTACCGTTTTCTAAGACGCGTACCTTTGATTTGTTTTCCCAATCAAAAAGTTTTTTAGCATGATCCATACATTTGTCTAGTGTACATGCTTGAGCAACCTCATTATAATAAGCCCCCATTGGTTGACCTTGTCTAACCATATTCTTTTCTCGAATAGCCACAGGATCAATACCTAAAATGCCTGCCATTTCGCTAACAATCGATTCTACCGCAAAAAGTCCTTGCGTAGCGCCATAGCCACGATAGGCACCAGCCGCTTGACAATTGGTATAAACAACATCATAAGAAAATTTAAAGGCTTCTAGATTATTTGTATAAAGTGGAATCGATTTATGTCCCGATAACCCTACTGTTGTTGGTCCATGTTCACCAAAAGCACCACTATTTGAAAGAGTATAAACGTCCATTGCTCGAATTGTTCCATCATTCATTGCTCCTAATTTAACAGTCACTTGCATTTCATGACGCGGTGTAGAAGCAATTTGTGATTCTTTACGACTATAAATCATTTTAGAAGGTTTCTTTGTCATCCATGTTACAAAAGCAGGATAAACTTCAGCTACAACAGTTTGTTTAGCCCCAAATCCTCCTCCAATTCTTGGTTTTTCAACACGAATTTTCGATTGAGGAATATCTAATGCGTTAGCAAGAATTCTTCGACAATGGAAAACAATTTGAGTGGAAGAAATAACATGAAGTCTTCCATAAGGATCAATTTCACAATACGTTCTAAAAGTTTCCATCATTGCTTGTTGGTTTGCTCTTGTATGATAGGTTCTTTCAATGACTTGATCACAAGAAGCAAACACTTTTTCTAAATCACCTTGACTTGAAGAATCTGTTGCTACAAGATTTCTATGATTATCAGCACCTACTGGACATAAAGCTTTCCAATTTTCTTCAGGATGAACTAAGATGTTATTATCTTTTGCTTTCATAAAATCAAGAACTGGTGTTAAAACTTGATATTTTACTTTAATAATTTTTAAAGCGCGATCAACAACCTTTTCATTAATACCAGCAACAATAGCAACAGCATCTCCTACAAAACGAACTCTTTGATCTAAAATTAAACGATCATAAGGACTTGGTTCCGGAGATGTTTGACCTGCCATGGTAAAACGTTTTTGAGGAACATCTTTATACGTATAAACAGCTTCAATACCTGGGATTTTTTGAGCTTTAGAAACATCAATTTCTTCAATCAAAGCATGAGCATGTGGTGATCTTAACACTTTAACAACTAAACAGTCTTGACTTGTTATGTCATCTACATAAACAGGTTTACCAAGCAAAAGATTCATCGCATCTTTTTTCATGACCGGTTTTTCAATATGTTTATAAGCCATTATTCATTCCCCTTTTCTTCAAGATAGTTTAGGTAATTTTTTATTCCTCTAAGTTGTCCTTCATAACCTGAACAACGACATAAATTTCCAGCTAAAAATTCTTTAATATCATCATCACTTGGATGAGGATTTTCTTTTAATAAAGCAAGTGTATTCATCATAAATCCAGGATTACAAAAACCACATTGTTCAGCTCCTTGACTAGCAATAAATGTTGCAAGTGGCTTTGCTTCTTCCTGCAATCCTTCTAAAGTAACTACTTTTGCACCATTTGCACGCATTGCAAGAACACTGCATGAAAGCACTGGTTTATCATTTAATAAAACCGTACATAATCCACAATTACTTGTATCACAACCACGTTTAACACTATAGCAACCATTTTTTCTCACAAAATCAATAAGTAATAAATCAGGTTCTATATCTTGTACAATTCTTTCTCCATTTAAAGTTAATTTAATTTCCATATACATCCTCCTTTAATTGAAGAAAAGCTCTTTTTATTAAAACTTTTGCAATCTTTTGACGATATTCTTTAGATGCTCTTGAATTGCTTCCTAATTTTAATTCTGATAAAACACATTTTGTAAAACTTTGAATACTTTCTTCAGTAATACCTGTTTCAAAATAGCTATCTCCATTAAACGCTACAGCATGTAAAGGTCTAGCTCCAATGATACATGTATAATGTTGATCAATACAACTTACAGCACAGGTTAAAACTGGAAAATCTGTTGAAATATTTCTTTGTGATAAATAAACCACATTTGTTGGTACTTTTTTAATAATAACTTTTGTAAGAATATCTTTTGTAAATTTCATATTTGCAAATTCTTTGATAGAAACCCGCCCAGTTGGATAAAGTTCTACCTCACAATCAAGCGCCATAAAAAGTGTTAAAACATCAGAAAAACCAAACCTTCCGTAAATAGATCCACCAATTGTCGCTAAGTTTCTAAATTGAACACCGACAATATGACGTACGCTTTCTTTAATAGCTCCTTGTGTAAAATGGTTTAATTGTTCATTTGTTTCAAGCTCTCTTAAAGTAACCATAGCACCAATATGTATTTCATCATCTACTTCTTCAATTTGATCTAAATGTAAATCAGATAAATCAATAGCAAAATTAACATTTCTATTTTGCATTTTAAGCCATAACATACCACCTAAAACAACACTCAGCGGTTTTTTTGCATATTCATAAGCTTCCTCAATTGTTTGAGGTCGCACATAATTTCTAATCGATAACAAAGAAAGCCCTCCTTTATTGTTTTTCTTTTGGTAATAATATATTTAAAATAATTGCTACAAAAGCAGCAGGTACAATTCCTGATTCTCCACAAATCATTTGAATTGCTTGTGGAAGTTGTGCTAAAATTGCACTATTTGCACCTATACCATAACCTAATCCTAAAGCAACTGAGACAATTGTCATTGAACGAGCAGTAAGAGGTTCTTTGGTAATCAATTGAACACCAGACATAACAATCGATGAAAACATGATGACTGCTGCTCCACCTAATACTGATTGAGGCATAATTGAAACAAGTGCCGCTAATTTAGGAAATAAACCACAAATAATTAGGAAAATCGCACCACACGCTAAAGCAAAACGATTGACAATTTTAGTCATTGTTACTAACCCAACATTTTGTGAAAAAGATGTATTTGGTAAAACACCAAATAAAGCAGCAATAGATGAACCAATACCATCACAGATAACACCACCTGATAATTCTTGGTCTGTAGCTTCTCTTGACATTCCACCTTCCATAACACCAGAAATATCACCAACAGTTTCAACAGCTGTAACAACAAACATAATTAAAACTGGTAGGATTGCTCTTAAATCAAAAACTGGTTTTACTGGCATGAGTTTTGGTAAAGCAAACCATTTTGCTTGAGCCACTTTATCCCAATTTAAAACCCATGATTTAACAAACTCTGTTCCATCACTAGCAACCCCTGTTGTTGAAATAAACAATGGTAAAATCATACATAAAACATAACCACAAATAATTCCAATTAAAACAGCTGAATTACTTAGCATTCCTTTTGTACCATGCTTAAAAGCTAAAATAACAACTAAAACAAATAAACCAATCAAAAGATTTTCTACAGATCCATAATCTTTAGCACTACTTCCTCCCCCGAAAGAAGCAACACCAACACCGATTAAAGATAAACCAATCGATAAAACAACTGTTCCTGTAACAACAGATGGAAAGAAACGACGTAATGGTTTTAAAAGAAAACCTAAAACCGTTTCAAATAAACCACCAATAATGCTTGCTCCCATGATGGCACCATATCCTAAAACGCCACCACCCATTACATGAGCAACACTTTGGAAAACACCAATAAACCCTGAACTTGTTCCCATGATAATTGGGACTTTCCCACCAATAGGACCTATTGAAAATAATTGCACTAAAGTAACGACACCGGCAATAAGCATTGCATTTTGTAAAAGCGAAACTTGGATTGCAGCAAATACATCTGCATCATGCGTTGCAGCACAAGCTCCCGTAATAATAAGTACGGGTGTTAAGTTACCAACGAACATTGCTAGAACGTGTTGTAAACCTAAAATAATTGCCTGTTTTAAAGGAATTTTCCCTTCAAAATCATAAGGACTTGTATACTCTTTTTTCTCCATATTCTCTCCCTCATATTTAAATTAACCTTCTAAAAACAAGAAAATTGTAGCATAACTCTATTTTTTCATCAAGATAATACAAAAAAATAGATTTATAGACATAAAAAAAGCAGCTAATGCTGCTTTATAGGAAGAAATAAAACATCATTACTTCCTCCACAAATCATTTCTAAATTGGCACTTTCGCTATTATTTAATTCATAATGTTTTATCATTACCTCATGACAATTCTTAGCATCTAAAATAGCTTGATATTCTTCTCTTCCCCCACCAATAGAACCAATAATTCCTTTTTCATTGACAAACATCATACTACCAACTGTACGTGGTGTTGATCCTTTTTTATCAATAATAATACATAAAACACCATCACCTTGTACTTCTAATAAGTCACTTGTCATGCTTGAATATTGATGTTCATTTTTAATAGCTATAATTTCAGACATGATACTGACGGCAATCTCTGCAGGGGTTACCGCTTTTATTGGAAGTCCAATAGGCGCATGTACTTTATCAAGTTCAACTTGTTGATATCCTTCTTCTAGTAAAACATCATAGGTTTGTCTAACTTTCTTCTTGCTTCCAATCATTCCTACATAAAGACTTTGTCGAAAAAGTGTCTTTTTTAAACACAAACGATCATCTTTATGTCCTCTTGTCACAATGACATAACATGTATTTGCTTCCTTAGGAAAATAGGAATCAGCTTTATCAAAAGAAACACAATGAATTTCATTTGCTTCTGGAAATAATTCTTTACATGCAAATTCTTTTCTTTCATCAATAACAATCGTATAGAAATCCAACATAGAAGCAAGTTTACTTACATATTGGCTCACATGTCCTGCACCCAAAATAACAAGTTTCGGTTGTGGTAAGAACCATTCTTCATTAATAAGTGTTACTTCCTTTTGATTTTCTAATAACGAAGCTAGTGCTTTTTCATAAAGCGAACTTGCTTCATTCACTTGAATTTCTATGGGAACATTATATTTTTTAATTTTTTCTAAATAGATGTTGATAAGTTGTTGAATAAAAAGACTATCTACTTTTTGATTTCCATCAATTTTCATTTCTTGATAACCATGAACAACATCTTGAACAGGTTTTCCAAGTCCCTTTAAAGAAGTAATTAAAATAATTTCATTACTATCTTTGTCTACAACAGGTTCATTATTTCTTGGATATTTTAAAGGTAATCCATGAGAACCATCAGCTTCAATTAAAATTACATCTATTTCTTTTTTTAATCTTTCTAACACTTCATCATCTAAAGCTTTAATTTTTTGATTTTTGGCTTTACTACCTGCATGTACGTAACCATGCTTTTTAATTTCATTTATAATTTCTTCATAACTCGGATCGACTAGTATATTTTCTTCAATTTTCATATGAGTAGAAGTTGTCATTAAAACAGTCTTACCTTCTTTTAAGTATTGATCTTTTAACTGTTTTATTTTTGTTGTCTTTCCACCTGAACCAATAACACTAATTATCATAATTACCCTCACTAATTTCTTTAATTGCTTTGATGAAAAATTGTATTTCTTCTTTTGTATTCATAAATGAAAGTGATACTCTTACGATTCCACTTTTCACTGTATTGAGATGTTGATGCATCAAAGGTGCACAATGAGTACCGCAACGAATCGCAATATCATACTTATTATTTAAAAGATCGGCCACTTGAAAACTATCCATTCCTTGTATATTAAATGCAAGAATTGGTGTTCTTTCTTTGAAATCACCATATAAAACAACTTGTGGAATATTTTTTAAACCATCATATAAAAATTCAACTAATTCATTTGTGTATTTTGATTTTTCATCTTGATATTTCATTAAATAACAAACCCCTGCCTTTAAAGAAACAATTCCTGTCATATTACGTGTTCCTGCTTCAACATGTTCAGGGTAGTAATCACTTTGAAAATGATTAAAAGAATCCATTCCTGTTCCACCACTTATTAAAGGTTCCATTTCTATAGATTGAGCTAAACAAAAACCACCAACTCCACTATTTCCAAGCAGCCCTTTATGACCACTAAAACATAAAATATCTAAATTCATCTTTTCCATATCAATTAGAAGATGTCCCGCACTTTGGGCAATATCACTCATCATTAAAATACCATGCTCGTGTGCTAACTTTCCAATTTCAGCAATTGGATAAATTTCACCCGTCACATTGGAACTATGTGTTACAATAATCATTTTTGTATTTTTTTGAAGATTTTTTTTAATACCCTCTACTGTAGGTGAGGTAATAGATAAGGTAATAATATTTGCTTTTTCTAATTGATAAAGCGGTCTTAAAACACTGTTATGTTCAGCGTAGGTCGTAATCACGTGATCACCTTTTTTGAGAATACCTTTAATACATGTATTGAGACTTTCTGTATTTCCACTATTTAAGACCACGCATCCATCTTGAGGTACATGAAAATATTCTTTAATAAGTTTGCGTGTTTGATAAATCAAACGACTCGCATTTAAACTTGTCGTACTGGTAGAACGATTCGCATTGGTACAATGATTCATACAATCAATTACTGCATCTTGAACTTCTTTAATTTTAGGAAAACTGGTTGCTGCTTGATCAAGATAAATCATTTCTATGTCCTTTTAAATAAAAGATTGCCTCAATGACTCCACCAGCAATGCAGCGTGCTTTATCGGAAATAGTAAAACAATTTTCATATTCATCTTCACGTGGATCAATATCTGCCATTTTAAAACCTTGAGTGACTACAAAACCTTCTTTAATTAAGCCACGAAGTAATCCATCCATTGTCGCATAAATCGGTGTTTGATCAACGTAAGCAATCACTTCACCTTTTTTAACAATATCTGTTAAATGCCTTACATGTTTTACAGTTCCTGCATTAGGAGAATGGATAACACGTTCTTTTCCATAACCTTTAATGACACCTGGTACACCTGTATTTTTTAAAGCAGCTCCTTGATAAATCGTTCTTCCAAGTTTATGTCCTCGCATCGTTTCAATAACAACATCAACATCTTTACCTGCCATAAATCCCGGACCTAAAGCAATGGTAATTGGAGCCATTTCTTTTGTTGTTCCTAAATTCTTTTTAGCAAGAATGGCATCAACAACAACCTCTGGCTTGAAATAATCAATAGCTTTAGCCTCTGGATCAATCAATAACGTCACTTTATTTTCCATTAAAAATTGTTTTGCTTCATTATAGTCATGTGCTAGATAACAAGTGACATCTTCTACTTGTTTTTGCGTATCGTAAATAGCTTCACAAAAAGCAACATTTCTTCGAATGGCACTAGGTTTTTCAATTTCTAAAATCAAGACCTTAAATCCACATTTAAAAAGTTTATAAATGGTCCCTGTAGCGATATCGCCACCACCTCTTACAATAACTAAATCTTTCATTTATCTTTTATGGCTTGATAATTTTTTCAGCCTTCTCCATTCTTTCAACAATATCATACATGTTTGTGACAGTCCCTACTTGTAATAACTCTTTACGGTTAAAGAAATCGAGACATGTTCCACAACTTACAATATCAACACCTTGACTTTCAAGATATTTTAAATCATTTAAAATATCTCCCTCATTTGTAGTAAGGAAAATACCTTCATTATAAAAAATCATTTCTTTAGGTAATTGATCTTGTTTTGTAAGTGCAAAGATAAATGATTTCATTAAAACAACACCAAGTTCTTCATTGCTTCCCATTGTTTTACTTGAAATAACAACAACATCTCCACTTTTTTCATTAAAATCTAATTCTTCATCAATACCTTCTTTAGCAATAATTGCATAAAAATCATCTCCATCATCACCTGTAACAATTTGATAATGTCTTACTCCTGCAAATTTTGTTAAATTTTCAATCGCAATCTCATTATCAACGAGTACTTTTACTTCATCAATTTCTTTTAATAATTCCTTTGTTTTTACAACTGGTAATGGACATTCAAGTCCTCGAGCATCTAAAATTTCCATAATAATCTCCTAACGTACATAAATATTAAATTGATCTTTTTCAACGATTTTACCAATCACATAACAAGCAAGTCCTGCTTGGTTAAAATCATTTAAAATATTTTCTATATCATCACTTGCAACACTGGCAAGAAGTCCTCCACTTGTTTGTGGATCATAAAGAATTTCTTCTAAAATAAAGTTTTCCTCGTTAAAACAAACTTTATTTTTCATTGCATTACGATTATGCTGAGCGCCTCCACTTAAATAAAATTCATCAACATAATAAGGACAATCCTTAAAATAAGGAATACTTTCTTTATCTAAAAATGCACTTGCCTTTTCATTGAGCATTTCATCTAAATGAACAAGGAGCCCAAAACCTGTCACATCCGTTAAAGCATGAAGTGTATATTTACTTAAAACATCGAATGCATATTTATTAAGTGTTGTCATACTCTTAAAAACCTCATCAAGTATTTCTTGACGTGCATCATTTAAACGATAAGCATTTAATGCCAAACCTACTCCTAGTTTTTTAGTAAGAATTAATGTATCTCCCACTTGTACACCATTATTTTGAATCATTTTATTTGGATCTACTATTCCGGTAACACTTAAGCCATATTTTGTTGATTCATCTTTGATGGAATGTCCTCCTGATAAAACAACTTTTGCTTCTTTTAGTTTATCATTTCCACCTTCAATGATTTTTCCTAAAATATTTAAATCATCTTGATCGTTAAAACAAACAATATTTAAAGCTGTCAAAGGAGTTCCACCCATAGCATAAACATCACTTAAAGCATTCGTTGCTGCAATTTGTCCAAATAAATAAGGATCTTCTACCATTGGTGGAAAGAAATCAAGTGTTGAAACAATGGCTTGATGTTCATTTATTTGATAAACAGAGGCATCATCATGACTATCAAAGCCAACAAGTAAATTAGAATTGGGATATTTCTCAATTTTCTCTAAAATATGAGTTAATTTTTTAGCGCCTAATTTAGCACTACAGCCACCACTTTTACAATAAAGCTTTTCTTTCATTTAAAACACAACCTTTACTATTTTTTCATAATGAATTTGATTTTCTTCAAGAAAAATCTTCCACTTTTCCACTTCTTTATTCTGACAAGAAAAACACATACCACATCCTGCATCAATAACAGATGGTTTAGGAATAAGACGTCCTTTCATAGAAGCTGTTTGTTTAGCGTCTAAATCCATTGCATCATCTAATGAATGAAAAGTAATAATTAAATATTCCTGTTTATTCATCTTCAAAAATCTCCTTAAACCGAATCTTCGCATATTCATTCATTTCTTGAATAAATTTTTCATACTTGTCTAACAATTCTTCGCCTTCTTGAGTAAGTTTACTACCACCACCATCTTTACCACCACTAATACGTTCAACAAGAGGCATGTCTAAATCCTCTTCCGCTCTTTTTAAAATTTTCCATGCCTTTGAATTTGACATTTTCATATCTTTGTAAGCTCCTGATAAGGAACCAAAACTTTGCGCTTTTTTCATCAGTTCATAAACACCTTTACCAAAGCTTTTTTCTTGGTTATAAAGACGAATCTTTAAATCAAATTTTTGTGGATTTTTATAAGTCATTTTTATCCTTTCGAAAGTCCACAATTTGGAAAAGTACAAATAGGACAATTTAAACAAAGTCCTCCTTCACCAAGCAAAGCAAGTTCGTCACTGGTAATTAAATCTTTAGCAAGAAGTCTTGGTAAAACAACATCAAAAATTGTTCGACGTGAATACATGACACATCCTGGTAATCCAACAATCGGAACATCGCCTTTATAACTTAATAAAAACATTGCTCCAGGAAGAACAGGTGCTCCATAGCTTATAATTTTTGCACCTGTATTTTTTATCGCCAGTGGCGTTTTATCATCAGGATCAACAGACATTCCTCCTGTACATAAAACAAGATCCACTCCTTGTTTTAAGGCTTCATTGATTTTACTAGTTGTCATTTCATGATCATCTAGTGATAAACTATGGTAAATAACTTCCACCCCGTATTCTTTTAATTTTTCTACGATGACTGGCGTAAATGTGTCTTTAATTCTCCCTTTATAAACCTCTGAACCTGTGGTAATAATTCCTGCTGTTTTTATTTGATAAGGCATGATTTTTAAAATAGGTTTTTGAACTATTTCTTGGATTTGTTGCATCTTTTCTTTTTCAATAACAAGTGGAATAATACGCATGCCTGCAAGTTTATCCCCTTTTTTTACAGGTACATTACCTTGTCTTGTCGCAATCATCATTTGTCCAAAAGAATTGACCTTAAAAAGTTCTTCTCGATTTACTTTAAACAATCCATCAATTGTACTTGTAAGTTTAATCTTTCCTTCACTAATAGCGCTTTTTTTCATATATTCATTGAAACAAAGATTACATAATATTTCTGCTGCATCATTTTCATGCATCATTGTTTCATCTTTTTCAAAAACATAAAGATGTTCTTTTCCTAAATTCAATAATACTTCAATATCTTCTTCTTTAATAATATGGCCCTTCTTAAAACGAGGACCTTTTCTTTGGTCTTTTACAATTTCTGTGATGTCATGGCAGAGAACACTGCCAATAGCATCTTCTGTTTTAATTTCTTTCATATTATTTATTAACAGTAAACCCGTAATTTTCAAATTGTTTTAAAGAAGATTTCTTTTGAATGAATTTTATGAATTTTTCAGTTTCATCACTATGTTTTGTTTGAGCAAGTTTTGCAACTGGGTAAATAACAGGTTCAGCTAATAAACTATTTTCACATGTTGCAAGAACTTTTACATCTTTACTGCTTTTAGCATCCGTTGAATAAACAATACCTACTTCACTTGAAGAAGAAGCAACCCAGTTTAACACTTCAGTAACGTTTCCACCTAAACTATATTTTGAAGTTAAAGCATCATATAATCCTAAATGAGTTAATGCCATTTTTGCATATTGACCAGCAGGTACAACTTCAGGATCACCAATAGCAATTGTTTCTGCTTTTGCAATATCCGCAAAATCTTTAACTTCTGTTGTAGTTTGTTTTCCTGTAATTAAAACAAGTTTATTTTCTAATAAATTAACAACATCTTTATCATTGATGTATTTTTCATCAACTAGAGCATCCATTTGTTTTGTTGCTGCAGAAAAGAAAACATCTGCCTTTAATCCTTGTTCAATTTGAATTTGTAATTTACCACTTGAATCATAAACTCCTTGCACTTTGATACTTGGATTTTCTTTTTCAAATTCAGGAATAAGTTTATCTTCAAACACATTTTCCAAACTTGCAGCAGCAGCAAGTGTTAATGTTACTTCTTCTTGTTGATCTTGAGTTGAGGAACAACCACATAAAGTAACAATTATTAATAAACTACACATTAAACTTAATAACTTTTTCATTTTTCCAATCTCCCCCTTTTTATTTTTAATTTATTACCACACATCATTTCTATTTCCTTTGGACTATGTGTTACAAACAGACATTTTTTTTGATACTCAATAAGTTTTTTCTTTGTTTCATTAAGTAACTGTTCTTTCAATGTTTCGTCTAAAGCACTAAAAGGTTCATCTAATAAAACAAGCTTTGTATCATAAACAAGTAACCGTGCTAAAGCTACACGTTGCTTTTGTCCCCCACTTAATTGACGAGGATATCTTTTTTGTAAATCATCTATTTGAAAGTCTTCCATGATTTGTTGAACTTTTTCTTTAATCACTTGTTTATCTTCATGATGTGCTTTTAAAGGCGCAGCAATGTTTTGATAAACATTCATATGATCAAATAATGCGTAATTTTGAAACATATATCCTATTTTTCTTTTTTGTGGGGAAATATTAATTTTTAAATTGCTGTCAAATAAAACTTCATCATCTAAAACAATACGTCCTGCATCAGGTGTTATAATTCCAGCAATACATTTTAAAACCATACTCTTACCGCTTCCACTTGGTCCCATTAAGCCAAGTCGGTCTTCATGACTTTCAAAACATACATCTAAGTCGTATTCTGCCAACTTTTTAAAAATTACAACTTCTAATTTCATCTAAAAACTCCTTTTTTTCTTAAGAGAGTATTGATAAATATTGACACCAACAACAGCTATTAAACAAATAACAACAATAATAAAAACATAAACACCTGCATTATCGTAATTTCCTGACATAACTTCACTATAGACCGCTATAGGTAAAGTTCTTGTTTTTCCAACTATATTTCCTGCAAGCATAGCCGTTGCTCCAAATTCCCCTAAACCTCTTGCAAAAGATAGAACACCCCCACTAATAATACCTGGCATAGCTTCAGGTAAAATGACTGTAAAGAAAATGCGCTTTTCTGACATTCCTAGTGTTCTTCCTGCATCAATCAAATCATGATTTACTTGTTCCATGGCCGCTTTGGCACTACGATACATTAGAGGAAAAGAAATCACGACAGCAGCAATAACTGTTGCTGAAAAACTAAAAGCAATTTTATAATGAAAAACATGGAAGAAAAGTTTTCCAATCGGTTGATTAACCCCAAAGATCATTAGTAAGAAAAATCCCATAACAGTTGGTGGTAAAACAAGAGGCATGGTAAAAATACCATCTAAAATAATTTTCGTTAAATCATGTTTTCGATTCAATGTCCATTTTGCAAGAAATAAACCGAAAAAGAAAGTAATGATAATTGTAATAATTGCTGTTTTTAAAGAAATATAAAGAGGTGATAAATCAACCATCATTTCGAGCACAATCATGTGCCTCTCCTTTTAAAATTTCTAAGCCATGTTTTAAAGGATCAATAATAATATCTAAACTTTCTTTAACAGCTTTTAAACTTCCTGGCAAATTAATAATCAATGTTTGATTTCTTAAAATAGATACGCCTCTTGAAAGCATGGCACGATTAGTATATTTCATTGATTCATAGCGAATTGCTTCACTAATACCCGGTACATTTCGTGTTGCTACTTTTAGTGTGGCTTCTGGAGTAACATCTCGCATACTTAATCCTGTTCCACCAGTGGTAATAATCAAATCATTATGACAACGATCTGATAAATTAATCAATGCTTGTTCAATTAAAGCTTGTTCGTCAGGAAGAATTTCATAAGAAGTGACATAATAGCCTCTTTCTTTAAAATAATCTTGGATGTAAGGACCACTTAAATCTTCTCTTAAGCCCTGACTACCTTTATCAGAAAGTGTTAAAATTGCCACACGTAAACGTTTATCTTTTTCTTTTAAAACTTCAACTGAATCATTCAATTGAATCGTTCCTCCTTTTAAAACACGTGAAAATAAGCCATTTGTGGGCATAATACATTTTCCTACTTGATGATAAATGGCACAGTGATTATGACAGCTTTTTCCAAGTTGAGTAATTTCAAGGATAACATCACCAATTTTAAGACAGGTTCCTACTTCAATTGCATTAAAATCAATTCCTGAAATAAGTAAATTTTCACCAAAAGAACCATCTTCAACAGTAGAACCCATTTGTTTAAACGCTTCTCTTGTTTCATAAGATAACAAGGAAACCTGACGATGCCAAGAACCCGCATGTGCATCATTTTTAAAACCATAATTTTCAATAACTTCAATTTTTTCAACAGGTATTTTTGCTGTACCTTTTTTTTTACTTAAACAGATTGCTTTTACTTTTCCTGCCACTTAAAATCACCACTCTTTCCACCACTTTTACTAACTAAATGAATATTTTTAATTTCCATTTCTTTACTAACAGCCTTCGACATATCATAAACCGTAAGTAAGGTTGCACTCACGCCATGAAGTGCTTCCATTTCAACCCCAGTCTTTCCTAGACATGTAACTTTACAATAAGTCTCAATCACTTCTTTTTCATGATTAATATTAAAGTCCACTGTAATCTTGCTTAAAAGTAAAGGATGACATAAAGGAATAATCTCACTCGTTTTCTTTACTGCCATAATTCCAGCAATTCTTGCCACTGAAAGAACATCACCTTTTTTCATTTGATGATTTTCAATTTTCTCAAGTATTTTTTTACCAACATATATTTCACCATAAGCAATAGCACTTCTTTGAGTGGTGTCTTTGGAAGACACATCCACCATAATAGCATTTCCATTTTCATCAAAGTGTGTAAAATCCATATTATCCTCCTATTTCATTCATTCTTGTATAAGAAATATTTTCTTCGAAATGATGTTCTTTTGGTTTTAATTTAATTGCTTTTTCAAGATGTAAACGCAATTGTTTTTCATTATTAAGATATGGCTTCAAATCATACATTTCTTCATAGAACAAACATGGCTTGATCTTTCCTGTACTTGTTAAACGAAGACGATTACATTGGTGGCAAAACTTATAATGTAATGCTTCAATAAAACCAATATAACCAGCATAACCTTCTATCGTATAATAATGTGCTGGGCCATTTCCTAATTTATCTAGATATTCTTGAATTGGATATTCCTTTAAATACTTTATAACATCTTTTATTTTTTGATTTCGTTGTTCTCTATTTAAAGGCATGAGTTCAATAAAACGCACTGCAATTTTTTTATCCTTAATCAAATCCATTAGATCATTCAAACGCTTTAAATGAAAAGTATCATCCATCACACAATTAATTTTTACAGGAATTTTAAGTTGATAAGCATAAAACAAATTATCTAAAACTGTTTCCAAACAATCTTGTTGCGTCAATAAAAAATATTCTCTTAAATCTAGTGTATCTATTGAAAAATTAATACCATCGATTCCTATTTCTTTCAAACAATCTAAATCTTTTTTAGTAAATAAAGAACCATTCGTCGTTAAAGTTACTTCTACCTCTCTTTTCTTTAATTCTTTAATAAAGAAAAGATAATCTTTTCTAATTGTTGGTTCCCCACCTGTAATTTTAAATTTATTAATTCCTAATTGGATAGCTTGGTCAACAATGAGTAATAATTGTTCATAAGATAAAATATCTTGATGTTTTAATTTTTGTGGATGATCACTTTTACAATAAGCACATTGAAAATGACAACGATCTGTAATGGAAATACGCATATAATCTATTTTTCTTTGATATGAATCTAACATAAGCCCTCCGTTATTTTCAAATGAGAATAACCCTATAAATAATTTAATAGATTATCTTACAAATTTCAACAAAATATTTTAGACAAAATAAAAAAACTAGAATTATTTCTAACCCTAGTTTTTGATAACTAATGTGTATGCCCTTCAATAGCAACAATATCTTCTGTATTTTCAGCAATTGCTTTACAAGCAGCTTCAATTCCTTTAACAATTGTATCAAGTGATAAACTTGGTGTATTCGTTGGACGATTAACAACTTGGCTTGTAATAAATGGTACATGCATAAATCCACCACACATTGATGGATATTTTTTAGCAATTGTATAAAGAACACCATACATTAGATGATTACATACAAAAGTTCCTGCCGAATTGGAAACACTTGCAGGAATATCTGCTTTTCTAATTTCAGCAACCATCGCTTTGATTGGTAAAGATGAAAAATAAGCATTTTCTCCATCTTCAAAGATTGGTCCACTTAATGGTTGATTGCCTTCATTATCAGGAATTCGTGCATCATTAATATTGATAGCAACTCTTTCTGGTGTTATGTCAAATCTTCCACCTGCTTGTCCAATACATAAAACGACATCAGGATGTTCTTTTTCAATAGCATTTGTAACTGTATCAATTGATTTATAGAAAACAGTTGGTACTTCTAATTTAACGATTTCAAGATCACCAATTTTGTCTTGAACACGTTTAACAGCTTCTAAAGCTGGATTGATTTTTTCTCCTCCAAAAGGATCAAATGCAGTTAATAATAATTTCATTTCATTTCCTCCTAGAAAGCTAATACATACATTAAAACAATGTGTATTGCTAACATAATTAATGCAACTGGTAATTGTGAAATTATTATAGCATATTTACTTTTTGTTTCCAATAAAGCCGCTGGCATAATATTGAAATTTGCTGCCATTGGTGTCATTAATGTACCACAATATCCTGCAGTTAAACCTAAAGCACCAACAACAACCGGATTAGCACCTTGAGCGATTAAGAATGGATAACCAATACCCACTGTAATAACCGCAAAGGCAGCAAAACCATTACCCATAATCATTGTAAATAAAGCCATTCCAATACAATAAACAGCAACGGCAATAAAATGATTTCCTTCAGGAATAATAGCACCTACTCCTGCAGCAATAACAGCACCTACTCCTGCAGCTGTAAATAATGAACCTAATGCAGCTAAAACTTGAGGTAAAATACCTGTAGTTCCTACATTATCAGTTAAACGAATACCATCTTTAAATGGTAAAGAAAATTTAGGTTTGAAAATAAAGTAAGCAACAATTAAACCAATAGCAGCACTAATACCAATGGCATTGTTTGCTCCTAAATCTGTAAAGAATGTAGCCACAACTACTGCTGATAAAGCTAAAACAACAGGTGGAATAAATGATTTATATCCATATTTATCTGCATTTTCTCTTGTTTCTTTAGCAGTAGGAATATGCATTGCTGCTGGTTGTACTAAACCAACAGCAGTTAAGATAGCTAAAACAATAATACATGCTCCTGTAATCCATGTAGGAATATAAGGCCCAGCAATGAAAGTAATAGCTAAAATAAACCAAAAGATTGCTGTTGTTGTTCGTTTTTCAACTTCTTTATTTTTTAAAGCATTGACTCCAGTAAAAGCAAAAATAAGTCCAATAATACAATAGAAAACTTCTGCTAAAATTGTACTTGTATTCCAATCTATTTCTAACATACTATTTTTCTCCTCCTTGCTTTTTACCAAAACGTTTTTTTAATTTACGATCATACCATAAAGCATAACCAATACCCGCAATAACTGAAATAACAGCAATTGGAATTGAATTTAAAGCAATTTGATTAGCAGTTACTTCTTGAGCAATATTGTTTGATTTGAAGATTTCATTTAAAGTCGAAACAATTAATAAAGTTCCTGATGAGCCCATAAAACAGTTTTGAGCAAAGAAATTTCCATAGTTTTCTGTTCCTGCAGCCATCCCTTTAATTTCATCTTCAGTTTTTTCATCAATTTCCCCATATTTAGCAATTGCACATGCTTGTGCCATTGGATTAATTAAAGGACGAATGAATTGTGGATGTCCTCCAATACGTAATGAAAATGCAGAAGCAATAGTACGAATAACTTGCCAAATAGATAATAATCTACCTGTAGTCGCACTTTTAATGCCACTGATAAAATCAACGGCCTTATCACGTAGACCCATACGTTCACATAATCCAATAACTGGCAATGTTAAAATAAATAATGTTGCTGTTCTATTTGTTAAAAAGGCAGAGCCAAGTGTTGATAAAATATCCATAATAGACATTCCACCAACTAAACCTGTAACAATACCAGCAACAACTACGGTAGCTAATGTATCAAATTTTAAAGCAAAGCCAATGATAACAATAACTATCCCGATTAATTTGATAGCGTCTCCCATTATATTTTTCCTCCTTAGTGACTTGCAAATTATATACTGAATTACATTTTTTTGCAAATAATCACAAAATAAGAAAAAAATGACATATTCTGCCATTTTTCAACTCTTATTTAATTGGATATTTCTTTTCATTCATTACCATTTTCATTTGAACAATTTCATCTACATCTAGATTTAATCAATCCAATAAATCTTGACAATAAATAATCACATCTGCTAATTCTTTTTTTATCTGCTGTAAATCGTAATTATTATCATCCCATTGGTAGCATTCTTAAAGTTTGCTTGTCTCTATAGATATAGATTTAGCCAAATTAGCTAGTGAATGAAAGACAATCTTCTGTAAACTTTCTAAACGTATTAGTGTTTCACCTTTCATTAAAGCTATCTCCTACTATTTCTTGTTCTAACTTGACATTATTTTTTAACATGTAAGTAATAACTTCATTATTTTTCATAGATTTTAATCTTTTTCTATCATTTTTAGTTAATTTCTTTGTATATGTATCATATTTTTTTAACGTATCTACATCCATATGATACATTTGAAAAGGAATATGTGTCTTTTTACACAAATCGTTATATATATGAAAACCACCAGCATCAATATCACCAAAATGAAGATAATTCACTTCATCACCTAAAAAATCAGAAAGCTTTATTAAAAATTGTTGAATCGCATGATTATGAAAACCATTTGTATAAATGTAAAAATTATCATTTAAAGAAAGATCATGAAAAGATGTTAAATTCTCAATTGTCATTACTTGTTTTGCATCAATATTTTGAATTGTTAAATCTTTAATACATAAACTTGGTAAAACAAAATATTGCTTCATTTGTTTTGAATCAATCAGTTGATTATTAATTTTAAAAATAGCATTTCCTCTAATGTAAACATAAGCTGGATTCTTTCTAATGTAAAAAGTTTCAAAGACCTCATCTTCATTTTCTAAAGAATCATCATAAAAATCATGTACAATATGTAATATTCTTTTTTTATACTTTATTAATTTCTTAGTATCATTTAATATTTTCTCAGAAAATTTTCTAAATGAAATTTCTTCATCTTGATAATACATTCCATTAAGTATTTTTATAACAGAATCTAAATCTTCTAAATCATAACTTTTTAAATAAGGAGAAAGACTTTGATCATACATGATTTTCTTTTTCATTTCATCAATAAAGTCTTTCACAAATCCTTCTACATGATATTCATCAAGCTGATGTAGATAATTCATTATTTTTTCTTTAATTGAGATTCTTTTAAGTTCCTGATATATTTTTTTAATACTGCTTTCTTCTTGATTTAAAATTATTTCTCTATTTCCTGGAATACTTTTCTTAGAAAAAGTAACTAATCCTTCTTCTTTTAATTGAAAAGATATATTTTCTAGTTCTTCAGTAATTTCATAAAAGAAGCTTTGTCCATATTCTGGAAATCTTTTATGCAATACAATAGATATTTTCCTTGGACCATCTCTTTTACCTTTATAGTAACTACTATTTTCATAACGATCAATAAACTCAGTTAAGATCAATTGACGATAATCATTCATCTCTAAATCCTTCGACAAACGATTGTTGTCCCTGTTTAATGACAAGCAATCTTGTATTAACATAAGGAATAATTGTACTTGCTCTTGATGGTGGTACAGCAATAAATGTTTGTATTTCACGTTCATTATAGAACTTAATCATTTCTTGTATTCTTTGTTCATCCATATTATTAAATGCTTCGTCAAAAATAACAACACAACCAAAATCCTCATTTTGATTTCTATTACGAATAACTTGTTCAAAACTTGCTGCCATAATGACATAGAATGGTGTTTGTGTTTCTCCACCAGATTTTTCTTTATTGACTTTAGAAAAATATGCATAATCTCCACTTGCATATTTAATTTTTATATCATAATCTAAATAATTACGATAATCTGTATATTCCATCAACATTTGTTCCGTTTCTTGATCATTTTCTACAGAAGATAATTTAATAAATAAATCATCCATAATTCTTCTTTGACTTTCACTTAATGTTTCAGATAAAAGATTATTCACCATATATTCTTTTCCTGATTGGATGATCTTATAGTATTCTTTAAAATCATCTCTTGAAGTTGGTGAAACACAGAATTCATAGGTTTCACCATTAAAATCTCTTTGTGCTAATCCTTTATTTAATTCAGCAATATCTTTTTTAGCATTTTCAATTTTTTCATTTAATCCAGAAATAAAAGATGTTTTAAATGATTCTTCACATTTTAGTTTTGCTTGTCTTGTTTTTTCTTCTTTAGAAACAATATCCATCTCCTTTAATTGATGGTATCTTTGTTTATAACTTTCAATATCTATTAAAGCATTTTCAAAACCAATATTATATGCATCATTATAGTCTTTCATTTTCATGACTATTTGATTTTCAATTTGGTTTGCCTTTCGTTGATAACCATTTCCTTGTTGTTCAATATCATTTTTCATACCATTAAAATCTTTAGAAAAACGTTTTAAATAAATAACGACTTGTTGATCAGCTACTTGAGTAACATCAACATGCTCCATTTCAAATTGAACTATTTTTTCATGTAATAATTGATATTCTTCTTGAGTTTGTTCAAGTTGTTCTTTAAATGTTTCTAGATTGTTTTCAAGACTTCCTTTTTTCATAAGTGAGTCTTCTTTTTCTCTTTTTGTTTTTTCAAGTTGTTTTTTTACTGCATCACATTCTTCTTGTAAAGAAATAAGTGAATCATCTAAAATTAATTTTTCATAGCGATCATTAATTTCTTGATATTCTTTTAGCAAATTATGATATTCATCAATTAAATCTAAGCGATAGAAGATATGATCTGCTTTGGATTGATTTAATAATGCTTGACCATTTTTTAAATCTTCATAATTTGCTTTTTGTAATTTGATTTCTTGTTTTAGGTTTTCCAATTCTTGTTCAATTGTCGCTAATTGAATTTTAATAGCACCTAATCCAATGTATGGTTTATTGTAAATACGTGGATTGATTGCACGTGCTGTGTAATTTTTATAAAGCATACATGTTGGCGTAATCGCTGTAGCATAATTTCTAAGTTGTGTAACATCATCGACACATTGTACTTTAGAAAGCAACATGTTGACATACCATCTAGCATATGTATTTTTACAATCTAATTGACTTGCAAGTGTGTTTTTAACATCCACATCTTCATATCTTGACATTTTCGCAACATCAACAATTCCTACACCATATATACCTCTTTTATTTTTATATTCTTCATAAACAAGCAATGCATATTCAAAATATTCTGGTTCAATAATTAAATCAAATCTTTGACTATTAAGATATCCTTCTAATGCATTTCGCCATTTTTCATCTTTAACTTCAATATATTCACATAATGGTTTAACTTCAATGGTTTTTCCATAATGACTTGTAAGTTTTTCATTTAGTAATTGAATTAATTCTTGAATTTCTTTTCTATAATAAAGTTGATTTTCTTTAAGAGAATCATATTCTTTACAATATTCATTAAAACGATCAACTGTTTGTGTCATTTCAATTTTTAAATGTGATATTTTTTCAGTAACATCCTTTGTTCTTTTAGAAACTTCTTCTACAATATTTCTAAATGCATGTGTCAATGTTTCTGTTTGATAATCTTGATTTTGAAGAATTTGGATATAACTATTTGGTATTTTTACTTTCTTTAATAATTGTATTTCTTGTTTAATTTCTGTTATAAGAGTTTGATAACTGTTTTCTTTTTTTTCTTTTTCTTTTTTGAGTTGTTCACTTTCTTTTTGTAATTCATTTTTTAAGTTATAGGTTTCGTTTTCTCTTAATGATTCATCTAAACGATGATATCTTTCTTGATAAGTTTCTTCATCTTGATTTAATTGTGTAAGTTTTTGTTGTACAAAATTTAGCTGATCATTTATTTTTTGATATTTCTTTTGACTATTATCAATAATAGCTTGTAATTGCTTTTCTTGTAATTTTTCTTTTAAACATTCTAAAACATCCATTTGAAAGTGCGTATCTAAATAAGTGTCATATTGACTTACAACACCTTCTAATGATTCACATTCTTTTTTAGATATTTTTAATTTTTCTTCAAGAACTTTATAGTGTTTGATACTGTCTCTTAAATTTTGAATATCAACAAAGTCTTCTTTTAATAAAAAGTCAACAATGAATTGATAAACATTATCAATTGCTTTAAAAGCAAGTGCTCTCGTTACTAAATCAAAATATTTACTTTTAACACCTAAAGCATTTCCAAATAAACTTTCTCCTTCTTTAATTGTATCTTTAAAAATACCTGTTTGTTGATGATCAATTAAAGCTTTTTTAAATTCTTTTCTCGTCAAAACTCTTCTTTCTTCAATAAATGCTACATCGCTGATTTTACAATCAATAATTTGAAAAAAATCTCTATTTAATCTTCCACCAGCTGGTAAATCAATAACAGTTCCAATAATTTGATATTTTTCTGTTTTTTCATCATAAAACTCTAATGCAATATAGGTTGTCACATCACCATTTCTAGCATATTCATGCCCTTCAATTCCTGTTTTACAACGAATATAAGACTCTAATGTACGATTTCCAATATCACTTGCTGCTTTATTAAATTTACATTTACCAGCAGTTAAAACATATTGAATCGCATCTAAAATTGTAGATTTCCCTGTTCCATTTTCTCCAGTAATTAAGGCATTTTTATAGATTTCAAATTCTTCATTAGAAAAAGTATGCCAATTAATCAGTTTCACTTTCGTTAATGTTTTCATCGTGATCTCCTTTTTTATATTGTTGAATACGTTGATTGATTTCATCAATTTTTTGAATTGGTAAAATATAATTAATTGTTGGATAAATAATTAAACGTGTATCATCTTCGTTTAAATCACCAATACGTTCACATATATTATATCTTGACAAGAAATGATAGATATTTTTTAAATCTGTCTTTTTTAGACGTTCGTTATAAATACCAGTTGCTTCTATTTCACTATGAAGTTCCCCAAGGGAAATATGAATAAATTCAGTATCTTGTAACTCTTGTGATTTTTGAAAATAAAGTTTTCTAAGTAACAATAAAACAATTGTTTGCATTTGATTAAGATTTAAATGATTGTAATTATTTAAATTATGGATATAGATTACACGGTCTGCTTTATATAAATGAAAATCATAATCAAGCATCATTAAAAAATCTTTAAATAGTTGTTCATTTTCACTAATAAAATAATAATCTTCGCGATCTCTTTTTCTTCCACCACAAATAAAATTAACCGCTAATAATCGATTTAAAATACGTGAAAATTCTTCTTTTCTTTTTTCAGATAATAACAAATATGCCTGTGACATATTTTTCATCAGTTCATTTTTATTCATCTTCAACTCTCCTTATTATAAATTCTCTAAATTGATAATGATCTTTCTTTATAATATTTTCTTGTGGTTCTATTTTATATAGAGCATTTTGACTATAACCATAAAGCCATGTCAAAATAAATAAAGATAAATCTTTATTTTGATCATAATAATTTGAACCCAATATTGTTTCTTGTTGATCCAAACATTGTAAAACATTTTTTTCAATGGCTGTTTTTGTATATTTTTCATTTTGTTTTAGTTTTTCAATCGCCATTAAACGTGTTTGTTCATCTAATTGTGTATCTAAAATCAAATCCGTATTTTTAACTTTTTTTATTTGTCGTGGTAAATATAAAGAATTTTGATCTAAGTATTTATTAATTGAAATCGTTGCTACTTGATCAAACACTTCTGGACATTCTTGCCCTTCTTTAATGATGTCATTGATTTTTCCACCAATATCTTCTTTTACATTCATTAAAAACATAATACGATTTGTTGCTGAAGCAACAAACTTTTCATTTTTACGATTGATTTCATTAATTAAATCTAAAATACTTTCAAAGGCATCAATAATATAAGATGTTTGTTTATAAAACAAATCCATTGCCTCTTGATAAGTTAAATCTTTAGAAAGCATGATATTTCCTATAATCGTTTCAGATGTTGCTTGATCATCTTGGATTTTTTGAATTTGAGAAATGATACTATTACGATATTTTAAAGGATGATCTTTAGTTGTTAGATTATAAAAAGCACGATCTACTATCTTTAATTGATAATCACTTAATAAAGAATCTAAAATTTGATTTAAATCATTTTTCATATTATCTTGAACAAGACGTTTGATATAACGCTTAATATTTGTATTCAAATTTTTTAATTTTGTCATTAAGCTTTTTGTCATACTATATTGTGCATCAAGAATCTTATGTCCATTTTCAATATCAAAATTTTTAAACTGCGAATAAATACTATAAACCATACTTGAATACTCAATATCACGATCTTCTTCTAAATTTATTAATGTTTCAATGATACTAATAGCATAATCTTCAAAACTAGCATAAACATGGTAATTTTCACCAACTTCTTCACTTAACCATCCACATTCTTTTAATCTTCGATAGACATAAAGTGCGCGCTCTCTTGGTGATTGACTTTGAAGTTCTTCAAGTTCAATTAAGTGACTACTAAAATATTTTGTTAACTCATAAATCAAGTTTTCTTTTAAAGATGCAAAGGATGCATCATCCTTAATATACTCATAAAGAACACAAATACATTCACTGATAACAACACGATCAGCTGTATTAAATATATTAAAAAAGTTTCTTGGTAATGTATCAAATATATTAACCATGGTTACCTCCAATCATTAAAAACTCTTTTTTATTTATAAATAGCTTCGCAATTATAACATTTTTTAAGTTATTAAAAAAGATGCTTTCGCATCTTTATCCTTTTAATCCTCTTGATTGTCGATCCATATCTTCAATAAGAATATCATAGATTTCACCAAGTGTTGAACAATATTCTAAAACCTTCTATAGTTCATTTGTATGAAAATGAATTTTAATCAATTCATCATCTTCAACAGCTAACAAGCAATCTCCCTAAAAATGTGTTGTAAAATATTCACTAATTTCATCTTCATTTAAATTTTTTCCTTCAATTAATAATTGTGTATCAGATTTAAATTCTAAAATAGTTAGCTTCTTTATTTTAATAATGTATAAGCAATAGACGCCATGATTCGTGGGCCTTTATTAAGTACTTCTTCATTGAAATTAAATGATGTGTTATGAGGTGAAGCTGTAATATCTGTCAATAATTTCATATAAGTAGCTTTCCCCCCATGAACTTGGACATATTCCATCATATAAGAAAAATCATCACTACCTCCTAATGGATTTAAATTTTCTGGAGGTGATTTTAAATCGGGCATTTCTTTAACACAAATATTTCGTATTTGATTCATAAAATCTTCATCACAATTGAGCGCAAAAGCTTTTCCCATTTGTTTAATTTCAACAACAGTATCATGCATCAAAGCACAGGCGTTAATAATATCTCTTGCATAAATTTCCATATAACGATTTAATTCTGTCGTTACACCACGTACTTCTATTTCAAGTTTTGCTGTATCAGGAACAACATTTCTACCTGTTCCTGCATGAACCGTTCCTACATTGACACGTGTTTGTCCATCACTGTTTCGAGGAATCGAATGCAAATTAATAATACAGTTAGCTGCTGAAAGCAATGCATTCTTACCGAATTGTGGAGATTCTGCCGCATGTGTTGAAACTCCATGATAAATGACATCTAATTTCGTTGTTGCAAATGATTCATTCATTCCAAAATAAAGATCGTAATCTTTAACACGAGGCATAATATGCGCTGCAAAAATATAATCGACATCATCCAAAAAACCACTTTCACAAATGGACTTTGCTCCTCTTACACCTTCTTCAGCCGGTTGAAAAATAATTTTCAAAGTCCCATGTAAGTGTTCTTTAAGCTCCATCAATATTTTAGCAGTTGTTAAACCAATAGATGCATGACCATCATGTCCACAAGCATGCATCGCTCCTAAATGACAAGAAGAAAAACCTTCTTGTTTTGGATAATGCCCATCTGTTGAATCTTCAACAAGCCCTAAAGCATCAATATCAAAACGAATAGCTACAACAGGCCCTACACCGTTTTTTAAGATACCTGCAACAGCTGTCATTCCATTTTTAACTTGTTCTAAATATTTAGGATTTGCCCCTTCTTTTTTAGCACGTAAATAATTAATATTAAAAATTGCTTCCGGCGGTAATCCCATACGCGCATCTTTATCCATAATTTCTTTTCCTACTAAAACCTCATAACCTAAGTTTTCTAAAGTAGTTGCAATTTGACATGCTGTACGTATTTCTAACCAGCCTCTTTCAGCAAAGTGGTGAAAATCTCGGCGCTGATTAATTGTTTCTTGATGGTATTTTTGTGCAAGTTGTTTGATTGCCTCATACATTTTTATCACTTCCTTGTTGATTTTATTATATCTCAAAATAAAAAATGATGATAGCTTTTTACACTATCATCAATAAGTAATACGACGTTTTCCATCTCTTTTTGAAATATACATTCTTTGATCACATTTATTTAATAAATCTTGTATTGTTTCTTCATCACGAATACCAGCAACGCCAATACTTAATCTTACGATATCATGATAAGCACCAGCATGTAAAATAACATGATCAAAGGCATCTTTAATATCTCTGGCAATTGAAACTGCCCCATCTTTTTGATAAGCTGGTAGAATAACTAAAAATTCGTCTCCGCCATAACGACATGGCTCCATAGTTGGATATTTTTGATGTTTAATATTATTTAAAACAGTTCCAACATGTTTAATAACTTCATCTCCAATATGATGTCCATAATTATCATTAACACTTTTAAAGTTATCTAAATCTAATAACAAAATAGAAAATGGTGTATTATTTTCTAAATATTCTTTATGCAACGTATCTAATTCTGCATGAATAAAACGTCGATTATAAAGTTGTGTTAAAGCATCTATAGCGTTTTCTTGTGAAAGTTCAACATTAAGCTTTGTTAAAATTTTGGCTTTTTCTTGATTTTCTCTAAGTGCCTTTACATCACTTGTCATATCTTCTGTAATAACAAAAACACCGATTGTTTCTCCTTGACTATCATATAACGGATATTTTCTTGTATGTGCAATAATCGTATAGCCATCATGATTTTTTCCTTCAGTTTCTACAACATTAATTGCTTGTCCTGTTTCCATGACACGTTGTTCATCTTCAAAAGCTTGTTTAGCATGTTCTTGTGAATCCGGAAACAAATCAAAATCAGTTTTGCCAATAACTGCTTCCTTATTATTTTTAAATTGTGGATGTTTTTGATAAAACTGATCATTAACATATAAGATTTCACTTTTTCTATTTTTAAACAAAATAACTGATGATCCATCAGCATGAACAATTGACTCAATGAGTTTTAATGGATTCACCTTTAATTTTGTAAATAATTCATCAAATTTCATTTTCCATCACCATTACTATTTTATCTTTGAAATAGCAAAATGTAAAGCCTTTCATCATGTAATGTTTGTTAAAAATTTTTGATTTGGGCAGTATATATAGATTTATTTCCATTAACTAAATAAGCAAAAATACATATAATAAGAAATGCTATCATTTGATGCCCACCAAAGACTTCTAATCCAATCATCATTGGTGCAATTAAAGTATTTGTTGCTGAAGCAAAAACTCCCGTATATCCTAAAGCTACACATAATTCAATAGGCAAATGAAAAATTGGGGCAAGTATAAATCCTAGAGTTGCTCCTATTGAAAATAAGGGTGTTACTTCTCCACCTTGAAATCCAATTGCAAGAGTTACAACAGTAAAAATAAGTTTTAAAAACCAATCATAATAAGTCACATTTCCATAAAATGATAAATCAATTAAATTTGTGCCTAAGCCACTGTATCTTCCTTTAAAAATCATTAGCCCTATCACTAATAAAATAGAAATATAACCTATTCTTTTATAGGGATTTTCTATTTTATTTTTAAAAAATGTTTTTAAAGCAATCAACGACGTTGAAAATATTCTTCCAACAATTCCCAAAATAATTCCTACTAAAATCATTAACATCATATTTTTTAAATCATTCATATTAATACTTTGTTGAATATTTACACTAAACTTTTCCAATCCTAAAAAATGCGACGTATAAGAAGCAGTAAAAGATGCTATAACCCCTGGAAGTAAAGCTTCATACTCTATTTTACCTATAACCATAACTTCCATAGCAAAAAACAAAGCAGTAAGTGGTGTTTGAAATAATCCAGCAAATCCAGCTGCCATTCCGGTAATCAACAAAACTTTTCCATTCTTAGGAAAATGAAAATATTTTGTAAAATAATGAGAGATCGTCGCTCCAATTTGTACAGCCACCCCTTCTCTACCTGCACTTCCTCCAAATAAATGAGTTAACCATGTTCCAATCATAACTAAAGGAATAAGTGCTAAAGGAATCCCTTTTCTTTTTTGTTGACCTGTTTCAAAGACAAGTGTCATTCCTTTTAAACTCAGTTCATTAAAGTGATAGTAAAGCCAAGTAATCACTATTCCTGCAATTGGTAAAAAAGGAATTAAATACCAAAAATATTTATTTCGTATCTCACCTATTAAAATAAGTCCTTTACCAAAAACAGTATCAATACCTCCTACAACGATTCCCATAACACCTGCAAATATCATATACTTTAATAATTCTTTTTTATTTTCCATGTTTCCTCCTACAAAAAAAGCTAATCACCCTGTGTATTACACAGAAGTCATTAGCCAAATAGCGGTTTCGATATAAATCGAGGGAGAACCTCATTCCCATGGATTAAACTTATCATATTTTTTAAGATAAAACAATAATTATAATAAATTTTTATCTCTTAAAATACGTCCATTTGTATAATCAATATCATCAACATGATCGATCATTCCTTGATGATATCTCTTTTGATTAATATTATGATAACTTACAATATTAAAATGAACTTCTTGATCTACTGCAACAACGATTAAGTTTTGTCTTTTTTGATGCTCATTCTTTTCTTGTGCTTTAAAGACATAAATATATTTAAAACATTGTTTAAGTGTTTTTACAACATTCTTTATATTTTGACTATATTTACCACTTAATGAACCAATGATATTTGTTATATAAATTCCTTGTGGGTTTAAAGATTCTTTTATTCTTTTGATTGCTTCCAATGAATGAAGTTCTAATACTAAATTTTCACCAATAAAGACATCACTTAAAATAGCATCATATTTCTTTTTGTTCCTATTTATATAATCTCTTCCATTTTCAAAATAACAATGAAATCTATTTTTATTCTTATCAAATTTATTAATAGTTTCTTCTAAATAGAAGTATTTATTAGAAATATCATAAAGAACTTTGTTAATTTCAACAACATCAATATTTCCTTGATGATGTGCTAAAAAATATTTGGGATAATGAAAAGCACCACCACCAATTAATAAAACATCATTAATTTGTCTATCTTCTAAATAATTTTCATCAAACATTAAATCAAATAAATACATATATTCAAAAAGTAATTCATTTTGTAATTCTTCTTCTATATAAGTTGCTGATTCCATACCACCATCTATATCAAGAACTCTTACTCGATGCTTATCATGTCGACCATAGCTAATGGTAATATGTCCATAAGGGCTTTCTATTTCAATCTTATCATTATACAATTTTTATTACCCTACCTTTAAAATTTAAACGGATCCCAATTTGGTTTTCCACTATCATAGTAATCACATGATTCTTGCCAAGATTTCATTTCATCTTTAATGGTATCGCGTAAACATTCATAGTCATCTTTTTTAAATTTATCATGATTCATCATTGATTTATAAAACTTTTTAAAACTAGCTGCTGTTTCTTTTATAGAATTTGGTGAAGACCACATACATTTTCTAATAAAGAAATCTCTAAAGAACAAATCAACTTCATTATTAACTTCTTCATAATTTGCATTATTACGATTTAATAAATATTCATTGATAAAGAAATCAACATTTTGTATATGTTTCTTAATTGTTTTATCAGATAGATTTGAAAGATCTTCTTTAAAAATATTTAATAATTCTTCATGTTGTTTTTCAATTTTTTCTTTGTCAAACGGTTCTTTAAAATACATAGACATATCTCCTTTGGTTTTAAGCTATTATAATCAATTTTCTTTTATTTAATTTTATCATATTTAATAATTGTTCTATACTAATTCTAAAAATAATTTAAAAACAGGAATATTACAACACAATTGTTGTTCATCCTGTTTTATTATTTATTAATATCTAATACTGCATAATATGCATCTCTAAACGCATCAAAGCAACATTTACTTTTTTACAATCACCAATAATATGAGTTGATATGTCAAGTTTTTCATAATCACTTGTGTCATTTGATTTAAAACAACTACCATAATAACACCATCTTATAAATATTCTTTTTCACTTGCAATAACAACTTTTTTAGGATGTGAAGTCATAGAGAGACTATCTGTTGCTTCTTCTAATAATCCTGGATTTCTTATTCACGTAATATGTTTGATACTTGGATCATACAAAGAATTACTACAATAACGAATTTGATTCACTTGACCATTTTTAGCTTTATTACAAAAATTTGCATCGGCAAGTTGCGCACGCACCATTACAATTAAATCTGCTTTATCATCTTCTAATATCTTTTCAGCAAATTCAGGAGTATTGATACGTCCACAAGGCATTGTAAGCATTTCTGTTTCTTTACGAATACGTGCGCATCCTCAACATTGAATCCATTTTCAATATCTACAGGAGCCACTTCATAAAGAGTTTCAGCTGTTATAATATTTCCACGTGATATATTTAGAACATCGACACCATATTCTTTGGCATCTTTACAAAAGTCAATCACCTCGATGATTGATTTCACTAGAAAGCATTGAGTGTGGTAAATAATTATGAGCGCAATGAAATTCTAAACAACCATATCCAGCTTCAACTGAACATTTAGCTACCTCACCAAACTTATTAATGATATCTAATAATCTTTCAAAAGTAATTTCTTGCACAGTATATTCTGCATTTAATGGTATATCATTTAGAACTAGAATTTTTGCTTTTTAATCTAAAACAACAGCTAAACCTCCTTGCCAAAGTTGAATACATGTTTTATCACTAACATCATGTACTACATCATTTGATTTTTTTAAGCCATTAGTATACTTATTTTTAGCTATAAATAAAAATCCAAAAGTACACTTGTTTTATCAACAGCAGCAACCTCAACAGCATTTAAACCATTGCCACCCTTAGCACGTTCTACATGATAAGCAATCAACTTATCTGTAACACTTTTTCCTCCTAAGTGTTTGCTTTTTCTCTCTTAATCATAGCATTTTGCAAAAGTACTATTAAACAAAATATAGAGAAATTAATTTTTAAATCTATTTTCTTTATGTTAAAATTTATAAAGAAATAATATTAAATATTTGGAGAAATAAAATGAACAGCTATATCAAACAGTGGTTAGAAATTATAGAAAATATGAATAATGATAATACATATAAACTTGCATGGGGAAGAGCTATTATTGAACTATGTTTTGAAACAAATCAATTAGATGAACAAGTAACTTTTACATTTCAGCATATTGCAAAAAAGATGATTAAATATTATTGGAATCAAACCTATTTCTTTCATCTTGATCAAAGTCCAAACAAAAAGAAAATTCCCGTTTTAGTTCAAAATGTCAATTTTCTAATTGATCTATATGAATCTATTCAACGTACTCATGTTCCTGTTTGGTTTGATAAAGCTGAGACTATTTTAAAACATGAAAAACAATATTGTAAAATTATCAACGACAGTGCTAAAACATTAAAAAATGATGTTTCCTGGAGATTTAAATTAGCAAATAAAAAAGAATATGATCTTTACTATTTAGATAAAAATTGCATGTTTATTTCTTTTACTAAACAACAAGCACTATCGCTTAAAGAGTATAGTTTTGTTTTATCTCAACTTATTAATTTTAAATGGGCTCAACTTCTTGAAAAATTTAATCATTCTCCAAGAATTGCTTCTAAAGTAAAAGACATTTCTGATAATACTATTAAAAGAAGCAGTTTAACAAAATATAAAAATATTCTTTTAAAAAGCAATAACTATCAGGCAATTGATTTTTATACTGGAAAAGTATTACAAGAAAATGATATTTCTGTTGATCATGTCATTCCGTGGTCTTTCATGTACAGTGATGATATTTGGAACTTAGTTTTAACAAGCAAATCAAATAATTCATCAAAATCAAATATCATTCCTTCTCAAGATGTAATAGAGAGTTTAAAAGAAAGGAATGCTCGACTAGTTAAATTAATTAATGATAGCAAGTATAAAGATGAATTACTTTTAGCTATAGAAAATGATTATGTTGATAAGTTTTATTTAGCTATGAAAATCTAGTAACATCAATTTGTCTTCTTTTTTGAATATCACTTTTTTTAAAATAAAAAGTACACCTTGTTATTTTAAATCACCTATATTTAAGATTTTATTTAGCATATTAATAATTTTTTCTCTTTCCCCACTACCTGTTGTAGAAAATCTTAATAAAGGAATATAATAAAGTTCAAAAATATGATTTTTTAGCAAATCTCTCTTTGCTTGTGCTGTTTCCTTCTGATGAAAAGCATAGCCATCTACTTCAATGGCGAGAATTGCTCTTTTGCTTATCCTATTATAAACAAGAAAATCAACATGCGTTGCTGGATTCATAGCATATAAGCACTCATCATCATTTAATAAATAAGGATTTTTTATAAGCATATTGACAGGAAAATGGCACACAAAATCTAACATTTTATAATCATCATTTTTTAATATTTCTTCTAACAAAGTATACATTAGGTTTTCTGAATCATATTCTAATTTTCTATTATTTTTGTTCAAAAATAACTTTCTTTCTTTTGTGTATTGTTTATATAAATAATCAAAAATAGAATAAACATTACTCTCTACAACTTCAAAATTATTATATTGAATGTAATCTATTAAATCCATTATATTTCTTTCTTTATTTTGTTCATTTCCAGTAACAACCAATATCAATTTTTTCTTTGCTCTTGAAACAGCAACATTGAGCAAATACGGATCATCAACAAAATCAGTTATTTCATCTTCGACAGTAGAAATAATAATAGTATCCTTTTCTTTTCCTTGAAATTTATGTACTGTTGCTTGTTCAATGCCATCTATTTGTTCTTTCAAAGACTGAACTTGGTTATTATAAGGTGAAATGATACCCGTTTCTTTCTTATTTGTAATATCATTTGGTATGATTTCATTTTTTATAATATCAATTTGTCTTTGACTAAAATGATTTCGAGAATGATTTCCTTTTACTGTTTTAATTACTTTTAAAACATCTTTTTCGCCATGATCTTCTGTCATAATAATCAAATTGCCTCGATAAAACTTTTGATTACAGAACTCAATTATTTTAGGATGGCAACGATAGTGTTCTCTTAACATCGTTTGTGTCACATTTGGCATAACTTCTAAAACAGATTGTAAAAAACTGTTTGTAAATCGATATCCTTTGCTTAAATTGTATTGATTAAATATCACATCTGCTCGTATTTCAGTATGTTTATCTACAACATTTGGTAATTGATTTGTATCCCCAACAATGACCATATTTTTAGCACAGGACATAGCAAGTGCTCCAGTAGCAATATCAACTTGTGAAGATTCATCCATAATTACATAATCATAAACGACATTATCATTCAAACTATCTCTTGAGGAAAATGTTGTACTTAATATTACCGGATATTCATTTAATATATCATAAGGATTTTTCAAGAAATCTTCTGATGTAAATAACTGCCTGTAAGTATTTTTTTCGTACTTGTTTGCCAGATAATTTTTTAAGAATTTCATCGAATCATTTGTTAAATTATCTAATAAATGATTACTTGTATTATTTAAATATGCTGTAATGTCATCCAATTCTTTTAAGATTTCATTTTCTCTTGTTTCATAATAAAAAGCTTGGAAAGTTGTTATAATTTGAGATATTTCTAATGAATAAATACTAAAATTGTATAAACCATATTTAAAAAAGAATTTAAGTTTTAAAAAGAAATCAATATCCTTATTTACTTCTGAAATACTTTGGCATTCTTGCCATAACTTCATCCATTTATTCGACTTCATACTTCTTTTATATTTTGTATAATCCACAGTTACATTTGTTTCATTTAAATATTCATTAAAATACTTTCGTTCTATTTTAAGACGATTCAGTTCTTGATTTAATTGTGCCAATCTTTCTTGTTTATCAAATACTGTTTTTAATTTCTTTGATTTTTCTTGAACCTGTTGCATAAAATCATCTTGAATGTCATCACTTTTCAATGACGTAAAATCTGGGTAATTTGTTTTTTGATTATTAATAAAATTTGTTTTATTATCACTTTTCCCTAACGTTGCGACAATAAATCCCAAATTATATTTTGACGATGAGAGTTTTTCAAAAACATTTTCAGTTGCGGAATTATTGTTAGAAACAACTTGAACAGTTTTTCCTTGAATTAATATATTAGCAATAATATTTAAAATTGTTTGCGTTTTTCCAGTGCCAGGTGGACCTTGTATCACGCTTATTTGATTTTCCATAGCTCGCTTAACTGCAACATATTGACTATTATTACAGCCAAATGGGAAAATAGGCATGTATTCTCCATCAATACTTTTTTTTAATGATTTTGGATTAAGATATTTGGTAAGTGCAACATCACTTCTAAGAAATGAAATTTTTTTAAACTTTTTAGGTAACAATTGCTCCCCATTACTTTCATTTTTTAAATTACTTAATTTTGATATTTCTTTAATATAATCAAATACATTTGCTGCATCTTTTTTATTTAAGTAGGATTCTTGAATATCTAATTGACTTTTATAATAATCTCTTTCCACATTATTTTTGAAACAAACATGAATATAAGTTGCATTTTTTCCTACAAATTCATAAATTGCTTCTACACTAAAAAAATTTTTTCCATCCTTACTTAAATGGTATTTTCTTGGATCAAGAAATTTAGGATTCTCTAGAAATTCAACATTATCCAAAGTATAAGAATATGTTTTTCTATTATTAAACGTAACATTCATTTTGTGACTTGCATCATCTTGTTCCAAAAATTTGACATCTCTTGTTTTTATTTCACCTTTTATAATGATCATGTATTTTTTTGTATTCATCTTTATTACCGCTTTAACTATTATTAAATACATCATACCTTATTAAAAGAAATTTTTAAATGCATTTTCTTTATTAAGTAATTGTCTCATATTGCTAGATTAAATCTTTACATTTTATTTCTTATACATTCCACACAGTGACATCAACAAACACCAAATTGCTCTTAATGGCAAAATAATGATGTAAAAAAACAATTTAAATATTGTCCACATAGTCTATCACCTCTTTATTCTATATTCCAAATAACTGTTACTGTGTCTGTAACATCTATATCATCTATTTCTACATCTATTACATAATCAGATTCATCATTATCTTCTTCAAAGAACCATTTCTTGTTTTCAAATGGTGATGACGATATTCTAAGTTCACTCCACGAATAATCTATTGATAGAATATTTCCTAATTTAACACCTGAAGCATTTGCTAGAACAATTGCTTTTTCCTTAGAATTATTAATGGCGTTTTCTAATAATTTATTTTTATATTTTTCTGGATTTGATACTGTATATGATATAGAAAATGATGGATAAGACGTACTTTTAGATAATGTATATAAAACACGGCCTAGCATTTTATTATTTGCTTCAAATTCTATTTTCATTTTATGAATAAAGCTATAGCCTTTAAATTCTTCAACCCATTTATCATTTTTATCTCTATAACTATCATATTCTATATTGATATCAAAACTTTTTGTTTTGATATTTTTTCGTTCAAAGCCAATTTTTTCAAGTAATTCTTTTACTTCATTTGTCGCACTTGACGATCTTTTTAGTAGCTCATCGTATTCTTTTTTTATATCTTTTATTGATAAAGTTAACTCTATTAAATCTGGTTTGACTGCAAGTTTTCCTTTACCTGTTACTCTTATTGTTCTTTCCATAATATTTTTTCCTAACTAACATATTCTTTATAAACAGAATGTCCTTGTTCCTTTCCTAAATGATTAATTAAACATTCTTCTAATGGTAGATTTTGTATTGATGCTTCTTCAATATAATGTCTAATATGAAGATGTCTTGATTTTAGAAATCTTTCATGAGATTCATATTTATCATAAATATGATGAATTTTTGCAATACATTGGTGATATTCATAGAAAACATCCTCTTTATTTTCAAAAGATCTAACATGTGTTCCAGAATAATAAAGTTCATAACTCATTTGATAAATATCAAATTCAATAAATGTTTTAACCATACCAATTGTATTAATATATTCTTCTACAACAAATAATTTCTTTTCATTTTTACTTAAAGCATTTTTCAAAGAATCCATACATGAATAACTTAATACTTTCTTTCTTAAAGAATCATTTATCTTTGACATAATAGAAAGGTAATCCTCATTTCCTTCGTTATAGTAATAACAAAATGATCCTGGATGTCTTGAAACTAATTGTTTTGGATATTTTTCTTTTAAATATAAGATACTTGCATCATAACCTCTGTCTTTTGAACAAATGACAATTCTTGTTTTCTTTGAAACATAAGAAAGTAAATTTGTAAGTTCTGCAACAATACAAAAATCCATAATATTTTTCGTTATACATTCTTTTCTGATATTTGAAATATTGATAAGTTTTATATGTTTATTATTTTTATAGTCTTTTATCTTCTCATCAATAAATGGATCACTGATAAAAAGATAAACTAATGTATGCTTTGGTATTTCTTCTGGTATTTGATAACCAATATTTTCACTATCTACTAAAACAATTTCTTTAATCAAATGATATTTAATTTTATTTATGATTCTTTTTAACATGCAAATCCCCCTTTTCTTTGAATCTATTATATAATGATAAAAAAGCTAATACCGTCTTATATAAGCAGGTATTAACGAATGTTTTCGTTTATGATATTGATACGAGGTGATTTAAATGAATAGAAATAAAGATCATGATTCATATATTAAATATATATCTGTGATTGATTTAATTATTAAAAATAGTGATGAAAAAAATCCAATCACGATTAATCAAATTCAAGATTTGATTTATGATAAAGGCTATGATTTTAAAATAGACTTTAGAATCGTTAAAAAATTTGTAGAAAACTATAATAATTATTATGAAGATACAATCATTAAAACTTATAAAGAAGGAAGAAATAATTACTTTTATTATGAAAATCCAAATCTAGACTTAATGGAAGCCAAAGCGATTATTGATCTTGTTTATAGTTCTCATTTCTTTACTTTAAAAACAAAAGAAAACTATAAAAAAAGAATGCAAGATCTATTTAGTATTCATAACCAAGCTTATTTTCAAAAAAGACTAAATCTGCATGTTGTTAAAAATGAAAATGAACAAGTTTTCTACCAAGAATTAGAAGTCATTACCAAAGCTATCAAAGAAAAGAAAAAAATTCGCTTTGAATATCAAAAACCTTCTTTAACATTTAATGAAAAACATAAATTAACCGAATTAGCTCCTATCGATACTGTCTTTTCTAACAATGAATATTATCTTTTATGTCAAGGTGCAAAAGATCCAAATACATGCATTCAATATCGTTTAGACTATGTAAAAAATGTTGAGATCGTTAAAGATAGTGATGTAAAGTTTGATGATTATCAATTAAACTCATTTGAAAAGAAGCTCAATAATATGACTTATATGTATGGTGAAGGGAAAATCGAAGTTATTGAACTTGAATTTACACCAAATGTCTATTCCAATATGATTGATAAATTTGGTAAAAATATTCATCCAAAAAAAATAAATGAAAATCTTTATTGTGTCCAAGTAAGACTTTCCATGCCTTTTCTTTTGAAATGTCGATAGCTATACAGTAGCTATCCAGTAGAGTATCAGTCACAGTTTTAGCCAATTTTTAATAAAAAAATCCAAAACGCCAGTAGACATACAGTAGCTATCCAGTAGATAGCAAGTTAGAAATGTGTCAAAAATATGCCAAAAATAAATTTGATCGCTTTTTTGTAATTATTATCCCTATACACAATAAGGATAGAGAAATTAAAAAATGCATAAAAATGCCTCCTACCCTTTACATAATGGTACTATTATGTTATGATAATCTTGTAAAGAGAGGAGGTAAGGATATGAATTTAGATGATTTAAAAAAATTGAGCGAAATCTTTAATAACTTCGCCCAACCCATAGCAACTCTAATTGTTGGTTACATCGGTTCAAAATATGTCAGCAAAAAGAGTTCAAAGAAGAGAAAGAAGAAATAATCTTCTTCTCTCTTTCTTCATCTAAATTATATCAAATAATATGAAAAAAGAAATAAAAATAATAATTCTGTTTTTAGGTATTATCCTTACACTGTTTAAAACTTATTGGTTTTTAGGAATGATATTAATGATTTTAGGCTTTTATTTATTAGGAAAGGAATAATTATGAAAAATAAAAAATTTGATCAAGCAAAATACATGAGAGAATGGCAAAAAGAAAACATGAAGCAAGTAAAAGCATCGTACAAAACTGAATTTGTAGATGAATTCAAAGAAGCTTGTAAAAAGCTTGGAATTAAACAATCAGATGTGATCAGAAAAGCAATGCAAGACACGATTGAAAAAGCAAATAATATATAAAAAAAGAACCTACTCTTGATTGAGTAGGCTTTTTTTTAATGTAAAATATTCAATTGTTTCTTGACGTCGAATAATTTAACTAAAGTATGGATCAGTTATAATACAATTAAATTTTTACAACTTTAATTATACTACTTAATTATTTACTGTACACTCCCCATTGTTCATTCATTTTTTCAATTTGATATTGATATTTCAAATTTTCTTGTTTTAATTTCTCAATTTGATTATCTTTTTCTATGATTTGAGAACGATATTGAGTATTTTTGGCAAGTAAACAAATATTCAATAAAAGTAATATAATGATGATAATCTTTAATCTTTTCATTCTAAACACCCATTAATTTCAAAATAGTGTTTCTTCCTGCAATTCCATCAACTTTCAATCCTCTATCTGATTGGAATTGTTTTACTGCAGCTTCTAATCCACTACCAAATTTACCTGGACATTCAACACCCGATGGATCATATCCTCTACACATTAACGCAATTTCTACTGCTGTAACCATGTATTGAGTTTCTTTACGTTTGACATAGTGTTTACCTAAAGCCGATTTACTGTTTTTACCAAAAGCACCATCAACCTTTAATTTAGCTCCATAATCTTTGTTGATTGCAACTTGGAAGCACCTAGCGACATTAGCTTGTGTATTAGGACCAAAGATACCATCTGTAGCAATACTATGTCCAGTAAAGTTGATTGAGTGTTGTTGACCTCTACTAATAATACTATCTTTATTGTTATTAACTGCTACCGATGGCACAATAGCACCTGAACCTAATGGACCAGTAGTAGAATTAACAATATTGTTTTTAAATTGTGCCCATGTATTGTCATTTAATAACCCATTACAATTAGGACATAATTTACCATTTACGTCATAATGTCTAATAACATGGTTGATGTCGATATTGTATTTGCTCATTAAAGCTCTTGCTAGAGCATAAGTATTAGCGAGAGTTTCATCACAAATATTAACAACTCCGTCCTTATGATTATCACACATTTCGATAGAGATCGAATTTGAGTTTGTTGCTTTCTTGTAATATGGGTGGTGATTTGATTGACATTTACCTCCAACCGCATAAGCAGCATAATTATCTGGAACACTTTGAGTTACTGAATCATCATCTACAAAATAATGAGCAGATGCTTTAACAACTTCCCTAGCAAAGTATTTACCATTCGATTCATCACTATCACCATCGTTAGAAGTGTAGTGAATGACCAACCATTTAATATCATTTGTATTACGTTCACTACCATAATTTTCTTTACGAGCTAAATTTTGTTTCATAACATATCCCATATGTTAATACCTCCTTTTTCATAATAAAAAGAGAGTATTTAACTACCCTCTTTGCTTTGTAAATGCAGAAGCTCTATCTCATTTTTCATTTTAGTAACCATACCATTGCCACCTAAAGCATGATATGCATCATACATTTCATTGAAATTATCATATGCATATGTAGGGATTGAACCTCTTTTCATATACTTTTCATGATATTCAATCAATTTTACTCTTAATAAGAGCATTGTACCTTTTGAGTTAGCTTCTCGCATTTCTCTTTCTTTTTTAATTCTTTCATCTCTTTCAATCGCATCTTGTTTTGCTTTTTTCTTTTGTTCCTGTAAAAGCCATACAATGTACGAAAGAATAACCGGAAGAACAATCGTATAAGTTTTTATTAAAAAATCATACATAATTACTCACTTTCAATTTCTTCCAACTCTGGAAGTCCTGCAACGCTTGTTAGAATAGAAACGACACCAGATAGACAACTTGCACTAATGATCATTGCCCAATTGACTTCATTCATGACAGTAGATGTTCCAATTAATGCAACTGCTGTTTGAGCTACCGTTTTGACCGCTCTAACCCCTGCGGCTTTTACCCATTGATTAAAATCATATTTTTTAACTTTCAATTCAATCTCACCCTTTCCAGATAGTTTTATTTTTTTGTGTAACGAATAGTTGCTTTAAATTTATAATTTGCCCAACTATAATTGTTCGCAAAACGGATATTGTTTACATTCAAAATGAAATACGTCACATAAAATGTTCCTGTATTACCACCAGAATAATAAACAACAGGAAATCTATAGAAATCTTCTCCATTGGAACATGTGACTTCATAATCAATAAACTCGTTTAAATTATTGATTGAATGATTGATTGTGCTTACTCCAACATTCAGTCCAGTCCACGTAATGATTTTTTCATAAATCTTTTTACCATCAATCCAATATTTACCCGTCCAATGTTCATCTGTAGACATTTTTAAATTAAGCAATTCATTCCCATTTTTATCAATAAGTTCTGGCATAGTTATTGTCACCACCAATCTTTATTTATATTTTTAATAACCAAAAAAGAGCAGAAATCAATCTACTCTTTGTAATATACTGCATCCTTTAAATCAGTTTCTAATTCACTGACTGTCTTTTCAAGCTGTCCAACTCGCTTTTGCAATGATGTTAATTGTGACTTCAAAGCAAACGTATCTTTTAACTTTGTCATAAAAGTTTTCAAAATATCACTTGTTAGAAACTTAGTGCTATTAGCTGAAACAGTTGTTGAAGATGCGTGCTCACTTACATTTGAAAACAAAACTCTCTTAAAGAAATCTTTCATATATAAGACCTCCTAGTTGATTATGCTCCAAATACTTCAGTCCACATTGTATTTAATTCAGTATCAGTCATTACTACTAATTTAGCATTGATAGCTGAAGTTACTTGTGTTGCAGTTTGATATCCTGAATCATTTGTTAATGATGATACTTTTGTTGGAATATCAGTCTTTTTAGCATAAGAGCTTAGATCCATTTCTCTTGAACCTAATTTTTCAAATTTAGAATTGATATAGATGTATTCATCATAGATATTATTACCAGAATCACTATTAGCAACTAAATAGATAATACCTTTTTTACCAGTTGAAGGTAATGATTCGACAACTGAGTAATCGATTTGAGTTACTCCTGATACTGCAGATGCGATTTCTTTTGTTACATCAGCTGATTTAGCATAAGCTGTTAGATCAACATTTACCGCTTTCGATGAATCAGGAGTTAAAGCTGTACCATTTACTTTTACACTTTCAATTTTGTTTGCTTGAGCACCAGTAGCAATACCGCTCAATTTAGTTTTTTCGGCAGTTGTATAGTCATTTGTAGATAGACCTTTACCAGTTTCTTTTGCTACAAATTTTCCTTCTCCCCAAGCTTTAATTTTTCCTAATGCTGATTTTAAAATTGAATCATTTACAAAACTCATAATATATATCTCTCTTTCTATTTATTTTTTTATTCAAATACTTCTTCCCACATATTGTCTAATTCATCATCAGACATTTCAGTGGCTGTTCCCTGCATATCTTTCCATGCAAAGTCATAATCGATATTGCTTGCTTTTTGCAATACTTGGTCTTTATTACCACCTGCAGGAAGAGTCGCAAGTTCTTTTTGTTGTAATTCTTGTTTTAAATTAATTAATTGTTCATACAGCAACTTCATGTTTGGATCCATTGGTTGTTGTTCCTTATCATCCTGATCATATTCGACATCTTCGATTTTCAATCTAAACGGTTCAAATGTCTTAGTAGAATTATCATCACTGTTTCTGCCAATCAATGTACAGGTTAATACCCCTGCTGTTTGAGTAAGATTTTCTCCAATGATAAATAGATTTTGAAGTAATGGTATTTCAGTTACTTCATCGTCCATATCTACTTTCAAGTAGAAGTTCCAGCCATCAATGAATAGATTTTTGTTGGTGAATTTGACAGCTGTATTGTTGCTATCATACTTTCTTCCAGCATAGAAGATATTTCTAGTACATGAATGTGATTGATTTTCATTCAGATAGATTTCAATAATTCTCATATGTTAACCCTTGTAAAAGATTGCATCACTAAATGAATTGACTGTCCTAGCAATTCTATCGACACCTGAAATATTAATTCCATTCAAATGAACTCTGAACAATTCAATTTGACGTAAAGCACCACCGTTTTCAAGATCATCTTTTGTTAATGACGGAACTGTTTCTTGTTCTCCAGGTGTACCTTGGATGACAACAATATCGTGTGATTCTCCGCTTTCATCAATTTTAAATTGAGCAACGATACAATCGCAACGTTTCATGTTTTGAGTACCATTTTCAATTGGCACATCGCAATACATTCCTGGTTTGATTCTAAGAAAATGTCCTTGGTTTATAAGCAATCCATCAGCAATCCTTACTTTATTATTGCTGACAATAGAAGCTTCCATTTGATTGCCTTTTGTAAAAATACCATCAACTGAATATAGAGCATCAAACAAATATGCATCGATACTTGCAGATACTTCTTTTCCTGTCAATGTAATTGCCTCAACTGCATCACTTGAACTTGCCATCTAATCACCTACCTTGTAATCAATGTCACAGTCTGTGTAGTCTTTTTCAAACGTACATTTAACGATTTTTTGTACAATAGGCTTTTGCATAGAAATACCTGTTATGTATTCTTTTGCTCCTACGATATCACCAATTTCAGGAGATAAATTATCAAATGTAATTTCTAAAGAGTTATCAGTCTGTGCTTCTTTTAATTTTGTTTTGGTTCCATCTATTAATTCTTGAATGCTTTCAACATTTGAATAGTCATATGTCATTGTATTCAGTTCACTTGGAATCATAGAGTCATCATCAATTTCACTCAGTTCTAAGTATTGATCATTGATTTTAAAGACATGAACAACCTGCCTTTCTTGCAAATCGCCTTTGCCTAATCCAATGCAATGATTACATTGATTTATATCTTTTTTAGCGATAATCTGCAGATTGTAATCATTGTCGAATTGGAGTTTTTCGGAATAATTGATAATAGGCTCAACTGAAAGTTCAATATGTCCATCTTTATTCCAAATAAGTTTAAGTTTGGCATTTGCATCATTTAGCATTGTTTCAAATGCCTGCAACGTGTTGTAATAACGTGCCTGATAATTAATGGTTATTCCACTATCTTCTTGTGAAACAACAAAAAAATCAGCCAGTTTCTTTTTTAAACTTACTGATTTAGATTTATTTTCAATATAATTGAAAAAATCAGTTGATGAATTGATATATTCTCGAATGCATTCATTTGCTTCACCTATGAATTCATAGTATTCATCAGTTCTTTTTTTAGGTTGAATAATATCATTTGCTAGCAATTTTCTTGGGCATATGCCCCCTATTTTTACTTCTTCAGCTTCAGTATCTATTTCGATACTTTTTACTATCCCACCAAATTCGGTACCGACACAATAAAACTTGCTGTCATATGTCAATTTGCGGTCCCAGCTGTCCGTTGAAACGGTTATTTCAAAGTCGTTCTTGGCTTTGTCATATGTTCCAATTTCCAAGTCTAGGCTACAGTTTAACAATGGTCCCTGTTCAATTCCGTTAGGATCCGTATAAATGAACTCCATCATCATTCATCACTCTCCCATTTCGGTTCGCTTCTTGCATCATAAATCACAATATCAAATGAAAAGGAGTTGTTCCAAACAACGATATTTGTACCAGGTGGGATGGGAACATACAATCTGTTGTCTTTGTTCCTGTCATTGAAAACATTGATTTCATCACCGTGTACTGTGATTTTTACAGCTTTCTTTTTCATTGTATCGATTTCAAGTCTTTCATTTGCTTCAAGAGTCGTATTGATTTGATAAAGGTTGTCTCCTATTTTAATGGCTGGGTCTTGTGCTGGACCATATATTCTTAATAAAATATCATTTTCAACGACTCCAATGTTTCTGACTGTCATTTGTCCTTCGCTCGCACCATAGACATAAGGGTATTTATAGGAATACTTCTTTGTTCCAGTTTTTCTTCCTTCACCACTGCTATAAAAATGGTAGGTATCTTCCTTGATCCATTTAGTTGAATCAGTTACCAGAGTTAAATCTAACTTTGCGTATGGAAGGATATATGACTTCATGTCCTTTTGGTTCTTAAAGATATTGCACTCTATATAGTAGTCATTATAGAAGAGTTTTCCTTTGACATTGCTTACGTTATCTACATCAAATATTTCAACGAGTCTATTTAGAGCACTGTAGAAGTCTTTTTGATTTTGGCTAAAGATATCTACACTAACCTTTTTCGTTTCGACATCACGATAAAAGCGTGTGACCCTTCTATTTTCAGTTTCATATGACCACTCAAAGTTAAAAAAGTCAGTTTCTTCAATATGATAAGGAGCACTTAACAGATCTATTTGCTCATTGTTTGAATTGACATAATATACTTTCATAAATGCTCCTTTCTAAAAGATTCTGGCAAATTCACGCTTGTCTACTTTGAAAGACATTCCACTGTTTTTAATTGCTTTAGCAGTTGAATTTCCCATCTTATCATAATCAATTTTTAATTCATTTGTGACATTGCTTTCAAATGCTGTTTGTCTTGCGATATCAAGATTTGTTTTCAGTTCGATATCATCCAAATTGAAGTTCATGATACCATTCAAGTCACTTGTCATTTTTTCAAGTTCTTTGTTCATAGATTTTTGAGCTTTTGGCATGGCCACTTCAAAACCTACCGCAATACCTGGTGGTAAGAATTTACCAATGGCATCTCTCATGACTTTTGAAGGTGAATGAATGCCAAAGAATCCTTTGATACCATCTACAACACCGTTTGCAAAATCGCCAATCTTGCTAAGCAACCAGTCTTTTGCATTCTTGATACCGTTCCAGATACCTTCCACGATATTTTTACCAATATCTGCCATTTTACCAGGCAATCCAACAAGAGTATCAACAATACCATTCCATAGTGATTTGGCTGCTTCAATTCCTTTTGAACCCATCTTGACAACGAATTCAGCAACCTTTCCAATAGCATTTGACAATACGCTCCAAATTTGCCCAGGTAATCCCATAACAAAACTGATGATGCTTGATACAAAGTTTGACCCTGCTTCATATCCTTTGGAAATCAAATTCAAAGCAAACTCAGCTACTTTTCCTATGATATCAGTTATGTATGTCCAAAATTGACCAGGCAACTGAGAAATCCAAGAAATAAAACCTGTTACGAAATTTGGAACATCAACCGTTACAAATTCAACAAATTTCATTCCAAGATCTACAATCAATGCAATGATATATCCTATAGCATATCCTATGTTATAAGGAAGTTCACTAAAGAAACTGACCACTGAATCAACAAATCCGCTTACAGTTTCTATGAAACCATTAAATGCTTCAGGAATCGTTTCGGTAAAGAAAGATGCAATCGTCTCGCCAATGCCAACAAAGAATTCAACAATTGAATCGCCGACACTTTGGAATGTTTCAACAAGGCCATTGAATGCTTCGGGCAATGTCTTGGTAAAGAATGGTACGAGTATATCAGCTACACTTTGAAATGATGCTTTGATATTTTCCCATTGCTTTGTCCAAAATTTTCTGAATTCCTCACTTGTATTCCATAAATAAAGGAATCCAGCCACTAATGCCGTGATACCTACTACAAGCATCCCAACAGGACCTACATCCATTGCTACACTCAATAATTTTTGTGCTGCCGCAAGACCTTTTGTAGCAACATCAGCTGCAGTAGTAATAGCTTTATATGTAGCAATTGCTGTAGCAACAGTTACGATTATTCCTGAAATAGGGGAAAAATTATCTAATACAACACCTGCTATATCGTAGAATAAATCACCTAAAGGCTGTAACTGATCTTTGACCTTTCTAACTTTTGATTCCAATTCTTGCATTGGAGTCGTTGTTTCATCAGCAAACTGTTGTCCTTTTCCTGAAACATCATCAAAAGTAGTTCCAACACTATTTAACGCTTTAGCAAATGTAAGATTGGCATCTTCTCCCATTGTACCGAAAGCAGTAGCTGACATTGTCAATGCTTTTTGTTGATCATCACATTTAGTAATGTCACTTACGATACTGTCGATAACATCCTTTTGAGTGGCTTTTCCATCCTGCCATGCTTTGAATGTCTTTTGTGTTTCGCTTGAAAATGAACCTAGAGCACCCTCAATAGTTCCATCAGCCAAACAAGTAGTTACTTCATTGATGGCATCGTTTACCTTATCCAGGTTATATGCACCACTTTCTGAACCGTTCTTTAGTAATTGAAAATATTCACTTGCTGAATATCCTGCTTGTGAGAACTTTCCTGAATACTCTGAAATGTTATCTCCTAGTTCATCAGTCCAATCCAACCCTTCTTGAGTTCCTGCGACAATATAGTCCATTGCTTCTTGTGCAGTTAACCCAAAGTTTTTCATCAATCCTTTGACACCACGCAATGTTTCATTCATATCTACATCAAATGTATCTTCAAGAATGATTGCTTGTTGTGTAATAGCGTTTAGAGTTCCGTCATCCATTTCACCAAGATTTCGCTTGATTCTTACAACGGCTTCGGCCACTCGGTCCATACTTTCACCAAGTCCAGCCTCATAAACATCCTTGATGACCTGTGCGGTTTGTCTCGCTTGGTCATCTGTTTCTCCTAGAGCGCCTTTGACACGTGCAACTGAATCTTCAAAATCTTCATAGACTTCTTTTCCAATTTCAGTTCCTTGTTTAATTGCTTCTCCTATTGCTAGATATCCTGCAATCTTTGCACCGAATGATTTGATTTTATCTTCCATTTCTTGAAGCTTTTTCTCAAAATCATCAGAGTCAGGAGGCTCAATAGGTTTTGGCTTGTTTTTTTTGTTTAAGAAATCATCTATCTTTTTCTTTACATTGTCTATTTTAGATGTTGCTTTATCTTCGACATCAACTTTACCATCAACATCTATAGCTTTTTCAACCGCAGATGCTTCTGATTTTACTGTCTGGGCACTCTTTTCAAAATTGGAAGTGTCCATTTTTGCACTACCTTCAACTTTTGCGTTGTCAGTAGCTTCTTTTGAAAAACTTTCAACCTCGTTTGATGCTTCATCAAGCTTCTTTTCTAGTTTCTTAGTATCAGCATCAACGTTAGGTTTAGCTTCTTTTTGTGATACATCTTTAGCAAATTTATCTACTTTTTTATCAGCTGTATTGAGTTTCTTATCAACGTTTTTATCATTGATTTCTAAATCAATTACAACTTTACCATCTGCCATCATACCACCTGCCTTTAATTTATTCTTTTTGAATTCCTAACGATTCAAATAATTCTGCTTCGATTTCTTCCTGAGTTCTTTGGAATGGGTCTCCCTGTTCTTGAATAGCATAGTAATCTTGAAGTTCTTTCATTCTTGCACGTTCTTTTTTATCTTTTATTTTTGATAAATCAGCGGTCCTATAACCAACTATTTGAACGAACTTTGTTTTATCAGTTAGTCCATTAAGCAAGGCTTTGAATTCCCACCAATGCATATTGGTTCTCAATAGATTTATGCCATACTGCTGCATAAACGCAGCAAAGATGAGGTCCATATCATAATCAAAAAGAAACCCTACTTTTTTATTAGGTTTCTTCTCAGGCTTATCTGGTTTATTACATTTGTAGAAATCAAGAATTCCTTTCAGTAATTCCAATGAATCAACATTTTCCATGTACAATTCATAGTTTGGAATCACCAAATCAAACAGCATAGGGATTTTATAATTTTCATCAACATACTTGTCAGAAACGATACAAGAGAATTGAATCCACGTTCTAAAATCAGTTCTTATTTCTATTTCTTGATTTTCTATTCTTATTGTTTTTTGAAGATCTCTTTTGTCTAGAATTAACATAATCTTTTAACCCGTATTTGTTTTTTGTGTAATCCATTTGCTTTTGAAGATTTCCAAATTCCCTTGTAAGTGAGTTTAAACTGTCAAGCTCATTTTTGATTCTGTCTTGCTTTTCTTTTTGACGTTCAGTCGTAGCGTGTTCATCAAACTTGGCTTGAATTTCTTCTGCAAGAGCTAGGATTACGTAGTAAGGTTTTAAATCATCCTTATCAAAAAGATAATCATATGAGCCTTTTCCTAATAATTCATCAATGACGACTTGACAGTCTTCAATAAAGGTATCGTCAATTGTACGATTGCCTCTGTATTTTTTGATGAACTTGTCAATCAGCAAATGATTATCGATATTGTCAGCATCGATACTGAAAATACGATCTTTAATTTTTACATCGAATAAATTCTCTTGAATCTTGATTTCTAACATAGTAATAATCCCTTTCCTATTTGATTTCTATTTGCCTGCTGGTGTAGATGACGCACCTGATTGAGGTGAAGCAGCTGTAAATTTACCAGTTGTGTAGTCATATTCACCTGCAGTAAATTCTCCGGTTGCTACATTGTATTGGCCATGTTCGGAAGCTCCCTTTTGAGCGAAAGTTCCTTCCAATGCAATTTTTCCTCCGCCCTCACCGGAACCAGGATTAGATGGTTGAATTTCATACTGTCTATGATGTGCTGCAAAGCATCCGTTTGAACCTTCAACAGGGGCCCATGTTTCAATTTCATACTCATCAAACATGGAACCGATGACTTCTTTTTTACCGACTTCATAGATATGTCTTACAAATTCATTATTAGGAATCAATTCTCCTGAATAAGAAACTGATGGTGTATATGCCATCATATTTGAGTGAGAAGTCTTTTCATTAATGTATTGTCCGTCATCGGTTGAAGGATCTACAGCTTGAGTCCAATCAGTTAAACCAGTACCAGCCAATACAGGTTTTGATACACCATCGAATTTGACGTAGTGTAGGTTTTCGTGGCGATTTACTACAGTATTTCTTAATGTTTGTGCCATTATTCAAACGCTCCTTTCTTGTAGTAAGTTAATTGATACAGTGCTGAAAAATTAGCAATGCCATTGTCATAGGTTTCAACACCAGGATTGGCAATCATTTCTAATTTCTGTGGAACTATATCATCAGGAAAAACAATGTTTTCAAATTTATTCATTGTTTCCATTTCAAATCGGTTTGCTAAATCATCTAGAACATCCGTAATTTTCTTGACACTCTTTTCAGTTTTAGCACCTGATTGAAAGTTAATATAAAAAGGCAATACAGCAGTATAGCCTCCTATGATGTTTTCATTTATTTTTTCAGCACGATTAGATATTCTTTGAACCATGATTTGGTCATCCTTGTTTGAAGTAAAGAAATCTAATTTCCACATGTTTTTTTGTACATTTTGAATATCCAACTTCTTGCAAAAGTCATAGATACAATCCAATACCCTGTTGTATTCTTCATATGTCAGTTTTTTATTTGATTTATTTTCCATTTCTAAACACGTCCTCTACACTTTTAATCCATTTCTTGATGTTTGCCTTCTTTGATTTTTCAAACCATTTCGCTGTTGCTTTTGGATGACGTGACTTGTCAAAGTTCATCCCTGTACCTTTATACACATGTTGCGCATAATCAGTATCGTAAATGACTTGTTTCTTTTCTTTGGCACTATCACCAATATCGGGTGTTTCTCTCAAATGCGTATGATGTAGATTGGAAAAAGGAACGTAAGGATCAGTATCTCTTATTACAGAATTTTTAAGAGTCTGATAAGCTTTATCCTTTGTCCCTTCCAAATCTTTTTTTACTTGAGAAAAGTCAACATCAACAGAAATCTTCAAGAAGCATACACCTCAATAAATTGAATGTCTTTTGTTCCTGGAGGGCGATAACAGGCATATTTATTGATTGAATAGACATTTGTTGTGTTTTTCAATTCATCGTAGTCCGTTTCTTTTACCACATCCAAGACAAAATAATCTTCATTTCCAATCGTAAAAGTATTCTTTTTTGACTTGTATTCATGCTGATCAACAAATGTAAGTTCACCACAGTCACTTAAATCAATCGTTAAAAGAACACTGTCAGCATCTGAAATACCCTTGTTCGATTGTGTAATGCCATAGTTTTCATCAAATCCAACGTTTTCAAGAACATATGGAATAAAAGTATCTTCATCAACTTTATGAATCAAAGTAATAGTAAAAGGCCTTAGAATACGAGGAGAGCTAATCATATCGTTTGGCCACCCTGCACATAAGACCTTTTCTTCTCAATTCACTTTTGATCATATAAGCTGAAACGGATGAAAAAGGAACACCATTGAATTTGTTGCCCCTATCGCCATAGCTATAATTAAATCCGTCTTTTGATACGCTTTGCAAGTCTAAATCACTTGTACCATTTAGAGCATTCAAACCACCATTTGCTTGAAGATAATCAATCTGATAGCATACTGCTCTTTTCAATTCCAAACAGTAATAATCGATATCTTTCTCTAATGCCCATGGTGCAATGAACTGTTCAGCATATCCTTTGACTAAATCAATTGCTGGTTCAACAAGAGGTTCAAATTCAGGCTGACATATTTTTCCTTTGAATGTATCTACATAATATTCATAAGAAACCTTCATACTATTCTTCTACTGTATCTTTCTTAGCTTTAGATGCTTTTGCTGGAGTTTTAGCACCTGCTTCTAATTCTTCGACTTTTGTTGTCAATTCAGCATTTTGTGCTTCTAATTCCACGATTCTTGCCTCTTTTTCTTTTACTTGTGCTTTTAAAGATGAATATTCTCTTTTAAAATCTGCTAAAGAAACTGGGTCACCTTTTTTAATGACTTCACCAGATTCTTCATCAATATGATCATAACCACGAGCAACATAGTCATCGACTCTATGTGGCTCGATTGTAAGGATTCTATTTCCTTTTCTTACTTGTGACATAGATCATCCTCCTCTTTATTATTTTTCAACTGCAAATTGAATTGAATTTACTTTTTTCTTTAAAACAAATACATCTTCATGTGATTCTTCATAGTAGACCCATTTTCCTTCAGACATTGCAGATGGTTCATCTAATTTAGCAAATTCATAGTTGATTGGTGTAATGACTGCTAATGGATGCACCATAAACATTTTGATTTGTTTTGCAGAAACTGCAGGTTTATACCCTTGTGTGAAGTCATATACAGTTTTCATTAATTCTGATGGAACTTCAACGATTTTAACCAAGTCTAAGTTAGCGATAGTTCTGTTTAATTTATTTTCAGCATCACCAATGATTACAGTTCTAGCTAATTTTTCAGCTTGTTTTAACATTGCATTGTAAACTGGTGTGATATATAAGATTCTTCCTGTAGATGGAACACGTGCTTCAGCCATGTTGATCATCATTTTATCAAAATATTCTAAGATATTTGCTGCTGTGATTTCATCAGTAATAGGTGTTTGACCTAATTCTTGATATTCAGCATAGATTTTAGAAACACAATATACGTCCATTTCAGGGAATTTTTGTTCTTGGTTGAATGTTTCAGTAATATTACCGATTGAAGCAACCATATTTGTTTGATCAATATCTTTTGGGTGTACCAAAGTAGACCATTTTCTTTCATTAGTTAAAGTTAATGGTGTCCATGCGTTATTGTAGTTTCTAGTTGCATTGGCAATTGTATCTCTTGTTGAATCTACACGTCCTGTAGTTTCTAATGTTGGGATTTCAATTGTTCTTGCATTGACCCATCTATATTTTTGGTTATTTGGAGTATTGAATAAATCTCCGAAATAAAGCGCATAAGGCCAAGCTTGTTCTAACGCTTGTTGATATGCATGTGCATAGTTTACTGCTGCCATATTTAATTTCCTCCTGATCTATTATTCTTTTGGCATTGCTCTAACACCTGCAAAATGGAAACCGAATGCATTTGCATTGTTTTCTCCTCCAGTTGCTCCTTTAGAAGCAGTACCTTTTGTAAATGTTGGTAATGAAGGTTCATCTTTAGTTTTTTCAACAACGAATGCTCCTGCATCCGATTCTTTTAAACCATTGATATATTCATCCGCTCCAATGAATTTGCCGTCTTTCAATTCAAAGTTTTGTTCCTTGAATTGAGAAATGATTCCACGTTTGGCACTTTCAGAAGTAAAGTTCATTCCTGCAAAGTATGAGTTAGTAGCAAAGTCTCTTTCTTGTTGAGTCAATTTGTTGTTCAACTCTGCAGTTTCATCCTTATATTTCTTTTCCCATTCAGCAGCGGAATTCTTGATACCTTCAATATCCATATCCTTGTATGATTTGATTTGCTTATTCGCATCATTCAAGGAGTTTTGAGCTGATTCATATTTAGTATTCAATGTTTCTAGCTCTTTTGTTTTTGATTCGACTTCTTTGCGGTATTTTTCAATGTCATTACCGTTTTCAGTCATGATTTGATTAACTTGTTCATCTGTTAATCCTAAATTCTTTAAAAATTCTCTTTTCATAAGATCCTTTCATTCACTACGCTTTAGTACGCTGGTCGCATCAGCCTGTGCGGTTGCAGTTTTACGAGTTGCCCACCTCAAAATTTTTGTTTTATTCATGCGTTGCTATGTTGTTTTCAGTTTTTGGGTACAAAAAAAGGAAATATCAGTCTCTATTGCCGTATTTCCTTTTATTTCTCTCTAGTGCTTTTGTTTTGCTTTTAGGTGGCGGTACGTAGCAATCGTATTTTTCATGACGAACACGACCGCAAATCATACACATATACTGTATCTTCTTAACAATAACGTGTCTTTTCTTATCAAAATATTGAATAGTATGATATTCAAATTCTTGATGATGATGTGGTCTTAATCCTTCAGCCATTGAAAAACACCTCCTTTCTCTAAAATTGCGTATAGAAAAAGCGAGTCTTTTGAACTCGCTTTATATTCATATTTAATTTTTAATCTAATACCATTGATAATTGACTATTGTATTCTTTGATTTTCAAGCTTGTATTGACTTCAGGAGACCATGATTCCAAATAATTTTTAGCATTTTCATAATCAGTCTTTAGGGTATCTCGATATGAGCCTAATTTGAAATACTTTTTATAGTCTCTCCAAATGTTGCTGAAAAGCTTTCTGCTCATTAATTGGTAAGCTCTTGAATCAATACCGCCTAGTGCACTTATTACAGTTGTTTTAGCAATTCTTTCAAGCGTATATTGTTGTGAACTGTCAATCGTTGTTGATTTTTCTAAATCAGATACCTTTTCTTCAAGAACATCAACTCTTTGAGCTGTTTGTTCATGTGCCTTAATTGTCAACATAAGCAATTCTCTTGGGTCAGTTGGTACTTTAGCATATGAACCAGTCTTTCTCAAAGTTGGAAGAACTTCACTTGTTACCCAATGTTTGAATTTCTTTGCTGATGGTAACTTGCTACCAAAGACTAAAGCATATAAGCCTGATTCATTAATGATGGTCACATTTTGCTTTCCACCAGGGGTCATCATTTCAGTGACCCCCTTATCTTCATCATCGACATGCTTAGCAACTGCGTTATTTAATGACTTTCCTTCACCATACCCTAATGCTCTTGCAACATCTTTACCAACAAGCCAAGGTTCATTGCCAATCACCAAGCTTCTAATATTTCCAAACTCTTCATTGTTAAATATTTGTAGTTCTTCCATATTGACAACCTCCTTTTTTAATTGTTTCTTGAATGTTTCTTGTTAAAGCATTGCACTTTGAAACATTTGATCTAATATCATCATCTAAGGAATCAATTTGTTCTTGAATAAATACCATGACATTTGCAACATCATATTTAATATCATTCCCGTTTTCACATGCATCACATGTAACGATAACCATTGAATTAATTCTTTGTAATTCATTTAGCTTATCATCAATATTCATGAGAGCGTCTAACAAACTGTCTAATTCTTCTAACATATCTTTTACCTCTTTCTTTAATTGTTTTCCAAGGCAAAGTGTAGTACAATAATCTTGCCTCTTTTGGCAATAGTTAGTTGTAATGTTTGGTCACGGAGCAACTAACTATTTTTTTATGCTTTCATAAACCTTTTGAATACCCAATGAAATAATTTCAGTTTTGGTTAAATTCAATTTCTTTTCACATTCATCAAGCATTTCTTTTTCATCTTGAGTAAGTCTAACACCAATTCTTACATTTTTTGGGTTTTCTGTAGGTCGTCCAGTTCTTGGACTCATCCTTTCGCTCCTTTCTTATGAATTTTGTACAAACAAATATTACTATTTTGTACAAACAAAAGTCAAGAGCTTTTTTATTTTTTTATACCTAAATCTCTTTTTATCAATGTGGTTATATAACCTTTTATGGTTTGACCATTTTCGGTTGCACGAATTTTTATTTGCTTATGTAACTCTTCATCGATTTTAAGTATTAAGTTTTTCATATCTATCCCTCCTTTCATTTACATTTATTATCTTACAATTATAAATATAATTAGTCAATAATATTTAATACTTTTTATTAACTTGTATTTATTTTTATTAAAAACTATTTATAATATAATAAAAAGGTGGTAAATATGAACGAACAAATACTAGCAAAAAGATTAAAAGAACTTAGAGAGTCTATGAATTTAACACAAAGCCAATTTGGAGATTTAATAAACGTAGCTCAAACTACACTTTCTTCATATGAAAATGGATCAAAAACACCCAATATTGATACTTTGTACAATATCGCAATAAAATGCAATATTTCTATAGATTGGCTTTGTGGACTTTCTGATATTCATAAAACAAAAGATTTCTCATCATATTCTGATATTTTCAATTTAATAGTAAATATCTGTAAATCTATTCATATTGACATAGAAGAGTATCATTACTCTCAAGATGAATACGATATGTCTTTAATAGTCAAAAATCCTATATTAAATGAATTTTTAACAAAATGGTCAAAGGTAAAAGCTATTTATGACGATAAAACAATTGATGCAGATACTTACGAAATTGTTGTTAAATCATTAATTGATAAATATACTACTGATACTTTAAAATATGATAATTTTGTAATAGATGATATGCACTTTAGCTTCCTCTCAAATGAGTAGGAGCTTTTTTATTTTTTATATCATTTCATATCTTTTCATACTGTTTCAATAGTGCTAACTATAATTGAAATTAAACATGCGGATTTATTGAAAAAAGTAAGTAATTTCGCTCAGTGGATTTCTTTATTCCAAGCAATTATAAGCAAATCTTTTTGTTTTTAATTTGTGTTTTGATTTCTTCAAGAATAAAATCATTGACTTCAAAATTAAGTGCTTCTTCTGGAAGCTCTTTTTTTACTATTTCAAAATAAGCTTTTGTAATTTTTTTAATTGTCGAAGAATTAACATGTACACCGCTCTTAAATGCATATACCGTATTCATTCTATTCTTCCCCCTGCTCCTCTACATGTTTAATTGAGTATCTAACACAACATTCATATTCGATACAGCATCCTCGATACTTTTCCCAATCCTTGCAGAAATAAGCAATGTCCGCTTGACCTAAAAGCTTGATGGATTCTCCTATATACCAAAGAGGCGTTTTTGGTTCACCATCAAAGAATGAATCAATCACTTCAATTTCTTTATCAGGAAATAATTCTTTTACATTGTGTAAAATCCTTTCTCTTTCATCTAGGATTTCTTTATCTGTTTTTCCTGCCATTGGTTGGCTAATGAATAATTTCATTTATGCACCCTCCTATTCAAAAAATACCCAGTCATCCGCTAACATATCTGTTTGTGATGGTGCCCAAGGTACAATATTTTTCTTTGCATCTAGATTATCAGTTTGTAAATTAGATGAATCTATACAAACAAAAGGATTTGTTGTTGCATCTGTTTCACATAAATGAATAAAGATTCCTTTACCGTTCCAACCTTTTCTAGCAAGTTTCATTCCACGCTTTAGATATTTGATAGCTTCATCAAAACCAAAAGTAGCTTCTCCACCTAATTCTGGGCAGTTTTCTTCATCAGCAAGAATCCATCCATCATCAAGAATATTAGATAACGTATAAATAACTCTTTCGGTTTCTCTAATATCCATTTCTTTTCCTTCTTTGGTATGCATAATGATTGTTTCTTTTTCGTTGTCCCAATACCAATAACCACCCCATGAAGGTAATTTCATTTTCATTCCTTGTTTCATTAAATCAAATGCTTTTTTAAATTCCATAATTATTCTCCTTCTAACATTTAATACATTTATTTTCAATTTTCTTATAAGCATCTAAATAAAGTTCTTTCTTATCTCCGTTGTACGTACATTCATACGACATAGCTCCTTTATTTGATGCACTTAAAATAGCCTTATGGTTTTGTAATGTCTTACATTGCCATACAACAAAAACTACAAAATCTTCTTTTTTATCCATGTGTTGCTCATTGTGCTTTCTAACTTCTTCTTTACAAATTTCAATAAATTCATCTAAACCCATTTGTTTTCTCCTTTTTTACTAAAAAATTTCTAAAATAAAAGCAATCATCATAATTAAACCGAAAATAAAAAGTGAGATAATAATTTTCCATAACCCACAAATGAATAGATCAATAAGCTTTAAAGCGATTAAAAGAACGAATAATACTTTTATTAAAGTTTTCATATCAAATCTCCTGATTTTAAGCAAAAGAAAAAGCCAACTTTCGTTGACTTATTATTTACTGTTTTTGTTCCCAAAACCATTTTTTTGCTTTGTTATATGCATCAATCACTTCTTGTGGAAGCTTATCTAGCTCACCATTGGCAATTTGAGAACCATAAGGATCATAAATATCTATGCATTTTTGAATTTCTTCTGGGTACTTTATATACGCTGACATTCTATTTCATCCCTTTCTTGTTTTTTACAAGTGCCATGTACTCTGCTTCTACTTCGTCAAATCGACCAGATAAATAGTTAGCTCTTGCATATTCACTAATCTCAATTACATTATATTCTTTTATACCTTTTTTATCAATGAATTTCTTTGCCTGTGCACACACAAAATCAATATAGTCAGTATAGTTTTCAGCAGTAATTTCACCAAACTTTTCTATATAATTTTGTGCCTGTTTCATATGACACATTTCATGTAAGAAAACTTCAGTTTCTTCAATGACAGATTTTTTATATGCATGTGAACTATAATAAACTACATTGTGAACTGCATCGTATTTACCGTAGGCTCTATCATATTCCAACGGGTCAAATATAATAATTTTTGGTTTCCTTGTAATTCCATATAATTCTCTAGCTTTATTATTGTTGTTGACTATCTTATGTAATGCTCTTGGTTTAACAGTTGCCCTGTTTGAAATATAAACCTCGTCACCATAGCTTGTTACTCTTTTTGCCTTCAAATCTATATCTCTTGAATAGCGGAATTGAGTTTCATCTTTGCTATGAATAATAGGTCGATACATTTGACTGGTATTTTTATTGATAACTTTCTCTCTTGGATAAACCTTTTTAAGGACATTATCAATACCATGTTCTTTCTTGAATTGGATATTGCTTTCTTTAATGAATTGAGAACGCTTATCTTGCCATTCTCTAATCTTTTTAGCTTCTTTGGTGGAATCCACACCGCATTCATCAAGAATATTCTTTCTTTTCTTCCAAGAACGAATCTGACGTTCATAATATCTTTGCTTTTGTTCCAGCTCGTATTGATCATCATTCCTGTTCTTGTCAAATTCTTCGGTATCAACCAGATTGTTCTTATACTCATAATCAGTAACTTCATAAAATGAATGTCTACAGTTTGCTCCACCTAGACCATCAACACGGCCATATCCCGTTGCTTTTTTAAAGTTCTGTAGACCTTTTACAGGAGTATGAAGATAAAACAACTTACCTTGCCATTCCTGATGGGATGGTCGAGCACCGCCATGACTTGAAGTCTTTACAATGTTGATGCCCAATTCTTTGCAGTTATCCATTTTAAACTTCAAAGACGTTTGATTGACACCACTTGTAACTGCTCTTTTAACTGCAGCATCCATTGAAGTTGTATGATCAGTATAACCAACTACTTCAATACCTTTTTGAGAAAGCTTTCTGATTGAGGATTCAATAGCCTTGTCAGCATTGTTTCCTGCAACGATTTTTGAATATGCTTCATCACATGCTTTTATAAACTGCTTGTTGGTGCACTTTCTTGAAATGTTGCAAAGGTTTTTGATTTCACCTTGAGTATCCTTGATACCTTTGTTCAGGTTCTTATTGGACCTGTTCAGCATATCTTTTTTTGATGCTTGAACATCGGTATTTTTCAATCTTGAAGAAATGTTGCTTATTGTTAAAACAATTCCATCTTTTATGATTGATTTTACTTTGCTTTGAGACGATTTCTTGACCTTTTGAAATCCAGTACCCGAATATTCAAAAAACTCTCTACAGGCTTTATTTTTCCATTTTGGATACTCTTCTTCGATATCTTCTAAAGATGCAAGATTTCTTAAACGTAAACCCATCCAAATTAAAAGAAGAGTTTCTAATGTGCTGAAGTCATTTGAGACATCATCACCCGACTCTTCTAAAAATTTATCAGTTAACATTTACATCCTCTTCTGTATCGTCATCTTCATCATCATCGTATTCAATGCCTTCATCAGAATTTTCAGCAACTTCTCTTTTTGCTTCTTCTTCACTCATGCCTTGCCATTTGACCTTGTACTTCCATTCAGGCATCAAACCAGCATTGACTTCTTGAAGATCAATATTTCTTTGTTTTTCAGTATCAGTCAAAATACTGTCTCCCCAATCGGTCTCAACAACACATTCCATGGAATTGGATTTACCCATTCCAATAGCATAAACATTCATTGCATATGCTACATCTTCAAGTACAGTATTCAAATTATCTTGAATTGCTGAAACAGTATCATATTTCCTTTGTTTGGATGACTTGATTTCTTCTGCAGTTTTATCGACTTGTTGTGGATCACTTAAATCCCCATACGATAAACCACATTCGAACTCAATTCTCTTTAGAATATCATTGAATCCTGCAGCATAATTAGCATCTCTTAATTGAGGTGCGTGTACTTTGATTAAATCATTGATGTTAGTTGTTTGTCCTGAAGGATTATCAATATCATATGTTCTGTACAATCTTTTCTTTCCTTCAGGAAGTTTTGGCTCATGGGTGTGTGAATCAATTTCAAATGCGTCACCAGAAGCCTCAACAGCCATTTCACCAGCGATAAATTCCCAAATATATCTGCTGTATTGTTCCTCTGCATCTTTAATCAGATTGATTGCCTTGACATAACATGGAACCCCAAGAGGAGACATCTTATCAATCGTATTGATGACCGGTGTTTTGAGGTAAGAAAAAAATGGCCTGTCAACATTGCCAATTTCAAAATGTTCTTCCAAGTCTTTCCACTCGGGAACGGTTTCCAATGGAATTTGATTACCAAAATCCGTATAGAAATTGTAATTTCCTTGAGAATAATCTTTTTTCATAAATGCATAGTTTTCAAACGTATTTACTCCATTTTCATATTTTTGATATTCTAATCGAGTATACACGTTTTTGCCTTTAAAAATCTGTTCTACAAAGATACCTGCGGTGATTTTCTTTCTTCCATTAAACGTAACAGGAAAAAACTTATCAGCATGTACAACATCAACAAATATTTGATTGTCACTTACATATGGCTTAAAAACAACACCGCCTTCGCCTAAAGCCCATTGAAGATTTTCATTCATATCTTTGATGAATTCTTGATATTCCTGATTGACAAAATCATTTGATATGACTTTTGATATCAATTCTCTTGTTGAAGTTTTAGAAAGTTCCTCACAGATTCCTTGTGCCAATGCTAATGATTTGACACCTTTTTCTTCACTTAGCCAAGGCTGCTTGTTTTCTAAAATCTTATTCCATAAATCAATTGAATCGACCATGTCATTCGACATTGCAATATCGATATCGAAAAATTTATTTATATCTTTTGTTGTAAACATTCTGTTCTTAATCCTTTCTAGAAATTTCTTTATCACTGTAAACACTAATCATCCTCACCACCTTCATTCTTCTCGACATCAGGAAGATATCTTTTAATGTATTTCCAAATGCCCATGATGTAATATCTCAATGCATCCATGCAGTGATCATCATCTTTTACTGGTTTTTCAACACCACTTTCAATGCTTTTTTTATCATAGCTGTAAATAACGATTTCATTCAAAAGCATTTCCTGACGTGTACTGAACAGTACTTTTTGAAATGCTATTGCTTTTTGGACTCTTGAAATCCCTAATTTGACATCATTTTGAGCACCTCTTATTTTGATGAATGGACAAGCCCTTTTGATTTCTTCAGCAAGCCCTCGTGCGCTTGGGTCAATATAGAGGTTTCGAGGATATTGTCCAAATTCTTCCTTGATTTTTTTACACATCTTCTTGAACTTAAAAGCATACTCGCTTGGTGTTAGCTGTTTACCAGATTCACGTCCTGAATGATAGAATTCATCAAGTCCAAAAATGATTTTCTGTGTAGGGTTGAGTCCCCAAAACTCAAATACTGTTGCATTCATTTGGCCATAATCACAAGATGCATCAATTCTTGTAATTCCGTTGATTTCATCATTGGTAAGATTTCTATCCAAAACATGTTTATCTTTATCAAACATGTAATAAATGATTTCATCCAGTCCGATTGATATCCCCAGCCAAATCCAGTTGTACATTCTTTCATCGACTTTTTTCATTTCCATTGCTGATTGAATAAGCTTTTTACCAAGCCACTTTTCTGGAACATCTCTATAATCAACATGGATATGAATGCAGTCACTACGTTTTTCCATCTTTTTGACCCATTTAAAAATGGATGCGTTAGGATTTTTAGGAGGGTTGAAATAATACTCCATACAGAATTCATCATCATTACCACGTACGAATGTCGCTTCTATGTTGGATATTTCATCTTCTCCTTGGCCACGTTCAAAAAACTCGGTCAGCTCATCTAAAATAACAAGTTTGATAGGCTTTTCTTCATCAATGATCCCTTTTGTATCATCGATAGAGTCGTTCCCTGTAAAATAAACCGAATTGCCATTTTTAAGATATGTAATCTTCATTGGATTCTTTGTTATCTTGAATTGTTTTTTCTTCAATCCTAGACGTTTGATTGCTCGTTTGAATTCATTGTAGACAGTCTTAGAAAGCTTATTGTGAAACTTTCTCATAACAATTACGGAGCATTCATCTTCGCTTACAATCTTATAAATCCCATGAATAGCAGCATAACTTGATTTGGTACCAGCACGACCACTGTCCATAATCTTGTGAACATGTGAAATATCGTTGAAACATGTCAAAAATTTTGGAATGACAATATCTGAAATACGAACCTGTTTTTTCTTAAATTGGTGCATCATTTATGATTTCAACTCCATCATCTTCTTGATCATTCGTATTCAATTGCTTTTTCAATACTTCAATCTTGAGTTTTTGTTCTTCGGTAGTGATATTCATGTGTTTAGATAGCCAATCAAGAGCTTTCATTCTATCCGCTAATTTAATGCTTGCTCCATTTCGACCTTGCTTGACTTCACTTAGAATAGTTCCATCAGCAAATGCCGATTCTTTGAATTTAACCATATTGACAGTTCGCTTTAGAACTTCATCCTCACCTGTATCAGGATTTTTAATAATTACTGGTACTTCCTCTCGGCCATACTCTAAATAATCATTCAAATCAGCAAAGGCAATATCAATATATTTTTGAACTATGTCATGTGGATCAAGAAGAGCATCTTCATATAATTCTTTTTTTAAACGATTTATTTCTTCTATTACTGCTGGTTGTTTAGACCAGCGAGAAGCCATCACACAAGCACTATTGTATGGAGTGTTTGGCTTTACTTTTTGATATGCTTTGACTTTATTGTGATATTTTAAATAATAAATACAAAAGAGCTGATGTTCTTCATCCAGCTCACTTGTTTCTACTATTTCTTCAGCTATTTTTTTGCATTCTTTTTTGGTGTGCACACTTTTATTTTGGGGTGCACCCTTTTTCTTCTTTTTTGACCATTCATAGCGACGGCTCCATGACTTGACAGTATTGATTGTCGTACCATATTTTTTAGCAATTTCTTTTTGCTTCATGCCATTTTTATAGTCTTCGAATGCTAACTCGTGTTTTTCCAAATCATGTCACCACCTCCATTTTTTTATTTATAGAAATAGCAGTTAAAACTGCATCGTTGTTTTTGCAAAAGAAAAAAGCTCCCATAAGGAACTTTTTAGCAAGGGGTTTAACCTATATGTCTGAACTGTGATTTTAAATTAAATGGGATTGTTTCATTTCTTTAAAAACCACAATAGCATAATAGCATGGAAATAAGGGTTCAATCTAGGTCCACTTTGGGTCCAATTAGGGCTCACTTTGGGTTCAGTTTGGGTCCAAAATGGGTCCACTTTTAATAAAAATTTATCATTCGTGATAAAAAGCACAAAAAAAGACTGTAATGCATTTTAAACATCACAGTCCTAAACAAACATTTTATGTAATCTATTTATTCAATATGTATCTATTAAAGAAATTATCAAAAGCATATTTTGGTATTGTATACACCTTTTTGAAAATAAATCTTTCAAATCTTTCCAATCCAAATTGTGCAGTAGTTGAATCTAAATTAGGCTTCATATTTTGTAGTCCATAAAACAGCGCAGCACGGTAATTGGAAGGTGATATTTCAGAACATGCAAGTTCAAACAACTCTTTGTCTTCTTCATACTTATTTTTATCGAAAAGATTTGATATTTTTTTCTTATCAATAGATTCTTCATTAAAGACAAGAACGTAAATAATATTATTCCTTGAATAATCAATATGCTTATTTACAGTTTCTAAAAAGATAAGCATGCTATCATAAATTTTGTTGAAAATTTTAACATTTTCTTTTAGATTAATAGTGCCATTTTTAAACTCGATAAAATACCAAGTATCTTCAATTTTAAACAGTGCATCATTAGAATAAGGGGTTTCGCTTGGTCCTTTTTCCATACGCTTTAAATATTCTTCCTTAACTCGATCAAAATCTATAACTTTATTTTGAAGATCAGTCATAATTACATCATTCTTATCATCACAAGACGTTTTACTTAATGTAGAATATTCTAATCCAAATGCATCTAAAATAGTTTTTTCGTTTGGCTGTTTTGTACTATCTATTCCCATAAATTATTTTTTCCAATTCTTTTAACGGCTCGGCAAGTTTCTTATAAATTTTATCTGTATCTCTTGTAACATCTTCAAAAACTGCCATATTTTCTTCGTTTAAATCACTTAAATAATATTTACATTTATTTGCAATTTCATACTTTGCAGAATATGCTTCGATTGCACTAATGAAATATGGACTATGTGATGTTAAAACTATATTTAGATTAAATTCTTTTTGAATTAAAACCAACATCTCAGCAAAAATTATTTGCCATTTTGGATGAAGATGAATTTCAGGTTCATCTAGTACAATCATAGAATTATCAGAAATGTCATGGTTTTCAATCAATTTTAAAATTATCGCTAAAGCTTTGATACCTGTAGATAGATTTTCTAATTCAATTTCCTGATTTGATGCAGATTCTAAAAATACAAATTTATTATCTTTTTCTAAAAAATCACCCTGTGTAAGTTGAAGCAATTTATTTTTGAATTCGTCCAGTCTTTCAGTTAGAAGTGCATCACCGATTAAATCATTTGTTGAAGTTTTAGAAAGAGATTTATTTAATTTAATTTCTAAAAAATCAGCGTGTTTTAAACTTTCGTTTCTGACAAAAATCATATCCATAGCTCTTTCAGAAATATGGCGTTTCCTAAATTTAAATCTATTATTCAAATCATCTAAAACAAAAGGATTATCTATATAAAAGCATTCATTTTTAATATCAATATATTCTTCTACCATCACATGCCTATCTTCTATTTCGGATAATTTTATATGTTGATCTTTTATTTTCAAATCAATATACATACTATTTTCGTTTGATAAACTTAAAAATTGGTTAGAAAATTCAGTTTCAAAATATTTTTCAACAACTAAAGACAGCAATGTTTCTTCCTTGAAAGAAAGATATTTTTTTAAAATACCGATATTACTGTCATCTAAATCATATTTTACTTGTAAATCAAACTTTTCAATATCATTTTCGTTACTTTGACTAATATCATTAATTTTTTTGATTATTTCATTTATTTGTAATTCACTATCTTCATCATCAAAAGCTTCAAAAAGTTCTCTTCTAAATTTATTTGAGGAAGATAAAATAGTCCCTACAGATTTTTTTCTTTCTTCTTTTACTTTAAAATCTATATCATGAAAAGCAGAATATATACTATACAGAACTTTACCAACTGTACTCTTACCAGTATTGTTTTCACCCGCAATCACTGTAATTCCATTTATTTCAATATCAGCATTTGCAATCTTAGCAAAATTTTCTATGTGAAGTTTCATGTTCAAACTCCTTTCTTTTTATATTAATATAATACAATATACTTATTAAGTATTATGTCAAATTATACTAAAAATTATGTAATCTTATTTCTTATTTTGTCTTATATTGTCTCATATCGCTTCATATTGTATCACAGACACGTGAGCAAAAGGAATACAAAAGCACAAAAAAACACCATAATTTTGATGTTTTTATAATAAAAAATGTGCAAATTTTATTATTTATCGCCTATCATTTCATAAAATATATTATTCAATTTTTCAAGTGATGGGCGGTTATCCATGTCAAGATATTTGGATAATTCTAAACACGCTTTTGGAAACTCTCTTTTGTAAGTTGATTTGCTGATACAAAACGACTCTTCTAATGTATCAATCATTTCATTGTACCCTCTTGAACATACATACGTTCTAATGATGTTTCTATGTCCTGCGTTTAGCAAATATACTAACGGCATAAATTTATCAAGTTCTTTGTTAAAGAGCTCTAGGCGCTTTGTTAGAAGCTCCCTGCGCAACATATTAGAAGTGATTTGTTCTCCTTTTGGTTTTGAAAAACCTCCAGGAGCTTCATCACTGTATTTAATTGATTGAGGGCTTGGAATGTCCTCAATTTCAAATGTTAAAGAGAATTTTTCAATATTTATTAGGCGTAATTCTCTAAGATATTTTTTAACTTCATCAATGATCTTCTTTTCTTCATCTGTATATTTCATTCCTTGCCCTCCAAAATAATTAATTATTAATTTTTGTGCTCTTGATAAATTGCATAAGCAATTATTCCTACCAATTCAGCAAGAATAGTTGCTGCAACTCCACACCAAAATGGGTTAATGTACATTATTTATCAATTTCTACATTGCCTTCTTCAAGGTACTTTCTTTGTATTTCAAGTTTTTCAATTGCTTTCAAATGCAATTCCTTATCAAAATTAGTTGCACACGTTAAACGACCAATAACGTATTTGATTTCTTGATCAGTCAACTGACAATCATTAAGCTTTTTAATTAATATATTCATTTCAATCACCTTTTTTTGAATTTTTGACTACATAAATCAATACCATACACAATACTTACGACCGAGAGAAAATAAAACATGAGTGAATTTCGATATGATTGATTAATGATTGCAGTGATTATATGAGCTATGATGATTACAGTATAAATCGCTAACAGTTTTGTATTTTGTTTTAAAAGCTTTTCTTTTTGTTGACGGTATTCTCGAAGCAAACCGTATAGATTGCTTATTGTTTCATTTGCAAGATCCAATCCACTAATCAATGCTTCATTTTGTTCTTTTAAATTTTTGCAACGTTTTTCTAAATCATTTTCAGCTTCTAATTTAATCTTCTGCATTATTTACCACCTACTCACTTGATTTGATATCAATAACACCATTTTCAATAACTTCTTTTGCCGGAAAGAATTGAATGTCATAGGCATAAGGATTTTCTTTCTTAGCGTTTGTTTGAATACAAGTGTATGTAACATCATTTGACAAATGTGCATAGAACAGCTTGTACTTTCCTTTTCCAGTTTTGATTGTTACGTTTAAATCTCCATCTTCATCACTATCAAGGGAAATTTTCCCCTCAACAGTGAATAATGGATCATTTGTTCTAGTATTAAGAGCAACGACTTTTCTTGTGATTTTAAAGTTGTTTGCATCTTCTCTAATATTCCAATTAACTCTAGATGCTTTTGAACATCCAGTTAAAGCAAATACACTTGCTAATATGATTAATACTTTTTTCATTTATTTTTTCTCCTCTTGTCTTATCTCTACATTGCTATTATATTTAATGCATTTACCATTCTTATAAGCAACGCATGAATCTTTTAAACAATGATTTAAAATAACTGTTTTATTCGTTCCTCCGCCACGCAAATACGATTCTCTTATTTCAAACCCGGTTAAATCTGGGCAATATTTAATCATTTGTTCTCTCCTCTTTCTTTTTGATGTGGTGTCTTTCTTCATACCATTCAATATCTTCTTCAACACGTTTTAATAAATTCTTTTCTCTTACTAGATCCTTTTCACTTGCTCCTGGTCTAGTGATATAGTATTGCAAAGCATGTTTTACTGTTTGCATTCTTCTATACTGATTACCCATTTTTATCTCCTATATTTGGAATAGTAATTGGATAAAATCTTCCTTCTTGAAAAAATGTATTAGATAAATCCTTGGATTTTATGCATTCAAGAAATATCCATTCATTAGATTCTATTTCTTTAATTCTTACAATTTCTTCATAAGGAGCATCATATATCCACATTCCTTCTTTTAAATCTTCAAATTTAAGGGGTTGAGGATGCTTGATTTCATTCATTGCATCCTCATAGCCTTCATCATATTGTCCTCTATCATAAATTAGAGCTTTTAGGAGTTCTTCTTTATCAACATTTATGCCGACTTTTTGTACAGCTTTAAGTACTGAATTTTCAAAATCCTCATTCATCTTTTGAAACACTTCTTTCATTACTGTTTCTATTGGTGACTTATACATTCTTCATACCTCTCTATCAATTCATCAATGGTTTCATCATCTTCGGCATCTTGAAAGTAGCCTCTCATCCTCATGCCAACTAATGTACTGATTTCATCAAAGTAATCTCCACCACATCCATCATCAGAGAATTCTTTTAATAGATCCAATTCAAATTTAGTCATCTTTCATTACCTTCTTTTTCCAATATTCTTTATCTTTTTTAGATTCTTTATCCGTTAAAACATCAATGCAAAGATATAAACCTTCTAGTTTGTTGCAAGCGTTATCTAAACCTTTTTTTACATCTTCGTAAGCTTTTTCTAATTGCTCACAATATCCTTCTAGAGCTTCTACGTACTTATATGTTTCGTCGACACCGAGTGCAGCGCCTCGCTCTGTATATTCTTCTCTACTAGGCTTTTTCAATTTTCAACCCTCCCAATCGATAGCTTGTCCACATTTTGTACAATAGTTTTGCTTTCCTGCTAAAGCCGAACCACAAGTTGGACACTTTCCAAAAGTTACATCTATATTTAACATTGAAAGAGTAACGGTTTCTTTCTTGATTGGCTTCTTAGGCAATTTTGTTTCTAAAATGTTTCTAAGAGCTTTAAAATCAATGCTACCTAACACATGTGCAAATGTTTTATTAAAATCAACTAATTCTTATAGTACTTCTACTTCTTCAACACAATGACAAAACGTACTTTTAGGAATTGTTTCATATTCGTCAATTTCCGTTGTTTTTTCTTTGATACTGTTTAATGCTTCTTGATATTTATTCTTCATCTCTCATACACCATTCTTTCCATTTTTGAGTATTTCCGCAATCAAAATCACAACTATCATATTCACAATTAAATGGACATTGAACTAAGTCACATTCAACTGTATGTGATGATAATTCTTTGCACGCTTTATCTAGTGCTTTTTCTAATTGATCTATGTAACTATTTAGCGCTTGTTCATATAATCCACTATCAAATGTTATATTGTATCCAAATTTATTAGCAAACTTAAACTTTTCATTTGTAAAATAATCTTCTATTTTTGGTCTATCCATTTTCTTCAATCCAATCTAAACGTCGTCCACATGAATAACGATACCTCATGCTTTGATTAACTAATGTATGACATTTTCGACAAACTCCTATGAATTTGTTCTCTTTTTTTTGAATAAACAATGTCTCTAGGTTTTTCCATAGTTTCTTTCTCAACCAATTCTTGTAATTCTTTAAATGTTTGGGGCAGAAAATCTTCTGCCACTTTACCATTTTCTAACTTCATCCTTGCTATTCTGCCTAAATCTTCTTGATATATATTCATTTTCCATCGCCTCCAATATTGATTAAAACAAGTGCTATTAAGAAAAAGTAGAGTAATATAATAATTAGAATTGTTTCCATTATTTCTACATCCACCCCCAATTCCTTACATTGTTGGTTGATTGCTTTTAAAAGTTCCATATCAACTGCAGGCGGTTCATCATAGCAAAGATCATAATTTTCAGAATACTCATCATGGTATACTGTTGTTATTTTTTGCTCTTTATCAAACAAAACTACAAATGTATATAAGTATTCTTCTTCATATACGATTGGTTTTTTATAAATAAATCGATCTAATCCAAAATAATCAAATTTATCTTTTTTTAAATCCCATTGATTCAAACATTTCTTGTGCTGTCATTACAAAGCACCTCCTAAATCCAAGCGAAGTTTAAAACCTAAAACAACATAACCCTCTTTGCAATATTCTTCATCATTTAAAATATAAACAATTTCTACATTTATAGATTTTCCTGTAAACTTACCATTCTCAAATTCTCTTAAAGTTATGATATCTCCAACCTCAAAATTGCGATCGTTTTTACGAGCTTCAAATGTCTTAATATCACAAATTACATCCCAAAAATATTGAGGTTTGATTTTTAATTCATGTGTTTTCATAATTCCTTAACCTTTCTTAACGATATCCTTCATGTCATTCTTGTAATAACATTCTTCACATACTACATAGCCAAATCCACCGCTATTAAAGATGATTCTTGATGTATAAGACATCCCATATTTGATTTTCTTACCGCATTCAGCACAAGCAATGTCTTTGTTCATATCATCTTCATAAAGACTAGCTCCTTCAGGCAATATGTAATTTTCATAAGTGTTATTTACTGGATCATATTTTCTAGCAGTTGTCATAATTTCAAGTCCTTCCTACTTTAACAATTTTAATTTCTTCGCTTTTACGGCCATTTGGAGACGCATAATTCTGCATTACACTTACTGATTTTCCTACAAATTCAGCACATTCTTGAATCGTTCCTACCACAATTAATTTTTCTTTTTTCTTTCTATCAAATACAGCGTAGATTGTTTTTCCCTCGTCAGGAGCAATAACGTTTCTTCCTTCGAGAATATCTTCAAGTCTGTTATTCTTGTGCCTTAATCTTGAATTTTGCTCACGAAGTCGATAATTTACTTGTTTTAATTGCTTTGCTTCTTCAAGAAGAGGCAAGTATTTGCTCTCGCCCCATTCAAGAAGTAGAGTTCTTAGTTCATCAAATTGTGACATCTTTCAATTTCCTGTTCAGTTTCTTCAATAATTTGTATGGGAATGGATTATCTTCTAGATACTCAAAATATTTAATTGTGCTAGAGAAACCATTGATTCCATTGAATGTATTGTGTGAGTAAGGAGTTGCAATGATCTTATTCAAAGCCCCCTCTACATCACCATCTTTTATTGTTCTATCAGCAGTTCCAATACACATTCTGTTTTCAACAAGGACATTTGGCATAGCATAGTCATAAAGTTCCGTTTCTTCACCTTTGTACTCTTTATAACAATAGTTTTTAATGCTTTTGATTTGCTTAGAAGAGTGCAAAACGATATAGATTGAATTAGGAAAATTGATTTTATAGCTTGTTTGGTTGAAAGTAACATACTGTACATGTTCTGGTTGTCTAATGACTGTGTAACCTCCACCTTTCGCAATAACATTTTCAGGCAACAGTTTAATTTTCTTTATCATTAATGAATTAGTTGCACATTCTTCTATAGCATTTAAAGCATCTTCTATCGCTAACTTTTTGAAGGTGATTATGTCACCTTTTTTGATACATAACTCAGCATCAGACTTGACATTTGAAAATTTTATAATTACCTCTTTCATTACATGATTACCTCCTCGTTCGTGCTCAAAGTGTCAATAAATGTATTTATGAGAGCTGATACTCTCAATCTTTTTAATGTTTTTCCGTTTGCATCACACAACAAAGTTTCTAATTCATCAGAATCTCCTCTTTGCTTTTTTGAATGTTCCGATATGATATTTATAGCTTCATTCAGCAACGAAAAAGCAGTTTCAAACTCCTGGATATCTTCACATTCGATATCAGTAACATTGCCTTTTGCAAGTTGTCCGTTTCTAAATAAAAAGCCAAATTCATTAAAGAGTGCCCTTATTTCATAATGTTTTTTATAAAGCTTCCTGAATTTTCTTGCTTTGGATTTATCTTTAAAACGTACATGACAAATGTTTAATCTTACAGTTCCCAAAAGATATTCATCAACATTACCTTTCTCATCCGTACAACAATCAATAGCAGCAAAATACAGTTCCTTTTCAAATTCTTTTTTGATCTGTGGAATATAATCCGTACCCAAATCAACAAATTGCTCATTATGCTTGTCATACCAGCTTTCCATTTGAGCATCATCAGATGTAATGGCTAAGTCTTGTTCATCAAAAAAAGGTGAAAGCAGAGCAAATATCATACCTCTATCAATGATGATGTCCTCAAAAACATGATCAGCGAGATAATTCTTATCTTCAATGAAAGAAATGTCCTGAAACTCAAGTTCATTTTCAAAATATTCAGTTGCATCATCAATGGTTGTCTGTGGAAGATAACTGATAAGATTAGCTATGAAACTTTCTATTGTGTTGTCATGTATTATTCTTGGCACATAATCAGTTGTAAAAAACTGTCTCAAATCGATTGACAATTTGAACACCCTCTTTCAACTCTCTAATAAGCAACGCATTGCAATGTTCCAGAATAGAAACCGCCATTTTTGCATTGGTTACAAGAAATTGAACATTCCCGTCTGCAGCCTGTTCCTGACATGATTTTTCTAGCGGGTGTCTGTCCATATCAAGCTTATAGCATTGACTTCTCAATTTTCCTTTTTGAATACCGTCTTTTTTAGATGCTACATAGATGTTTCCTTCGTATTCGCTATTTGCTGAATCAATGTAAATAACGTTTTCAAGCTTATTAAATACTTGTTCTAGTATCTTTCTAGTTGCATCATTATCAACGCAACCAATTATTACTGGAATATATCTTTCATCTTTGGTTGCCATTTTGTAAAGATCATCAAAAGTGCAGTAATCATCATCAAACTCACATTCCATTGAATAAAGCGAATTGATTTTTCTCGATAACGATATTGCTTTATTCGTTCCAATATCCTGTTCCTGATAGCCTTGACGTTTGATGTTTTTTCTCTCAACAACATCCCCATCGACTAATTTCATCTTATGATTGGTGTTTAAAAGGAGTTTTGGAAGGTCTCTTGCAAGAAGAGAACCTGTTCCACCTACCCCAATCACATAGAATCTATACTTGGTTATTTTGGTCATTTTGAATCACTATCCTTTTCTGTGTTGAGCAATACTTACAACAAGAACGTTATCTTCTTTGATGAAACTATATTCCATTTTTCCTGCGAATTCATAATGTTGATGTTGCAACATGATCTTTGTAATTTCATCTTCTTTGTAAGTTTTTCCTGGAACAAATCCATAAGAAGAAATATCAATCAATCTTCCTTCAGAGTAGACTCCAAATGGATACTTGTAAGTTTTTTCAGTACTTGCTTTTTTCTTAGGTACTTTTTTACCTGCAGGTTTTTCTTCTTTTTTAGATTCTTCTGCAATTTCAGTTGCTTGTTTTTCAGCTTTTGCAACTGGAGCAGGTTGTTGATCAGCTTCTTTTGGTGCTTCTTCAACCTTTTTCACTTCTTTGACAACTGTATCTTTTACATCTTCTTTAGCTGATTCCTCAGCTTTTTTCTTTGCTTCTTGTTCTTCTCTAACTAAATCAAACAATCCCATAATTCTATTCTCCTATTTTGGCCTTCTTTCGCCAATTTCTTCTAGACATATTTTTAAACATTCATTTTCAGCAAATTCACGAATGATAACCAGTTCACACACTTGAATATCATCGCAATATGCTACGTTATTGAGTGCATCCAAAACTACTTTTATGATGTTATCGATATCCGGTTTAACGGTACATAGAAACGTTTTATCTAATAGCCAACCTCTTAATTTTTTAGTGGTCGACTTAGGAATTTCTCTGTATGCAAATATCTTCACCCTCAATGCCTTATCGCTTTGATAACTTGTAGTTTTTCGATAGCACATTGCTATTTTTTGTTCGTAATCCCTTGTTTTTTTAGGTGTGTACGCTCTTACGAATTTTCCTTGCGTAGTAAATCTCGGTCTGCCTTTTCCAACGATTGCTCCTGGAACGGTAAACCAAAACTTCTTGTAGTTCGCTTGTATTCCAAGATTAAGCTCGCATTGGGTCGAAATCATCTTCTAATTCCTCTGGAACAACAGTGTCTTCAAGAAGTGCATCCAATTGTTCCTCTTCTTGGTAATCATCCTCAATTATTTCTTCTTGTTCATCATCTGCAGGTTCTTCTACATCCATATCTTCGAATTCATCATAGTTTGTAGGTTGTTGTACAATTTCCAATGCTTGTTGATCACAAGCGCTTTTCTTAGGATCCTCTTTGATATTGAAGTAAACTGTCATTGTGATAGTGGTTTGTCCACCATTTAATTCTGTTTGATCACACGCTGCTAAATAATATGGGTTCCAATCACCAGCAAGCGTAATAAATTCATCAACACGTTTTGCATCCAACATATAGATATCAGGAAATCCTATTTTGTCCAAAATCTTGTTATCTTCTTCAGAAATCCATCTTTGTGTCACTTCAACGATTTTTGGAATCTTGTAAGGATCACCTTTATCAACAGAAAAAACCTTTTTCGACATATACCCTGTATGCTTGAAGAAATTTCTAATTGCAATTAAATATGATTCTTGACAGCTAAAATGTTCAGATTTTGTCAATTTCATATCCCCATTCGGTAATTCCGATAATTCATAAGGGATTTTTCCAAATTCTCTTAACTCATCATCTAAAAGTAAATTACTTTGGAAGTCGTATGCTGCAGCATAGTTGTTACATACTAGATATAGCTTTTCATCGTCGCCATAAAATACTGGTGTGTATCTTTTATTTTTCCTGATGATTTCTTTTGCTATTGAAAGAAATTTATAGAAAAACGGTTCTTCATCTTTTTTTACGAGCATTTTTCATCTCTCCTTTTTTGTTTAATTTGTTATTTTCTTGGTCAAATATTCATTCTAACGAATGTTTTTAGATAATTGGTAAAGTTAATCATCTTTATAGCAAACACTCGCTAGAAACGAAAATTTTAAGTTTTTTATTTTAGACTAGAATTGAATGTCATCTTCCATGATGTTGAAAGGTGGATTTTCATTCATAAAACTGTCTTGTTGTTGATTTTGTGTTGGTTGTTGGTACTGATTTGGATTGTATGTCGATTGTGAATGATATTGTTGTTCTTCATATTTGTCTCTAGGCTTTGTTTCTAAAAACTGAACTGAATCACATACAACTTCAGTAACATAGACACGTTGACCTTGAGCGTTGTCATATGATCTTGAACGAAGTCTTCCTTCAACTCCAACCAATGAACCTTTGGAACAGTACTTGTCGACGTTTTCAGCGACCTTATTCCAAACAACACATGAAATATAATCAGCTTGTTGTTCTTCATCATTTCTCTTTGGTCGGTTCATTGCTAAAGTAAAGCTTGTAACTGCTGAACCGTTTTGAGTTCTTCTAAGTTCAGGATCACGTGTCATCCTACCAACTAAAACTACTCTGTTTATCATATCTTCTACTTCCCTTGTTATTTTGATTTTGAAGTTTTTGTTCTAATCTTGTTTTTGCTTCTCCCCTGTATGTAAGAACTCCACCATTACGTTCTCTGACATGTTCTTCATGTAAGATCTTGATTGATTCTTTATCGTAATTGCATTCTTGAAACTTTTTGGAATATTCTTTAGCATCTTGTGAGTTTAAAAATCTAAATGGAAAGTTTCCATAAGTTTCATCTTCAAACTGAATAATTACTGTGTTGGGTGGAATCTTTTCAATTGTGTAATCAGGAACTTCGATGTTAGAAATAATTTCAAGTATATTTGCTGGAAATGTTGATTGAGTTGATCTTTTGATAATTGCATTTCTAACTTGTTCAAAAGAATAATCTTTTAAAAATTCATACCATGTTGAGAATAGAGATTTGTCATTTATATCCAATGTTGAGCCTATATAAATATTTTTGTAAAATTTCAAAATCTCTCTTAATTCCTTTTTTTCCAAAATTTCTAAATTCCTTTCTGAGAGGTGAGTTACTACTATATATAACAATCTGCCAACTCGCTTTCGAAGCAATGTTATCTATGCACATGCTCTCACTCACTCGTTCTTTACGTTCTTTACGTTCTTTACATTCTTATATAATAAAGATAGGGTGTCTATTTTTTATACAACGGATGTATAATTTTTAGACAACAAATCCATTTATTTAATCTTGATATTTAGAATAATTAGGCACATAAATGGTGGTATCTTTATTGGATGTCTTATAATTAATATACGAACCCTCTTTTAGGATTTTCATAAATTTATCTACTGTCATTCTTGTTTTCCATCCTAAATCATCTTTAATTTGATCCATTGTAGTAACGAAGGACCCAACCTCGCCACGTTTGCTATCAAAGGTGGCATTAAAGAGGCAATACGTGAATAAATGCCATGCTTTAGAATCTTTAAAAATAGGATCCTTCATTGCTTTTCTATACAGTTTTACATAGCCTTTCGTATCTACCTCTCTAACCATTCCATTGTTAACATCCTTTCTTTTATAAATTTCCAAATTGTGATAAAATATATCTTGCCTATGTGGCAGAATGGAGAGTGGTCTTTTTGACAAAACTTTTGATTTTGCCCTGTTCTCTTATTGTGGGGACAACAAACTGATGCCTCGACAGGTCAACAGGCGTAAAAATAATTGCTCTGTAGTTTTCACTTTCGTGAAGGGAATCACGTTAATAACGCAGTGATGGCACACGCTAAAATGCTAAAGAACTACATCAATTCCCATGAATCATCAACTAACGGGCCAACCTTTAACTAGCTTTTTTTGAAGGCTATCATGCAGAACTGAAACTGCATAAGTGATGATGCGTACATAGAAGCATTATGCGCTATATAGTGTAGTGATTAAGCTTTATACTTTTTCGCTTGCATACGTAAAGAGTAAACAAATTCAGGCAAACGTCAGTAAGAATAGCGCTCTTATTGACGTTTTGTTTTGCCTAGAAAAATATTTTATCAACACTTACATTTGGAAATTTCTTTTTAAACTTCAATAGGAATTCATAGCTTGGAGTTTGATAACCACTCTCAACCTTGTAGTAATACGAAGGCGAAACCCCAATCTGAATTGCCATGTCTTTTTGCGATAACTTCTTGGAATTTCTAAATTCCTTTAACTTATCCATTTTGAAAACCTCTACATTGACATTGGATCAAAGTCATCAACTGGAACTTTTTCAGTTTGTTTTTCCTCATTGATGATGTCTTGCATTGTTGGTGCAGTAGTTGCTTCAATCGCTTGATGCACTTGAGGAGTTTCTTCTACAACAAAATTACTTGTTGTATCTTCAACACCCATTTCTTCAGGTACATACATTCCTTGGAATTCTGATGTAAAAGCTTCTCTTAAACATTGAGCAACTGCAACTTTTCTAATCATTGTTGCTGGCTTGCCACTCCATTGAGCGTTAACTGTTCCATCTTTCTTTTTACCAACATATTCATCAAGGGATACTTCTACACGTTCAGGTTCTCTGTCTTTTCTATAGACTTCACACCATCCGCCCACAAGTTCTTCTCTTGATGGAATATAGAATGTACCAACACGATAATCAATCTTACCTTCAGCAGTTAAAACAATGATTCCTGCTTTCTTTCCTTGATATTCGGGATGTTTATCTGCTCTTTTTTGATATACATCTTTAGAAACAACCATTGTCGCTGGTGAACTACCATATTTGATTAAATGTGCTTCTTTGATGAATGGATTTAATTTTTGAGCTGAACATAATGCAATGAATAGTTTGACTTCTTGATCACTTACATTACCTCCTCCAGCGACCAAATAAGCCTTTACGATTTTAGAAGATAGCTTGATTTCTCCTGTATCTGTTTTGATTGTTGTTACTTTATTTTCTCTTACTTCATTTGCTTGTTGTACCATGCTTTGTACTGCCATAATTTATTTTCTCCTTTTGTTTAGTGTTATAATTTACCTCGAAAGTGAGGTGAAACAGTGTCAGTAGTGCTAACAAAATTAGCTGATAAATTCTTATGTTCTACATATAAAACATTTCTAGAAAGGCGCGCTCAAGGTTATTCGTTAGACAGATCAAAACAATTTAAAAATAACTTTGAGCAACGAGAACCATATATTTTAGATTTTAATATCGAAGATGTTGGCGACATTCTAGATGAATTAAAATCCATTAGCTTTGTTAAGGAGTGGGTAAGTGGCGACTTCCTTCTCACAAATAATGCTATTATTTATATGGAAAAAAGATTTAAAAATGGTTTGATAGAACTTACAGATTTTATCGCTAAGTTTATTCCTTAGGACGTTCAGATAATGAATGTCCTTTTCTTGATGAAATAAAATCACATTTGTAATCACCTTCAAACTTTAAAACTATTTGTGTACCTAGATAATCTGTTTCTGATGAAACGGACATAACTCCCTTAATTTCATGACCATTAACGAATAATTTTCCATTCTTATCTAAATAAACCTTATTCATAATTTCACCTCATAACTTTCTTTAATTGATTTCTTTAACGTTATATTTATTGACCACTCCTGTTTGAGGATCACTTAATTCTTTTTCAGTTAATTTCACTTCACCGAAATTGAATGTTGGATTGATGTTTTTGATTACATCCATGTATCTATTCAACATTTGAAGAGCTCCTAAATCACCCTCAAATTCAAATGTTTTTTTCCATGTTCTGCCTTGGAACTTTTCAGGCGTTTGCTTGATTTCGGTAACGATATACTTATCATTTACGTTAGCAATCGTTTCATCACCACGCTTGATTGGTGTGTATTTAGGTTGATTTCCTGCAAGTGATTGAACTTGTTCCATTTCTTTTTGGTGTTGAGCTTCAAGTTCTCTATGTTTTTGTTCATAGATTTCTTTTTGTCTCTTTTCAAATTCAACCTTTTGTTTTTCAAATTCTTCCTTTTGATGTTGAAGTTCTGCTTCTTTTTGTTGAGCAACCGCTTGTGATTGCTTTTTGATGTTGTCTACTTCATCAGTAATCATTTCGGTTACTTTTGGTAATCCCTCAGTATTCAAAAGAGCTTGATATTTTTCTCTTGAAATGAGTTGTTCATCAACATTTGCGATAAGACATGCATTGGTGATTGTTTTTTCAATCATTTCAAGGTTTAATTTGTCATTCTTTTCTTTTTCCATTAAAGCATTGAATTGTGCTTCAACTTGTTCTTCGAATTTCTTTTTGGATGTTGAAGCGTTAAGCCATTTTTCATCAAAAACGAACTGATCAGCATATTTCTTTGAAATCATCTTTCTAGAAATCAATACTTCTTTTAGTTGATCAATAGCTGCTTGACGTTCTTTTCTAAGAGCTTCTTTTTGCTTTTGAACAAATACATCCACATTTTCAGCCACAACACTTGCAGTATCATTTAAAGCTTTAACAACTTTATTTACCTTTGCTTCAAATTCTTGATAAGGCTCAATGTATGCTTTTTTGACTGCTTTTCTTTCAGTTTCTAATTTTTTAGCATACGAACGATATAATGGAACCATTCCAGTTTTAGCTTTAACAAAATCTTTGTAGTTCTTTTCATCTACAACCACACCTTTTTTAGCTTCAATTGCTGGAATCAATTTGACCATTTCATCAATATTTGAAACAATCGCTTCATTTGCTGGTCTTTTTTGAACTTCTAATGAAAGGTGTTTTTCATCAATGTCAACGTGTTCTTCAATAACTTCAGCTTTTGCTTCAACAACCTTTTCTTCTTCAGTTGGTCTAAAGAATTCGATAACGCTGACAACTTTATAACGTTCATCTAACACTTGATTAGCTGGTTGCCAGAAGATTGCATTGTCTTGTTTTAAAATGACAAATGCTTTATCTCCTGGATATGTTAGCTTTACAACTGGCTCTCCGTTTACGAGAAAGCAGTTGTTGATTGATAAGAAATTGATTACTTTTTCAAATTCTTCTTTAGTTGTGATTTTTACAGCTACTAGCTCATTAAGTAGCCCTGATTGAAACTCATTCATTTTTTTCCTTCTCCCTTCACGATAAAAACTTATTTATGAAATACACTTGACCTTTACCTGTTACTTTAGTAGTCAATGTAATCCTTGTACTTCCATCTGGATTAGTAATTGTTCTTTCTTTGACTTCAAACAATCCAAGATCCATTGATTTTTGTGTTGGCTGATTGTAACGTTCACCCTTTTTAATTAGATATTCGTTTTCTCTCATCCACTCAAACAAACGATTTTGACCAATCTCATAGCCATTTTGTCTGATTAATTTAGCTAACTGACCAATCAAAATTGATTCATTACTGGCACTTACTGCATCAGCAAACAATGCCTTTGGTTTCAATTCTTTATTTTCTTCAATCAAACCTTGTTTTTCTTCCATCAAAGCTTTTACTTGTTTTCTTGAATACTCAAGTGCTCTATTCATTACAGCTTCAGGACTGTTCCATCTTCTTTCCAATTCCAAGAAGTATTGTCTGACTTCTTTTCCTTTATCACTGCGTTGGATCATTGCAATTTCTTTTGCCATGTCTAAAGTGATTTCATAATCTTGAACAGTTCTTTTTACTTGTCGATTCCCTTCTAATCGAACTTGCTCATTTTTGAGCGGGTTGAAATCTTGGCTTTCATTAAAGCCATATTCACACATTCTAGGAAACCAATCTTTGAAAGATGTTTTTACTTCTAAAAACTCATGTAATTCTCTTGCTGACAATGTAATGCGGTCATTGTCATAATTTACTTTTAATAGTTCATTCATATAGGTTCTCCTTTCTAACTGACTTCTTTTAATTCCTTGTTTCTGTTTTCTAAAAATGGGGGTGGTGTTTTAGTTTTAATTAAATTCCAATACCACAATTCCGTTTTAAATAGATATTTAGCGTCTAGCACTAAATCATCATAGTGTAGATAAACAACTCTTGTTTCTTGTTTTCCTGCGCCGTTATTTGCCCAAGGAATATCAAGAATGGCATATAGGACAAAATGTCTAAGACCTGTTGTGATCATGTAATGCAAAACTTGGAAGTAGTAGCATATTGGAATGTGATCATTGGCCCATTCTTTTAACATTGCGCCATTTTGGATAGTTGTAGATTTGATTTCCAATCCCCATTTTTCTTTAGTTGCAATCTCAATCATTGCTCCATCAAGATTTGCTCTAAGAAATGGATACTTCTTATTTGAAAGACTGATATCTTTCGTATCAACTAATTCAAACTTGTTTTTATAGAGCACACCGAACAATTCAATAAGGACAGGTTCTAATGCATTCCCTTTTTCGATTGCTTCACTCGTTTGAAATACAAGCTTTTTAACACCTGTCTTTTCCTCCCACAATTCATAAGGTGTTTTGTAATTGTTTACGTTCATTACAATTCCTGCATCAGAACCACCAATTCCTTTTCCTCTTAATTGATGCCAATGTTTTTTGTCTTTGACATAATCGACATTACAATTAGGAAAGAACTCCTCATAGTTCGTAGTTTCCATTTTCTAGATCCTTTTTGCATTGTACTAATTCCTGATTGAGATAACCAAGTTGAAGATAATCATCACTGTCTAGATGATCCTTACATTCCATGCAAATGATTGAACTCTCTAAATCAGCAACTCTTTCTTCTAATTCTTTCTTTTTCATCCTCTAAAGCTCCTTTAAATTGTTCTTGGATGTAGTTATCCAATTCATTACTGCAATGCATGAAAGCATTTTTAGCCGGTGTAAACATTCCTTTGACCTTTTCAATGTCAATATTGATTGGAGCCATTTCTAAGAAAAGACTTCCTAAGATGTTCCAATCAGCATCAGCTAATACCGAAAGCGCATCTCCATCTTTCTTGATGCTTAATTCTAATTTAAGCAATGGTACTGCTGGTCTTTCATCTGTTTTCTTTTCAGTTGAACCAATTTGAACAACCTTGACATCTGCACCTGCAGCTTTTGCGGTTTGGATGATGTCTTCTAAATCTTTTTTTGTCATATTTTATTCCTCTCTTTTTATATAGATTTCTACTGTATACTTTTGCGTTTTTGGACTGTCAACGAAGATATCTATCTTGTTACCCTTAATCGCTCCACCGCAATCTTCCGCAAGATATTCATTTCCATTGATTTTTATAATCGAACCATATGGTATGATTGTAGGATCTACCGCTATGGTTCTTCCTTCTTCAGCAATAGCACCTGTAGAAGTTAAACGACCGTATTGATCTTCTCCTGGGCCAGTAGTAAGTAATAGTAAACTGACCAAGAGTTCTTCATTTTTGAAACTCTTCTAATTGAGCTATAAGATACTTGTTATCCTCTTGAACACTATCATATAAATCTTCAAAGCGGTTCTTATCAGATAAAGCATCACTGTAATAATCTTCCAAAAGAGAAATCTTTCCCTTTTGTTGCTGAATCTTTGTTTTATATGCATCCAACTTGTTTTGGTAATAACAGATTGGAGCAAGGATACAAAACATCACTAATATTGAAATAAGAAAATATGTTCTTTTTTTGATTTTCATATTGCATTTTCTCCTTGGATAACTTAAAATTTATTTGCTATGTTGTGTGCCTAGATATAGGCACCTTTTTTATATACTCCTGACCAAGATTGCTAAACAATTAGCGATAAAACAACCGATAACAATAATCGTGGCCAAACCTCTTGCTGATAGTTTCATAAATCACACCTCCTTTTCGTTCACTTCAAACATTGCAATGTACTCACATTTTTTAAGAAACTTTTCCTCATGTGTTGTAAGGCCACCTGATAGAAATAAGTTTTTAACTTCTACTTCAAATCTTCCTGATTCATAGCCCAATTCAAAACGATTTCTTGGATAATCTTCTCTTTGAGAAATTCTAAGAATTGCTAGAAATTTTTTATCTATTTCACTCTTGATCATTTCTCTATCCGCACGAACCAGCATTTTTCTATCTCTTCTATCTTTGGCAATCTTATTTGCCAATTCATAGTAGGATTTTTGATACCATTTGAATTCCTTTAACATGTGGATTAAAACAGCAATGACAACAAACAAAATACAGCAGATGATAATTAATGAATTTTTACTCATAAATTTTCTTTTCCTTTCCATTACTAGCCATCAAGGAACCAACCTCTTAAATAAAAACTTGTATGGTATTAGTTCTTTTTTTATGTCTGTAGTTAGTAAATCATCAATGCTATTTTGTTATCGGAGGCCTTTGAGATTGGCTCCTTGATGACCAGTAATCTATTTAATTTTTTTTAAGCTAAATTATCTACATATTCTTTAGCTTTTTTTGCCTTGTGATAATTGCTTACGTCAAGACCTGCATACTTTCTTTGAAATTCCAAGATTTCTTGTTGACTGAATTTTCTACCACGCCCTAATCTGATAGGACGAAATATTTCAAGGTCAATAAAGTTAAGCAACTGGTCTCTTGAAATTCCTAAATCTTCACGTAGTTCTTTTTCGGTGAGCATCTTTGTTGGTCTGACTTCCATGTGTGTTTCCTCCTTTCAAAAATTTCCAAATTGTGATAAAATATTGTTACACTACGATATCGAAAGTTAATATCTAGTTAGGAGGTGGTCGCATGTTAAAAGCGGCTTTAAACTCCCCTATTCTTCTAAAATAAAATTTACACATTCATGTGCTAGCAGGTGATGCTTGTTTGTACTAGTGACAGCCAATTTATTTATATAAACGACTAGTACGTTTTCAAGAAAAACGGCTATTTTATAAACTGTAGCTTTAAGGTAAATTCTATTTGTCTCATTGTAGGGTAACAAAGCAGATGCATACTGCTTTAAGTTTGAGACTTGATAAGTGTTGGATATCAAAGAAGTAAACAAATCGTGCAGCCGTTAGTACCAACACTACTAATGGCTTTTTTATTTACTGAAAAATATTTGATCAACACTCGCATTTGGAAAACTTCTCTTAAATTTTGCTAGAAATTCATAACTGGGATTTTGATAACCACTTTCCACTTTGTAGTAGTACGATGGAGAAACGCCTATTCTCTTAGCCATGTTCTTTTGAGACATATGCAAGCTCTCCCTGAATTCCCTTAATTTGTCCATTTAGATTTGTCCTTTCTATAACGTGTTTGATAAAGCAACAATAACAACCGCAATTTCCGATTGCTTTCTTGTTTTTGCTTGTGGGGTTACGTTTTTCCAGCTCGCTATTCTGTCTATAGCATTTTTTAAAACAGCCATGGTAATTGGATATCTTTGTTCAACATTTTCCATTTTTCTTTGCTCCTTTCTTAAACTCCAAATTCTTGCATTTAATAAAGTGTCTTTTTAAGAAACTCCATCAAATATCAGTTAAAATATGTTTGTGCTTGATTAGATGTACATCAAATAGCACCAGAGAATAAACAAAAGCACTATAGCAATCATTAAAATTATTGATTTTATATATTCATGCTTATATGTTTTTTTCCCATAAATAGTTCTTCCTCCTGTTTCAAGCAAAAGAGAAATTTCTATTAAACTAAAGAATACAATCAATATAGAAATAATTACCTTAAGAGCCATAGTGTTAACCCTTTCTCTCGAAGTTTACTATATGTAAATATTTTAACTAAAAAAAAGTTCATCAATAGTCACCAACCTTTCACCTTGTGTTTCAAGTACGCTATTTATATGAGATTTTATTTTTTTCTTCTCATAATCATTAAACGGAACAATACCGCACTCTTTTTTATTGAACGAAGTTCTTGAAATATTAAGCATATGAGCCCAATCTAATTGGGTTTCATTTAGCATATTTCTATATCCTTTCACTTTATTCATAATAACACCTCCTTTGCTGTTTACTATATGTAATCTTTAATTACAATCTTATTTTAACTATACGTAATCTAAATGTCAATATTTTTGTTTACATTTAGTTACTTTTTGTTAAAAATATGTCTTTTTGGTGTTAACATAAAGTTAACAAAGGAGATATTAATATGGAACTCGGAAAAAATATCAGAAGACTAAGGAAACTGAATAATTTGACTCAGCAGAGTCTAGCGAATCAAATGAACAGATCTAAAACACTTATCGCTTTGTGGGAAAAAGGCGAACGTGACCCTTCCTCAATTGATTTAAAAAGATTGTCGGAAATTTTTAATGTAAGAGCAGATGATATAATAGGCTCAATCCCATCATTTTCTAATACAGAAACATACGAATTAAATGATGATCAAGTGTTAAAACCTATATTAGGAGTAGTAAAAGCGGGATACAACTTATATTGCGAAGAAAATATTGAAGGATATAAACCGGTAGATAAGAACAAAGCTAAAGGCGCAGAATGTTTTTGGCTACGTGTTATTGGAAACAGCATGAATGCGATAGGAATTATCGAGGGTGCATTAGTATTAGTGAAAAAAGTAATAGTAGAAAATAACCAAATTGCCGTCGTGAGAGTAAACGGTGATGAAGCAACTGTTAAACAAATAATTTTTAACGATGATGCTGTAATTTTACAACCTTTATCTACTGATCCTAGCAATAAACCACTAATATTAAAAAAAGAAGATTTTGATAACAACCATGCTGAAATAATAGGGAAAGTTGTTGAAGTTAGTTTCAATCCTAATGATTTGATTGACAAATAATTATTTATTTAAATTTTGTTATTAAAGAATGGAATGATATGAATTACAAAAAAATCATTTTCAAAATCTTTTTTATAACTTGTATATCTGCTCTAGTAATATCAATCGTATGTTCGTTCTTTTATTATTTTATCCCTATAAATTTCCCTGGAACAGTTGGCGAGTGGATAACCGCCCTTTCAACACTCACAGGTGGCGCTTTTACATTAGAAGGTGTGTGGTGGACGATTACCGATAGCAAAAATCAAAAAGAAAAGGAACTGTTCTTTCAATATCGTCCAATCGTCACATCTGAAAATTTAATTTCAGTTATAGAAAATGATCTTTCTCAACTGATTATAGAAAATAAAGGCTATTCTGAATTATTAGACATATCCATCATTTGTGATAAAGAATGGGTTGATTTCAAATTGAATATCGGACCTGAAGGAAGAAATATAATATTGCCAGGTTCGGAGCATGGATTTCAATGGTCTTGTCCTTTTGAGAAAATCAAACAATGCAGTGAAATATCTTTTACTATAAAAGGTCGAACTTATTTAAATGTAAAAATTGAAACAAAATTTACTTTTAAAGTAACAAATTTATCAAAGACTCAAGTCAATTTAGTTTTAATAACTACCAATTGTACGGACTCTCTAACAAGTGATAAAAAAATTTAAAGAAAAAGGAGTACCTTTAAAAATTTGGTATTCATTGAGTGAAAAAATATATAAGAAAAGAGGAAAAATACATGAACATAATATATTGGATAAACAAAATCATTAGCTCAATTGTGATTGTCATTTTAATAATTGCTTTTATAAAATTTATAACAGCCTATTCAAAAGAATCATCATCTTCACTAAAAGAATATATCAATAAAAAACTAGATACAATATTTTACTTCTTTTATATCTTGTTTTCTGTTTATGGAATATTAAATATGATTACCAGTTTAATAGAACAGTATATGAATGTATCAGATAACGCCGATATTTTCAACGGTTTTGCACTTTTAGCATTTGGTATTACGTTATTTAGCATAGGTGGATCTATACAACAAACAAGAAAAAGTAATGAGGAGACCATTCAGTTTAAAAATGGCATTAATAGTAAACTTGATGAAATATCCAATAAATTGGAATCGTTAAATCCATCAAATGAAGATTTACATAACGAAATTGAAAAATTAAAGCAAGAAAATCAAAGAATACTAAATCTACTAGAAGATAAAAATCAAAAAGAAGTTTGTGTATTAAGTAAGATAGCAAAGAAAATCAAGAAGTAAGGAGATGTATAAAATGTCAACATTAGAAGAACAAGCAATAAAAACAGCAGGTAAAGCAACGGAAAGTGTTTTAAATAAATTATTAGGCCCTTCAGCTGAACTTCTTGGTAATGGACTTGCTAATTATTTAAAGGATAAATTAGCAAATTCACCATATTGGGGAGAAGAAACAAAAAAAGCGCAGGAAGAAAATGTAAAAGATACAATGAATGTTTTTCTTGAAAATTTTAATAAAATTGATGATAAAGATAAAAAGCAACTATCTGTAAATATTGTCGCTCCTGTCATTGATAGTTTATTTACATATTTTGAAGAACCGAACTACAAAGAAATGTTTGGAAAGCTTTTAGCTTCTTCTTTTGATAAAAATAAAGAACATCAAATTCACCCTTCTTTCGTTTCAATAATTCAGCAATTAAATTCATTAGATGCTGAAATACTTGTGATGATTAAAAGTGCAGACTCATTACCTTATGCAAAATTTTTTGGTGTTCACGAAAAGAATAGGACATTAACACCTTTCATACCTGATATGTTTGCATTACCAGAAAGTGAAAATTACTCTGATTTCGATGTTATAGCTGCTGTTGAGAATTTAGAAAGACTTAAGCTGATTACAATAAGAAAAGATATTGTTTGTTTTGATGAAGCCTACGAATCTTTTAAACAAAGAACTAAATATAAATTATTTGAAGAAACTATGCGAAGAGAAAATGGTTATTTAAGAATGGATAAGTATCGAGTTGAACTTACTCAGCTTGGTTCAAATTTTGTTAGTGTTTGTTGCTGATTTCATCTAATCCATATTTAATAACCAAACTAAAAAACTTTATAAAAAATATAGTCGTCAATATTGATATTATAGAGCTAATTAAAATAATTTTGATCATGTTCGTTAGCTCCTTTCAATTTTTCTTTAAGAAGTTTTATTGAATAGTGAAAACCACAAATTAAATTAATGACTATAGAAATAATAAACACTAAAAAATATATATTCATCTCACTCATACTTATACCACCTTTCTTTGATATAAGTATAGCTAATATATGGTATCAATTCAAATTATAAAAATATTAAGAAAAGAGGAAAAACAAATGAAAAAATTATTAAGTCTAGTATTAATTGGAACTTTAGTTCTATCTCTAACTGCATGTGGAAATAGCAGTTCAAAAGACAATTCATCTTCAAAAGAAACAACTACAACAAAAAAAGAAGAAAAGAAAGAACCTTTAAATTTAACAGGGACTTGGAAATCAGATGAAAATGAGGGCACATGGATGGAAGCCGCAATTTCTGATAACGTTATTTCTATCGATTGGGTGACGGATGAAGGAAAAACAAAAGCAACTTATTGGGTTGGTTCATATGATGCTCCTACTACTGCCAATAGTGAATATTCATGGGTATCTAATAATGACCATGAAAAAACTAAAAATGCACTATTAGCTTCAAATGATGATACAAAAGAATTTACATATAAAAATGATATTCTTTCATTTACCGCTTCTATGCAAGGTGTCAGCAAAGTAGTTGAACTAAAGAAACAATAATATGAAAAATACCAACCACGATAAAAACCTAGATTACATTTATGATAATCATCCTGATATGCTGGATTCTTATATAGATGTCTATGAAAATTCAATATTTGCTGTTGATCATGAGATATCTCCTGAAGATATGGATGACATCATGCAAATGATAGAAGCTTTCAAGATAGACAAGTTTAGAAGTTTAAATTAGATATTACGCCTGTTTTTTCCGTTATGGGCGTTTTATTATACAAAATATGAGAGGAGTCGTGATATATGATTAGAAAAAGACCTGCAAAAAAAGCAAAAAACGGATATACTTATCAAGTTTATTTTTATTACAGAGACATGTTTGACAAAAGAAAGTATTATTCTAAAAGTGGGTTTTTAACAAAAAAAGAGGCACAGATACATGAGACTGAAATGAAGGCTAGATTAAAAGAAAAAGGCACTTTGAATCAAGGAACAAATAAAACATTTAATGATGTGTTTGAAGAATTTATGGAATCTGAAGGAAAAAACTTATCATTAAACACAATTAGAAGAAAGAAAGTTACATTTGACAAGTATATAAAAAACTCGTTTGGAAATTCTAAGATAAACTTGTTCAGCAATTATGCTTTTTTACAAAGTATTTTCAACAGCTTAGAAGAAATGACATTTTCAACAGTTAAAACTGTCAGATACATCGTTAAAAATGTAACTTCATTTGCAATTAAAATGGAATATATAGACAGTTCACCCATGAACCTTGTAACATTTAAATGGGCTGAAAAAGAAGAAAAAGAAAAAAAGATAGTTCCTTTTGAAACTTTTATTCAAGCATATAATGAGTTGGATGATAGCTATGCAATTACCATTGCTATTGGATATTATACAGGCATGAGAATCGCTGAAATTCTAGCATTGAAAGAAAGTGATATTGATTTTGAAAATAATGAAATAAACATTCATAATCAATTGATCTATTCAGGAAGGAATATAAAGGAATATAAAGTTGTTTCAAAATTGAAAACAAAAAAATCAAAAGACACTATACCTTTGAATAACCAATTAAAAGAAATATTATTGGAATATTTGAAAACGCATCATAATGAATATATTTGTCAAAAAAATAATCAATTCTATTATGTTAGCTATTTTAATAGGATTTTAAAAAATAAATATGGGTTTACTTGTCATGACCTAAGACATACATTTGCTTCCACTTTATATGAAAATAATGTAGATATAAAAACTACCCAGGAATTATTAAGACATAGTAATATTAAGACTACTTTAGATATCTATACTCATCTAAAAGAAAACAAGAAATTAGATACTGTAAACGATGTTTTCAAAACAAAAGATGTCAAAAGTATGCCAAAAAGCAAAATCAACTAATATGTAATCAGCTGAAAGTATTGATATATCAACGTTTTTTATCATAATAAAAAGAAAATAGATAGTCCAAGTAAGACACATTATAAATAGTACATTTTATTCATGGATCATCGGTTTTGGTGGACGTATTCAAATTGCGGATAATGATGTACATAAAAAACAATTTAAAGATTTTTTAATGGAAAATTTTATAAATAAAAATAATGCTGATTAAAACGTATTCAGCATTATTTCATCTAATATACTTATAAAAGGTGTTTTACAATTACACTGAAAATCCATTAATTTTCAGTGTAATTGTAAAGATAGAGCAATAAAATAATCATCAATATTTACAGCTTCTTCAATTGCAACAGCAATGGCAACAGTAGCTCCAACACAAAAAATTCTTCTTATTAAAAAAGAAGTGTTTTTCACACTTCCTAAGCATTTTCTTTTTTCATTTTTTTACTTAAATAAATATAGAAACATACATTTAGTATAATACCAACAATTGTCGCAATTGGTGCAGCTAAACCAATATTTGTTAAATTTGCATGAGGTTGAATTGACATATAGTAAGAAAGTGGTAAACGTACAAGAAGTGTTTGAATAAGTCCTTGTACCATGACCCATACTGTTTGATAATGACCGTTAAAATAACCAACCATACTAAATAATATTGCTGTTACAATTGTTTCTAAAGCAAATCCTTTTAAATAAGCATACCCTTGTAAAATAACGGCTTTTTCTGTTGTAAAAATACTTGTAAGTAAATCTCCTTTAAATAAAACTGAGATAAAGACAACAACACCAATTATTAAGCCAATACCCATTCCTGTAAACATTGCATGTTTTGCTCTTTTTTCATCACCAGCACCCACATTTTGGGCAACAAAAGAAGCCATTGATTGCATTAATGAACTTGGTACTAACATGGCAAAGTTAACGATTTTACAAGCAACACCATAACCGGATGATGCTTCTAATCCTAAACGGTTAATAAAAGCACATAAAGCTAAAAATGAAATTTGTGTTAAACATTCTTGAAGCGCTAATGGTAATCCAATTTTTAAAGCTTGAACACAATGTGGATTGATTTTAAAATCATGCTTTGTAATTTTAAATGGTAATTTTCTTTTAAATAATAACATTAAAGCAAACACAACACTGATTGCTTGGGCAAAGACAGTGGCCATGGCGGCTCCTGCTGCATCTAAGTGTAATCCTGCAACAAGAACTAAATCACCAATAATATTAATAACACAGGCAACTGCCACAAATAAAAGAGGTGATTTACTATCGCCTAAACCTCTAAAGATTGCTGATAATAGATTATAAGCAACAATAAATAAAATACCAGCCCCACAAATTCTTACATAAGTAGCAGTTAAACCAAGTGCTTCTTTAGGTGCTTGCATCAAAGTTGAAATTGGTGATGCTAACATAATCATAACTACAAATATAATTGCAGAAATAATTGCAAAAACTACCGTTGCTCCTCCTATTAAAGCACCAATCGAATTCATTTTCTTTTCACCAATATATCTTGCAATTAAAACTGTAATTCCCATCGCAAATTGTGTTACCACAAATGTTATCAAGTTTAAAACTTGACTTCCTGTAGAAACTGCTGAAAGTCCTGCTGTTGTTCCAAACCTTCCAACAACAAGTAAATCAACCGCTCCATAAGCCGCTTGTAAAATAAGCGCACCTAAAACAGGAATCATAAACAACGTTAATTTTTTTAAAATACTTCCCTGTGTAAAATCCGATTTAGAGTGATCCATTATTTTTCTCTCCCTTCACACATAATTTCATAAAACTTTTCAATAGTTTGAATCATACAATCTGCTTCATCATTAGAAACATGATTCAAACACAAGGCTAATTTTTGAAAATAATCTTTATTGTATTTTTCAAAAATCATTTTTCCTTCTTTTGTAACGGTCACATAAGTGACACGTCCATCATGTTTAGCTGTTTCTTTTTTTAAATATCCTTTTTCTTCCATTGCATTAATTGTACGTGTAACTCCCGGACGAGGAAGATTTAAAACTTCACTCACATCTGAAACCTTCACTTTTTGATTTTTTTCTTCAAGTTCGATAATCGTTTCTAAATAACGTACATAGGATGGTAAAACTCCTTCAGGAAGTTTAGGCAACATATCTAAAATCCTTTTAGCCATGTAACAGCTATCTAACATTTCTTTTACTTTTTCGCTTTTCATTAATTTCTCCTATTAATTACCAATGTTAATTATCATTGGTAATTATATAATTATAAAAAAGATTGTCAAGAAAAAAGATACTAACAAATTGTCAATATCTTTTAATCGTTACGCTCTATAGAAAACCCAAATAACATCACTTTTTAATCTTCATCTAAAATAGAAGTATTAGTAGCTAGACCATCAATAAAATCCATGTGTTCTGCACGAAATTCTTCATATAAAATTTCACAAATTACTTTTAACTTTCCTTCCTTATAAACATCTTCTAAAGCTTTACAAGCAATTTTATTTCCTTCTAGATAACGATCATCGCTTTGATTGACTTTCTCCTAAGGTTAAGCTCTATGAATAATCATCCTATCTAAATAACCCAGTCCCGTTGTTTCAATGGTTTGGACAATACTTTCTTTGGTTACTTGACATGTTTACGGATATCTTTGCCTATACCTTTTTCATTACCATATGATTGTCCTATATCAAAATGATGATAACCTAACTTTATATTTTAATTTCAATGTGAATAAAATGTGCATAATGTGCACAACTTGTGAAAATCTATTTTATTATATGTGCCGTAATAATGGTATAGCTTGTTGCATTAATTGTTATTTTTATAGCACCATTTTCAATATACCAGTTTTTCCCTTTACGATATATCAAACTCTTTTTATCTAAAACTTTATTCTTACAAAATTCTACAACATCTTCTTCAATTCCTAAATTTCTTTTAATTCTTGATATACCTAAATATGTTGTGTGAATTTTGTAAATATTTATTAACAATTCATTCTTTTCCATTTTTATTACTTGTCCTTTTTAAAATAGTATCCTATTGCTTCCCATTAACATTCCTAAACTTAAATAACGATCTTTTGATATTTGTTTCTTTGTATTCATCAAAATAACAATGACAACAATTAATAGAAATTCTTTCATACACTCACCCAATCTTTTGTTTTCTTTTACTAATCATTAAGGTAATCAAAACAAAGCTTAAGGTAAATCCTAAAACAATAATACCATTAATAATTATTGGTTGTAATGTTTCTAATTTAAAATATTCTAATGTTTTAATAAGTTCATTATTTTGTACAAAATAATACGTTGGTAAAATATGAGCAATCTTTAAAACATAACTTGGCATAAATGACATTGGCACAAAGCATCCACAAAGAAACGATGTTCCTAAAGCAACAACATTGACAATACCTCCAATAGCTTGCTTATTATGGGTAATAGTTCCAATTAAGAATCCTACGGCCAAACTACATATTGAAAAAACAAATGAATTTAAAATATAAGCAATCCCATTCCCACTTAACATAATTTCTTTAAATAAGATAAAACTAATAATCATATAGGCTAACCATACAATAAAAGAAGCAAGGCCTAATGAAGCAAAAACAATCCAATTATATTTACGATATGAAAAACTGCTCATAATTGTTCTTTTTCGTACACCCTCTTGATTTAAACTTGCAAGAATCATTGTCATACAATAAACTCCCCCAGCAAGTAAGGCATAGTTTAAGAAATTAAAATAAATATTCACTTGATTCAATTTAGAACTATCTAAGGATGTGTTGAGGTTTACTTTTGTTTTTTGGTTAATCACTTGTTTGACTTTTTGATTTAAAGCTTTACCTTGATAATGTTCTTTATAAAGATTTGCTGTCTTTATATATTTTTCAATTAACATTTGGGTAAAAGATGCATTTTCATTACCATTTGATTTATATTCAATCGTTGGATTTTTATCATTTACAAGATCATCACCAAAGTTTTCAGGAATATACACAACATAACTTATATCACGATAAAACAATGCATCGTCTACTTTTTCTTGATCATTGATGTCAATATCTTTTAATGTCGCTTGTTCTTTTAAATACGAAACAAATCCTTTGGTTATTTCATTGTTTTGATCCTTATTTACAATCAAAATATCTGGTTTTGTTGCCTCATAATGATTCATATTACCAGAAGTTGTATTAAATAATGTAATTGCAAGTAAGATCACTGTATAAAGAATTAAGTTTCCTTTTAATTTATTTAAGATTTTAAAAACGGTACTAAATATAATCATATTGTTCCCTCCTTAAAGTCCTAAAAGAAATAAATAAACATACAATAATAAATACTCCTAAACAACAAATATCTCTGATATATCGATTAAATGTATTGTAATAATATAAAGCATAAAAACCATCGGTAATCAAATTATTAGGATTGATAAGATTAATAATAGGTATATTTTTATCAATAACATATTTTAAAGTAACACCCATCATTCCAGACAGAACCGAGAAAAACATAGAAATCGCAATATTAATTCCTGTTTTTGCTTGTTCAGAAACTCTAAAAACAGAAGCAATAAATATTCCCATCGAAATACCTGCTAAATCACCAACTAAAGAAAGAATGATTATATAAAGCCATTGACTACCAAATTCTACATTTAAACCAAATTTTAAAAAGATTAAAAGAATTGCTAAACCAACAAGGCTTACTAAATAAGAACCTAGTGCTGAAGATAAGACAAGTATTCCTTTTTTATTTGGTGAAACAGAAACTCTTTTCCCTTTAGCGGACATATTCGCCAATTGATTATTAATAGCTGTTAAACCTAACATCCCACCATACATACAAGCCATGGCAATTAAGGTATAATATTCAATTTGCATATAACTTAAATGACTACTTGATGTGTCTTTTAAAGATACTTCTTGGTTATTGAGTTTTTGAAGAATATCATGTACAATTTGTTGAACATTAAAATTATAGTTTCCTTGTTGTATTTCATCTTCAATTTGTTTCTTTGTTAAATCTTCTATCATCCTCTTATTTTGTTTAATTTCATCCATAACAAATTGCAAGATTGTTTGTTCCATACCATTTTCTTTAATCACAATTTGTGGTTCTTGTTTATTAAAGAGAACATATCCTTCTATTTCATTATCTTCTAAAAGCTGATTCGCTTCTTTTTTATTTACATAATGAATATGAAATAACTGATCCTTATTTTTTTTATCAGAAAGCTCTTTAAAGGTTTCTTGATAAATTGTTTGGTTTTGATATTCCTTATTGTCAATAACTGCAATATCAAAAACTTGTAAAGCTTCGTCTTTTTCAATATTTTCAAAAGCCATGTGAAAGAAAATACCTAAAATAATAGGAAAAGCAAACATCCAAAAAATAAGAACTTTATTTTTAAAAAGTATTTTAACTGTATACTTTAGATTATGAATAAACATCAATCCCTCAATTCCTTTCCTGTTAATTTTAGAAAAACGTCATTAAGAGTTGGACCTACACGTTCAATCTTTTCCTCAATATTTGCTTCTTTCTTTAATTCATCACTTGTTCCTTGAGCAATGATCTTTCCTTTATCTAAAATAATAATACGATCACAAAGTATTTCTACTTCTTCCATATAATGTGTTGTATAAACAATTGTAGCCCCTTGATCTCTTAATTTTTTTATACCATCTAAAATATGATTACGACTTTGTGGATCAACTGCAACAGTTGGTTCATCTAAAAAGATCAGTTTAGGCTTATGGGCAATCCCACAGGCAATGTTTAATCTTCGAAGTAAACCTCCGGAAAGTTGTTTAGGTAAGAACTTTTTAAAATCATTTAATCCTACTAAGCTAATTGCATCATCAACATATTGTTTTCTTTGTTTTTTATCTCGAATATATAAACCACAAAAATAATTGATATTATCATAAACATTCAATTCATCAAAAACAGCTACTTCTTGAAAAATAACTCCTATCTTTGCTTTTAAATCATAAGAATCAGGTTTCATCTCTTTACCAAAAACCTTAATAAATCCTTCTTGATATTTAAGTAATGATAAAATAGAGTTAATAGTTGTACTTTTTCCACAACCATTAGGTCCTAATAATCCTAAAATTTCTCCTTGATAAACATTAAAGGATAAATCATCAATTGCTTTTAAATTTTTATACTCTTTTGTAAGATGTGAAACCTCTATTACTTTTTCCATCATTCTTTTCCTTCCCTATTCTTTTTAATAAGTTGTGCCAAAATTTCTTCTTTTACATTTCCCTTTTTTACTTCATAAAGAAGCATTGAAACATATTGACCCTTTAACAATTCTGCAATTTCTCCATCATTAAATTCAACGGTCTGATTCGCTGCTAAACTAGCAATCCCATTGACATATAACCACATTCTTAAATGGAATTGTTTGGCATCGTCATTTGACATACCCGTTTGTTTAGAGATTGTTTCAAGGATTGTCTTTGCTGATCCTGTTAAATCAATAAAATCAAATGCTCCTTCATTTATTTTTCGGTTAAACATAATTTTAAATAATTCATGCTCTTCCTTAGCAAAACGAATATAATTGATTCCAATATCCTTGTATTCTAATTGACCTGTTTCACTTTTTAAAACTTCTCGATCAAAAATCTTTACAATTTCATCTATCACATCTTTTTTTAAAACATCCATATTCTCATAAATATAAAAAAGTGGTTGTGTTGAACAGCCCAATTTCTTTGCAATCTTTCTGGCATTTAAAGCATTGAGTCCTTCATGGCTAATAATCGAAATACTTGCTTTTAAAATATCTTCTTTTTGTATTTTTCTTTTTGCTGGCATAAAAGCCTCCTTTCTATAACCAATGTTATATATAACTCTTGTTATAATTATAACAATATCTTCTTATCATTGTAAAGAAAAAGGATATTGCAAAATATCCTAACCATTTAAATAAGCTGCTTTTAATAAGTTTTGTACAACTTCATTTTCACTTTTATATAATTGTTGTATTGTTCCTTTTTCTATGATTTTTCCATCTTTTAAAACGATAACACGTTTACAAAACTGTTGAACTAAAGATAAATCATGACTAATAAAAAGTATCGAAGTATCTTTATTTTGAACAAATTGTTTTAATAAACAAACAATGTCATCTTGAACAATTTGATCAAGACTGCTTGTTATTTCATCGCATATAAGTAATGTAGGTTTTACAATTAAGGCTCTTGCAATTGCAATCCTTTGGAGTTGTCCTCCACTTAATTCATGAGGATATTTATCTAAACAAGTTTCATTCATACCTACTTGGTGAATCATTTCAATAATAAGAGGTAAAGCTTCTTTTTTATTTAAATGTTCATAGTAATGATAAGGTTCATAAAGAAACTGTTTAATCTTCATTCTAGGAGAAAAACTTTCAATAGGATTTTGAAAAATCATTTGGATTTCTCTAATCTTATTTTTTTGAACTTCAAAAAGTATATCTCCTGTATTTTGTTTTTCAATGCCACATAGAAGTTTAGCAAGCGTACTTTTACCACAACCACTTTCACCTATAATACCAATAACTTCTCCTTTTTGAACACAAAAATTTAAATCATGAAGAATTTCCCTTTCATAACTTTTAAATACGTTTTTTACTTCTAATAAAGCCATCTTATTTTCCTTTCATTACCAGTCTTTGCGTATACTCATGCTTTGGATTGTTAAAAAGTTCATCCTTAAGTCCTTGTTCAATGATATGACCATCTTTAATAACAACAAGTTGATCTCCAAGATACTTAGCTACCTGTATATTATGTGTAACAAAAACAAATGTTGTTTGTTTCTTTAACGATAAAATTAAATCGAGGATTTCTTTTTGGCAAACAACATCTAAATTACTTGTTGGTTCATCCGCTAAAATCAATTTTGGTTCCAAACATAATACAAGAGCAATCATCACTCTTTGTCCCATTCCTCCAGATAATTCATAGGGATATTTTTGTAAAATAGATTCATCCAGTCCCATTTGTTTTAAATAAGAGATTGCAATTTCTTTTGATTTTTCTTTTGTATAATTAAAATGATAATGAAGCGTTTCATAAAAATGATACTCAACAGTATGAAAGTCATCAAAATAAGTTAATGGATTTTGAAAAATCACACCTATTTTCTTACCACGATAGTTGTTTAAATCTTCATTACGTAGACTTTGTCCTTTAAATAAAATATCACCTTCAACAAGTCGCGCATCCTCACTCAAAAGAGAAATAGTTGCTTTAAGCAATGTAGATTTTCCACTTCCACTTTGTCCAACAATCACAGTAATTTCATTTTTAGGAATTGTTAAATTTATATGATGAAGAGTTTCATGATTTTTATAAGCCAAAGTTAAATTTTTATATTCTAAAACACTCACTTTAAATCTAAATCCTTTGTAATCATATAATAGTCAACAGGATGACAAATAGCTCCTTTAACCTTTGAAGAAGCGACAGTATTTAATGGAACATAAGAAACATAAATATTTCCCGCATCATCTAAAATTTGTTCACTTATTTTTTTAGCAAGATCTTGTCTTTGATTCAAATCATAGGCTGTGGAAAATTGTTGTATCAGGTGATCTACTTCTTCATTTTTATAACGCCCGGTATTATTTGAACCTGTTGATAAATAGCGTTGTTGTACAAATGTTTCAGGATCACCTGTAGGTGCACTCGAATCATTAGCAGAACATAAATCAAAAGTTCCTGCAGCTTTGATATCATTGACATTTTCTACTTGATTCAATTTTATTTCAATACCAATTTTTTTAGCTTCACTTTGAAGTGATTGCGCAATAATATTAGCATCAGAAGACCCATGATCCGCACTTTCATAGTAATTTAAAACAATCTTTTGCCCGTCTTTTTCACGAATACCATCATGATTACTATCAAGGTATCCTGCCTCGTTAAGTAAAGCATTTGCTTTAGCTAAATCAAAAGTATATCCATTAAAGACATGACCATAAGGTAAAGCTGAAGAATAAAGACCTTGTGCTACTTTACCACCAATAAGTTTTACAATACTTTCACGGTCTACACTATAAGATAAAGCTTGTCTAATAATCTTATCGTTTAAAAATGTTGATTCATTATTCATATAAACTACATTTGTGCGTGGACCCAATACTTCAAGAACTTGATAGTCTTTATTTTTTCTAAAAAGTTTTAAACTTGAGTAATCAATTGTATTAGCAAGATCAACCTCTTTTGATTGTAAAGCTAGTACACGTGCATCAGAATCGGAAACTTGGGTAAAATGGACATGATCTAATTTGGCTTTACCATCATAATAGTTTTCATTTCTACTTGTTTCTATTGTTTTTTCTGAAACAAAGTCATCAACGACAAATGGACCTGTACAAATTGGATGACTCGCAATATCTTCATCACTTTGACTGGCATCATAGATTGTAAAAAGAGGTTCACAAAGATTATTTAAAAGTGCACCACTTGGTTTATTTAAATAAAGATAAACTTCTTGTCCTTTGCTTTCTATATGGTTTAAATCAAAATAATCAACCGTACGCGTATTATTCTTAAAAGCTCTTTCTAAGCATTGTTGTACATGTTTTCCTGTTACTTTTTTTCCATTAGAAAAAGTAACAGAATCATTTAAAGTAAACTTCCAAGTTGTATCATCGATTTGTTCATAGGATTTTGCAAGAGAAGGCTCAACTTCATATTTTTCATTTAATTTTAAAAGTGTTTCTCCAACACCAATACGACTTAAAACCCAACCATCATAATTATTCGTAGGATCTAAAGAAGTAGAGATCCAAAACATCGCCGCATTAAGTGTTTTACTCGATGAATCATTTGAAGAACAGCCACATAAAGACGTTAGCATCAATAAACATAATAATAATTTTATTTTTTTCATAAACAATTCCTTTCTAATAATGTTTAGGATCTAAATAATCCCTTAAATCTTCTGATAATAAATTAAATAAAAGAACACAAACAAATAAAACAAGACCTGGAAATACCATCATCCATGGGGCTACTTGCATAAATTGTTTACTTTCATAAAGCATTGCACCCCATTCAGGATATGGTGGTTGACTAGCAAGTCCTAAAAAGCTAAGCCCTGCAAGGGAGAGCATCATATTACCAATATCTAAAAAGGCAGTAATCAAAATTTGTGATAAAATATTTGGTAAAAGATAACGTAAAATACGTGTTATCAAAGGAACACCTGACATCTTAGCCACAATCAAATAATCTTTATTCTTTTCTTGTTTAACAAGAGCTAAAGTTAATCTTGCATACTTAGGCCACCAGACAAAAGCCAAAGCAAAAACGGTATTAAACAATCCTGCACCTATAACACCTACAACAGCAATCGCAAAAATCGTATCAGGGAAAGCAAGTATTCCATTCATTAAACTATTTAAAAAATGTTCAGCTTTTCCTCCTAATAATCCAGCAAACAAACCAATACTAACACCTATAATAACAATTAAAAATAACATTAAAAATGTTAAACCAAAAGACGTTTTTGCTCCACATAAAATACGACTTAAGATATCTCTTCCTAATTTATCAGTCCCAAATAAATGTGATAAGCTTGGCCCTTGTAATGATAAATTATAATTGACTTTTAAAGGATCATAAGGAGCAATCAAAGAACCCAACAGCGCAACAAGGAGTAAACAAACCACTAAAATAATTTTAATTTTTAATTTCCTTTTCATGTCTTACTCTCCTTAATTGTGGGTTTAAAACTTGTTGTAAAAAATCAACCAAGAAATTAACACATACATAAATCAAAGCCATATAAAGCGCATAAGCTTGAATAATTGGATAATCTCGATAGCGAATCGCTTCAATCACCATATTTCCTAATCCTTGATAAGAAAAAATAGTTTCAATAATCGCTGTTCCTCCAAGTAGATGCCCAATAGACAAACCAAGCAAAGAAGAAAGTGTCGTTAAAACATGAGGTAAAACATGATGAACATATATTTCTTTAGAACTCATACCTCTTGCTTTTAAACCAACGACATAATCTTGATTAAGTTGTTCTAACAAAGCATTTTGAATCATACGTGTATAAGAACAAATCATAGGAATACTCAAACAACACGCTGGTAAAATAAGACCTTTAAAATCTTGCCCACTAATAACCGGAAATAAATTCAATTTTACAGAAAACACTAAAATCAAGACCAGAGCTAACCAAAAATTAGGAAGTGACAATCCTAAAAAAGTTGTTCCTTTTAAAATTTGATTTAAAAAACTTTTTCGATGTGTCGCACTATAAATACCTAAGGGTATAGAAAAACAAATAACAATCACAAAAGAAAAACCTGCTAGTTTTAATGTATTAGGAAGTTTACTTAACATTTGCGTATTTACATCTTGACCATAATGATAAGAATAACCTAGATTTCCATGAAGGACATCTTTTAGCCAATTGACATAACGTAAAGTGATATTTTGATCCAATCCCATTTCATGACGAGTTTGATTGAGTACTTCTTCACTTGGCGTAATGCCTTTAGATAAATAATACATTTCAGCACTATCACTAGGAGCCAAATCTATCATAAAAAAGGTAATTAAAGTTACAAAGAAAAGAATAGATAGTAATGATAAAAACCTTCTCATTATTTAATAGCGTGTATTAAGAACTGACGGATCAATTCTTTTCCTTTCTTTGTTTGTTCACTTTTTAGAATTTGACTTTCAACAAGGCCAAAACCAATTTCATTTAATAAATCCTTATCAAATTGAGGTCTTAACACATAAGAAAGCATTAAATCTTTAGCAATCGTATCAATAATAGAAACATCAATACCTTCCATATGTTGATGATCACTATGTCCATTTCTTTGATAATCATGATCTTGATAATGATAATAATGATTGCCATCAATATTTAACAAATGTCCTTTATTTTTAAGTACACGATAAATTTCTTGATAGGCTTGTTTAGGCTTTTCTAAATTCCATGTCACATTTCTGGCAATGACAAAATCAAAAGATTCATCATCAAAGGCCAATTCTTGAACATCCATTTTTTTAAAGTCAGTATGAACATTATTTTCTTTAGCGTTATGCTTAGCTTCTTCTAACATTTGATTACTATAATCTATCCCTGTCACTTGACATCCTTGTTTTGAAAGTAAGATAGAAAGAAAACCCGGTCCACATCCTAAATCTAAAACTTTTAAATCTTTTTTTAGAGGTACGTATGTATGAATTAACTTCAACCATTTTTCTTGGTCATTTAAAAGTTCTTCTTGGTTATCTAAAGAATAACCAGAAGAACGCTGATTCCAATAATCTGCAATTTTATTTAGTTTAGTGGTCATAAATACTCCTTTACTTAACAAATTGATATACTTCTTGCAAAGAACAATGATTTTCTAGTGCTAATTTTTTAGCACTTTCGTATTCTGGATAACATCTTTTTTCACCATCAATAATTACTTCTTTTATTAATAACTTACCAAGAGGTGTTTCTATTTCTTTAATATGACGAGGTAAAACTATTCTTTGTTCTTTACGATAACGAATACCGATTGTTGTTGTTTGTTTAAAAATGATTTTTTGTAAAACATCTAGTTGTTCTTCAAGACAAACCACACTTAAACGATATGCTGGGCGATTCTTTTTCATAAAAATCGATGTATAAAAAACATCAAGCGCTCCATTTTCTAGAAGTTGCTCTAAAACAAATCCTAACATTTCTCCACTACAATCATCAATATTCGTTTCCATGACTATAATTTCGTTTTTTTTTTGATTTCTCCTAAAGAGACTTTTAAAACATTAGGAATGACTAAGTCTTTAGTTCCTGTTCCCCAACCTACTTTTTGAACATCCATAGCAGGCATCATTCCATATGAACTAGCAATTTCAGCAATAATCGCAGCTCCAGTAGGTGTTACAAGTTCTGTATCAATATCAATTTGGCGAGAGATCACATTACTTGCGGCGAAGATTTCTGAAGTTGCTGGTACTGGTACAGAGATCATGCCATGCGCACATTCAATAAATCCATACCCATCATTAACAACACTACTATAAATGACATCAGGATTGATTTTACAAAGCAAGATTGCTGTTCCAATAATATCAACAATAGAATCAATCGCTCCAACTTCATGAAAATGAACATTTTCTAAAGTTTCATTATGGACTTTACTTTCTGCTTTAGCAACTCTTAAAAAGATTCTTTTAGCAAGCTCTTTTGCTTTTTCATCAATATCACTTTCATCAATGATTTTATTAACATCAAACAAATTACGATGTTCATGATGATAGTGATGATGATCATGTTCATGATGATGTGTATGTTCATGTTCTAAATGAACATCTACATACGTTCCTGTAATACCATTTTTCTTTTCTTTAGAGATATGAAGATGATAACCATCCACATTTAATTTCTTTAATTCATTTTCCAAATAATGTGGATCATCAATTAATTCTGACAAAGCCCCTAATGTCATATTTCCACTGATTCCACTACTACAATCAAAATATAAAACTTTCACTACTTTTTACCTCCTAAACAATTAATGGTATGAGCCATATACCCTGCTCCAAAACCATTATCAATATTAACAACACTCACGCCACTTGCACAACTATTAAGCATAGCTAGTAAGGCAGATAACCCTTCAAAATTAGCCCCGTAACCAATCGAAGTTGGCACAGCAATCACTGGTTTATCAACAAGACCGCCAACAACAGAAGCAAGAGCCCCTTCCATTCCTGCGCAAACAACAAGAACATTCGCTTCTTGAATAACATCTAAACGATGAAATAAACGATGAATGCCTGCTACACCTACATCACTTACAAGTTCCACTTCATTTCCTAAAAATTGTGCTGTTAAATAAGCTTCACGAGCAACTGGTAAATCAGATGTTCCTGCACAAACAACGACAATTTTTCCTTTATTGATTTCTTTCTTTTCTTCATCAATATAACAAATATGAGAGAGTTCATCATAAATTATTTGCGGAAATTCTTTTAAGATAGCTTGGCTTTTTTCATCATTAACACGTGTAATTAAAATAGAATGAATATCATGATCTAACATATTTTGAACAATACCAATAATTTGTTCCTTTGTTTTTCCTGCACCATAGATGACTTCATGATTACCTGTTCTTTTTTTGCGATCATAATCAATGGTTGCATAATCTAGCGGTTGATCTAAAAGCTTTTGAGCTTGTTCAAGAGTTAACTCATTATTTTTAAATTTATTAAGAATTTCGTTTGTTTTCAACGTCATATCCTCCATGTTTTATTCCTTCTAAATCAAGAGTAACAAATCTAAATCCTAAGTCTTTAATCTTTTGAATTAATTCTTTATGATCTATAATTTTTGTAAACTCTTGAGGTTCAACTTCCAAACGTGCCATATCTCCATGTACTCTTAAACGAACATGGAACATGCCTAAATCGTGAAGATATTTTTCACCTTTTTCAACCATTTGAAGTTTTTCAAATGTAAGTTCTGTATTATAATCAAAACGAGATGCTAAACAAGCATTTGATGGTTTATTATAAGTTGAAATACCAAGTTGTTTTGAATAATTTCTGATTTCTTGTTTTGTTAATTCGTTATTAGCTAAAGGTGAAATGATTCCTAATTCTTCACATGCTTTTAAACCTGGTCGATATACTTTTTCATCATCTTTATTTTTTCCATCTAATACATATTCAAAATTATGTTCTTTAGCTACCACTTTTACTTTAGACATAATACTTTTTTTACAATGATAACAACGATCTTTATGATTAAAACGGAAAGCTTCAACATCTAAAGGGTTAACATCTAAAACAACATAATTTGCTCCTTGTAACTGTTCAAGAGCTCCTTCAATATCTTCTTTAGACATCATCGCACCACGACATAATACCGGTAATACATGATCTTTTCCTAATGTATCAATTGCGACATGAAATAAAAAGTTTGAATCAACACCCCCGCTATAAGCAATTGCTACATTTTCATATTTTCTTAATTCAGTTTGTAATAATTCTAATTTATTCATAAAATCCCCTAATTCTTTCTTACTTTTTTAGGCTTATAAGTTATAGAACAAAAATATCGTATACATTTGGCAAAGTTATAGTTTCTACTATAATCGTTACTTCATGTATACGATATTTTCTATTTATTTAATTTTTCAATCATATTAACAAGGTCATCAATATATTCACTTATTGATTTTTGTGCAACACCCACTATTTGAGCACTACACTTCGATACTGGAATTAAAAATTTATGAGCTTCACTTTCACTGATTGCACTTGCCATCTTTGGTGTAATTTCACCATACATCGAATTAGCAAAAGCGATACCAATTGGGCCAACAACAATAGAAGCATGCGATACATTATAAACAACTGCATTTTCACCAGTTGCTATAATATCAGCTCCTCCTTTTTTGAGTTGTCCTGTCGCAATACTATTTGTCCCGACACCAATAATAACATATTCAGGATGTTTTTCTTTTAAAACCTGAACAATATTTTTTCCAATACCGCCACCTTGTCCATCAACTACAACAATCTCCATGTTTCCTCCTGATATATAATAAACTTCTTGTTTATTTTCGATTTCTTATCTCTATATCTTATTCATGAAAGTAAGCAGCAATTTCTTGCATACGTTTACTTTGTTGAACATGAAATGGACATCGTTTATCACAATGGTGACAAACAACACAATCACTTGCCTTTAAAGTTAAATGATGATAATGATCTTTCGCCAAATCATCACCTAGGCATACTAAATCATAATACTTGTTTATTAATGCAATGTCCAGTCCTTTTGGGCAAGGATGACAATGTTTACAATAAACACATTGATTATAGCTTTCTAATTTAGGAAAAGTTCCTAAAATTGAATAGTCTTTTTCTTCTTGGGATGCTTTAAAGAATGCTAAAACATCTTGTAAATCTTGATCATTTCGGATTCCTGGCAAAACTGTTAATACCCCTGGTTTATCTAAAGCATATTGAATATATTGTGTTTTAGAAAGTGCTTGATGGAATGGTGATTCACTTGCATCAAGTAACTTGCCACCACAGAATGCTTTCATAACAGAAATTCCCACACCTTTTTTTTCAAGACGGCGATAAAGATTCATACGTTCATCAAATTCACCAATCGCATAATCCCCAAAATTCAAATCATAAGCAGGATTAATACTAAACATGACCATATCTAGTATTTTCATAGCCAATACTTTATGAACAAGTTTTGGACTATGAGATGATAAACCAATATAATGAATTATTCCTTTTTTCTTTAAATCTAAGATATAATCAAGAACACCATTTTCTTGAATTGCCTTTAAATCCTCTTCTTCATCAATACAATGAATAAAGCCAAAATCAATATAATCTGTTTGAAGACAATCTAATTGCCATTGAATTGATTCTTTTATACGTTTTAAATCTGTTGTCCAACCATATTCTCCAGAGGTATATTCCGCCCCAAAATGAATTTGTAAGTAAATAGTGTCTCTTCGACCTTTTAAAGCTTCTCCAACTGCTTTAAAAATAGATGCATGCCCTGCTGCTAGATCAACATAATTAATACCTGCATCAAATGCATGATTTAACGTTTTTAACATTTCTTCATGACTGGCAGCACCTAAAGAACTTGCTCCAAGACCAATAATACTTATCAATTCATTACCATGAGGTAATTTTCTATATTCTATTATTTTTCAAAATGACCAGCAACATCTTTTAAATATTGAATAATTGAGAGATGTTGTGGACATACTCCTTCACATTGACCACATTCAACACAATCACTTGCTTTACCAAATCTTTTTGTTAAGTTATTGTAGTATTCTCCTTGTGGTGTCCATCCTTTTTCTTCTACTTCTTGTAAATCCGCGTTATATAATGAGAAATATTTAGGAATGGCGATATTCATTGGACAACCATCTACACAATAAGCACATCCTGTACATGGTACAGTAATTGTTGAATTAATAGTTGAAACAGCTTTTCTAATTAAAGCATATTCTTCTTCATTTAATGGTTTGAAATCTTCCATATAACCTAAGTTATCTTCTAATTGTTCCATATTAGACATACCACTTAAAACCATCATCACATTTTCTTGACTTGCTGCAAAACGAATAGCCCAAGAAGGAATTGACATTTCTGGATGATATTCTTTAAACATTTTTTCAACATCTTCTGGTACTTTCGCAAGTGTTCCACCTTTAACAGGTTCCATAACAATCACAGGTTTATGATGTTTTGTAGCGACTTCATAACATTTTCTTGATTGTACACCAACACTGTCCCAATCTAAATAATTGATTTGTAATTGTACAAATTCAAATTCTGGGTGTTCAGTTAAAACTTTATCTAATAATTCAGGTCCGTCATGATATGAAAAACCAATTGTTTTTACTAAACCTTGTTTCTTCTTTTCTTGAATCCAATTAAAACAATCTAATTCATTATAAACTTCAATACTATGTGTATTAATATCATGTAATAAATAATAATCAAAATATTCTACACCTGTTTTTGCACATTGTTCATTAAAAATACGATCACGATCTTCTTTTGTTTTAATAAACCCTGAATGTAATTTTGTAGCAAGTGTATAAGCATCTCTTGGATAACGTGAAACTAATGCCTCTTTAGCCGCATTTTCGCTATTAAATCCACAATACATCCATGCTGTATCAAAATATGTAAAACCTCTTTCAATGAATGTATCAACCATCTTTTTGGTTTGTTCAATATCGATTTTTGATGGATCATTTGGATCCAAAGATGGTAAACGCATTAACCCAAAACCAAGTTTCTTTTTACTCATTTCCTTTTTCCTCCTATTACTTAAATTAGCCTTTAAGTAAGTGCTTTCCTTACTTCTTTACTATTGTATCATTCTAACAATAGAGGCGCAAATACCTCTTTTCAATAAATGATTATGTTTAAAAAGCATAGAAACTAATCAATTTCAATAAGTTCATATTCTCTTGAACCATAACCAAGTTTTGCTGCTGCTTCAATGGTATGAACACCATTACGTGATTCAATTCTTTCAATCAAATGATCTCTTCCTTTATCATTTGAAGCATAAACAAGATCAATACATGCTTGATCGATTGCAATTGGATCAGTAGAAATTAAAATACCAATATCATCCATACATGGATCTTCTGCCACTGCACAACAATCACAATCAACTGACATATTTTTCATCACATTGATATAAACAATATTATCTTTAAAATATTCATGAACTGATTTAGCCGCATCCGCCATCGATTCTAAAAATAAATCATGCTCTGCTGTCCAAATTTTTTCAGGTTCACCAGCTCCATGGATATACGCTTTTCCATAAGATGATGCACAACCAATTGAAAGTTGTTTTAAAGCACCACCATAACCACCCATAGGATGTCCTTTAAAATGAGATAAAACAATCATTCCATCATATTTAACCATATCTTTTCCCACATAGTTTTTTTGAATCACTTTTCCTTCAGGAATATCTAAAACCATATCAGGACCTTCAGCATCCATTAAATCAACATTAAAATATTTAGACCATCCATGTTTTTCAATAGTCTTTAAATGTTTTTCTGTTGTATTTCTAGACCCTTCATAAGCTGTATTACATTCAACAACTGTTCCATTTAATTTTTCAATGATTGGCTTGAAAAAATCAGGTTTCAAAAAGTTTTGATTTCCTTCTTCCCCTGAATGAAGTTTTACTGCAATATTACCTTTTAATTCTTTACCTAAAACTTCATACATTTCTAAAACTTTTTCCGGTGTTATTGTTTGTGTAA
>ERZ773188.67-NODE-67-length-111802-cov-10.206404_pt1 | contig 111802 bp, 99 predicted proteins | sample MGYA00581011_ERZ773188 | MGnify/ENA primary metagenome ERZ773188 (study PRJEB29015, sample SAMEA2737798) | human gut metagenome | biome: human gut; feature: human-associated habitat; material: faeces | place: China | collected 2012 ...
ATTTATATCTGAGAGAACAAATGGCAATCAGGGATAAGGAAAGCCAGTTGCGAAGTGCAGAGAATCGTGGAAGACGAGAAGGGGAATTATTAAAGTTAATATTACAAATACAAAAGAAAATTCAAAAAAATAAAGAGTTACATCAGATTGCAGATGAAGTAGAGGAAGAAGTGATCAAAATTCAACCAATTTACGAAGCAATCAAAGAGCATCCAGAAGCTGATAAAGAAGAGATTTATAAAATGTTAAAATAGAAAAATAAAATATGCGAATTTTCAACAAATCAAAAATTATAATCAGAAAATTCTTGACAAATAAAAAATCGACTCATATAATATAAACAAATATTTAACAAGTTAAAGTGATAAATCCGATGAACAAAAGTAAGTAGCTCATCAAACAGTCTTACAGAGAGTGACCGGTTGCTGGAAGGTCATAGATATGTGATAAGCGAATGGATTTGTGAGGAGCACAGAGAACTGTTTATGAAACTTAGTAACTGTCGCCGTTATCCCACGTTACGGGAACGAGATATAAAAGCTTTTTATTATCGAACAAAGCGGAGTATCTTAAGTGAGGAGAGATATTTTCTAAGATATTTTAACAAGAAGAGGAGATATTTCTTGAATATGGGTGGCACCACGGTCTATCGTCCCTAGTAGTAGGAACGATGGGCCTTTTTTATTTCATAAATAAAAGGTACTGCTTATGCAAAACGGCCCTATCTATAAATCATAGTATACAGATATATAAACTATGAAAAATGAAACCACGGCGATAAATTTTGATCAGGAGGCAGATATGTTATATCCGACATTAAACAAAGTTGAAGAACTATTAAAAGAATATCAGATGGTACCTGTATTTTACGAAGTACTGGCAGATTATATGACACCGATCCGTATGTTCCAGGCACTGAGAAAAGAAGGAACGCCATGTTTTATGCTTGAGAGTGTGGAAAATAAAGATCAGTGGGGAAGATATTCCTTTATCGGGATCAATCCTAAGTCAGAGATCAAGATTTCAGGAAAAGAATTAGAAGTCGATGGAGTAAAGCAGGAAGAAGAATTCAAGATGAGCTATCTAAGTGATCTGATCGAGAAATATAAATCTCCAGTGATGGAAGATTATCCAAAATTAACTGGAGGGTTGATCGGATATTTTGGATATGACATGATCCGTCAGGTGGAAAAGAAATTAACAAATGTACCAGAAGATGATCTGGAGATGCCAGAATGTCACTTATGCATGTATGATGAGATCAGCGCATTCGATCATTTAGCAAATAAAGCTGTGATCATCCAGAACATCCATAAAGGTGATAATATCAAACAAAAATATGAAGAATTAGAAGATAAAGCAGAACTGATCCTTCACAAGATGGAACGTCCGGTATCACTTTCCAAAGACAGATTTACACCTGCGAAGACAGAAGTAACATCGAATCTTACAAAAGAACAATACGAAGCGAACGTAAAGAAAGCCAAAGAATATATCAAAAACGGTGACATTTTCCAGGTGGTCTTATCCCAGAGATTTGAGGTAGAGACAGATGTTGATCCATTTGATGTCTATCGATGCTTAAGAACATCAAACCCATCTCCATACCTTTACTTCTTTGATTTCATTGACTATCAGGTGGTTGGAGCTTCACCAGAGAAGTTAGTCAGTGTCTTAAATGGAATTGTAGCAACCAAACCGATCGCAGGAACGGTTCCAAGAGGAAAGACAAAAGAAGAAGATGATATGTTGGTAAGACAGTTAGTCAATGATCCAAAGGAAAGAGCAGAACATACGATGTTAGTTGATCTTGGAAGAAATGATGTCGGAAAAGTCAGTAAGTTTGGAACTGTAGAAGTGAAAAACTTTATGACCGTTGAAAAATATTCCAAAGTCACACATTTAGTCAGTGATGTACAGGGAGAATTAAGAGATGATGAAAATCCAATCAACGCATTGATGAGTGTTCTTCCGGCAGGAACATTATCCGGAGCACCAAAAGTAAGGGCCATGGAGATCATTGATGAGCTGGAAAATAAAAAACGAGGTGTTTACGGTGGAACCGTTGGATATCTTGGATTTGATGGAAATATTGATACCTGTATTGCAATCCGGACCGTCGTATTTAAAGATGGAAAAGGATATGTGCAGGCAGGAGCAGGAATCGTCAATGACTCTGTTCCAGAGAAAGAATTTATGGAGACAAAGAATAAAGCATTAGCCGTTGTAAATGCAGTGAAGGAGGCAGCAAGGTTATGATTTTAATGATAGATAATTACGATTCATTTACCTATAACGTATATCAGTACATTGGATCTTTGTATCCACAGATTCAGGTTGTAAGAAACGATGAAATAACGATTGATGAGATCAGAAACTTACAAAATCTAGAAGCACTTGTTATCTCACCAGGACCTGGATATCCAGACAGTGCAGGGATTTCAAAAGAGGCAATTAAAACATTCGGAAAAGAAATCCCAGTCTTGGGAATCTGTCTGGGACATCAGGCGATCGGAGAAGTATATGGAGGAAAAGTCGTTCCAGCAAAAGAATTGATGCATGGAAAAATGAGTGAGATCACAATCAATAACAAGAATCCTTTATTTGAAGGATTAGAAGATAAAATATATGCAGCAAGATATCATTCACTGATCATCGACGATGAGACATTTCCAGAAGATTTAAAAGTTATTGGAAGAGATGAAAAAGGACAGATCATGGCAGTATGTCATAAAGAATATGCAGTCTATGGAATTCAGTTCCATCCAGAATCGATCTTAACTGAAATGGGAATGAGGATCTTAGAAAACTTTTTAACAAACATCGCAGGAATCAGACTTGGAGATTTTAAAAAGGAGGAAACTATGAGCGCAGTCAATCAGGAAACATTAAAACCATTTTTAACAAAGATCGTGGAAGGAAATCATTTAACAGAAGAAGAAGCTTATAAGGCCATGGACTGCATCATGTCTGGAAATGCGACAGATGCTCAGATGGGAAGTTTCCTGACGGGTCTTCGTATGAATCATGAAACACCAGAAGAGATCACAGGATTTGCCAAAGTGATGAGAGCAAAAGCAGCGATCGTGCCAGAAGAAACAGAAGCGATCGATATCGTAGGAACTGGAGGAGACCTTGCAAACAGCTTTAATATTTCCACAACATCTGCATTTGTCATTGCAGCAGCAGGAGCAAAAGTTGCGAAACATGGAAATAGAAGTGTATCCTCAAAAAGTGGTGCAGCCGATGTCTTAGAAGCATTAGGAGCAAAAATCGGATTAACACCAGAAGAAAGCAAGAAATGTTTGGATAAAGTTGGAGCAGCCTTCTTATTTGCACAGACACATCACGGATCTATGAAATATGCCGGACCAGTCAGAGCACAGCTTGGGGTAAGATCTGTATTTAATATCTTAGGACCTTTAGCAAACCCAGCAATGACAAACTACATCGTTCTCGGTGTTTATGAAAAAGAGCTGGTTCGTCCGATGGCAGATGTTATGAAGAATCTTGGAGTTAAAAGAGCCCTGATCGTATATGGAGATGACGGATTAGATGAAATCTCAATCTCATCCACAACAAGTGTCTGTGAGATTAATGGAGATGAGATCAAAGAATATACGATCGATCCAGAAGAATTAGGATTAACACTTGCCAAGAAAGAAGATATTGTTGGTGGAACAGCAGATGAAAATGCGATCATTACAAAAGATATCCTAACTGGAAAAGAACAGGGAGCAAAACGAGACATCGTTTTATTAAATGCAGGAGCAGCCCTTTATACGATCGGAAAAGCAGAGACGATCAAAGATGGAGTGAAACTGGCAGCCGAGATGATCGATTCTGGAAAGGCAAATGAGAAATTAGAACAGTTTATTGCATACACAAATGTAAAATAAATGAGGTGGAACATGATCTTAGATGATATCGTAGAAAAAAGAAAAGAACAATTACAAAGAGAAAAAGACAATATCGAGCCGCAGGATATGAAAGAGATGGCATTAAATTCTAAGAATAAAAATCATGGATTTAAAGAGGCCTTAAAGAAATCTGGATTATCCGTGATCTCAGAAGTTAAAAAAGCGTCTCCATCCAAAGGTGTGATCGCAGAAGATTTTCGCCCAGTAGAGATAGCCATTGCCTATGAAGATGCAGGGGCAGCAGCCATTTCCTGCTTGACTGAAGAACATTATTTTAAAGGTGGCAGCAAATATTTTGCGGATATCAGAGCTAAGGTAGATATCCCAATGTTAAGAAAAGATTTTATTTTCGATGAATATCAGATTTATGAAGCAAAAGTCTTAGGAGCCGATGCAATCCTTCTGATCGCAGCAATTCTTTCTGAAGAAAAGATAAAGGAATTTTATGATCTGGCAAAAAGCTTAGAGATTGATTGTCTGGTAGAAGTTCATAACGAAAAAGAATTAAAGAAAGTCGTTGCATGTGGATGCGATATTATCGGAATCAATAATCGAAATTTAAAAACATTTGATGTTGATCTAAATACAACAAGTAAACTTGCTCCACTTATTCCATACGAAGCAGTATTAGTTTCCGAAAGTGGAATGAAGGATGAAAATGATATGAAAAATGTCAAAGAGCAAGGAGCCGATGCAGTTTTGATCGGTGAAACATTTATGAGATCCGATAACATCAAAGAAACAATGAAACAGTTACGGAGCTGCCTATGATACAAAATCAGATCAAAGAACGAAGTCTGAAAGTGAAGATGTGCGGCATGCGCAGAAAAGAAGATATCGCATATGCAAATGAAGTAAAACCAGATGCAATTGGATATATTTTTTTTTCAAAAAGCAAGCGTTATGTCACAGGCCAGCAGGCAAGAGAAATTGATCAAAACTTAGATCAAAAGATCTTAAGTGTCGGAGTATTCGTCAATGAAACAATTGAGAAAGTTACAGAAATCGCCAATGAAGTTCCATTAGATGTGATCCAGTTACATGGCGATGAAGATGTTATTTATATTGAACAGTTAAGACAGCAGACAGATAAAGAAATCTGGAAAGCGGTCAGAGTGAAAGATACAAAAGACATCAAGGAAGCCCAACAGCTTCCAGTTGATAAACTGTTACTGGATACATTTACAGAAGGAAAAGATATGTATGGAGGTACCGGAAAAGTAATGAATTACGACCTGATTCCAAAAGAAGGAATCAGAAAACCATTTTTCATTGCAGGCGGGCTTCACAGTAAAAATATAAAAGAAATCACAAAAAAAGTTCATCCATACGGGATCGACATTTCCAGTGGAATCGAAACGGATGGATACAAAGATTTGAAAAAAATGAAAGAAATCATGCAGATAACAGGAGGAAGACATGAATAAAATAGGAAGATTTGGAGAGTACGGTGGACAGTATGTACCAGAAATTGTAATGAACGCGGTAAACGAGTTAAATGAGGCTTATGAAACATACAAAAATGACCCAGAATTCTTAGCCCAATTACGTCAGTTATACAGAGATTACGCAAACCGTCCATCTCTTTTATACTACGCAGAGAAGATGACAAAAGATCTTGGAGGGGCAAAAGTATATTTAAAACGAGAAGATTTGAACCATACAGGTGCCCATAAGATCAACAATGTATTAGGTCAGATCTTACTTGCAAAGAGAATGGGGAAAAAAAGAATCATCGCAGAGACAGGTGCAGGACAGCACGGAGTTGCTACAGCGACTGTTGCAGCATTATTTGACATGGAATGTGTTGTATATATGGGAGCAGAAGACGTGGAACGCCAGAGTCTGAATGCATACCGTATGGAACTTCTTGGAGCGAAAGTTCATGCTGTAGAGAGTGGAACAAGAACTTTAAAAGATGCTATTAACGAGGCAATGAGAGACTGGGCTACAAATATTGAGACAACATTTTACTGCATCGGTTCTGTTATGGGACCTCATCCATATCCAACGATGGTTCGTGATTTCCAGAAGATCATCGGAGAAGAGACAAAAGAACAGATGAAAGAAATCGAAGGAAAACTTCCGGATGCTGTATTTGCTTGTGTAGGAGGCGGATCGAATGCAATGGGAATGTTTTATGACTTTATCCCAGATGAAAGTGTCAGACTGATCGGGGCAGAAGCAGCTGGAAGAGGGATTGATACGTTAGATCATGCAGCAACGATCGCAAAAGGAAGTAAAGGTATTTTTCATGGAATGAAGAGTTTGTTCTTACAGAACGAAGAAGGCCAGATCGATCCTGTATACTCTATTTCAGCAGGACTTGATTATCCGGGAATCGGACCAGAACATGCACATCTTCATGAAATCGGAAGAGCAGAATATATGAGTATCACAGATGAACAGGCAGTCAAAGCCTTTGAATATTTATCCAAAACAGAAGGAGTGATCCCTGCGATCGAATCATCTCATGCAGTTGCAGCAGCAATGGAAATCGTCCCAACAATGAGTAAAGACCAGTCAGTCGTTATCTGTCTGTCCGGTCGTGGAGACAAAGACGTTTATCAGGTAGCAAGATATAGAGGAGTGCAGTTAGATGAAAATTAGAGAAACATTTGAGAATAGAAAAAAGAATGGGCAAAAAGCATTAGTAACTTACATCGTATCTGGAGATTATGGGTACGAAACAACAAAAGAAAATATCAGAGCTATGGTAAAAGCAGGAGCAGATGTGATCGAGATCGGTATTCCATTCTCAGATCCGATCGCTGAGGGTGTTGTCATTCAGGAAGCCAGCCAGCATTCACTTGCAGGTGGTACAACACTAAAGGGAATCTTTCAGATGGTAAAAGAATTAAGAGAAGAGATCAAAGAAACACCATTTGTCATGATGATGTATCTCAATACGATCTATCGTTTTGGAACCGAAAGATTCTTTGATCTTTGTAATAAATGTGGGATTCAGGGCGTCATCGTGCCTGATATGCCATACGAAGAAAAAGACGAGATTCAGGGCGTGGCAACAGCTCACGGGGTTGACAATATCAGTCTTGTAACACCGACATCTCATGACCGTATCGCAATGATCGCAAAAGAAGCAGAAGGATTCTTATACTGTGTATCCTCCATCGGAGTTACAGGAACAAGAAGTGAATTTACAACAGATTTTGATGAATTCTTCGGTGTGATCAAGAAGAATGCAACAATTCCTTGTGCAGTGGGATTTGGTATTTCAGGACCAGAACAGGCAAAGAAAATGAGTACATACTGTGATGGTGTCATTGTCGGAAGTGCGATTGTCAAATTGATCAGTCAATATGGTAAAGAAAGTCCTGAAAAGGTTTATGAGTTTACAAAGAGCTTAAGAGATGTATTAGATGAATAAAATGATCGTCAAATGATATTACGTGAAAATTACAGCAATCAGCGAGGGTTGTTGTAATTTTCTGCATTTTTTTGTAAAATAAAACTAATGGCAAAGAAAGGAAGAGACAGATCATGTTATCAAAAGAAGTAGTAGAATTATCGAAACAGCATTCTATTATCCGTGATATTTTCGAATATGGAATGAAGAGAGCAAAAGAAGTCGGAGCAGAAAATGTATTTGATTTCAGTATCGGGAATCCAAGTGTTCCAGCACCAAAAGAAATTGATGAGACAGCACTTCGCCTGTTAAAAACAGCAGATCCAGTGGATATTCATGGATATACAAGCAATGCTGGAGTACTGGAAGTAAGAGAAAACATTGCCAAGTCTTTAAATAAAAGATTTGATACAAATTATACAGCAGCGAATATTTTTATGACGATCGGAGCGGCAGCAGCCCTTGGTATCTGCTTTAAGACATTAGTTGATGGGCCAGAAGATGAAGTTATCACATTCGCACCACATTTCCCAGAATATGCAGTATATGCACAGGGAGCAGGATGCAGATTAAAGGTCATTTCTGCAGATACCAGAGCATTCCAGATTAATTTCGAAGAATTAGAAGAAACGATCAATGAGCATACCAAAGCAATCTTGATCAACTCTCCAAACAACCCATCCGGAGTTGTTTATTCCAGAGAGACAATTGAGAAATTAGCTGCATTATTAGAGAAGAAACAAAAAGAATATGGACACAGCATTTACATCATTTCCGATGAGCCATACAGAGAGATCGCGTATGATGGATTTGAAGTGCCATATGTTCCACATTTTTATAACAATACATTAGTAGCATATTCTTTTAGTAAATCCTTATCACTGCCGGGAGAACGTATCGGTTATATCGTAGCACCAAATGAGGCAGAAGATTTTGAACAGTTACTGCCAGCGTTTATCGCATCTGCACGTTTACTTTCTTATGTCTGTGTGCCAACCTTATATCAGAAAGTCGTTGGAGAATGTGTAGATTTAACTTCTGACCTTTCAATCTATCAGAAGAACAAAGATTTATTCTATAATGCATTAGTGGATATGGGATATGAATGTGTAGAACCAGGTGGAGCTTTCTATTTATTCCCGAAAGCATTAGAAGAAGATGCCAATGCATTTTGCGAGAAGGCGAAAGAATATGATCTGTTGATCGTACCTGGGGACAGCTTTGGATGCCCAGGATATGTGCGTATTTCTTACTGTGTACCAACAGAACGTATCGAAAAAGCCCTTCCATTATTTAAGAAACTGATCGATGACTATCGCAAATAAGCCAATATAGATAAAGGAGACTTTCAATGAACAGCTGGAGAGACAATGTACGAAAAGTAGAACCTTACACACCGGGTGAACAGCCAAAAGAAGAAGGTGTGATCAAGTTAAATACAAATGAAAACCCTTATCCGCCATCCGATAAGATCAAGGAAGCGATGAGTGGGATCAAGAATTTGCGCAAATATCCTGATCCTGCAGCAACTAAATTGGTAGAAGCGATCGCTTCTTATCATGGATTTAATAAAGAAGAAGTATTTGTCGGAGTTGGATCTGATGATGTGCTTGCCGTTGCATTTATGACATTTTTTAACGGTAAGAAACCAATCTTCTTCCCAGATATCACATATTCCTTCTATCCTGTATGGGCAGAATTATTCGGAATACCATATGAGAAGAAAGCAGTCAATGATGCATTTGAGATTCAGAAAGAAGATTATTACGCAGAAAATGGCGGGGTGGTATTCCCAAATCCTAATGCACCAACAGGCGCATTTTTATCTTTAGAGGTTGTGGAAGATATCATCCAACACAATCAGGATGTCGTTGTGATCGTTGATGAAGCCTATATTGATTTTGGCGGCGACACAGCGAAAGAACTGATAAGAAAATATGATAACGTTTTAGTCGTTCAGACATATTCCAAATCAAGATCTTTAGCAGGACTTCGTATCGGATATGCGATTGGTAACAATGAACTGATCAAGGCAATGAATGATGTGAAATATTCCTACAACTCTTATACGATGAATGAGCCATCCATTGTTCTTGGAACAGCTGTCTTAGAAGATGAAGAATATTTCCAGGAGACAAGAAATAAGATCATTGATACAAGAGAATGGTTCCAGATTGAGATGAGAAAGATCGGATTTAGTTTTGCAGATTCCAAAGCAAACTTTATCTTTGCGACACATGAAAGCGTACCTGCCAAAGAGATTTTTGAAGCAGCGAAGAAAGCAAAGATTTATGTCCGTTATTTTGATCAGCCAAGAATCAATAATTATTTAAGGATTACAATCGGTACGAGAGAAGAAATGGAAACATTACTTGATTTCTTAAAAGAATTTACAGCAACAAAATAGAGATTGAATAAAAAAAGAAATTTTGAAAAATAAATTTCTTTTTTTATTGCAATCAACTGGAAAATATTGTATGATGATATGGAAATTATTTACATATGAAGACAAATGAGGGAAACAAATAAAATGGGGTTATGGCATGCGTTTTCATCCACAGAAAAGGAGAAGACCATGTTGAATGAGAAAGAATTTTATCAGTATGTAGAAGCGAATATTTTAAACTATCTTCCAGAGATGGAAGGAAAGAAAGTTATGGTGCAGAGGGTTAAGAGGAATAATCAGATATCGATGATGGGGTTGTCGATCGGAGAGACCAAGAATTATCTGGTACCAGTGTTGTATTTGGAGATATTTTATCGAAATTATTTAAGGGGACAGGAATTATCAGATACGATGAAAGATATCGCCAGAATTTATCGAGGACATCAGGTTGGATTTTATCTGGATGAGGATAAAGTTTCAGATTATGAGCATATTAAGAAGAATCTGTTTTATCGTGTGGTTAATTATGAGAAGAATAAAGAGATGTTAAAGTATACACCATACGAGCGGTTCTTAGATCTGGCAGTTACATATCGTTGGGCAGCATACCGGAATCATGACGGGATGGCGAGTGCATTAGTGAGGAACAAAGAGTTGCTGTTATGGGGTGTGACAAAGGAACAGATGATGAAGGATGCAAAGGAGAACACGGAGAAGATCTTCCCACCAGTGATGCGCAAGATTCAGTCTGTGATACCAGTAAAGATCACGGATATGGAGATTCCATTGTTTGTATTATCAAATGGAGATTATATGAATGGAGCATCCGTCATGCTTTATAAAGATCCACTGAGAGATTTCGCGAATTATATGGGACATGATCTTTATATTCTTCCAAGCAGTATTCATGAAGTGATCCTTTTACTGGATGATGAATATGTGCAAAGTTCAGAGGAACTACGAGAAATGGTTAGAGAGACAAACCGTATGGTTGTGGATCAGGAAGAAGTTTTATCAGATCACATATATCATTACGACAGAGAGAAAGATGAGATTAGAATTGCCAAGTAATAATTTGTAACGTATAATAGTTCATTAAGAGATGGAAAATGGTATGAAAATTCAAGAATATACTAATTACATCAGGGAGTGAAAAAATTATGAAACGTTGGGAAATTTATCTGGATATTATCATGGAACTGTTGGTCATATTAGCAGGTGCATTGCTTTTGATCTTTGTATTACCAAAATCAATCGTATTTTTATGGCCATTTGTAGCAGGATGGATTATTTCAATGATGGCCCACCCAGTGATCGAATATCTGGAGAAGAAGGTAAAATTACCGAAGAAGTTCGGTTCTGCGATCTTGATCGCGGCAGTTATCACAGGAATTATAGTGGTTCTTTATTTTGCAGTCAGAGGTATCGCACTGCAGGTCATCGGATTTATACAGGATGCACCAGATATCCGTCATGAGATCATGAGACAAGGAATGATCTTTCAGAAGAAGATAGAGCAATTTTTAAGTATTCTTCCACCATCTTTTGGAAAACAGTTTGATCAGTGGAGCGGATCGATCGGAGAGCTTTTCAAGAAAGCGGCATCTTCTGCAGGAGATTATGGGGTAGCACATGCAGGTGGTGTTGCAAAGGGTGTGACAAGCGGTCTGTTAGGGCTTGTTGTTATGTTATTTGCAGCTTATATGTTTTCACTGGAACGGGAAAAACTCATAGCATGGTATGAAAAATGTATTCCAGGATTTGTGAAGCATAAGATCAATGTATTTATGAAGAACTCAGTTGGAGTCTTAGTAAGTTACTGCCTTGCGCAGTTAAAGATCATGATAGTGATCATAGCGATCCTTTGGATCGGATTTTTTATTGCAGGGATTGGACATTCTTTTATCTATTCGGTATTAGTAGGAATTGTCGATATATTTCCAATCCTTGGAACAGGGACTGTGATCATTCCATGGGCAATATTTAAGCTGATCACAGGAGATATCAAAACAGCAGTTATCTTACTGATCATTTATGCGATCTGTCTGGTATTGAAACAGGTCTTGCAGCCAAAGATGATGGGAGACAGTATGGGAATCTCAGCACTGACAACGATCTTTTTGATCTACGTTGGTCTGAAATTCGGAGGATTAGGAGGAATGTTATTAGCCCTGATCCTAGGAATGTTTGTGATCAATTTATACCGATTAGGAGTGTTTGACCGTAAGATCGCATTTTTTAAACGAAGATTTGAGATGCTTACGATCAACAGCGAGGAAGAAGAAAAGGAGAACAAGAAAGAATGAGTTATGCAGATCAGGTATTTATATCTATGTGCGAAGATATTTTAGAGAATGGAACTAGTACAGAGGGAGAGAAAGTCCGTCCGCACTGGCCAGATGGAGAGTCTGCCTATACGATCAAACAGTTTGGTGTTGTAAATCGTTACGATCTGTCCAAAGAATTTCCAGCATTGACTTTAAGAAAGACATATATTAAGTCAGCTATTGATGAATTATTATGGATCTGGCAGAAGAAATCAAATAATGTAAATGATCTGAAGAGTCATATCTGGGATGAATGGGCAGATGAAGATGGTTCGATTGGAAAGGCTTATGGATATCAGATGGGTGTAAAGCACCAATACAAAGAAGGAATGATGGATCAGGTAGATCGTGTGATCTATGATCTGAAACACAACCCATACAGTAGAAGGATCATGACAAATATTTATGTCCACCAAGATCTTCATGAGATGAATCTTTATCCATGTGCGTATAGTGTGACATTTAATGTAACAAAGAAACCAGGACATGATAAGCTCACATTGAATGCAATCTTGAACCAGCGTTCTCAGGATATTTTAGCAGCAAATAACTGGAATGTTGTACAGTATGCAGCATTAGTTTATATGATGGCACAAGTATGTGATATGGAACCAGGAGAGTTAGTTCATGTGATCGCAGATGCACATATTTATGATCGCCATATTCCAATCATCAAAGAGATGATCAAACGAGAGACATATCCTGCACCGAAAGTAACGCTTAATCCAGAAGTCAAAGATTTCTATGAATTCACAACAGATGACTTTAAGATCGAAGACTATCAGGCAGGAGAACAGATCAAAGATATTCCAATTGCAATATAAGAAGGAGAAGATAAGATGAATCTTATTGTAAATGCAGATAAGAACTGGGGAATTGGAAAGAACAATGAACTTTTAGTCCATATTCCAAATGATATGAAGATGTTTCGTCAGATGACAACAGGAAAAGTCGTTGTCATGGGAAGAAAAACATTAGAAAGCTTTCCAAATGGAATGCCGCTTCCAAAGAGAACGAATATTGTATTAACACATGATAAAGACTACGATGCAAAAGGAGCGATCGTAGTTGGAAGTAAAGAAGAATTGTTAGATGAGCTGGAAGAATATAAGGATGAAGATATTTTTATCATTGGTGGAGAAAGCATTTACCGCATGATGCTTCCTTATTGTGATACAGCTTATGTTACAAGAACAGACTTCGCATATGATGCAGATACTTATTTTCCAGATCTGGATGAGATGCCAGAGTGGAAACTTGTGAAAGAGAGTGAAGAAGAGACTTACTTTGATATTGAGTATCAGTTTCTTGTATATCAAAAATAATTCACTCTTTCAATGAATATTTTAAATTATAATTGCCCAGTGACCCATTCGCATTCGGATTCTCACGCAGCTGTACTAAGTTCGTGACAGGTCTTACGACCAGCCACTCACTAAGTGCAGGCGTGTTCATACGGTCACTGGGCAATTATGATTTAAAATATTCTTTATACAGGAGGATATTGAATTGTTGTTTTGAAATGCTTCAAGGTATGGAGTGTGGGGCTTTGGAATATATGTTATAATGAAACCGATTAAGATAAATGATTGAAGTTTTGGAAAGGATGAGAATAAATGAATCGATCAAAATTGAAATTAACTACGATACTTGCATTGACAGCATTTACAGTTGCTGTGATTCCAGTTTGTTTACAGAGAAAATCTGCGAATGCAGCTTCGAAATATACTTATAAAAAAGGCTTTACTTATGAGAAGATTTCTCCGAATATTGAAAAGAGAATCACGGGAAAATCTTATCGAAAGAATAAGAATATTAAGTTGTCTGATTTAAGATATGTACAGGTTCTTCATTATGGTTTTGATGGGAAGGTAAAAGAGGGTGAGTTGATCGTTAACAAGAAGATCGCGAAGAAAACGGTCAAGGTCTTTTATGCTCTTTATCAGAAGAAATACAGAATTGAGAGAATGAGATTGATCGATGATTATGGTGCGAATGATGAGAAGTCTATGGCTGCAAATAATACCTCTGCGTTTAATTATCGTGTGATCAGTGGAACGACGAAACTTTCCAACCATTCTTATGGAATGGCTATCGATATCAATCCAAGGATCAATCCGTGGGTCAAAGGAAATAAGGTATCACCGGCAAATGGGAAGGTGTATAAACAGAGAAAGACGTCAAAATGTAAAGGAAAATATAAGAGATATATGATCCATAAGAATGACACAGCTTATAAGATCTTTAAGAAATATGGATTCAGCTGGGGTGGTGAGTGGAGAAGCTCTAAGGATTATCAGCATTTCGAAGTGAATAAATAGAAATGAATCAATATCCAACATTGTTTTTGTCATTAAAAGATGTGGATGGAACAACTTTTGAGAATGCATTTAATATGCTGAAATTTGTAATTTCGTCATTGTGCAGTCAGAATTCCTATTTAGAAACAGGAGAAAATATAAGAGAAAATGAAAAAGATATATTTTCAAGATTGAGAAGTCAAGTAATAATGGGTACTACAAAGAAATGTTAGAAGTTATAAAAGGCATGTTAAGTACGGCATTAAAAGATAATTCCTCATTAAAGTTTGCAGTCATCACAGGATGCCTAAAGATTGCCAAAGAAAGTATTTTCACTGAAACAAATAACTTTGTATCAGATACGATTTCATCCACAAGATACAATGAATATTATGGATTTACACAACAGGATGTAGATAAGCTTTTAGCAGATGCGGAGATTGAAGAGAAAGCGGATCTGATTAAAGAATGGTATGATGGGTATAATTTTGGAGAGTTTGAAGTTTATTGTCCATGGGATGTCATGAATTATCTAAGAGATCTTCAAAATGATCTGAATGCAAGACCAGTCAGCTACTGGAAGAATACCAGTGATAATGCGATCATTCGCTCCTTTATTGATTATACAGGAGCTGCTATACGAAAAAAACTAGAAGTATTGATCGCAGGTGGAAGCATCTGCCAGAAAATAGAAGAAGACCTCACATATGATTATCTACATTCATCAGAAGATAATTTATGGAGTATTCTCTATCTTACTGGATATCTTACAAAAGTCGGAGAACGTGATAAGGATGGTCAGATAGAATTAAGAATTCCAAACAAAGAAGTAAAAGAAATTTTCGAATCAACCGTAAGGAAATGGTTTGAAGACAGTGCAAGAGTTACGAATCGGAAAGATTTATTTGATGCAGTGTGGAACAAAGATGCGGATAAGGCAACAAAAGAAATCAGCACATTACTGCGAATGACGATCAGTTATTATGATTACCGAGAAAATTTCTATCATGCATTTCTTGTAGGAATTTTTGCAGGAGTAGGTTATAGTGTAGAGTCGAATAGAGAGCATGGAGAAGGACGAAGTGATATTGTAATCTACAATGATGTAACAGGACAAGTTGCAGTATTTGAAGCAAAGTATTCAAGGAAATTAGAAGATTTGGAAAAAGACTGTCAAAAGGCGTTAGATCAGATCAACACAAAGATGTATGCAAAAGAGTTTGAAGATGCTTATGAGGAAGTATTGTGTTATGGAATTGCTTTTTATAAAAAGCGGTGTTTGGTGAAGAGTAAATAGAATAAGAAATGAAAAAAAGCTCCACAAGGATGAACTTTGTGGGGCTTTTGTTGTATCTAAGATTTCAATTCAACTCCGCAATCCGGCTAACCCCAACATAGATCTCACTGATCTTATACCAAGTAGGGTAATCAACAATCCCAGTCTGTGGCAGTCCAAAAACATTCTGGAATTTCCGAACAGCATTCGCAGTAGATTCTCCATAAACACCATCCACAGCGATCGTAGGCAGAGAAGGATAATCTTTAGCAATACGATTTAATTGTTGTTGTATTTGTCGAACCTTATCTCCGCTGCTTCCGATCGTCAGATCATATCCCGGCCAGGAAGAAGGAATTCCTGAAATCTGTTCTGCGGTGTTGATGTACATACTCTCTCCATAATAATATCTCAGGATTTCAATCGGAGCATATCCCTGATCGCCTAAGTATTTAGAACCCCACTGCGTCATCCATTCCGGACAAGACACCTTCTTCCCATCACAATACTGCGTAAGGATCGGCTGTCTCACATTCGGACGAGACAGATAATCTGCAAAAATCTCATCAACGATCGTATTAATAGAATTATAAGTTGTCTTTCCAGGAATGAATTTATGATCATAAGCTGTAGAAGATGTGATCGTAAAATCATGCCCTTTATTTCTATACCATTCTGTATACACACGATTCAAAGTAAATGACATGATCGCAAGAATATTTGCTTCAAGCGTTGCCCTTGGCCAAGTGGAATAAATCTCACAGGCGGCAACATTTTTGATGTAATCTTTATAGCGGACATAATAATTTTGCGCAGTTTTATCACCGACAGGACCATCATGAACAATAATATATTCAGGGATCACAACCCTGCTTAAAACGATCTCACCACTTTCGTTGACTGGCTTGATCTCAGATTCCGCAATCTTGGGAGGATAATTACCCCATAAGGTATGCGGACCGATCACGATCGGGTGTTCTTCTGTTGGAGTGTGGGTTTCTTCAGGAATCATGGAAACAGGCTGCAGGCCTTCCACACCGGAAAGAATCTGTGCACCTGAGATTGTGACAGGTTTATATTCATCAGAATGTATTTTTAGATTATATTCAGAATAAGGCTGATTTTCACTCGGAGACATGCTGTATTCCACGGGAGGAGCAGGAAGGTCAACGACAGGTGTCTGCCCATTTTCATCAGTAGATACAGTCTCAAGAACAGAATCAGGATCACCAGTATAAGAAATCTCGATCGTAGCGTTAGGGATCGGGACGGCTCTCTGTCTTGAAGTTACCTGTATTTTTAACTGTCCATGATCGACAAGATTGTTAGTTTGTATTTCTGGCATAAAAATATCCTCGGAAGATCTTTTACTCTCACTATATGAGAAAATATGATATAATGTGCACAAGTAGTGTAAAAATGTATGCCAAAGAGATAAAGGAGACCACTATGCAGAAAGATTTTATATATGAGAATTATTTAAAAATGCCAGATGATCTTGAATTTGAGCAGGCAATGAAGGTTTATGAAGAACTGTTAGAAGAGAATCTTGAAGAAGATGAGATTTATGACAAGTTATGGGATCATGCACTTCATTGTATGATCGATTATGGAAGCCTCCGCGCACATTGGAAGATCACACCGAAGACAGACAGAAGCAATGATGATAGGACCGTGATGCACGATAGTGTGATCCATTCTTTAGATGAATTGGCAGCATATACAAAAGAGCATGGCAAAGAAGCAAAATGGAGAGATGAACTTGGATATCAAAGAAAAAGAATCGGAGATTTTGCATGTTATGTTTCTTTGATCTATGGAGTATTTGCAAGGTGAAATATGATGAGAGTGTCAAAAGTAAATTTTGCCAGATAAAACGATCAGTAAGGAGGACATTATAAGATGGCAAAGAAAGAACCAAAAACAAATGCAATGCGGATGCTTGAGAGAGCAAAGATCCCATTTGAAGTACATCGTTATGAATGTAAAGAATTTATTGATGGAATTACCATCGCAGATATGTTAAATGAACCATATGAAAGAGTATTTAAAACCCTCGTGACTGAAGGAAAAGGTGGAGGGTATTTTGTATTTGTCATTCCAATCGATCAGGAATTAGATCTTAAGAAAGCAGCGAAGGCAGCAGGTGAGAAGTCTGTGGAGATGATCCATGTCAAGGATATCAACAAGATCACAGGATATATCCGCGGTGGATGTACAGCAATCGGAATGAAGAAAGACTATCCAACAGTGCTTGATGAAAGTGCCAATGCACAGGAGAAGATCATTGTAAGCGGCGGTAAAAATGGAATCCAGATTGAACTTACGACCGAAGATTATTTAAAAGCCTGCAAGGGAAAAACGGCAGATATTACATTGAGGTAGGGAGTAGAAGTTATGATAGATGAAATCTTAAAATATAACAAAGAATTTGTAGAAGAAAAGAAGTATGAACAATATAAGACAAGCAAATATCCAGACAAGAAAATCGCAATCATCACTTGTATGGATACAAGACTGACAGAACTTTTGCCGGCAGCCCTTGGGATCAGGAATGGAGATGTGAAGATCATTAAGAATGCCGGTGGGGTAGTAAGCCATGCCTTCGGAAGTGTGGTACGAAGTGTTTTAGTCGGAATCTTTGAACTTGGGATTGAAGAAGTCATGGTCATTGGACACACTGACTGTGGAGTACAGCATATTAATAGTGATATGATGATAGAACATATGATGGATCGAGGAGTCGATGAGGAGAAGATTGAGCTGATCCGTCATTGTGGTATTGATTTTGATACATGGCTGGAAGGATTTGACTGTGTGGAAAGTTCTGTAAAAGATTCTGTGGAAATGTTGAGAAAACATCCATTGATTCCAAAAGATGTGAAGATATCTGGATATGTGATGGATTCTGTGACAGGAGAGCTTCATGTTGTAGAGCCATAGGATAACTGCAGCATTATAAATGAGAGGGATAAAAGGTATGAAAAAGATATGGAAGATCATGATCTTATGTATGATCCTTTGTTTTTTCTGTGCTGGATGCAGCAATGATGATGAAATGATCAGTGAAGATCATCCAAAACCAACGACAGAAAAAAGAACAGAGATCATCAAGCAAAAGACAACACAAAAAAAGAATGAAGTAACGGTTGATCAGGAACAATCAAAACAACAGGAAGATCGTATAAAGATCGCAATCGATGCAGGACACCAAAAGAAACAGATGAGTGAAAAAGAAGCGATCGGACCTGGTTCTGATAAGACAAAACCGATGGTATCATCAGGAACCGAAGGTGTTGTCACAAAACGAACAGAATATCAGGTGAATTTGGAAGTTTCGTTAAAGCTAAAAAGTGCATTGATCGCGAGAGGATATGATGTATATATGATCCGTGAGACGAATGATGTGTCACTCAGCAATAAAAAGCGTGCTCTTATGGCAAATGAAAGTGGTTCAGATATTTTATTAAGGATTCATTGCAATAGTGCAGATTCTCAGTCTGCAAATGGGGCGTTGACAATGAGTCCGACATTATCGAATCCATATTGCAGATCGATCGCGGCAGATAGTCAGGAACTTTCAGAATGTGTGGTAAGTACATTATGCAGAAGGACTGGGGCAGTGAACCGCGGTGTAACGCAGACAGATGAGATGACAGGGATCAACTGGAGTAAGATTCCAGTGACGATCGTTGAGATGGGATTTATGTCAAACCCAGAGGAAGACCAGAAGTTATCGGACAATCATTATCAATCAATGCTTGCAGAAGGAATTGCAGATGGTGTTGACCGGTATTACGAGAGAAGAGGAGAAAAGAATGAAGAAAAATGAATTATCGTGATCATCGTATCACTTGTGATCGCAGCACTTGTCATGGGATTAATGAAAGCGGTGGCAGAAGCGGATATCAATTGGTTTCAAAGCTGTCAGATCGCAGGAATGAGATCTTTGGGATTAAGTCTAGGATGGATCCTTGGAATTTTAGGATTGTTTTTAGGAATGTATCAGTTCGCGATTCTGATCATTGTAGTTGGAGGAGTCCTTGGTATGATCTATATGATCGTTGCAATGATGAGTTATCCGAATACGAAGAAAGATATGATCGCATATGTTGTATTGATCCCCATATTGGTTGCAACATTTATATCATATTTTGTTTTGAAAGAGTTTGTTTTATCATCACTGATCAACAATGGCGGGTCTACAACCAATTTTTTAAATAATATTTTATGATATAAGTGACAGAAGTATAAAGACAAAGATATTAGGAGGAAATATTAAGAATCTAAAATAATTAACAAATGTGATTAAATGTATTTAAATATACTCAAAGGAGAGTGCTATAATGAATACATCAAATATCACAAATTATAAGCCAAAAGATTTTGCTGAATTTTTAGGTGTATCTGTTAAGACATTACAACGTTAGGACAGAGAAGGAACTCTAAAAGCAAACCGAACTCCAACTAATAGACGCTATTACACTTATGACCAGTATCTACAATGTAAAGGTATAAATACTGAAAATGATAAGCGTCATGTAGTTATTTATGCTAGAGTGTCTACAAGAAATCAAAAAGATGATTTACTAAATCAAGTTGCATTTTTAAGACAGTTTTGTAATGCAAAAGGAATTATTGTAGACCAGTGTATTGAAGATTATGGAAGTGGTCTTAATTACAACCGTAAAAAGTGGAACAAATTATTAGATGAAGTAATGGAACAAAAAATTAAAACCATAATAGTAACCCATAAAGATAGATTTATTAGATTTAGTTATGATTGGTTTGAAAAATTCTGTATGAAGTTTAATACGACTATAGTGGTAGTAAACAATGAGGAACTATCACCACAAGAAGAACTTGTGCAGGATATTGTTTCAATACTCCATGTGTTCTCTTGTAGGCTGTATGGGCTTCGTAAGTATAAAAAACAAATAGAAAGGGATGAGGAAATTGCTAAAGAGCTTCAAGACAGAAATAAATCCAACAGAGGAGCAGAAAGCCAAAATTCGTAAAACAATAGGAACTTGTAGATATATTTACAACTTCTACCTTGCTCATAATAAAGAGCTTTATAATAAAGGCGAAAAGTTTATGAGCAGTAACCAATTTAGAGTATGGCTTAACAATGAGTATCTTCCAAAGCATCCAGAATGTTTTTGGATTAAGGAAGCTTATTCAAAAGCAGTAACACAAGCAGTAAATAATGGACAAGCCGCATTTATAAGATTTTTTAAACATCAGAGTAGTTTCCCTAGATTTAAAAAAAAGAATAGATCTGATGTGAAAATGTATTTTGTAAAGAACAATCCAAAAGATTGCCGTTGTCAAAGACACAGGATCAATATTCCATCACTTGGTTGGGTTCACATTAAAGAAAAAGGATATATTCCAACAACAAAAGATGGATATGTAATTAAAAGCGGTCATGTGTCAATAAAAGCTGGTAGATACTATGTTTCAGCTCTTGTAGAAATTCCAAATAACAAGATAGCTAATAGTTTCAATGAAGGAATTGGTATCGACCTAGGGATAAAGGATTTTGCCATTGTTTCCAATGGTAAAATTTATAAGAACATTAATAGATCAGTAAGATTAAAAAAACTTGGAAAACAACTTATTCGAGAACAGAAAAATCTTTCTCGAAAGTATGAAAATTTAAAGAAAGGAGAATCTACTCAAAAAGCAAATATACAAAAACAGAGGCTTAAAGTACAGAAACTTCATCATAAAATTGATAACATTCGTACGGATCACATCAATAAAACAATCGCAGAGATAGTGAAAACCAAACCATCTTATATAACGATAGAAGATTTAAATATATCAGGAATGATGAAGAACAAACATCTTTCAAAGGCAGTTGCTTCGCAGAAGTTTTATGAATTCAGAATAAAGCTTCAGGCGAAATGCAATGAAAACGGAATTGAACTTCGAGTTGTAGACAGATGGTATCCATCATCTAAAACCTGTCACTGTTGCGGAGCAATCAAGAAAGATTTAAAACTTTCAGATAGAATTTTCAAATGTGATTGTGGTTATAGCGAAGATAGAGATTTCAATGCTGCACTTAATTTGAGAGATGCTACGACTTACGAAATTGCATAAATAAACGCAAACGTAGGTATGTACCGAAGGCTATTTCGGGAATTTACGACTGTGGAGTGTACAAGAACTTGTGAGTAGATATGATTTCGGTCAATCCAAAGCATACACGATGAAATAGTAAGTAAAACTCGTGAGAGTTTACATTATCTCGATGTGAGTATATTTAATCACATTTTGAGTGGCAGAACAGATGAATATAAAATTAGTAGCCGTAGATATGGATGGAACTTTGCTTAACAGTAAAAAAGAAATGCCGGAAGAATTTATTCCGTGGGTAAAAAGCCATCCAGAGATAAAGACAGTCATTGCCAGCGGAAGACAGTACTATACATTAGAAAGAGACTTTCTTCCAATCAGAGATAACCTTGCATTTATCGCAGAAAATGGAGGACTTGTTTTCGAAAAAGGCGAGATTATTTTTAAAGATGAGATAGACAAGCAGGACATGTTAAAATGTCTTGATATCATAGATAAAGTACCGTATGCAACACCTGTTATCTGCGGTGCGAAGTCTGCTTACATAACAAAAAAAGATGTGGATGAGGAAATCTACTATAATGTAGAAATGTACTACGAGAGAAGACAGATTGTAGAAGATTTAAGAAAAGTGGCAGACAATGATACAATCGTAAAGGTCGCTATCTATTTTAAGAAAGAAAAAGCTGAAGAATCCATGAAATATTTTGAAAATATCGGTGAGAAACTTACAGCCGTATTATCCGGAGCAAGCTGGATTGACATTGCCAACAAAACAGAAAGCAAGGGGAACGCAATCAAAGCTATATGTGAAAAGTACGGCATTGCACATACAGAAGCTATGGGATTTGGTGACTATTTAAATGATATTTCTCTGTTAGAAAGCTGCGGCGAAAGCTACTGTATGAAAAACGGACATCCTACCTTAAAAGCATTAGCAAAATATGTAACAGAGAAGACCAACGATGAAAATGGTGTAATGGAAGTGTTGAAAACACTTTAATTTTTCTAAATAGACAGACGAACCTGAAAGAAGCTGCATATCGCAGATGTAATCTCAATTTTGTGAGAAAAGTATCTTATAAAAGTTTCTCCTTGCAAATATTGATTTTGACTCAGTTGTAAAAAACACAAAGTCGCAAAATCAATATTTGCAAGGAGAAACTTTTAACGATACTATGTTCGCGCAGAATTGAGATTACATCTGCAATATGCAGCTTCTTTTGGGTTCTGTTTCTTGGCTTTTCAAGAAAATTAAAGGTTTTCAGGGGGAACTCGAATCTCGACTCAGGTATTGATTTATCAAAAAACTTATTGACATTTTAGTGAGTTAAAACTAACATAAAATAGAAGAAGAATAAATATGTTAGTATAAACGCATAAGAGATGGGGGTACCTAACACAGGCTGTTTTGGACTAACATAAATTTATTTGAAATAGAGGAAAGAAAGTTAAGAGGAGAGTTTGAGTTTATGTTTTTGGAAATAAAACAGATTAAAAAGTCTTTTGGTATGGGTGACAGCCGGATTGAGGTGCTAAAAGGGATTGATTTGGAGATTGAGAGGGGAGAGTTTTGTGTTCTTCTTGGACCTTCTGGTTCTGGAAAGTCTACGTTGTTAAATATTATTGGTGGAATTGATGGAGCGGATTCAGGCAGTATTACCATTGATGGAGAGCGTATCGAAGATATGACAGAGAAGAAGCTGTCTTTATACCGAAGAAAGCATCTCGGTTATATTTTTCAGATGTATAATCTGATTCCGAATCTTACAGTGAGGGAAAATATTGAGGTTGGTGCATATTTGAGTGACAAGCCGCTTGATGTGGATGAACTGTTACATACACTTGGTATTTATGAGCATCAGCGCAAATTGCCGAACCAGCTTTCTGGTGGACAGCAGCAGAGAACAGCAATCGGAAGAGCAATTGTGAAGAATCCAGACATTTTGCTTTGTGATGAGCCAACAGGAGCGTTAGATTATAATACATCAAAAGATATTTTACGCCTTATTGAGACGGTCAATCAAAAGTATGGCAATACAATCGTTATGGTTACTCATAATGATGCGATAAAAGATATGGCAGACAGAGTTGTCAAGTTAAGAGACGGTATGATTCGAAAGAATTATACGAATGAACAGAAAGTTCCGGCGATGGAACTGGAGTGGTAGGAGGAGCGAGATATGAAAAATCCTTTAAGAAAAAGGCTTCTTCGGGAACTACGGCAGGAAATGGGAAAGTATCTTGTTGTATTTATTCTGATGGTAGCAACGATTGGGTTTGTTTCCGGCTTTTTAGTAGCAGATGGAAGTATGCTGACTGCCTATGATAACAGTTTTGAAAAATATAATATAGAGGATGGAAACTTTGCCACAGAAGAAAAAGTTTATAAAAATCAGCAGGAAACAATAGAAGGCTATGGCGTAAAACTTTATGAGAATTTTTATGTAGAGAAAGCTCTTTCTAATGGAAGTACTCTTCGTATTTTTAAAAACAGGGAAGAGATAAATAAAGTCTGTCTCATGAAGGGAAAAATGCCGAAAGAAATCGGAGAAATCGCCATTGACAGAATGTATGCAGATAATAATAAACTATCTGTTGGAGATACTTTAAAAAGTGGAAAGAAGACATGGAAAATTACTGGTCTTGTTGCCTTGTCTGATTACAGTGCCTTGTTCCAGAATAATAATGATACAATGTTTGATGCGATAAAGTTCGGTGTGGGCATTGTCACAAAGGAAGAATTTTCTTCTTTTAATGAAAGCCAGCTTACCTATGATTACGCATGGAAATATAATAAAAAGCCAAAGAACGAAAAGGAGGAGAAGAAAAGGTCAGAAGATTTCATGGAAGATATCGGAAAAGATATCACGTTAGAGAGTTTTATTCCACAGTATGTTAATCAGGCGATTCATTTTACAGGAGATGATATGGGAAGTGATGAAGCAATGATCATTGTACTTCTCTATATTGTCATGGTGATTATGGCATTTGTATTTGGAATCACAACAAGTAATACGATTCGAAAGGAAGCCGGAGTCATCGGAACACTCCGTGCATCTGGTTATACGAAAAATGAATTGATAAGGCATTATATGTCCATGCCAGTTCTTGTAACTCTTATCGGAGCGGTTGTCGGAAATATTTTAGGTTATACCATCTTTAAAAATGTTTGTGCAGGAATGTACTATGGAAGTTATAGCCTGCCAACCTATGTCACAGTCTGGAATGCGAAAGCCTTTTTACTTACAACGGTTGTCCCAGTACTGATTATGATTGTTGTCAATTACGGCATACTGCGCAGCAAGTTAAAGTTGCCGCCTCTTAAATTTTTACGAAGAGACTTAAGCAGGAAAAAGCAAAAAAGAGCATTGCGCTTAAGCTCGAGAATTAATATCTTTTCAAGATTCCGACTGCGTGTTATTTTCCAGAACTTTAGTAATTATATTGTATTGTTTGTCGGAATTGTTTTTGCAAATTTATTATTATTTTTTGGATTACTTTTGCCCTCTGTACTTGACCACTATCAGACAGACATTCAGAACAATATGTTGGCCAAATACCAGTACATGCTTTCTGTTCCGACCAGTGCAATGAGCGGCAATAAAATATCCAGTTTATTTTCTTTGCTGGAGTATTCGCTTGGAGCAAAAACAGAAAATGAAGATGCGGAAGAATTTTCTGCGTACTCCTTAAACACAATACCAAAAACCTTTAAAAGTGAAGAAGTCACTTTATATGGTGTGAAGACCGATAGTAAATACGTTAAAATTAATTTAAAAGATGAAAAAGCAGATTTACAGGCAGATAGTAAGGTCACAGCCGATGTGTATATTTCTTCTGCCTATGCAGATAAATTTTCCTTGCAGCCGGGAGATATAATCACTTTAAAAGAAAAATACGAAAAAGATAAGTATACCTTCCGGGTAAAAGGTATTTATGAGTATAATGGAGGCCTTTGTATTTTTATGAACCAGAATCAGTTAAACTGTATATTTGACCTAGGCTCTGACTATTACAGCGGCTACTTCTCTGATACCAAAATAACCGACATCAGTAGTAAATATATCGGCTCCGTCATCGACTTAGATGCCTTAACAAAAATTTCCCGCCAATTAGATGTATCCATGGGAAATATGATGGGACTGATTAATGGATTTGCCATCGCCATATTTTTAGTACTTATTTACCTGCTCTCAAAAATTATCATCGAAAAAAATGCCCAGTCTATCTCTATGGTAAAAATACTTGGTTACAGCAATGGGGAAATCAGCAGACTTTACATCCTGTCAACATCACTCGTTGTCGTGCTGTGCCTGCTCTTAAGCTTTCCAGTTGAAACCATATTGATGAAAGGCATCTTCCGGGAGATGATGCTTCAGAGCTTATCTGGATGGATTGCCCTATACATTGACCCAAAGATTTATGTCAAAATGTTTGTAATCGGACTGGTAACTTATGCGGTAGTCGCATTGCTTGAGTATCGGAAGATTCAGAAAGTACCGATGGATGAGGCATTGAAAAATGTAGAATAAAAACTTTTGATTTGTAGAGTTGGCAAAGCAGGCGCCGCTACAGAAAAGTGATGGTCGGATTGCTAGAAGAATTATGAAGAACCTCTAAAAGATTTATTGATTTTGTTCCGTTGTGCTAAATGCTCCATTTTGCCCAATAAAGCAGAAACTTGCTCTCAAAACCTCCACTGGAGCTTTTTTCGACCTGCTAAGGCAGCACAAAGTCACAAAATTCAATAAATTTTTTAGGGGTTCTTTTTCATATTTTTTGAGCAATCCGATAGAGTAGTATCTATAGCGGCTGTCTATCTTGAATTCTACAAATAAGTTAAAAAATTTGAGGGAGAGGACAGGAAAGACAGCTATGTCAGAGAATTAAATATCATAGGATTGACAATAATGCAAGGTCAGATATGTTAGAATCGGAATATACCGTAGTTTCTAATATCAACCGGCATGGTATTGCTCCAGTAGAGGCAGCGGCACATATTGTTGATCTTATTGAACGGATATTGAAAACAGGAAAAAGTGGAGTGGAACTCTGATAACAGACAAACAGACGCACCCCAAGAGAAAAACTACTCATGCAAAATCAGAATTCCAACTTTCTTTTGTCCCCATCTTCAAATTTTCTCAACTGATTTGTGGGATTGGAATACACAGAACCCTCATCTCCTGTAATATATAAAAATGCGCCTTTGAGCAAGTTCAAGTTGCGGATGAACAGCTTGGACGCAGGGAAACGAAGCATTTTTATATATTACAGGAGATGAGGGTTCGTCTGTTCCACAGCCTCACAAATCAAAATTTTTTGTGGTATTTTGTTTTTACATCGTATTTGTTAGTATAGGAAGTATCAATTTGATACGAAATTAGAAAATTACCTTTGCGAAAGGAGTTTTTTATGGACAGCAGGAAAATATTTGATGCCATCGATGCCTGCGATGATGTATTTATTAAGGAAGTCATTCAGGATATAGAAAGTAGACGAAAAAAGCAGAAGAGGTTGCGACGATTGTTCTTTAATAAGAATCAGCATTTGTCAGGCATTCGTATTGCGGCGGCAATTGTTCTTTTTATTGTAGTTCTGGGAGTTGGAGTAAAGACAACAGCACATATTTCTACGCTTTTTCATGATTGGATGGAGAACATTTTTACGAAAAATGATGTTATACAGATTATTCCAGATAGTACGACAGTGGATATGGGTAACGCTAAGATTTCCTTAAAGAATCATGTACAGATGACCGGGCAGAATGAAACATTTCTTTATGAGACGAGTTATGATGGAATAGAAGAAAAGGTAGAGAAGGTATTTTCGATTGAGGGGAGAAAACAAAAGGAGCTTTCAAAGAAAAAATTTGAGGGACATTATCAGCATTTGGACATTTCTTTTGAATATTCAACGATTGATAATGAAATTTTTGCCTACAACATGCATGGGGCGGTAGAGAAAGTTTTCCCAGTGATACAGCAAGATACAGTATATGCTGTTCTTGAAACTTCTGCGAAAGAATATACGCAAGATAGCGGACAAAATGGAAAACGTCTTATTGCGATTAATTTGAAGACCGATGAAATACAAAGTGAATTGGCTTCAAAAACAGGGATTGATTTTGTGATGGCACCGAATGGAAAATATGTGTTGGTAAGATATAATCTCATCCAGCCGGGTGGAAGTGTGAAGAGAAAGTGGACTTCTTTTAATTTACAGACAAAAGAAGAAATGAATTTAGAAAAGTTAGAAAATAAAAATCTGGAAATTGATACATCGAACTTTGTAGATGCTACGCATATTACAATCGGTGGAAAAATAGACAGCGAGGGAGAGTATAGAACTTTGTATTACACAGACATTTCTACAGGGAAGACAAAAGAATATAACGAGTATGGAAATGTAACACCAGAATGGAATTGCGAGTACAGTGCAAAAAAGAAAACGGCATTGTTTCAGAACATAGTTACAGGTGAAAAATTTCTGATAAGAGATATAGAGATAGAGCCATCTTATTTCACATCCATTTATAAAAATTATTTTCTTATATGGAATGAGGAAGATTTGCCTGCCTATCTTTGCAATATAAAAAGAAAAACAGCAGTGAAATTAAATCCACCGGAAGACATAAGGTATACGCTACAGGTGTATTTTTCACAAAAGGAAAATGCGTTGTTATTTACAAATGAAAAAGAAGTTTATCTGGTAAATCTTGAGAAGTAAAGGAGTGAAAATGATGACAGATAAAGAGATTATCGCTTTATATTTTAAGCGTTCGGAAAATGCTATTGAACAGACTGATGAAAAGTATGGGAGACTGTGTCATTCGATTTCCATCAATATTTTAAATGATACGAGGGACAGTGAGGAATGTGTGAATGACACCTATCTTACACTCTGGAATAAGATTCCTCCGAAAGAACCGAACCCATTTAAGGCGTACATATGTCGAATTATAAAAAATCTTTCCCTGAAAAAATACGAATTTAATCATGCCAAAAAGCGGAACAGTGCGTATGAAACGTCTCTCGATGAGCTGGCAGAATGTGTGAGTGATGGAACGGAAGCATCTGACAGCGTAGAATTTGAGGAATTGCGGACAGCAATTAATACATTCCTTTCCGAACTTCCGGAGAAAAAAAGAATTTTATTTTTACGCAGGTACTGGTTTTTACAGCCAGTGAAAGAAATTGCAAAAGACTATGGAATCACAGAAAAAACAGCATCTATGCGTTTAGCCAGACTTCGTGAAAAGTTGCAGCAATATTTGCAGGAAAAGGAGTTGATCTGATGGATAAAAAAGAACTGTTTCGTGCGATTGATGCCTGTGAGGATCGCTTTATTAGGGGAGCGGCAGAAGATATTCAAAAAAGAAAACCATCAATGATTCGAAGATTTTTCTTTGTAAATTCTTCAGAAAACACAGAAGAAAACTCGGAAAAAGATGTGAGAAAATTGTCTGGGTTAAGAGTTGCTGCCGCAATTGTAATCTGTGTTGTAGTGCTAAGTATTGGAGTACAGACTGCAGCCAGAGTTTCTACTGTTTTTCGTGATTGGATTGAGCAGACATTTCAGATAGGAAGTTCTTCTGGTGATCAACAAGGAAAAGAGAATCAGTATATAAATAATAATGGAAGTGGAAAAAACGGAAATAACAAGAAAGGTTATAATAACAATACCTCAAATATCGATTCATACGGTAAGAATGATAAGAAAAATTCTGCTGGGAAAGAAGTAAAAAATGGCAGAAGTAATGAGGAAGAAACAGGAAGAGTTCACCGAAGAAATAACAAAGCAGATGAAGGGCAAGACTCCATTTCACAAATTGAAAAAGTGCCAATGAAAGATAATCTGCAGATTGTGGGAACGAATGAAAGTTTTATTTATGAAAGTAAAACGGATGCAAACTCCGATGAAATCGTAGAGAAAGTCTATAGCATTAAAGATGGTAAACTTAGCAAATTGCCAATACAATCCTTTTCGGGCAGCTACAAGGCAAGTACATTCTCTTTCCAATATTCTATCATTGGGCGGGAGATTTTTAGCTATAATTATAGCAAAAATCTGGTACAGGTATTTGACCAGATAAATAAGCAGGGAGAAATTTACCTTTCTGCAGAAAATGCCAAAGAAAATGAACAAATTCTTTGCGTAAATTTAAAAAGTGGAGAATGTAGACAGGTCGTAAAACCTGGGGACGGAATGAATATGAGCATGTCTCCAGATGGAAAATATATCTTAATCAATCACAGCAAATCATATTGGACTGTTTTTGATACAGAAAAAGAAACAGAAAGAAAACTAGAAGGACTTTCTGGATACGCACTTTCCAATGAATATGATTTCATTAATGATGACCATATTGCCGCTGTTGGAGATGCATTTACCAAAAACAATACCGAATTCTATCGCCTGAATTATATTGACTTTCAAACAGGAAAAGTAAAAGTATATCCGGAATATGGAGATATCAAAGGCTGCTGGACGTATCGGTGTGATACGAAGAAAAAACAGTTGGAAATAGAGAATCTTATCACAAAACAAAAGCAGATGATTCCTTTAAAACAAGCAGAAGATGTTCATATAATGCAAGTCAATGGAGAGTATGTTTTATTAGGAACAGAGTCTGACGATGTATATTATCTTTATAATTTGCAGGAGGATATTTATCGAGAATTAGATATCCCAGAAGAAATCCGGGGAACACTGGAGATGTATATTGCGAAAAAGGAGAAGAAATTACTTTTCACAAATGAAAAAGAAGCGTATTTGGTAGATTTAAAAGAAAGATAAGATTATCTTGTTATACTGTTTTCTGAATGGTATACTAAAAACATAAAAAAGCCGTGTGAATTGAAAATTCGGTGTTCACACGGCTTTTTAAAAAAATGATGGTTAGATAGAACTAACATGTGCAAACACATTATTTTATATATAAATATGGAGGATGAAGGGATGCTATATTCAGAAGAAGTAAAAATTTTTAAAGAAACCCATACCTACATTCCGTTGCCGTAGCCCACTACGCCGCCCTTGTTCAGGCAAAATCTTCTACAAATTGTAACGCACATCTTGCAGAAAGTATTTTTCAAACACGCTCTAAGACAAAATGTTTTATTTATGAACAGCCTATTTGTCTAATCTTTTATTTTTTGAAATCAAGAATGAGTAAGATTGTAATGGATAAAATAAGAATAGGGAAAGTAGGAGCAATTTACTTATACTTTGTTTATACAATACAAAGTATAAACACATAACCTCAATTAGTTTTTTCTAATAAATGTACAATACATAAAACTTGCAATAGTTTTCTGATAAAAAATATCTTTTCTTGTAATTGTGTTAGCAATATTTCCGTGGTAGAATAGTATAAAAAGAGAAGGGGGATTATTCATGTATTCATTAGTAGATGCATCTTTAAACACACTGTATACTATCAAGTGGAATATCTGCAGTGACGAGAAGATGTCATTATTAGAAAAACTGGGGTTAGTACAGGGAGCAAAGGTAAGTGTGATTGCTTCCTATTTTGGAAATGTAATCGTATCGGTCAATGGAAAAAGAATCGCAATAGAAAAAGATACCGCAGAAAGAGTGAAGGTTTAAATTCTGAGTTGCCTGGAGAGGTGAGATTACAAATTTAATGCTAGAGCGTGTTTGCATTCCCCAATCTTTTAACGGATTTATAGGATTGGAGTAAACAGAGCCAGCGAACCTTGTAATATATAAAAATGCGTCTTAGAGCAAGTTCAAATTGCGGTTGAGCAGTTTGAACGCAGTGATACGAAGCATTTTTATATATTACAAGGTTCGCTGGCTCGTTTGTACTTTAGTATTCATAGTGTAGAAAAAAATATGCATTTTCTAACAGAATATTTTTCTGAAAATAGGTATCAAACACAGAGATTGTGTATTATAATGGGATTCGGTAAAAGAGAAAATACATTTGATTGGAGGATTTATATGAAGAAAGTACCAATAAAAGAATTGAGAGAAGATTTAAAAGAAGAACTCAAAGAGGAACTGGTTCCGGATTCAGAGATTCTTGATAAACAAAGGATGGGAGAGGAAATGTATCATAAGTTAGAGATTCGCAGAGATGTGAAGGATTCGATTGTGGTTATTATTGCCTCGATTTTGTATGCGATAAACGTTAATGTTTTCGTTAATGCGGGAAATCTGCTTCCAGGTGGAGCAACTGGAATTTCCCTGCTGTTACAGCATATTTGCAGGACATTTTTGCATATCAGTGTGCCATATTCATTATTCAGTATTCTTCTTAATGCGGTTCCGGCAACGATATGTTACCGGGTAGTTGGTAAAAAGTATACACTTCGTTCGGTTCTTTGCATTTTTGTAATGAGTATTGCTGTCGATATGATTCCATCTCATTTTATTACAGATGATTTATTATTAATTGCGATTTTTGGTGGAATTATTAATGGCGTTTTGATTGCACTGATTTTAAATAGCCATGCGACAAGCGGTGGAACGGATTTTATCAGTATGATCATTTCTAAGAAAAAGGGAATCAGTGTGTGGAATTATATTTTCATGGGAAATGTAGCCGTTCTTTTGATTGCAGGATGTATTTATGGTATGAATGTGGCATTATATTCTATTATTTTCCAGTATGCATCCACACAGATGATTAATATGATGTATAAACGATATGATAAAGATACTTTGTTTATTATTACGAAGAAGCCGGATGAAGTTTATAATATTATCTTGAAAAAGACGAATCATGATGCAACTTTATTTAAGGGCGTTGGATGTTATAAGAATGAAGAAAAAGCGATGCTTTATAGTGTGGTGAACTCAGATGCGACAAGAGTAGTTATCATGGATATTAAAAAGGAAGACCCGGATGCATTTATCAATTATTTTGGTTCGAAAGGAGTTCGTGGAAAGTTCTATTATCAGGAAGAGGAATAAAAAATAAAAAATCATATATTTCCTATTGACATAGTAGGATACTTCTGGTATGATAAGCCCATGAAACAAAGAAACACAAAACAAAGAGAGGTGGCAGACATGAATTTGGTAACTTCAAAGAGAAAATTCATACATAAGGACGATCGAATGTGTATGTGCTGCTGTTGTTGTAAAGAGAATATTTAATTAGAAATTTAAAGATTAAAATATAAAGAGTACATAATATATGGAGGATAAAAAATGGCAAAGAAAACATATAAGGATAGAGATTTTAAATTTGAAACATTACAGTTACACGTTGGACAGGAAAGTGCAGATCCTGTAACAGATGCGAGAGCAGTACCTATTTACCAGACCTCTTCTTTCGTATTCCACAATTCACAGCATGCAGCAGACCGTTTCGGTTTAAAAGATGCAGGTAATATTTACGGAAGATTAACAAATCCTACAGTAGATATTTTCGAGCAGAGAGTTGCAGCTCTTGAAGGTGGCGTTGCAGCATTAGCAACAGCTTCTGGAGCAGCAGCAGTAACATACGCAATTCAGAACGTAGCTTTAGCAGGTGACCACATCGTAGCAGCTAAGAACATTTACGGTGGAACATATAACTTACTTGCTCATACATTAGTAGATTACGGTGTAGAGACAACATTCGTTGACCCTTTAAAACCAGAAGAATTCGAAGCAGCAATTAAGGAAAACACAAAGGCTTTATACATCGAAGCACTTGGTAATCCAAACTCTGAAGTAACAGATATCGAAGCAGTAGCAGAAATCGCTCACAAACATAACATTCCATTATTAATTGATAATACATTCGGAACACCTTACCTTTTAAGACCATTAGAGCATGGTGCAGATATCGTTATCCATTCTGCAACTAAGTTCATTGGCGGACATGGAACAAGTATCGGTGGTGTTATCGTAGACGGTGGTAAGTTTGACTGGAAAGCATCCGGTAAGTTTCCACAGCTCACAGAACCAAACCCAAGCTACCACGGAATCAGCTTCGTAGATGCAGCAGGACCTGCCGCATTTGTTACAAGAATTCGTGCGATTCTTTTAAGAGATACCGGAGCAACACTTTCTCCACTTCATGCATTCATTTTCTTACAGGGATTAGAAACACTTTCCTTACGTGTAGAGCGTCATGTAGAGAATGCACTGAAAGTTGTAGAATACTTAAAGAATCAGCCATTGGTGGAGAAGATTAATCATCCTTCTGTATCTGAAGATCCTGAACAGCAGAGATTATATAAGAAATACTTCCCTAACGGTGCAGGTTCTATCTTCACATTTGAAATCAAAGGTGATGCAGAGACAGCAAGAAAGTTCATCGACAATCTGGAATTATTCTCCTTGCTCGCTAACGTAGCTGACGTTAAATCTCTTGTAATCCATCCGGCATCTACAACTCATGCAGAGCTTAATGAGCAGGAGCAGGCAGATCAGGGAATTAAACCAAACACAATCCGTTTATCTATCGGAACAGAGCATATCGACGATATCATTGAAGACTTAGATGAAGCTTTCAAAGCCGTAGCAGAATAATAGGGGGCGCTTATCATGGCAAAGGTTTATAAAGGAATTCAGGAATTAATTGGAAATACACCTTTAGTTGAGGCAGTAAATTTAGAGAAAAAGTTAGGATTAAAAGCAACATTATTATTAAAGCTTGAATATTTTAATCCAGCAGGAAGTGTAAAAGACCGTATCGCAAACGGAATGATCGAAGACGCAGAAAAGAAAGGTCTTTTAAAAGAAGGCGCAACGATTATCGAGCCTACTTCCGGTAACACAGGAATTGGTTTAGCAGCAATCGCAGCCGCAAAAGGTTACAAAGCTATCTTTACTATGCCAGAGACAATGAGTGTAGAAAGAAGAAATATTTTAAAAGCTTATGGAGCGGAAATCGTTCTGACTCCAGGAGAAAAGGGAATGTCCGGGGCTATCGCAAAGGCAGAGGAGCTTGCAAAAGAAATCCCAGGAAGCTTTATTCCAGGACAGTTTGTAAACCCAGCGAACCCTGCAACACATAAAGCAACAACCGGACCGGAAATCTGGAACGACACAGAAGGTAAAGTAGACATCTTCTTAGCAGGTGTTGGTACAGGTGGAACCGTTACAGGTATCGGAGAATATTTAAAAGAACAGAATCCAGATGTAAAAGTCATCGCAATTGAGCCAGCAACATCTCCTGTATTATCACAGGGACATGGCGGTGCACATAAGATTCAGGGAATTGGTGCAGGATTTGTTCCAGATGTATTAAATACAAAGATTTATGATGAAGTTTTCCCAGTAGAGAATGAAAAAGCATTCGAATACGGAAAAGAACTTGCAAAAGCAGAGGGAATCATTACAGGTATTTCTTCAGGAGCAGCATTATATGCAGCCGTAGAAGTTGCCAAACGTTCGGAGAATGAAGGAAAGACGATTGTAGTGCTTCTTCCAGATAATGGAGACAGATACTACTCCACAGCGTTATTTCAGTAAATCCTGATTTGCGCAGCAAAGGAGACGCTCCCAAAGAGAGACAATACCCTATATTTGTGACTTTAGTCGCTGCAGGTTGAATATTCGCTTAAAACGCTCACATCCAACCTTTGCTCCGAGGCCACAAATATAGGGTATTGTCTCTCTTTGGGAGCTGTCTTTGGCAGTTGTCGCAAATTCAGAATTTATTTTTGGAGAATTTGAGGAAGGCTCCAGATGGTTATGGCATTCCGAGGAGTTAAAGTTCTGAAGACCTGACGATTAAACCATTCGTAGAAAGCATTTTTCAATAGAATTTACTTTCCCGGATATTCTATATCTCCATTCTTCTTCCTCAAATCCTTCCAACTGATCTCCCTGAGTTCGTCCGTCTAGGCAAATCAGAAATTGTATGTTATAATATTTTTGAAGTAGAAAAATTAGCAAAGTAATAGGAGGCTACTATGGTTATTGAGAATAATCCCAAAGAACTTGCTGCTATGAAGAAATTTCATGAAGGAAACAGAGCAGAAGGATTAAAACTGCAGGAGGAGTTTGCTTCAGAGTTTCGTGAAGAATATAAAGATAAAGATCATTGTCCCTGTAAGAAAGCCTGTCGTTATCATGGAAATTGTAAGGAATGCGTGGCGATTCACAGGGCTCATCAGGAACATGTTCCAAACTGTATGCGGCCGATGTTGAATAGGAAGATTAAGATACTTTCTGAGTTGACGGAACATACTCTTGCTAATGAGATAGAACCTCCTAAAGAACATTTGAGAAAAGAGTTTCTCTAGAATGTGTTTGAAAAGTATTGTTTGCCAATCGCTTGATAAAAAAACTCAATTAGTGTATTTTAAAAGGAAAAGCAGTTGATGAAAGAGGGGGGTTAAACAATGAAAGAGAAGAAATATGTTGCTGAGAAAATAGAGAATTTCCAGACAGAGATTCCTGTAGAAGAATATATGAAAGAATGCGTGGATGTTGCAACATTCCTTGAATTTTGTAAAGAATGCTCGAACTATGGGAAACTATGGTGCTGCCCTCCGTATACATTTGATGTGGAAAAAGATTATTGGAACAAATATCGCAAAATTCAAATTATGGGGCGAAAATTATATTTGCCTAAAGAACTTACAAGCCAGTCCTATATTAAAAATGAACAATGGAAAGTAACAGAAGAGTTTCTTCTCCCTTATAAAGAAGAATTAGAACAGGAAATCTTAAAGTTAGAACAGGAATATCCTGGAAGTGTTTCTTTAAGTAGCGGAGCCTGTTTACATTGTAAAAATGCAGAGTGTACACGTTTGTCTGGTAAACCTTGCCGTTTTCAGGATAAAATGCGTTATTCAATAGAATCATTGGGAGGCAATGTTGGCAAAACGGTAACGAAGTATCTTAAGCAGGAATTACAGTGGGTGGAAGAAGGAAAACTCCCAGAATATTTTATGCTGATTTATGGACTGCTAATTCCGTAAATTCTGGTTTGCCACAGGCAAAATAGACGCACACCAAGAGAGAAGATATCCTATATTTGTGACTCTATCCCTGCGGGTTGAATGTTCGCTCTAAGGCTCACATTCAATCCTCGCTCTAAGGCCACAAATATAGGATATCTTCTCTCTTGGTGTGCTGTCTTTGGCTGTTGGAGTGAAACCAGAATCTATGTTAAAAGATTTTGAGATTCTCCAAATAGGTTGTGGTTTTCTGTGAAATGAGATATTAAAGATTGACACACAAACTATTGTTACAATATCGAAGCAATTTTACGATAATAAGTCAGGCCATAAATAACTAATATCAAAATCTGTATGGTAATGTAGCTAAAAATTAGCATTTTCCTGTTAATTCAAAGGAATTACTAAGTTGCTTCAAGTGTCAATCCCTCTGAAAAATAATTTACCAGAGTTCCTGTTTCTTTCTCTAACCCTACAAACCAGAATTTACTTGTTGTATTCTTCCTTTTGTACTATAATAGAAAAATGTAGTGTAAAATTATAGGAGGTTCAAATGAAAGCGAAATTAACAAAAGTTCTTTCCCTCGTTCTTGTAGTAATCATGGCCCTGAGTCTCATGACCGGCTGTTCTACATCAAGCAGTGGAAAAGGAACAAAAACACAGGATGGAAATAAAGTTTTATTCAGCTATGACGGAACAGATGTCACATTAAAAGAAGCATGGCTGTATGCTAAGATGCTTAGCGCACAGTATGAGCAGACTTACAGCAGTTACTATGGAAGTGACTTCTGGAGTATGTCCATGGGTAAGGACGATGATGGAAATGACCAGACATTTGAAGAGTATGTAAAAAAGCAGGTTATTTCCCAGATGAAACAGAACATCATCCTTATCAAAAAGGCAGATAAGTATGACTGTAAGTTAACTCATTCAGAAAAACAGCAGTGCAGTGATTCCGCACTTTCCTATTATCAGGATAAGACTGGTAAAAAGGTTATGAAAGAATGTGGTGCTACTCGTGAAGATGTAGAAAAAATCTATGAAGACAGTACACTTGCTTCTAAGGTTCAGAAGAAGATTGAAAGCAAAGAAAAAGTTACAGTAACAGACGATGAAGCAAGAAAGTCCACAATCTACAGAGTTGTATTTGCCACAACAAAGACAGGTGATAACGGCCAGACAACAGAAATGAGTAAAAAAGAGAAAAAGGCCGTGAAAGCAAAAGCAGAAAAAGCTCTCAAAGAAATCCAGAGCGGCAAGAAGACAATTAAGAAAGTTGCCAAAGAACAGAATTACTCCAACACAGATGAATCCTATGCAGCAGGCGAATCCGAAGAGGGAGAAGCTTTCGAAAAAGTAATGAAGAGCATGAAAGATGGCGATATTGCAGATAAAGTCTTAGAATGTGACAACGGATACGTTATCGCTAAACTTGTTGCTTACACAGATAAAGAAGAAACAGCAAGCAATAAGAAAACTTTAAAAGAACAGAAACAGTCCGAAGCTTTCCAGAAGAAATATGACAACTGGACTAAGAAACTTGAGAAGAAATGGGACTACAATAAAGATGTAGACCAGAAACTCTGGGCACAGGTATCCTTAAAGAGTGCGGATTCCACAGCTACAGAGACATCAACAGAGACAACAGCAGCTTCCAGTGAAGCTTCTACAACAGAAGCCTCTAGTGAAGCTACAACGGCAGCTAAATCTAAATAGGAATTTGCCGCAGGCAAAGGAGACACCCTCTGTAAGATAAATAAAGCATATTTGTGACTTTAGTCGCTGCAGGTTGAATGCTCGCGTAAAAGCGCTCGCATCCAACCTTTGCTCCGAGGCCACAAATATGCTTTATTTATCAAAAGAGGGCTGTGTTTTGGCTGGGGATGGAATTGCTATTTATTGTTGGAGGGATTTGAGGACGCTCCAGAAGGTTATAGCTTTCGTTGTAACTGTTTTTTGAAGGATTGACTCGAATTACTTCTATCTCTCCTGACTTCTTCCACAAATCTTTCCATAAATTTGCCCAGGCAGCCAGAAAACAGAAGTCCGAGAATCAAATCATCTATATTTGTGGTCTGGGAGCTACGAGACTATAATAAAATATTAGAAAAGGCCAGCATGAAAAGGTATTGATTTTGACGACTTTGTGTTTTGTACAACTGAGTCAAAATCAATACCTTTTCATGTCGGCCTTTTCTTAGAAGACGACTTCTCGTAGCGACGAAAATCACAAATATAGATGATTTGATTCTCAGACTTCGTCTGTTTACTCACCCCGGCAAATTCCTATTTATACTTTTTCTGCACCGGATGTTTTTAGATGGAGTCTTGTTTGTACTGTTGATTTATAAAATCGTAGTAATATTTCTTCTAGTTGTTTTGTAAAGTTCTCTTTGTTAAGACTTTGTAATGCTTTTAAAAGTGCTGGTTCTTCTAAGAGCGCACCGATTACCTCACTGGTTACCGGGGCAGCAACTTCACTTGCAGGTCCCGAGGGAATCAGAGATACAATAGCGCCCCGGATAATATGTCCACGTTCATAGATTGGTGGTTCAAGCCGGACGTAACCGAAGCAGGAGGTAGAAATTTCTGTACTTCTTCCGTGAAGGAGAAGTGCCTGAAATGGTTTGATATAGGTATCAGCCAGGTTATCTCTGTCTTTTAATATTTTGTATAAATGTGCCTGCATGTCGGAAGTGTCGGCATACAGGGAGGAACAGTAAGAGATTATTTCATCTCTGTTTTTCAGGATTGGAGCCTGATTGATGTAAATATTGCCGAGCAGTTCATAGATTTCGCTTCCAATGGCGGAGAGAAATTCTACATCTTTTCTACAGATTGAGGAATCAGAAGGAACTTCGGGTTCTTTGATTTCTTTTTCCTGTGCCTGCCTTTTCTGTTCCTGAATGACTTTGATGCGAGAATCGAGCAGTATTTTATCCTGACGGGTTAATATTGGATTGACATGGATGTATGGGTAGGCAATCTCTAGCTTTACAGTGGAGATAACAAGGTCAACGCCTTCTTCCTGTAATCGAATATTATCTAATTCAAAAGCGGAGGTTATACCGCGGATATCAAGGTCAGGGTATTCCTTTTTCAAGCTCTCTGTGAGAAGTCTTGAACTTCCGATTCCAGTTGGACAGACAATCATAACAGAAAGCTTTTTGATTTCTTTTTCAATACGTTCCATTGCCATTGTGAAATAAAGGGTAATAAAACCAATTTCGCTGGCGGGAACTTTTTTTATGCCAAGAATCGGACAGAGGAGAGAAAGTCCCTCTTCACAAGCCTTATATACAGAAGGATAACTTTCCTGAAATTCCTTTAACAGCGGATTTTCTACGGGGATTCCAGCGCGGAGTCTGGCAATGGTCGGTTGGATATGTCCGCTTAATTCTGTGAGGAGCCGGCTGTCTCTCATAAAGTTTATATGTAAAATTTCGTTGACTTTTTTTATGATGGACAGGGTAATCTGATGTACGTCAAGGTTTTTTATATCAGTTAAATCGCTGCTTCCAGATGGCCATATACGCTGTCCGGAAATAAAGACAGCCATATAGATGGTCTCATCGACAGAAATAGATAAATGGAAAAACTGGCGTAGTTCCTTCATAATATATTCGGAAACGGCATACTCCGGCTGGATAGATATTTCTGCATAAGACTGTTTGAGTTCTTTGATAAACCGTCCTTTTTGCATTCTCTGTACACAGAGGGAAGTGTATACAAGCAAGTGTAAATATCCATTGTCAGAAAGCTGCATACCAAGCTGTTTCTGACAGCCGCCAAGAATGTGATTAACCTCGGCCATTACTTCGCCATCAATTTCATTGATAAAATTTCGGTCTGACAGAAACTTCTTGTCCTGGAGATTGCCAATGGAGTGATGTTCATTTACCTGTTTACATATGAAAGAAGTCAATGCCTGTCTTCTTGCGATTTCTGTTCCTTCTATAAATACACCAAGTCCGGGACGGCGGACGAGCTTTAGCTGATACTTTGTAAACCAGGTTTCAAGTTGGTTAAGGTCAGCAGTAAGTGTACCCTCGGAAATCTCGAACTTTTCTGTGAAGTAGTAAGATTTAATCGGCTCTTCTGCGAGGAGAAGGTCATGACATAAGAGAGTCAGCCTTTCTGGGCGGTTATCTGCAGGAGCGGAGCTATTTGTATCTTTTTCATCTAAAAGAGCAGCTAACTCTTTTAATCGTTCTGGTGTCTCGTCAATTAAAAGTCCTACACTTCGTTTGCGTACAAAGCAAAAGCCATTATGCTTCATCCATTTTTCAACGGTTGGCAGTTCGCGCTGGACGGAGCGGTCGCTGACACCGAGTTCTTCTGAAATGATACCGATTGTCACAGGGCTGTCCGGTGAAAAGCGGAGCAGAATGCGGATTATTTTATCTGCGCGTGGTGTGAGCTGCATGATTTTTTCTTCCTTTCCTATTCATCCTCTTATTATACAATATTTTACTGACAAATACTTCTTGTGAAAATGCACAAAAGAGCGACAAAGAAATTGGGTATATTGATGATAAAGTGACAGTTTGTCGGGAAGTCTTACCGACAAAGTTGCGGTATCATTCCTTTGAATTTTGTCATTTTGTGCTTTACAATAGAGACATAGAAAACAAGGGCAGTGCAAAAAAGCACAGTGTCAATATCCCAAAGCCAGAGGCAAAACGTAAAACGGAGACAGGTATTAAGCCGATGGGGAGGGACAAAAAAGAGAGGAGATATGTAACATGAAAAACGCAGTACAACGTTTTGGTAAGTTCCTCAGTTCAATGGTAATGCCAAATATCGGAGCATTCATCGCATGGGGCTTCATCACAGCATTATTTATCGAAAAAGGATGGCTTCCAAATGCACAGCTTGCAACTTTAAACGGACCAATGCTTAATTACTTACTTCCAGTCCTGATCGCATTCCAGGGTGGTAAGTTAATCGGTGGAGACCGAGGCGGAGTAATGGGTGCAATCGCAACCATCGGTGTAATCGTTGGAGCACCTGATTATCCAATGTTGATGGGTGCTATGGTAATGGGTCCTTTGGCTGGTTTTGTTATTAAAAAGTTTGACCAGGCAATGGACGGAAGAATGCCAGCCGGATTTGAGATGTTAATTAACAACTTCTCCATTGGTATCTTCGGTATGTTATTAGCTATCGTTGGTTATTATGCAATCGGACCTTTCATGAGTGCCGTACTTGTAGTATTAAAAGGTGGTGTTCAGGTACTTGTAGATCATAGTCTTCTTCCACTCGCAGCAATCTTTATTGAGCCAGCGAAAGTATTATTCTTGAACAACGCAATCAACCATGGTATCTTTACTCCTATCGGAATTGAACAGGCAGCAGAAGCTGGTAAGTCCATCATGTATATGTTAGAGGCTAACCCAGGTCCAGGTCTTGGATTACTTCTTGCTTACTGGGCATTTTCTAAGGATAAAGCAACAAAGGATTCCGCACCTGGAGCAATTATCATTCACTTCTTCGGTGGTATCCATGAGATTTATTTCCCATACATCCTTATGAATCCATTAGTAATCGTTGGACCAATCGCAGGTAATATCTGTGCGATCCTTTTCTACAGTATTACAAAAGCAGGTCTTGTAGGACCTTCCGCACCTGGTTCCATCATCGCATTTATGTCAATGTCACCAAAGAGTTCTATCGTAATCACAGCACTTGGTGTTCTGATTGCAGCAACAGTATCTTTCTTAGTTTCTTCACCGATCGTTAAGATGGCAGGAAGCAAGAGTCTTGAAGATGCACAGAAAAAGACAAGCGACATGAAAGCTGAGTCCAAAGGGCAGGCAGCAGAAGTTCTTTCCGGAGCAGATGTTAAGGCAGATGACATTAAGAAAATCGTTTTCGCATGTGACGCTGGTATGGGATCTTCTGCAATGGGAGCAACAAAGTTCAGAAATCGTATTAAACCTTTAAATCTTGGAATTACAGTAACAAATACATCCGTAGATAATGTTCCTGCAGACGCAGATGTCGTTGTATGCCAGTACATTTTACAGGATAGAGCAGTTAAGAGTGCGCCACAGGCAAGATTAGTAGCAATCGGAAACTTCCTTCAGGATCCTAACCTTGATACATTCTATGCAGAGTTAGAGGGACGTGCAAATGGTACATCCGCCTCAGCTCCAGCAGTAGAACCTGAAGTAAAAGAAGAAAAGAAAGCAAAAAAAGCCGTTCTTAAAAAAGAAGGTATCAAAACAGGCTTAAAGAGTGTAGATAAAGAAACAGCAATTCGTGCAGCAGGCCAGCTTTTATGTGACCTTGGCTTCGCAAATGAAGATTATATTCAGGCAATGGTTGACCGTGAAAATATGGTATCTACATACATGGGTATGGGAGTTGCAATCCCTCACGGAACATCCAATGCAAAAGAAACCGTTAAAAAATCTGGTATCGTAGTAATGCAGTATCCAGAAGGTGTTGACTTTGGTGATGAGAAAGCATATCTCGTAATCGGTATTGCAGGTGTTGGTGATGAGCATCTTGAGATTCTTGGAAACATCGTAGCAAGTCTTGAGGACGAAGAACTTCTCGAAACACTGAAAAAGAATGCTGACGTTGACACTATCATGAAAACTTTTGGTTAAAATAAATAACAAAGGTGAGTAATCAAATTAAGTAAAAATTATATTAAAAAATCATATTGAAATAACATCGGGAACAATCCCGAAGGCTTAGATTTAAGAAAGAAGGAGTCAGATTATGAAAAAGGCAGTTCAGTTTGGAGCAGGTAATATCGGTCGTGGTTTTATTGGAGCTTTACTTAGTCAGTCCGGTTATCATGTAGTGTTTGCAGACGTTGTAGACAAGATTATCGATAAAATTAATGAGGATAAAACATACACAGTTCATGTAATGGACGTAGAATGTGAAGATCAGAAAATCGAAAACATCAGTGGTGTAAATTCTACAAAGCCAGAAGCAGTAGATGAAATCGCAAGTGCTGACCTTGTAACAACAGCTGTTGGTCTTGTTATTTTACCTCGTATCGCTCCTACAATCGCAGCAGCTATCGAAAAACGTATGGCAGACGGAAACAAAGAGCCGATGAACATCATCGCATGTGAAAATGCAATCCGTGGAACATCTCAGTTAAAGAAAGCTGTTTACGAAAACTTAAGCGAGGAAGGAAAAGCATTTGCAGATGAGTATGTCGGATTCCCAGACTGTGCAGTTGACAGAATCGTACCTCCTGTAAAGAGCGAAAACTTCATTGATGTAGTAGTAGAAGAATACTACGAATGGGATGTAGAGCGCGCAAGCTTCAAGGGCGAGATTCCAGAAATCAAAGGAATGACTCTTGTAGATGACTTAATGGCATACATTGAGCGTAAATTATTCACATTAAATACAGGACACTGCATCACTTCTTATCTTGGAAAGCTTCGTGGATTCCCAACAATCGATGCAGCGATCGCTGATGAAGAAATCTATGACATCGTATCTAAAGCAATGAAAGAGAGTGGTGACGGACTCATCAAGAAACATGGTTTCGACCCTGAAAAACATGCAGCATACATCAAAAAGATTATCGGACGTTTCAAAAACCCATACTTACAGGACGATGTAAGCCGTGTAGGTCGTGAGCCACTTCGTAAATTAAGCCCAACAGACCGCCTGATCAGCCCATTAACAACAGCAGCAGGATATGGACTTCCAGTAGACCACTTACTTGTTGGTGTTGGTGCAGCTTTACACTATGATAATCCAGAAGACAAACAGAGCGTTGAACTTCAGGCAAAAATCAAAGAGCAGGGCGTTCGTGAAGCAGCAAAAGAAATCACTCAGCTTACAGATGAAAAGCTGTTAGATGCGATTGTTGCTGAATATGAGAAATTAGCTTAGTTTTTATACAATATAACACAACCGTGGGACACACGGGGATAGCTCGCTTATGCTTAGCACAGAAGTGTTATCGAACGAGAACCAAACTTGCCGAGGTTGGGAAGCCCCCACCTTTACAGGTGAGGGAGGATGTCACTTAAACGGGTAAAAGTTATATGGTTGTTGTGAGTCTGTAATATGTTAAGTAATTTGGAATAAAAATAAGCAGAGGGAATAAGTTTTAATATTAGAAAAGTAGCTATTCAGAGAAAAGCAGTATTTATTAAAAAGGGATTACGGGCAAACTGCAAGTACTCTGAATAGCTGCATATATAACAATTGTAGAAATCCGACAGAACAAAGAAGAAAATAAATTAAAACCGGATACTAACCTAATAAAAATAACAAACTGTTTCCGAAAAAATCAGGAAAGTGAATTGGCGCGTAAAATCTTGCCTTTTCCCGATAGCCATGCTACACTTAAGGATGAAAAATTTAAATTGTTTCAATCATTTTAACTTTTAAAGGAGATTATATATGTGTGGAATTGTTGGATACACTGGTAGAGAGGCGGCAGCGCCAATTGTACTGAATGGTTTATCAAAACTGGAGTACAGAGGATATGATTCAGCCGGAGTAGCTGTTTTCAATGAAGCTGAGAATGACATAGACATTGTAAAGACAAAGGGACGTCTTAAGAATCTGTTAGAGAAGACAGACAGCGGAAAAGCGATGCCAGGTGGATGTGGTATTGGTCATACCCGTTGGGCAACACATGGCGCACCTTCTGAGAAGAACGCGCATCCTCATTGTAGTGATGACAAGATGGTTGTTATGGTTCATAACGGAATCATTGAGAACTATCAGGAATTAAAAGACCATCTCACACAGAAAGGTTATACTTTCTATTCTGAGACAGATACAGAAGTAGCAGTGAAGCTTATCGCTTATTACTATGAGAAGACAGATCATAACCCATTAGAAAGTATGTCAAGAGCATTACTTCGTGTTCGTGGTTCTTTCGCACTGGGTATTATGTTCAAAGATCGTCCAGGTGTTGTTTACGCAGCACGAAAAGACAGTCCATTAATCGTTGGACAGAATGAAGGTGGAGCATTTATCGCATCTGACGTTCCTGCTATCCTTTCTTACACAAGAAATGTATACTATCTTGATAACATGGAGATGGCAGAACTTCACGAAGACAGCATCCGTTTCTTTAACATGAACGGTGACGAGATTGAAAAAGAAATGGTTAACATTAAGTGGGATGCAGAAGCAGCGGAAAAAGGCGGTTTCGAGCATTTCATGATGAAAGAGATTCATGAGCAGCCAAAGGCACTCAAAGATACAATCAATACATATGTAAAAGACGGTAAGATTGATTTAAGTTCTGTCGGTATTTCACCAGAAGAATTTGCACAGTATCATAGAATTTGTATCGTAGCCTGCGGTTCTGCTTATCATGTTGGTATTGCAGCCAAATATGTGATGGAAGACCTCACAGGATTAATGGTAGACGTAGATTTCGCTTCTGAATTCCGTTACCGTAATCCAAAGCTTTCCCAAGATACATTAGTTGTCATTATTTCACAGTCAGGAGAGACAGCAGATAGCCTTGCAGCACTGCGTCTTACAAAAGAAATGGGAGTAAAGACATTAGCAATCGTTAATGTAGTTGGTTCCAGTATTGCAAGAGAAGCAGACCACGTTATGTACACTTTAGCCGGACCTGAAATTGCCGTTGCTACCACTAAGGCATACAGCACACAGTTAATTTGTATGTATATCCTCTCCATGTACGCTGCACAGGTAAGAGGAGAGATTGAAGAATCTACCCTCAATAGCATGCTCAAAGAGATCGTGCTTCTTCCAGAAAAGGTTGCAAGCATCTTAGCAGATAAAGAACGAATTCAGTGGTTCGCTAATAAATTTGCATCCGCACACGATGTATTCTTTATCGGTCGTGGACTTGATTACGCAATCTGTCAGGAAGGAAGCCTGAAGATGAAGGAAGTCAGCTATGTACATTCCGAAGCTTACGCAGCAGGTGAGTTAAAACACGGAACCATCAGCCTGATTGAAGATGGAACACTTGTAATCGGTGTTCTTACTCAGAGTCACCTTTGCGAGAAGACACTGAGTAACATGCAGGAAGTAAAGAGCCGTGGCGCATACCTGATGGGTGTTGCAGAGAACGGAAGTTACTACCTTGAAGACATGGTAGACTTTGTTGTATATGTGCCTAAGACAGATCCGCATTTTACAACGACACTCGCAATTATTCCATTACAGTTAATGGGATATTATGTAAGCGTTGCAAGAGGACTTGATGTTGATAAGCCTAGAAACCTTGCAAAGAGTGTTACTGTAGAATAATTCTGGGTTGCTGCAGGTAAGGGAGAGACGCTCCCAAAAAGAGAAGATATCCTATATTTTTGACTCTATCACTGTGGGTTGAATGTTTGCCTTCGGGTTCACATTCAATCCTCGCTATAAGGTCGCAAATATAGGATATCTTCTCTTTTTGGGAGCTGTTTTTGGCTGTAGGAGCAAAGCCAGAATTAATGTTGGAAGATTTAGGGATGGGACAGAAGAGGAAAATGGTGTATTAATTTTTAAAAGGCTGAAAGATTAATTAAAGGAGAAAATTTATGAAAAAATATCTGAATAGAATCTACACAATACTTTTAGTTATCCTTTGTGTAGTTTTATGTGTTTTACAAATACAGGCAGGGACATTATTGAGTACAGATACAGTGATAAGATTTGTGATTATATTTATAGCATATGGCTTGGGAATGGCATATAAGAAAAAATTCTGATTTTGCTTAGGCAGCCAAAGACAGAAAATACCCTATATTTGTGGCCTCGGAGCAAAGGTTGGATGCGAGCGGTTAAGCGAACATTCAACCTGCAGCGACTAAAGTCACAAATATAGGGTATTGTCTCTCTTTGGGGGCGTCTTCTTGCCTACGGCAAATCAGAAATTAATTCCCAGCTTTTCGCTGCTTTCTCTGATTACTTTTTCTAATTCGCTATCTGTAATTGCCGTTACTCGACCAGTTTCATATTCTTTGTCAACCCATTTTTTTACTTCTTCTACAAGAGGGCTCTTTTTATCTACTGCTTTATCCCCCTTCAGACGATAGTAGGTATTCATCCAGTGAGCAATTCCGGCAAGTCCGCTTGTATTAGATACTGCTACGAGTACCGGACGGTTTAATAATTTATCTGTATCAAAAATATTATAAATTTCTTCATTTTTGAGGAGTCCGTCTGCATGGATTCCTGCTCTTGTTACGTTGAAGTTCTTTCCAACAAACGGTGTTCTTTCTGGAATGTGATAACCAATTTCTTTTTCATAATATTCTGCAAGTTCTGTGATAACAGTTGTATCCATTCCATCTAATGTTCCACGAAGCTGTGCATACTCAAATACCATAGCCTCAAGCGGTGTATTTCCAGTACGTTCTCCAATTCCAAATAATGCACTATTTACAGCGGAGGCTCCGTAAAGCCATGCTGTGGTGGAATTGTTAACTGCCTTATAAAAGTCGTTATGTCCATGCCACTCAAGAAGTTCAGATGGTACTCCGGCATGTTCTTTTAATCCGTAAATGATTCCCGGTACGGAACGCGGAATTACGGCTCCTGGGAAGTTTACTCCATATCCCATTGTATCACAGGCACGAATTTTTACAGGAATTCCATATTCATCTTTTAACTTCATAAGCTCTAAGCAAAATGGAATAACAAATCCGTAAATATCTGAACGGGTGATATCCTCTAAATGACATCTTGGACTAATTCCTGTTTCGAGACACTCTCTTACAACACCTAAGTAATGCTCTAATGCCTGCTTTCTTGTCATTTTCATTTTATAGAAAATGTGATAATCGGAACAGCTTACAAGGATACCTGTCTCCTTTAAGCCGATTTCTTTTACTAATTCAAAGTCCTTTTTACTTGCACGAATCCAGCTTGTAATCTCTGGAAATTTGTATCCTTTTTCCATACATTTATATACGGCATCTCGGTCCTTTTTGCTATATAAGAAAAATTCACATTGACGTATAATTCCTTTCGGGCCGCCTAAACGATGAAATGCATCGTAAATATGTACAATCTGATCTGTAGAATACGGTGTTCTTGACTGCTGTCCATCACGGAATGTCGTATCCGTAATCCAGATATCTTCCGGCATCTCATGCGGCACAATTCTGTCGTTGAACGCGATTTTTGGTACTTCCTCATAAGGGAAAAGATTACGGAATACATTAGGCTTATCCGTATCAACCAGCGGATACATATATTCATCTAATTTCAGTAAATTTGATTTCTTGTTCAGCCGAACTGAGCGGTTATCCATTTCCATAGTTCTCTCTCCATTTCTTTTATTCATAGATTAACAATCATTCAGGGCTTTCCTTCAAAATTATAATTTTTTTGCCCTGAACGCTTGCCAAAATTGCATAATTCAAATACAAAAATTTCATTTTGTTCCTGTTACTATTCTATCATCAAAGTGAAATTTGTCAAGAGATAGTCTTTTTACGCTATTTTCATACTATTTTTTCGCATAATAAAAGAATCAGAACTGCATTTGCTTTATCATAGCAGAGTGATAGATTTTCTGTTTAATTTGAGAAGAGCTGACACCCCAAAAGAGACAGATACCCTATATTTGTGACTTTAGTCGCGGCGGTTTGAATGCTCGCTTACACGCTCGCATTCAAACCTTGCTCCGAGGTCACAAATATAGGGTATCTGTCTCTTCTGGGGCTGACAATGGCTGGATTTGGTTGAATTAAAACAGAATGGGGGAAGATTTGGGGATTCTCCGGGAGATTGCGTGGTTTCATAATGGAATCTATATGGCGAAACATATCCGTCTGAGCCCCAAAGCACTCCAACCTTAAATAGTAATTTTGTTCGACAGCCAAAGTCAGCTCACAGAACGATACATAAGGCATATTTGTGGCCTCGGAGCAAGTGTTGGATAGGAGCGCTTTAAGCGAGTATTCAACACGCCGCGACTAAAGTCACAAATATGCCTTATGTATCATTCTGTGAGCGTCCGTTTCGCCACACAAATGCTATCTAAGCTTTCGTCTTGCCTGTGGCAAATTCTATTTTTTAACTTCCACTTTCTGTCCAATCTTGCTTTCGGTTCCAGACAGAAGTCTGCCAATATTCGCTCTATGTCTGTAGATTGCAAAGAAGGCATAGAGCACACACATCGCAAATAAGTCCCATCTGCCTGGATGGAAAATGAGAACCTCCACTACGATTCCTGCGGACAAAAGGATGGATGCTAATGATACATATCTTGTTGCTGCTGTTACAACTACAAAAATAATGAAACAGCATAAACCAATTCTCCAGTCAAATGCCATCATAGCTGCAGCAGTTGTAGCGATTCCCTTTCCTCCCTTAAATTTTAAGAACACAGGATAATCATGTCCCATTACTGCAGCAAATCCCGTAACAAGCTGAATGAGGTCTGCATTCAGTGTCGGCACTGCCGGACAGAGTAAAAACTTTACTACAAGTACTGGAATAAAACTTTTTAAGGCATCTCCTAAGAAAGTAAGGAGTGCGCGGGTCTTGCCAAGTACGCGAAGTACGTTTGTTGTGCCGGAGTTACCGCTTCCATAATCACGGATATCCATTCCGCATAATTTTCCTACAAGGTAACCGCTCTCAATACAGCCACAGAAATAGCCTGCTACGATTACAAGTACATAATATACAGCGTTATTCATTTACTTCTCCTTTCTCTCACGATAAATGAAATGAATCGGAGTTCCACGGAAACCAAAAGTGGTACGAATCTGGTTTTCAATGTATCTTGTATAAGAGAAGTGCGTTAGCTTCTTCTCATTAATAAACATAACAAATGTAGGTGGCTTTACGGAAACCTGTGTAATATAGTAGATTCTTAAACGCTTACCTTTATCTGAAGGTGGCTGCTTCATAGCCATTGCCTCTGTGAGAATCTCATTCAATACACCAGTCTGTACTCGTAATGCACAGTTTTCAATTACGGCATCAATCATTTCAAACAATTTTGGAAGTCTCTGACCTGTTTTTGCAGAAAGGAAAATAAGTTCTGCATATGGCATATAGGAAAGTTTCTCACGAATCTTTTCTGTGAACTTCTTCATTGTTGTGTTATCTTTTTCTACCAAGTCCCACTTATTGACTGCGATAATCATACCTTTTCCACGTTCATGGGCGATTCCGGCAATCTTGGCATCCTGCTCAGTAATCCCTTCTGTCGCATCAATAATTAAGACAGCAACATCACAGCGTTCTACAGCTGTAACGGTACGGATGATACTGTATCTCTCTAATTCTTCTTTAATCTTACTCTTTCTTCGAAGTCCTGCTGTATCGATAAATACATATTCCTGTCCATTGCGCTTTACAGTTGTATCAATCGCATCTCTTGTTGTTCCTGCAACTGGGGATACTATCACACGCTCCTCTCCAAGAAGTTTATTGATAATAGAAGACTTTCCTGCATTTGGCTTACCGATTACTGCAATCTTAGGACGATCATCTTCTTCCTCTTCTTCCTGTACTGGTGCTTCAAATTTTTCAACAACCTGATCAAGCATATCACCAATTCCAAGCTTGCCCTGTGCAGAAACTGGAATCGGATCACCGAGTCCAAGATTATAGAATTCATACACATCCGGCATAAATTTATCAAAATTATCTACCTTATTTACAACAAGAACAACTGGACGATGAGAACGGCGTAACATATCTGCCACTTTAAAGTCTGCATCCACAAGTCCCTGACGTACATCCACAAGGAATAAAATAACATCAGCAGTCATAATTGCAGTTTCTGCCTGCTCTCTCATTCGTGAGATGATAATATCATCGGATTCCGGCTCGATTCCGCCGGTATCAATCAGGGTAAACTGATAGTCTAACCAGCTAACCTCCGCATAGATACGGTCTCTTGTTACTCCTGGTGTGTCTTCTACTATAGAAATTCTGCTTCCTGCTAACGCATTAAACAGCGTAGATTTTCCTACATTCGGGCGGCCTACCACCGCAACAACCGGTTTACTCATAATTTCCTCCATTCTCTATTGCAATAATTTTATCTACAAAGTCTCGTCCCTCTGATTGTATAATATTCACGGGAACTTGTAAAGAATCGGAAAGTCCCTTTAATGAAATATCATCTAGGAAAATGTCCTCATCTGCTTTCAGTACATTACATGGAAGGAGTAATTCCTCCCCTAATTCTTTATCCTTCAACTGTGCGATAATATCTCCTCCTGTCAAAAGACCGGAAACGGTGATATGTTCGCCAAAAAATTCATTCTTAATACAGTACACATGTACTTTTATATGTGGAAACTTTTTCTCCACATCTCTCGCAAGTTTCTCAATGGTTGGGAAAGCAAGCTTTGCTGTTGCAATGGATACTGTCTTCTCCCTGTCATCTCCGGAAAGCTCCTCTAAACGTTCCTTTACCTCTTCTAGCAAAAGGCGCATCATTCCCACACCATTTTCAAGCTGTCCATACCCTTCATAGTAAGCCTCATCTGGGAATTCCTGCCCGGCAAGGATAAACCACTCGTCACTGGCATGAACAAAGGTTGTTCCATAATTTTTACGAAAATAATCCTGCCATTTATGAATCTGTTTTAAAACTTTTTTTGCATCTTCTTTTCCAAAAAGTTTTAATGGAGCAAGTCCCTCTCTGTACTTTGTAAGTCCGACCGGAACAACAGACAGACTCTCCATATGTGGAATAAACTTTCCAAGATCAGAAATAGTACGGTCAAGTTCTTTCTCATCATTTAATCCCTGACATAGTACTACCTGACTGTTCATACGGATACCTGCCTCATAGAAACGTCCTATTTTATCCAAAACATCGCCTGCAAAACGGTTATGAAGCATCTTACACCGAAGTTCCGGATTCGTCGTATGAACAGAAATGTTGATTGGTGAAAGGTGATATTTGATTACTCGCTCAATGTCTTTATCCCTCATATTTGTGAGCGTGATATAATTTCCCTGTAAAAAGGAAAGCCTGGAGTCATCGTCTTTAAAATACAGCGTATCTCTCATTCCCGGCGGCATCTGATCAATAAAACAGAACATACACTTATTACAGCAGGAATGATATTCATCCATAAGGGAAGATTCAAAAGTAATTCCCAAATCTTCATCTTCATCCTTCTCAATCTCCAGAACGCACTCCTCGCCATCCTTTGTGAGAATCAGAACATCTAAGTATTCATCTTCCACATAATACTGATAATCAAATATATCCTCTATTTCATTTCCATTAATTTCTTCTATCGCATCTCCCGGTTCTAATCCAAGTTCTTCCGCAATACTTCCCGGCTCTACCCACGCGATTTTATGCAAATGTTTCTTCATTTTCTTTCCTCATCTACAAAGATTCTATTATAAATCGTATATGCTATCATTTAAACTTTACAAGCGATCTGCTTCTCTCACTTTGTATCACTCTAAACAAATTACAGCTATACCTATTTGTGTTTCTGCCACATTAGAAAATTAATTTTATTTTGTTATTCTAGAGCGTGTTTGAAAAATGCTCTAACGAACTATAAACACATAAAACAGCCAAGATTTCCTCTTTTTCCATGACTTGCCCGGTGAGAAAACAGCTTATCGCTATTACAGCAGGTACAAATATCGGTAATATCCAGATTTTCTTTACGGATGCCTGCCTGTGTAAGAATCAGTTCATTTGCTTTCCATAAATCCAGTTGATATTTACCATTGCCCTTATCATCCATAATTAATGGAATCTCTTCTGGTAAAAATACTTGTTTAAATTCTTCGGCAACTTCTTCCCCGACTTCATAACAACTTCGGCAAATAGATGGTCCAATTGCCGCAATAATATTCTCTGGCTTACTACCATATTCTTTCTGTATATATGCAACAAACTTCGCACCAATTTTTGCTACCGTTCCACGCCAGCCGGAATGTGCCATCCCTGCAACATGATGTTCCGGATCATAAAAAAGAAGTGGAACACAATCAGCGTAAGAAGTATACATAGGGATTCCTGCTTCATCTGTCACAAGGGCATCAATTCCCGGCACAGTTTCTCTCACAATGCCATCCCCCTTATCCCTTGCTGTAACTTTACGTATCTCTGTCTCATGAATCTGAGAAGACAACACCAGATCTTTTGCATCAAATCCTATCGCGGCTCCGATTCTTCGAAAATTCTCCTGTACCTTTTCCGGGTCATCACCGCGGGTAAAAGATAAATTCATAGAGGAAAGATGTCCTTCACTCACTCCACCGATTCTTGTAGAAAAACCATGACATATTCCTGCCTTTACAAGCTTGGGAAAGGTAATAAATACCACTCCATTTTTCTCATTTATAATTGTTGAATGATCCTCATTAGCATATACGAAATTCATGTTTTCCTCCATATTTTCTGTTCACCCTTGAAATTCAAATGCATTCTGTATCCAGTGACATCGAAAATCTTTATCTACTTCTATCACGTCAAAACGAACCGCCGTATTCTCTGCAAGTCTCCTCTGCATTCGATAATAATTAAATGTGTAGCAGATTCTCTTTTGCTTCCTGAAATCAACCGCTTCTGCTGCAGTTCCGCAATCTCCATAGCTTCGCATCTTTACTTCTACAACAAGAATCATCTCCTGCTCTAATGCAATAATATCAATTTCTCCGTGGTAACTTCGAAAGTTTCTCTCCAGTATGCGAATGCCTTTTCCCTCAAGAAAAAGGACTGCCGCCTCTTCTGCGGCACCTCCAGAATTCTTTCGCACAGATTACTTCTCCATTCTTTTATAAAATATTTTTAAGAAAACTACATCGATGAATCGGACACGGACCAAGTCGGTGCAAAGCCTCAATATGTTCTTTAGAACCATATCCTTTGTTCGAAGCAAAATCATATCCCGGAAAAACTTTATCATATTCTTCCATCATATGGTCTCGGTAAACCTTTGCCATAATACTCGCCGCTCCAATAGAAATACTCTTTGCATCTCCTTTGATAATCGGCACCTGTTTTATATCCACTCCCGGAATCATTACTGCATCATTAAGTAAAAGTTCCGGCTTTACGGAAAGATTGGCGATTGCCTGACGCATTGCTTCGTAAGTTGCCTGTAAAATATTTATCTCATCAATTCGCTCTGGCGAAGCCATACCAATGCCTACGGATACCGCTTCTTCTTTTATAATATCAAATAATTCCTCTCGCTTCTTTGCCGAAAGCTTCTTTGAATCATTAATATATAAAATACGGCTGCCTTTTGGCAAAACAACGGCTCCTGCTACAACCGGACCGGCTAACGGACCTCGTCCTACCTCATCAATCCCACAGATAAAGTCATACTGACTGTATTCCTTTTCATATTGGCACAGATTCTCTATACGTTCTATTTCCTGATAGTATTTATCTACTTTCTTTTGCTGAGAAAGTAAAAAATTCTGTACACCCTTTCTCTCATCTTCCTGATACAGGGCAATCTGTGCAGGAATCTGCTCTGGAGTCAGATTTTTAAACTCCTCTTTTATCATACTAATGCTTTTCATTTTTATGAAACCTTTCCAAACTTAGTCAAAGGCCAGATTCTTATCCACACCTTACCAATAATCTCTGAACGGTGTACCGGTCCAACTTCCTCATAACGGCTGTCATAGCTGACCGGACGATTATCCCCCAGACAAAAATATTCATCTTTCCCTAGTTCTAACGATTCCTCTGCTATTCCCGGCTCATCAATATATTTTGTAATGCCGTAAATATCACTCTTTAACCTCTTCCCATTAATATAGACCTTACCTTTTTTTATCTGTACCGTCTCTCCAGGCAGCCCGATCACACGCTTAATATAATATGGATGTTCGCCGTATTCTTCCGGGCCTGGAAAAATAACAATATCATATCTCTCCGGGTCTCGAAAATGGTAAGATAATTTATCCATAATAAGATTCTGCCCGTCAGATAAAGTTGTATCCATAGAATCCCCACGCACAACCGTTCTCTGACCTACATAGTGAAGGATAAAATATACCGCCGCACATAAAATAGCAAGATATAAAATGGTACTGATAATTTCTCTCACGTTCTTTCTTCGCTGCTCTTTTCTTCTGCGTTGTCGTCTTCCCAATGTTACTTCCGGGTTTTTCTTTGTTCTCCTACCCATACTTCGCAGACACCCCTCATTTAAGACACCTTGCCAAACTTATTCAAAGGCCAGATTCTTATCCATACTTTTCCTACAATAATAGACCGTTTTACCGGACCAACTTCTTCATAACGGCTATCCTGACTGACTGGCCGATTATCCCCTAAACAAAAATATTCATCATCACCAAGCGTAATCGGTTCTTCTGCAATTCCCGGATAATCAATATAATCTGTGATACCATACACATCACTCTTTAATTCTTTATCATTGATATAAACTTTACCATCTTTAATCTGTACAGTTTCTCCCGGCATTCCGATGATTCGCTTGATATAATATGGATGCTGTCCAAACTCTTCCGGACCTGGAAAAATAATAATATCATATCTTTCTGGATCATGGAATCGATAAGAAAGCTTGTCCATAACAAGATTCTGTCCATTGGCCAGAGTTGTATCCATAGAACTTCCATTTACAACGGTTCTCTGTCCTACAAAATGTAGAATCAAAAATACAAAAACGCAGACTCCGACTATGTATGCAATCGTACCCAATATATTCTGGGCAGTACTTTTTTCTTTTTTCTCACTCTCGTTTTTCTTCTCTGCTTCTCTTTCTTTACTGCGCATCAGGCACCTCCAAAGATAACTTTCCAAGACGTAAGGAACGGAAATCTTCTAAAAGCAGTCTTCCCGCCTTATCAATATCTGTCTGGTTTCCTTTCATCAGACATCCTCGTATTCTTGCAATCTCTTCAAGAATCTCTAAGTTTTCCTTACTCTCATCCACAGAATAGCGTTCTACCAGCACTCCTGGATAAGACTTTTTCAAAAAGCCGATGAATTCCATTGCCATCTCTGTTGTATTAAGAATTTCTTCCTTAATAGAACCAATGAGCGCCAGGCGAAGCCCTACTGCCTGATTTTCAAACTTCGGCCATAAAATACCTGGAGTATCTAAAAGTTCCACATTTTTATTAATCTTAATCCACTGTTTTCCCTTTGTAACACCTGGCTTATTGCCGGTCTTGGCACAGGCTTTTCCTGCAAAAGAATTAGTAAATGTAGACTTTCCAACATTCGGGATTCCCACTACCATCGCACGAAGCGGGCGATTTAAGATTCCTCTCTTTTTATCTCTTGCCTTCTTTTCCTGACATGCCTTTTCAATTAAAGACTTTACTTCCTTCATTCCGGCGCCTTTTTGTGAGTTCACCTTCGCTACAAAGAAGCCCTTTGCCTCAAAATAGTTCTGCCATGCCGCTGTTGTCTTTGCATCTGCCATATCTGCTTTATTCAGCACGATAAGACGATATTTATTCTTTGCCAGTTCATCTATATCCGGATTCTTGCTGCTAAATGGTACTCGGGCATCCACCAGTTCTACCACAATATCAATCAGCTTGATATTCTCCTGCATCATTCTTCTGGCCTTCGTCATATGACCAGGATACCACTGAAAATGCATCTTTTTCCCTCCTTCTATATATTATCTATACTTAGTCTATGCTTATTATGCTATCACAGTCTTCCCTGTACTGATTCTATATTTACTTCTGTACTTGATTTACAGTTCAGATTTCGATAAACATATCTTTCCTACTGTCTTGTTACTTTATGAAGCGTTCCTGCTATTTTACCTACAAATTGTGAACGTTTGATGTTTCCAATATTGGATACTCTGGAATCTTCGCTGTTATTGCAGTTATCTCCCATTACAAAATACTCATCCTCACCAAGTTCTACATCATAGGCAGCAAGTCCTGCTGAAAGGATGTCTTCTTCTGAAAACCCTTTTAATTCTTTATTATTTATATAAATCTTTCCATTCTCTATCTTAATGGTCTCGCCCGGTAATCCTACAACTCTTTTTACCGAATAGTGCGTGGTAGAGCCATTCTCCAGCTCTAAAATGACTGCATCAAGCCTTTTCGGGCTTCCAATTCGATAATCCAGCTTATTCACCAACACAGTATCTCCATCATAATATGCCGGCTGCATGGAGTCGCCGTGTACGGTCACTGTCTGAAAGCAAAACTGAATCACTAAAAATGCTAACAGGATTGCTGCAACAACTTCTCCAACCCAAAGACCGATTCGGCGAATCATCATGTTTCTTCTTTCTAAATAACGATAATTTTTCATCTGCTTTCACCTTTTCCCGGAAATCTGTATGGAAAAACAGGGCAAGTATAAATACTCGCCCCGGTCTTTTGTGATACTATTTAACTAATTCTTTTACCTTAGCTCTCTTACCGATTCTATCACGTAAGTAGTAAAGTTTTGCTCTTCTTACTTTACCTTTTCTTACTACCTGAATCTTTGTAACGATTGGAGAATGTAATGGCCATGTCTTTTCAACACCAACACCGTTAGAGAACTTTCTTACTGTGAAAGTTTCTTTTGCTCCACCGTTCTGTCTCTTAATAACAGTTCCTTCGAATACCTGGATACGCTCACGGGAACCCTCTACTACCTTAGCGGAAACACGAACTGTATCTCCAACACGGAAACTGTCAACTTCTGGTTTTAACTGTGCATCTTCAATGCTTTTAATAATATCTTTCATGTGTGACCTCCTATATATTCTCGGTGTTCTTAATACCTAAATGTAAAAGCGGACCACCTTTTTTCACAACTTTTTAATAATAACATACTATTCCGACTCATGCAAGCCTTTTTTTAGCTTTTTTAAATACTTTTCATCTTCTTTAGATAAAATGGCTGTTTCAATAAGATCAGGCCGTCTTTCTAATGTTCTTTTTAACGACTGTTCTCTTCTCCACTTATCTATATTCCCATGATGTCCAGAAAGAAGTACATCTGGTACCTTTCTTCCTCGAAATTCTACCGGACGGGTATACTGGGGATGTTCTAAAAGATTGTCATGGAACGATTCAAACTCTGCAGATTCCTCATTATTAAGGACACCAGGTACAAGACGGGAAACCGCATCAATCATAACCATTGCCGGAAGTTCTCCCCCCGTAAGCACATAGTCACCGATAGACACATAGTCTGTAACGATTTCTTCCAAAATCCTCTCATCTACTCCCTCATAATGCCCACATAGAAAAATCAGATCTTCTTCTTTCGAAAATTCTTCTGCCATTGACTGGTTAAATACGGATCCCTGCGGTGTCACATAAACCACCCGTGGCTTTTTCTCCATGTTCTGAGTCACATCCTCATAAGCAAGATAAATCGGCTCTGGCTGCATCACCATTCCCGCTCCTCCGCCATAAGGATAGTCATCTACATGTTTATGCTTATCTTTGGAATAATCCCGGATATTTACCGCACTCAGATGAATATATCCATTCTTCAATGCTCTTCCGGTTACACTCGTATGAAGCCCTGCCTCAATCATATCCGGAAACAGGGTTAGTACGTGGAAATTCATTAATCCACCAGACCTTTCAGCATATGAACTAAAATAATCTTCTCTTCCATATCTACATCTAAGATACAGTCCTTAATCGCAGGAAGAAGTACATGTCCTCCATCTGGAGTCTTCACTTCATATACATCGTTCGCACCGGTTTCTATCACATCAATAAGTTCACCAATTGTCACGCCGCTCTCATCAACGATTGTAAGTCCCAGTAAATCTGCAACATAATATTCATCTTCTTCTAAAGGAACTGCATTCTCTCTCGTAACCTTAAGAGGGCATCTCTTATATTTTTCTACATCATTAATATCATCAAGCCCCTCAAACTTTACAAATACAAACTGTTTGAAAAACTTGCAGTACTGTACCTTTTTCTCGATCAGTTCCTTTCCTGTATCAATGAGAACTGTATCTAAGTCAAGAAATCTTTCTTTATCATCTGTCGTAGGAAAAACTTTGACTTCACCCTTCAGTCCATGTGTTCCTGTGATGATACCAACCTGAAATAAATCTTCCATACCTTTGTTATCTCCATTCTGCCGTCACATTTTTCATTATATAGAAAAAAATGTTACCTGCTCAAACGTTTACAGGTAACATTTCAAATGCCTATTACTGTGCGATATCAACTATCACTTTTTTATCATCACGGGAAGCTGCTGCCTTGACAACAGTGCGGATTGCCTTAGCAATACGTCCCTGCTTGCCGATTACTTTGCCCATATCATCTGGTGCAACATGTAATTCTAAGATAATGGAGTTCTCTGTCTCCTTCTCTGTGACAACAATTTCATCCGGATGATCAACAAGAGAAACTGCTATAACTTTTACTAACTCTTTCATTATATTAGCCTCCAGTTATTATTTCTCAATACCGGCATTCTTTAATAATCTTGCAACTGTATCTGTAGGCTGAGCTCCTTTAGAAAGCCAGTCTTTTGCTGCTTCTTCATCGATTTTAACTACGCATGGTTCCTGGTTAGGATCGTATAAACCGATTTCGTCGATGTTTCTACCATCTCTTGGAGATCTTGCATCTGCAACTACAATTCTATAGATAGGATTTCTCTTTTTACCCATTCTTTTTAATCTCATTTTTACTGCCATGTGATTCACCTCTTTCATAATATTTGTGTATAAATTAATTCATCTATATTGGAACCGGTACCCCGGATACCATCGTTCATCAAAGCTTTTTTAAAACGGCAGCTTCATTCCGCCAAGATTGAATCCGCCTTTTCTGCGGCCGCCCTTGCCCATCATTCCATTCATCTGCTTCATCATCTTACGCGACTGTTCAAACTGCTTACAAAGCTTATTCACATCCTGAAGCTTTACACCTGCTCCATTCGCAATTCGCTTCTTTCTGGAAGGATTCAAAATATTAGGGTTTGCTCTCTCTTCCGGTGTCATGGAATAAATAATCGCCTCAATGCTGTCCATCGCACTATCATCGATATCCACATTCTTAAGCTGACTTCCTACACCTGGAATCATGGAAAGCAGGTCTGTAAGACCGCCCATCTTCTTAATCTGCTGCATCTGGGAAAGGAAATCGTCAAAGCCAAACTCCGCCTTGCGAAGCTTCTGCTCTAACTTTCTTGCTTCTTCCTCATCCACTGCATTCTCCGCCTTCTCGATAAGAGTAAATACATCTCCCATTCCAAGAATTCGGCTTGTCATACGGTCTGGGTAAAACTGCTGTAAATCTTCAAGTTTCTCACCCATACCTACATATAATATCGGCTTACCTGTTACTGCGCGGATAGAAAGTGCCGCACCACCTCTGGTATCACCGTCAAGCTTGGTTAAGATGACGCCGTCGATGCCAACCTTTTCTTCGAAAGTTTTGGCTACATTGACCGCATCCTGTCCAGTCATAGCATCTACAACTAAAACTGTCTGCGTTACATCGACATTCGCCTTTATATTCTGCAGCTCTTCCATCATAGATTCATCTACATGAAGACGTCCTGCAGTATCCAAAATAACAATATTGTTGTCATTCTCTTTGGCATGTTCAATAGAAGCTTTAGCAATATCTACAGGATTCTGCTTATCTCCCATAGTGAACACAGGAACTCCCTGTTTCGCACCATTCACTTCCAACTGTTTGATTGCTGCCGGACGATATACGTCACAGGCAACTAATAAAGGTTTCTTACCCTTTTTCTTGAGCTGTCCGGCAATCTTGGCACAGGTTGTTGTCTTACCAGCACCCTGAAGACCTGCCATCAGAAAAACAGTAATCTCATTCCCCTGCTTAATTACCAGCTCTGTCATCTCGGAACCCATCAGGGATTCCATCTCTTCTTTTACAATCTTTATTACCATCTGACCTGGATTTAAACCAGTCAGAACATCCTGTCCTATCGCTCTGTCCGTTACTGTCTTGACAAAGGACTTAACTACACGGAAGTTAACATCCGCTTCCAGCAGGGCTCTCTTTACCTCTTTCATCGCTTCCTTTACGTCAGCTTCTGTCAGACGGCCCTTGCTTCTCAAATTCTTAAAGACATTCTGTAATTTATCAGTAAGGCTCTCAAATGCCATAACAAAATCTCCCTGTTCTTAATACTCTTCCAGTATGTTGCTGGACAGTTCTGCAATCTGTGCAATCTTCTCTCGGACAATGGACTTATCATCACATTCCGCAATCTCTTCTGCACAGGTATGAATGGAAGCTACTGTCTTCTTTACTTTCTGAAAATGTTCTACAAGATGAAGGCGATTCTCGTAATCGGTAAGAATCTTCTCACATCTTTTAATCAAATCATATGCTCCCTGTCGGCTGATGCCTCGAAGAACTGCAATCTCTGTTGGAGACAAATCATTCTGAATATACTCTCCATATACCTCTTTCTGGTGCTGCGTGAGCAGTTCACCATAAAAATCAAAAAGTAATGACTTCTCTACTATTCTATCCAATAGTCTCTCACCTCATGTCGTGTAAAGTAGTTTTGCTTTACAGTTGGCTATTATATACGACACAAATATTTTTGTCAAGTACTTTTCCTTGCTTTTTTGTGAATTTCTGATTTCCTGCAAACCAATGGACAAAGCACTGACGAAACTCGAATCTCAATATGCCCTATTTGAGACTTTAGTCACGGCGCGTTGAATGCCCGCTCAAAATGCTCGCGGCCAACTTTTACTCCAGCAGTCACTGTCAGAAACATCGAAAGCCAATACCTCCTATTTGCGTCCTCGAAGCAAGTGTTGGGTACGAGTGCTTTAAGTGAGCATCCAACATGCCGCGACTAAAGTCACAAATAGGAAGTATTGGCTTTCAATGGTTCGTCAGCTTTGCCTGCGCGGCAAATTAGAAATTCTCAGCCTTAATCTGGAAGTAAGCCTGTGGATGATCACATACAGGACATACATCCGGAGCTTTCTTTCCGATGCAGATATGGCCACAGTTAGCACACTGCCAAATGGTATCTCCATCTCTTGAGAATACGATTTCTTTCTTTACGTTATCAAGAAGTTTTAAATATCTTGCTTCATGCTCTTTTTCGATTGCCCCTACGCCTTCAAACTTCTCTGCAATGTCATCAAATCCTTCTTCTCTTGCTTCTTTTGCAAAAGTTGCGTACATATCTGTCCACTCATAGTTCTCACCGTCTGCTGCTGCCTGAAGGTTCTCAATCGTAGAACGGATAGCTCCTCCTTCAAGAAGTTTGAACCACATCTTTGCATGTTCTTTTTCGTTGTTGGCTGTCTCTTCAAAAATGCTTGCGATCTGAACATAGCCTTCTTTTTTGGCCTTACTTGCAAAGTATGTGTATTTATTCCTTGCCTGAGATTCTCCTGCAAAAGCTGTCATTAAGTTCTGTTCTGTTTTTGTTCCTTTTAATTCTGGCATAATTAACCCCTTTCTTCTATACAATAGTATCCATGTATAAGTAATTACTCTTTGTTACCATTTTGTAATAATAGTAATTGTTATTGTTTATATGATAACTTATTAATAAATAATTGTCAAGAAGATTTTTAAAATATCATTCATTTTTTTATTTTTCATCTTTATCCTTTACAATACGGTAAATAAACATATAGGCATAAATTAATAACGGCAGTCCTAACATCACAAAAAGAGATGCCATAAAATATGGACTCCCCGTAACCGCACAATATAATGTAACAAAAACCATTGCTATTAGAAAAATCACCAGCAGTAACGCCAGTATTCGTTTTATCTTTTTCATTTTTCTTCTCGTTCTTCTTTCTTTTTTACTTTTTTCTTTCTCTTCTATTCTTCCCGTTCTCTTAAATGTTTCAGATGCGCTTTTATTTTCTTTTCGTATCCATTCTCTGTTGGAACATAAAATCTTTCTTCTTTCAGTTCATCTGGAAGATACTGCTGTTTTACATAATGTTCCGGGTAGTCATGAGCATATTTATACCCAATACCATGTCCTAATTTTTTGGCTCCTCCATAATGAGCATCTCTTAAATACGGCGGAACCTGACCTGTATTCTGACTTCTTACCATCTCTAAGGCTTTATCTACGGCCATAATACACGCATTGCTTTTCGGTGCACTGGCAACATAAGCTGCTGCCTGTGATAATAAAATTCTTGCTTCTGGCATTCCGATTCGCTCTACGCCCTGCGAAGCTGCCACCGCAACAACTAAGGCCTGCGGGTCTGCATTCCCTACGTCTTCAGAAGCACATATCATAATTCTCCTTGCGATAAACTTCGGGTCTTCTCCTGCATCAAGCATCCTGGCAAGATAAAAAACTGCTGCATCCGGATCTGTCCCACGCATACTTTTAATAAAAGCAGAGATATTATCATAATGATTATCCCCATCTCTGTCATAATTAACCGACTTTCGCTGAATACACTCTTCTGCTACAGACAAATCAATAACTAGTTGTCCTTTATCATCCGGCTCTGTGGTGAGCACACCAAGTTCTACAGCATTTAAGGCTCTTCTGGCATCTCCGCCGGCCATCTCGGCAATAAACCTTGCCGCTTCTTCGGTAATCACAGCTCCATATGCACCCATACCTCTTTCATTATCTTCTACCGCCGTCTTTACCAGGCGATAAATATCGCTCTCTGCCAGCGGCTCCAGATGAAAAATCTGAGACCTCGAAAGAAGCGCACTATTTACTTCAAAATACGGATTCTCCGTTGTCGCACCAATCAAAATCACTGTACCATCTTCCACAAATGGCAAAAGATAATCCTGCTGTGCCTTATTAAACCGATGTATCTCATCAATAAATAATATTGTTCTCTTTCCATACATCCCAAAGGCATCTTTTGCCTGTGACACCGCCTGTTCCATATCTTTCTTTCCAGAGGTAGTTGCGTTCATCTGCACGAAATTAGCACTCGTTGTATTTGCAATAACTTTCGCCAGTGTAGTCTTTCCCGTTCCAGGAGGGCCATAAAAAATCAACGAACTTATCTTATCCGCCTTAATCGCCCGGTACAATAACTTATCCTTTCCTATAATATGCTGCTGCCCTGCAACCTCATCAAGATTCTTCGGACGCATTCTCACAGCAAGCGGAGATTCCTCTTTTTTCCTCTGCATACTCATATACTCAAATAAATCCATCTTTTGCCTCATTCCATTTCTTTCTCTTATAAAAATATATTATATCATCACTACGTACATGGCGTAAATAATTGCCCGATAGTCATTATACCATTTCACAAAAGCACTTCGTTATACTTTAAATATCTATGGGAATATCCCTTACATTCAATTTCCGTATAATCGCGTAACCGTCTTCCAAATCCACTTCACTGTAACATCCCTGATCAAACACAAAATTCCAGTAACCTTCTGGTGGGAGTTTCAACATTGCTGCCAGCAAATGACCCAATGTTCCTTTATGTGCGGTAATCAGCATCTTTTCCGACTTATTCTCTTCCCCAGATGGAATATCTTTAAGAAAAGCTTCTACTCTTCTTCTTACATCAAGAAAGCTTTCCCCTTCTGGAATCCGATATGTAGAAAATTCTTTATTCCATTGTTCTAATTCCTGCGGATATTTTCCTTTAAGTTCCTTATAAGTAAGACCTTCAAAAATACCAAAATCCTGTTCCATCAGACGGCTGTCCCCGAAAATTTGCTGTTTTCTTTCTTCTATTATAATCTGTGCCGTATTATAGGCACGCACCAGGGGGCTTGCTACCACATAATCAAAAGAAACCTCTTTAAAAATATGCTGTAGATATTTTGCCTGCTCTATTCCCCTTACAGAAAGAACCGCATCTGTCTTTCCATAATAGCAGCCTTTTTCATTCAGCGCTGTCTCTCCATGCCTGACTAAATAAAGTTTCATTTTGCTTCCTCAATTCTATATTTCTATCTATTCACAACGTATATTTTGCCTGTCACATCGTGCGTATATAAATGTAATGGCTTTTTAACACTTCTATTCATAACATATGTTCCACTATCTGCAAAAACTGTTTTTCATCAACATACCTATACACTATAACCCACAGCATCAACATGTTATCAATATATACACATTTATTAATGCATACTATTATTATACGAAAAAAGCCGCTGCAAATCAATTCCTGCAGCGGCCGTGTCTTCTGTATCTTATCCCTGTAACTTCACTACATTCGAAGCCTGCGGGCCTTTCTCTCCCTGAACAATGTCAAACTCTACTTCATTCCCTTCTTCTAACGACTTAAAGCCCGGCATATTCAGTCCTGTATAATGTACAAAGATATCTTTGCCACTCTCATCCTGTATAAAGCCATACCCCTTCTGATTGTTAAACCACTTCACTGTTCCCTTAAACATCGGAATACCTCCATAATTAAAAATTCCTGCTTTCTTTCTCTCAGGACATCTCCATTTTAGCACAGCACTATATGCAAGTCAATATACTTTCTGACAATTATATATTTTAGACATTATTTTCTGATTTTTTATCCTATTTTACAATTTTCGACTACATTTCACTTACGACCACCTATTTTATAATTTCCGATTACGACTATCCCCATAACTTTCTTCACTTTTATAGCTTTGCATTGCTATCATCTTCACAATCAGCTCCACAATGCCGATATTCATACAAGAGCCGACTCATTCGCTTTATTTTACGATCAAACAGCCCCAGACGATACAGACTCAAGATAATCACACCTGCCAGCAGTGCGAGAATCATCCCCTTCATCCCATTCAACTTATAGCCAGTATAAATCAACACTAACGTTGCCATAGAATCAAGTCCCATGCTATCCGCTATCATCTTTGGCTGTAAAAACTGACGCGCTACCAGACAGACTACATAAAGGATAATAAGAAACATTGCCTGACGATAATCCCTCTGTACAAAGCAGAACAATGTCCATGGAATCAATATCGTACCTGTTCCAAGAATAGGCAGCAAATCAACAAACGAAATTACTAAAGCAAGCAGTAATGCATACGGATTACCCATCAGGAAAAATCCTGCCAGCAAAATCACAAACACAATGCACATAATCTTAAACTGAGCAAGGAGAAATCCACCTAATGCTGCAATTACTTTATCTTTAATATCGCGAACTGTAGCCTTCAAGTCTTCTGGAACAATTCTCCAGAATCCTTCCGTAAGCCGCTCTCTATCTGCAATAAAAAAGTATGCAGAAATAATCATAACAACAGTTCCAATAAAACCATTCGTCAAATCCGCTGCAGCAGACCCCATCATCTCAACTCCCTTTGGAGCAAACTTATTAATAATTCCACCCATCTGGCTTAAAAAATCTGTAAAGAATCCCTGTATCTGCTTTCCAAAATCAGAAGAAATCGGCGAAACAATATTGGTAAGGCTATCTCCAAAAGACTTAATCGTTCTCTGCACATAAACATAGTATTCTGGCGCTCCTGAAAATAATCCCATCAGCTCCCGTCCAAGCTTTGTCACTGCCAGATAACCTATTCCCGCCAGTGCCAGCAAAACAAGTACAATGATTACCGCTGAAGACCATTTTTTGTTCAGCTTAATATGTTTCTCTAAAAAATTACACAGCGGTGTTGCCAGTAATGCCAGTATCCAGCTCGCTACAAAAGGCCAGAAAAATCCCATTAACTTTGGAATTCCTATAATCAACAGCACAGCTATGCCAAAAAATATAACTGTTTCCATAATTATATTAAATAATATCTTCCACTTTTTCATTCCAGACACCTGCTCTCTAGTAAAATATAAATATAAGTATAGCACAGCCTTATGTATTTTCAATGAATTATACCTTTAAACAATTTCACGTTCTTTTCCCCTCGGAATAATCACACTTTGGGAGTATCTTTCATTTTTCCTCCACCGGAGCAGTTATACTTTTTAGACCATCTTTCATTTTTTTCACTAGAGTGTGTTTGAAAAATACTTTCAGACTATCTTTCGTTCCTTTCCTACCGGAACAATCTGATTTTTTCTTCTATTATAGTAATATACCGAATCCGATAAAATATCCCCCAGCGCAACAACTGTATTATTTGCATCTGACACCATTGTAAAAAGCGCAGACGGATCATCAATCTTATTCGACGGCACTAAGATCACCTCATGTATACTGCTTGGCAGAATATAAAAATCCGTTTTCTTTTCGAGAGCGAAAGACTCTAAAACATTATCATATAGAAGAACAGACGCTCCATTCACTTCCTGTTCATTCGTCATAATATACATCGGAATCGCAGACTCATCCAGCGAAATAGGAATCCCCGCCTGCGCTATCATTTCATCCATATCAATCATATGTACAGGAAATAGCCTTGGTGTATTCTCTCTTGCCGCCAGTAAGAGTTCATTCATTGAAATACCCCAGACCTGAAGTTCCTGATTCGTAACCAAAGCCGTGGAAATCCCGATATCATCGCTATGCGCCACCCACCGAAAAGTCAGTGCCAGATCATATAAGCGCAAATGAGGGCAATCCTCTAATATCTCCTTATTCTTCTCATAATTCACCAGACGGTATACAATTCTGTCTCTCACATACTCAAACTTCTCCAAATTAAAATGATAATCCGCCACCCTGGATATCTTCCACTCATATTCTTCCCGGATTCTCGTGATAATCTCCTCTAATGCTTCTCCCTTTAAATAATAAGAATAATATTCATCCAGATAAATCGTCGGAGAAATCTGTTCTTCCTCCCGCCTGATATACAGCCCACACAACTCAATTCCATTATTCTTCCTCACCACAGCCATCTCTATGTCTGCATCTTCTCTCCATCCCTTCAAAACATTCTCCTTTATGTATGACTGAAATGCCTCAAATGTCATATTTTCTTCTCCTTTTCCACAATATTCTTTAATTTGTTTATTATGGAAATAATTGTAGCACATATTGTAATATTTTTCCAGTCTTTTTTGTTTTATTTTTACAAAATAAGTATTTTTTTCTTTTCTCATTAGATATCTTCTCTATATCTCTGCCCGAAAATACTCAATCACATTTCATTCACTCCAAATCCCCATATGTCCAATATCTAAAGATTTTTTTCTTTACCAAACAAAATAAAACAAATTTACATACTCAAACTACCAACTTCTACACTAGAGCGTGTTTGAAAAATGCTCTAGCATAATCTTCCACACAACCTCACGATGAATCCTCAAATCCTCCCCACACCGAATATTAATCCCAGTCTCAGCCAAAGGCAAAAAAATCCCCCTCTAACCACCTCTAGACTTAGAGCCGCTGTTTCTCACCTCACATTCACAGCAACTAAAGCCATAGACACGTTATAGGGGGGGCTTTTCATTTTCCTCTGTTAAGCCAATTAATATTCCATAATCTTATTATCTTTTGTATAGCGATATACTTTTCCCGTATCTTTATCTACATAATAATCTCCTGTCTTTTTTCCCCCTTCCGACTCATACACATGGAACTGATATCCTTCTGCTCCCGGATTACCACTGTCATAAGAAGTAAGATCCTGCGTTTCCTCCCGGAATTCATAGGACATATCTTCATTATCTGCTGTCAGTTTATCCATAAGATAATTTTTAGCATCTTCATACGTGTCAAATGTTCCTGCTCCTAAGTTATCCATGATTCCATCCGCATCTTCTTCTATATTATCTTCCGCATCTGTAGATTCCGTCGTTTTCTTATCTTTCGTCGTATTATCTGGATTTTCCACACTCCATCCGGTTGTTGCCTCCGCATTATCTTTTGAATTTTTCATTCCACAACCGGCAAGTGATAAAATTACCAGCGCTGCTAACAACATTGCTACATAAGTTTTTTGTTTTTTCATAACAAAACTCCTTCCATTGATTTTAAAAGTATTATCTGCATTTTTTCAAAAAATATAATTTTTTTCTTTCCCTTTTCATAAATTTATAAAAAAACGGTTATACTGATAAAACCAAACGCAGAAAGGAGTTTATTTATTATGAAATGGATTGACTATACCGCACTGACTCTGGCTATTATCGGAGCTATTGTATGGGGATTGATTGGGGTATTCCAGTTTAATCTTGTCTCCTTCTTTTTTGGAGAAAATAGCTGGTTTTCCAGACTCATTTATGACCTCGTCGGCTTATCCGGTTTATATTTACTTACCTTGTTTGGCCGAATCGGACGCGATATGTAAGCATATGTATTTTGTTCCCTCTATTTTATACTCTGACAATATTTATATTTTAGGGTGTGTTTAAAAAAATCATTCCTGTAATCTACACATTCTGACAAAACAGGCAGCAAAGAAGTGCAAATTTGTGTAAACGAATTTCTTTACAACTTCTTTACTGCCTCTTTTCTTTTTGATATACTAAATTCAATCATAACACAAAAATATACTCTCGGAATCTTTTTGTGCTTGATTTTGTGAGAAGATTTTTTGTCAGTTGTGTCCAAATTTTTGAGGCATACGCGGTGCGGCTGGCGGAAAATCAGTCACAAAAGCAAGTGCAAGAAAGACTCCGAGAGTACATAAAATAACACGGGAGGAATTTTATGTACTTTAAAAAGAAATTATGGCGATTGTTATCTGTTCTTTCTACTTTATTACTCGTCATTCTTCCAATTTCCGGATGTGACTATTCTTTCAGCGCGGAAAGTAACACCGAGACAGGTACTTACACTACCCTTTCAGAAACTACAGACTCCACCTCCGATTCTGCCACTGAACAGAATAAGACGAGTAACATAGAAAGTGGAAATACATCTACGACCGAGAAAAAACAGATTGATGAGACTGACGGTTATCTTGATAAAGATGGCAGCTACACTTCCAAAGAAGATGTCATAAATTATCTCATCGAATACGGACAGCTTCCAAATAATTTTATTACAAAAAAGGAAGCCAAGAAACTTGGATGGTCCGGAGGCAGTTTAGAACCTTACGCCCCAGGCAAATGTATTGGCGGAGATTATTTTGGCAACTACGAAAAAGTTCTCCCTGTTGTTTCCGGCAGAACTTACCACGAATGTGATATTGATACACTCAACGCCAAAAGCCGTGGTGCCAAACGAATCATTTACTCTGATGACAGGCAGATTTACTACACAGACAATCACTATAAATCTTTCACTTTACTTTATGGGGATGATGTACAATGATAATTACAATCGATGGTTTAGCCATGAAAAAGAAAGAAGATTTTTATCAGAACATAAAAGAGGAACTTGATGTTCCTGAATATTTTGGAAATAATCTGGATGCCCTATATGATTTTTTAACAGAGCAGCCAGACATTTTACAGATGAAGTTTCTTCATTATAATATGATGCAAAGCCAGCTTGGCAGATCTTTTTGCCAACAACTTCTAAAAGTATTACAGGATGCCGACATCCTCACCATAATAGATGAGCATTAGGACAATCGTAATAAATTCTAATACAGGGAGCACCGTAAGGGTGCTCTCCTTCCACTTATAAAAGTTTATACTTAATTTTTCTATTCCAGCGAGAATAATATTTTCCCCATTTTTAAGCAAGGTAAGCGGTACAGAAAAAACTTCTGCTGACAACACAAACGGAAGAATGATTGCCATCGCAAGATAAATCCATACCCACCCCGATGGAACATTTTTTATCAGTTTTCCTGTTATGCCTGAAAAAGTAAGCACATATAAAATCAGGCGATGCCAGAAATATATTTGCAGTGTTCTTGCTCCAACTGTCCCTACTACTGGCACTTTACAGTTCGGTATCAGACTTATAATTGCAATTCCCATCAAAAATGCAATTACATAAAACATAAGCCTATGTACTGCTCCACAACTTTCTACATTAATAAGCGAGTAAGCATTTCTTCCTGTAAAAAGCCGAATATACGAATAGTTATCTTCAATCTTTGTTAATGTATATAAAATCATATCCGTAAGAAAAATTGCTGACAGACACTTTATCCAGGTTTTGTTTAACACTTCCTGCAGCTTCTTTATATCCAGACAATATCCTGTATAATAGAATGGGAAAAATACAATAATTCTTGAAAGATACAGGAAACTTCCTATATTTTCATCATATCCGGCAAGGCATGCTGCCAAAATACTTATCGGCAACACAAACCATAACGGAAGTTCTTTAATCAGATACGCAATAACCATAAATGCAGCCATCGCAAACATATACCATGGAATCCCCGTATCTTCAAACCACTGAAAAACTGCTTTCTGATGGAACAAAATTTTAATTCCATAAATGCAAACCTTCAGTGCATATCCTATCATAATATAATATAACGGTTTGTCCCATTGAAACTTACATCGCTGTGACCATCTTTTTTGTAATAATCCGGACAAAAAAAATAAAAAGCGGCATATGGAAAGAATATATAAAAAGAGAAAGACTCTTCATTGTATTCGATATCGGGGCATATTGATTTACAAAATGTCCAATAACAACCATAACAATTAAAAAACACTTCAGATTATCCCACTTATAAATGCGCTTTGTGCTTTTTTTCACTGCTTTACTCATCTTAATACCTCTTTGTATCAAATATTTGCATCTGATTATAGCACCTGATTTCAAATTTTTCTATAGTAAAATTTAACACTTTAGAAACCTTTTTGTAACATTTATTTTGGCATTTTGCTTAGATAAATAAGAATTTGCCGCAGGCAAAACAGACACTCTCAAAGAGAGCACATGCTCTATATTTGTGTTCTGGGAGCTGCAAGACTATAATAAAAAATATTAGAAAAGCCTAATAACCGCTATATCAGTAGTTATCAGGCTTTTGTCATGCGGATAACAGGAATCGAACCTGCACTCCGAAGAACTAGATCCTAAGTCTAGCGCGTCTGCCAGTTCCGCCATATCCGCATATCCTGTAATTCAATTATCTTTTTTCACAAGCGAAAAAAGAAAGCGGGTGATGGGAATCGAACCCACGTATCTAGCTTGGAAGGCTAGTGTTCTACCATTGAACTACACCCGCATTTCGCTGAAACGGTAATGTTGTTGTTACAGCAGTCGGGGTGACAGGATTCGAACCTGCGGCCTCCTGGTCCCAAACCAGGCGCTCTAGCCAAGCTGAGCCACACCCCGCTGTTTTTCTTTATTTATTTGTGCTTCGTTGTCCGACGCAAGACATATTATATGTTAAGCAACCCCAAATGTCAACACCTTTTTTCATTTTTTTTTTGATTTTTTTTGAAAAAGTGATTTTTTATCCCTCAAAAAGTTCCTGAAACCCGCTAAACACAAGGCTTTGCGGGCTTTTCACTTTTTTCGAAAAAATCGTTTTTTTTGTTCGCAAAAAGGGGTTTTTTACTGATTTTTGAGATTTTTTGTAAAAAGATATTTTTTTTATACAATAAAAAAATCTTAACTTTTTTTATTTTTTCTTCTATTTTTTTACTGTCACGTATCTGCAAAAAGAGGTATTGCCGTTATCCGATCAACAATACCTCAAAAATATACAGTCAGATGAGTCAGGCGGATATTCGCAACCTCCGCAAGTAACTTACCTGATTCAGTTAAATAATTTTTCAGAGGTATCTGATCTCGACCTGAGGATCTTTTCCCTCTTCTATCTGCATAACTGCATAGCTTGGCCTGCGGCCTCTCTGACGCGGGTAGGTAAGACTGCCGGGATTAATTACCAGAATCCCATCCTCATTCTCGATCAAAGGCATGTGAGTATGACCATACATTGCAATCTTACATCCCTTAGCCTGCGCATTCTCAACAAGTTTATCATAATCCCGGGACACAAAATAGTGATGTCCATGTGTAACCAGTATCTTATGTCCCTCCAGGGTAACTTCTTCATCATAGGGAAGATCTGTAAAAAAGTCATTATTTCCTGCGACAATCGTACATGGGCACTCTGCCAGTGCCTCAATGAAAATCTCTCTGCCTTCCACATCACCACAGTGGATCAGATAATCAAAGGGAGCTTCTCTGAGCACTGTCTCTTCCAGATTCTCATCCTGTCCATGAGTATCGCTGACGATCAGTACCTTCATTTCAGTTCATCCTTTATGGCACGTAATGCTTTTCCCCTGTGGCTGATCTTATTTTTCTCTTTGCCGGAAAGCTCTGCAGAAGTACATCCATATTCCGGCAGGTAGAAAATCGGATCATAGCCGAAGCCGTTCTCTCCCTTCTCCTCATAGCCTATACGGCCTTCCATTGTTCCACGCACTGTTTTTACACTTCCATCCGGAAAAGCCGCTGCAACGGCGCATACGAACCTTGCAGTACGCTTCTCGTCCGGAACTCCGTTCAGTCTCTCTATCAGACTTGCATTTTTGATATGATATGAGGTATCTTCTCCCATATAACGGGCAGAATAAATGCCCGGCTCTTTATTCAGATAGTCAATCTCCAGACCGGAATCATCTGCCAGAGTGATCTCCCCTGTCAGTTCACAGATTGTCTTCGCCTTGATCACAGCATTTTCCTCAAAAGTAGAACCATCCTCTACAATGTCTGCATGGATTCCCGCTTCTTTCATAGAAACAACCTCTACATCCATATCTGCAAGGATCTCGCGGATTTCTCTCATTTTATCCTGATTTCCAGTAGCAAAAATTATTTTTTTCATAATCCTTTGTATCCTCTTTTTATTTTGATTTTTCACAATTACAGAAGCACTCAGCTACGTTTTTTCTTCGGTGGGCGCGGCCCAAGGAACTGATAGTAATAGGTCTTAAGCATACCATTATAGATCTTACGGTTTTTATCTGCTTTTCGCCCGATATCGTTCTCCGCTTTCTCATAAGATGTGATCAGATACATGGACCACTTGTCAAGCCTTTCATAGCTTTCCCCGATTTCACGATAAAGCTGAGTTAAATTCTCTTTTTCTTCCAGTCGTTCCCCATAAGGAGGGTTTGTGATGATGAATCCATATGGTTTGGGATGGCGGAGATCTTTTACCGCTCTCTGCTGGAAATGGATCAGCTTGTCCACACCTGCCATTTTTGCATTAGCTCTGGCAGCCTTCAACGCCTCAGGATCAATGTCAAAGCCCTGGATATCTGTTTCAATATTAAGATTTATCCTGTCCTGTGCCTCTTCATTTGCATCATACCAGCATTTTCTCGGAACCAGATGCTTCCATTCCTCAGCAAGGAAGGAACGGTTCATGCCGGGTGCAATATCTGCTGCCATCATTGCTGCTTCAATAGGAAAGGTACCGCTTCCGCAGAAAGGATCTACCAGAATCCTGTCTTTATTCCATGGCGTAAGCATGATCAGAGCAGATGCCAGTGTTTCTGTGATCGGAGCTTTCACTGTCATTTTACGATATCCTCTTTTATGCAGAGATACGCCTGAGGTATCAATACCGATCGTGGCCACATCTTTCATAAATGCCACGCGGATAGGAAAGCTTGCCCCATCCTCTTCAAACCAGGACACCCCGTATACGCCCTTCAGACGCTCTACAATGGCTTTTTTCATAATGGACTGGATATCAGACGGGCTAAAGAGCTTACTCTTCACAGAATTGGCCTTGGCAACCCAGAATTTCCCATCCTTGGGAATATAATTTTCCCATGGCAGGGCTTTTGTCTTTTCAAAAAGCTCGTCAAAGGTTTCTGCCTTTACTTCTGCTACTTTCAGCAGGATTCTTTCTGTGGAACGCAGAAAGATATTGGCATCTGCGATTCCCTGTGCATCTGCCTCGAATGTTACTTTTCCATCCTCTACTTTGGTAATCTCATAGCCCAGATCAAGGATCTCACGTTTCAGCACAGCTTCCATACCGAAATGACATGGAGCGATCAGTTCAAATTTTTCCATTCTTTATCCTTTCTATATGTAGATGGGACTTCCCTATAATTCTATGCTCTTAACAATATTTCCCTCAAAATCCTTAATTGTAAACACACCGTCCTCAAAGATCGCATATGTAGGCGGGTTTCCTTCTTTTGGAATGGAAACAGAACCCGGGTTGAGAAGTACATAGCCTTCTTTCTGCTCTGCTTTCAGTACATGGGTATGTCCATGGATCAGAATATCTCCTTCCTGGATCGGAGGCAGATTATTTTCATTGTAAATATGCCCATGTGTGGCATAAAAGGTTCTTCCATCCAGGTTCAGAATACAGTAGTCTGCCATAACCGGAAACTGCAGGACCATCTGATCGACCTCAGCTTCACAATTCCCACGTACAGCATAAATTTCTTTCTTCATGTCATTAAGCATGGAAATGACCTGTTTGGGAGCATATTCTCTGGGAAGATCATTTCTCGGGCCATGATAGAGCAGATCGCCCAGCAGTACCAGGCGTTCTGCCTTTTCTTCTTTATAGGCATCCAGCATTTTTCTGCAGTAGTATGCAGAACCATGGACATCTGATGCAAACATATATTTCATAGTTTTGTGTCTCCTCTTTTATAGTGTGCCGACAAGTTGATTCTTGAAACAATCTTGCAGGATAAATTTTTTTATTTCAAGGCGGAGGAAGGAGGCGTAGCGGTGGCTACGGCGACCGACGACAACGCGGAAATAAGAAATTTAGACGCAAGATTGTTCGAGAAATCAACTTGTTGGCACAATAGGTATGCCGACAGATTGATTTCTGAAATAACCTGAAGATATACCGGTTCGTATTTTTTCTCTTACACCTTATCATGCTTATGGCGAAATTACAAGATTTCTTCCCCGATATGCTCCAAAACCGCCTATAACAGACCTGGTATAGTACCCAAGCTTTGCAAGCTGCCTTGCAAGCAGAAGGCTTGCCCCGCCCCTGTCGCAGTACAGAACCAGTATTTTCCCTTTTGGAAAGGCTGTATATCCGTCTATTTCTCCATATGGCATGTTTACGGCTCCTTTTACATGACTGTGCATATAGGACTCTTTTTCTCTCAGATCTATGATCAACGTGTCCCTTCGGCCCACATAATAATCCAGCATTTTTGCAGAAATCGTTTCCACCGGAAACATGGCAGACTCCTTTTTGTTATATCATATGATATCAGGGACAGATGTGCCACTGCCTGACAAAAAACAGCCGACACATAAGTTGGCTCACAGCAGATCAGGAGGGGCATTTCCCCCTCCTGATCCAATCAATATCTGTCTTCTTCTGAGCTGTAAGACTGGGAAGTTTTATTTTTTGCTTTACTTCTACAATCTGTCTCGTTTTTGCTTTTCACACTGTTTTTTGCATTACCAGCATGGTTCATTTCATTACCATAGCTGTTCTTATCTGAAGTTCCTGTGTAATTTCTGCTGTTTTTACTCTCAGATTCATAGTTTTTTGCCATTATTATTTTCCTCCTGATGAGATTTATCTGCCCGGATCTCCTGATACTCTGCAAAATCCGGTTTTTTTCTTCCACACTTCATCGCTGAAAGTGCTTCACATTGACTATTATCCCAAAAACCGGGGGGAATATTCATCAAAATATGTTGCTTTTTTCACCAAGCTATATTATAATCATAGCTGTAAAAAGAATTTACCCTTCAAAAATTTTTTTTACATAAACCCCTTATTTAATTATTTATACTCCCCTTGAAAGTCCCGGCAGCTCCCCTGCCGGGGCTTTCTCTTTGTATTTATCCGGCTGCGAATCACTTGATAACAATTTCAGAAAAACTGCAAAAAACAGCATCGCCGGTCTCATAATCTGCGATGCTGCTCTGTTTTTTTATATTCTTCTTTTCCTATTCATTTTCATATGCGCCGGCAAACAGTTTGTTTCTCAACATTTACCAGATTTCAGACTCTACTGCTGCTCTTTCAATAGAAAGACCTTTCATATAGCTGTCCATAAATGCATTGAATCCAGCCACACCTTCCGGTTTTGGATCCAGTGTGCTGCTTTCCTGATCTGCAAACACTTTATTATCAAGGAAGCTTTCCAGAGTCTCACCTTCTTCTTTATTTACCAGATAAGAAGCAAGAAGTGCGATTCCCCAGGCTCCGCCTTCACCTGCAGTAGCCATTACAGATACCGGTGCATTGACAGCATCTGCCAGAATCTGCTGTCCTACGCCTTTTGTCTTGAATAATCCTCCATGACCAAGAAGACGGTCTACTTTTACATTTTCTTTCTCAAACAGAAGGTTCAGACCTACTCTCATGGCTCCAAGGCATGTATACAGATTAGTTCTCATAAAGTTTGCAAGGTTAAATTTGCTTTCAGGAGAACGTACAAATAACGGGCGTCCTTCTTCAAAGCCTGTCATATGCTCGCCTGAGAAATAGCAGTAAGACAGAAGTCCGCCACAGTCCGGATCACCTTCAAGTGCTTTATTATAAAGAGTTCCAAACAGTTTATTCATATCCACTTCCATACCCATAGCCTCTGCAAACTCTTTAAATACATTTACCCAGGCATTCAGGTCAGAGGTACAGTTGTTGGAATGAGCCATAGCTACCAGATGTCCGGACGGAGTGGTAACCATGTCGATTTCTTTATACGGTCTGGAGAGTTCTTTTTCCAGAACGATCATGGCAAATACAGAAGTTCCTGCGGAAACGTTACCTGTACGAACTGCAACACTGTTTGTGGCAACCATACCTGTTCCTGCATCACCTTCCGGAGGGCACATCGGGATTCCGGCTTTCAGTTTTCCTGTTACGTCGAGAAGTTTCGCACCTTCTTCTGTAAGAACACCGGCATCTTCACCTGCAACAAGGGCTTTCGGCATAATATCGCGAAGTTTCCATGAGAATCCATAAGGAGCAACCAGTTCATCGAATTTATCAACCATCTCCTGGTTGTAATCTGCCTTTGTGGTATCAATCGGGAACATACCTGCTGCGTCACCGATACCGAGAACTCTCTTTCCTGTCAGTTTCCAGTGGACATAAGCCTCCAGAGTTGTAATATAATCGATATCTTTTACATGTTCCTCGCCATTAAGAATTGCCTGGTACAGATGTGCGATACTCCATCTCTGAGGAATATTGTAATTAAACAGCTCCATCAGCTTTTCACTGGCTTCCCCTGTAATATTATTTCTCCATGTACGGAATGGTACAAGAAGTTCTCCCTCTTTGTTAAATGGCATATATCCATGCATCATGGCGCTGACGCCAAATGCACCTACAGATTCCAGTTCTATGTCATATTTTGCCTTCACATCCCTTGCCATATCCTGATAACAGTCCTGAATGCCTGTCCAGATATCATCAAGGCTATATGTCCAGACACCGTTTTCATAACGATTTTCCCATTCATGACCGCCAGATGCGATTGGCTGATTTTTATCATCTACAAGTACTGCTTTGATCCTGGTAGAACCAAATTCAATACCAAGCGCTGTTTTGTTAGCGAGAATCGCTGCTTTTGCTTCTGCTGCTCCCATTTTTATGTACCTCCCTGTTTCTCTGTTATTTATGATTACAGATCATTCGACAATCTATAATCATATATTGTTTGTACACCAATATTATTGCATTTCTTTTATTGTTTTACCATGGAAATTTTACGGTTTTAACATACTTTTTATTACTTTAAACTTCTCAGGGCTGCCATCCCAGGCAGTTAATTTCAGCCTGATATGGCAGCCTCTGTATTAATTACAAAAATTATTATTTTCTGAATGCAAGTTCATTCCATCTCAGTTCATTCTTGAAATCACGAATATTTGTATCTTTATCAATGTAAACAGCTTCAATACCCATAGCTGCTGCCCAGTCACCCATCTGCTCTGCTGTCAGGTCATAGGAGAATGCTGTATGGTGGGCTCCGCCTGCAAGAATCCATGCTTCTGCACCTGTCTTAAGATTTGGCTGTGGTGTCCAGAACGCACTTCCTACAGGAAGCTTCGGCATCGGTTTCTCAACCTTCTTGCATTCCACATCGTTGATGATCAGACGGAAACGGTCTCCAAGATCGATCAGGGATGTTGCAATACCCGGGCCTGTCTTGCTTGTGAATACAAGTCTTGCAGGATCTTCTCTGTCACCCATGGAAAGCGGGCATACTTTAATGCCGATCTTACCATCTGCGACAGACGGGCATACCTCAAGCATATGAGACTGAAGGATTCCTTCTTTTCCAGGTACAAAGTTATATGTATAGTCTTCCATCATGGAAGTTCCTTTTGCATCTTTTACACCAGCTGTCATGATCTTCATCAGACGAACCATTGCAGCTGTCTTCCAGTCGCCTTCTGCACCGAATCCATAGCCTTTTTCCATAAGTCTCTGGATTGCAAGTCCGGGAAGCTGTTTAAGAGCACCCAGATCTCCAAAGTGTGTAACGATTGCCTGATAATTTCTCTCTTCCAGGAATTTCTCAAATCCGATCTCAATCTGAGCCTGAACTGCTACATGACGTTTAAATTCTTCCGGATCTCTTCCCTCAAGAAGAATATCATATTTGCTGTAGTATTCATCTACCAGCGCATCTACATCACCTTTAGCTACATCTTTTACATAATCGGCAATCTCATTTACAGGATAAGCATCAACTTCCCATCCGAATTTGATCTGTGCTTCTACTTTATCACCTTCTGTAACAGCTACGTTTCTCATGTTATCTGCTACACGACATACGCGGATATGGCTGCTCTCCATGATACCAACTGCTGTACGCATCCAGGAAGCAAGTCTTTCCTGAACATCTTTATCTGCCCAGTGTCCGACAATAACTTTTCTTTCGATTCCCATTCTTGTAACAATATGACCATATTCACGACCGCCATGAGCAGACTGGTTTTCATTCATAAAATCCATATCAATGGTATCATAAGGAATCTCCTCATTAAACTGTGTATGAAGATGGCAAAGCGGTTTTCTGTATTCTTTCAGACCAAGGATCCATGATTTTGCCGGTGAGAAAGTATGCATCCATGTGATAACACCTGCACAGTCCTCATCTGCATTTGCCTCATTAAATGTTTTACGGATCAGTTCGTTTGTGATCAGTGTTGGTTTCCATACTAATTCAAATGGAAGAACACCACTCTTGTTTAATTCCTCAACAATGATTCTGGAATGCTCAGCAACTTTTCTTAGGCACTCATCTCCGTAAAGATCCTGTGAACCTGTACAAAACCAGAACTTATAGTTTCTTCCTGTTTTCATGATAAAATTCCTCCTGGATTTATTTTTATTTTTTATTTATTTCATTTGTTTACAATATTTTTCTGCATGATCCCCGTATGATCAGTTCCGGATAAATCAGTCTTTCAACCTTACTTTCTTCTTCAGGAACTCCGTTGATCTTCTCAAGTATAAGCTCTGCTGCCATTTCTCCCAGCTTTTCCTGCGGATGAGCTATCGTTGTGATTCCGCTTCCTCGCTGAGCATACAGTGAATTGTCATAACCGGTAATGGAAATATCATCCGGTATCCTGACTCCCATTTTCTCCAGTTCTTCCATAACCTGAACAGCAATCTGATCATTGTAACAGACGATTCCATCCGGAAGCTGTCCGCTCTGTACCATTTCTTTTGCCATCAGTGCAGGTTTTACTTTCCTGTCCTCTGTATGAAACCAGACAACATCATCAGGATCATAGGCAATCCCTGACTCCTGTAAGGCCTTCACATATCCCTTGTGGCGCTCCAGTCCCTGCATATCGTCTGCCTTAAAGAAACCCTTGATCTTTTTATGTCCCAGTTCCAGCAGATATTTTGTTACAAGATAGCCTCCCTGTGCATCATCCATAAGAATATGAGGTTTATCCCTCATTTCTGAATAGATTCCCTGAATAAACACATACGGAATTTCAAATTTATCCAGATTCTGATAAAGATTTCTGTGTTTACAGATCATCTCACTTTTGCTTGGTTCAACGATCAGTCCATCAATATCTTTCTTCAGAAGTTCCTCCAGACATCTGGCCTCTTTCTGTCTGCTGTTTGCTGTGTTTTTCAGGATAATACTGTAACCGCTTTCTGAAAGGACATTATCCATTCCCTGTATCAGTCTCGGAAAAATATAATCAGAAATATATGTGGTCACTACCGCAATATTCTTTGAATTCTTTATATGGCGCATATTCTCAGAGCAATAAGTACCTCTTCCGTGAAATGCCTCTACATATCCGTCCTGCTCCAGGATTCCCAGTGCTTTACGAACTGTATGTCTACTCAGAGAATATTTCTGTGAAAGCTCGTTTTCTGAAGGAAGCTTCTCTCCCGGTCGGATAGCTCCTGACATAATATCACTTCTGAGCTGTTCCATCAGTGAGAAATATTTCGGCTTTCCATTATCTGTCATGTCTTCTTCCCTCCTGTATTTAGGATACAACTTGTACGCACGTACGAACAAGTTGTTTTTTATGCATAAATTATACAAAATATTGAGAGATTTTTCATTAGTTTTTTCCAAAACACCTCGAGGGATAGTGATATGTGAACAGTAACAGTTCATCCTTTACGAAAGTTACCAATATCCGACTGATTTCAACATCACTTCGGCTCAGCTTTTTCTATACCATAACATTCATGGCAAATCCCATGTACCGCCATACGTATTTCTTTATCCAGACGTGAATTACAGGTGATCAGAGTCACCATTCTCTCCCTTTCATCAGGCTCTACTCCTGTGTCATACATGGAATTATTTTTCAATATGGATAATTGTCTCCTGTATGCAGGACTGGATAACTTGTATCCATATTCAAATGCCGGGCTTTGGGAAGATGCCTGTTCCACAGAAAAAATTTTGTACAGAAACTTTCTTTTTGGTGTTGTGATCTCAATTTCAGGACATTTTTTCAGAAATTCAGGCTGTTCATAACGGTTCAGATTTGCAAACATCATATTACCTTCTATATTATGCCCGTAAAGAATACTGTGGGAATCTGTAAAATTCTTTTTTATGTCATGTTCCAGAAAAATACATCCAAACAGATCTTCCTCTCCTCTGAAATTATGTTTCAGGTAATATTCATCATCCGCCGCCTGAACTACAGGATAAGAAATATCGGCTCCCGGGACAGTAATCCAGGCAACTGTCTGAGAGTTGATCTTTCTTAAATTTTCCCAGGAAATCCCGAAGGATTCCCTGATTTCATCTGTACAGTTTTTGTTTTTTGATTCAGAAGATCTTCTCTGTTTTTTCCTGCTTTTTTTTTCACTGTTTTTTGTACTGCTGTCTTCATCAGTTTTTTTGCCATCTGCCAATAATCCGGCACCTTCTCTGTTCTTCACCCCTGCCATTTGGGAAAGCTCTGCATATTCCTGCCTTGCTGCAAGATTCTGTTCATAACTTTTTATATAGAAGCCGGCACAATATATAAGAAGCCCAATTGCTGCTATGATCATACTTACTGCAAATGTTCTGAGTTTTTTCATTTCCGCGGCATACCCTTTATATTTCTTTTCCCGGAAACAGTTCTTCTGTAGATCACCACACCTCCTATCAGCAGTCCCATTCCGATAAGGCCAAGAACAGCCATCATTTTAAACGGTCTGACATCTCCTGTTTTAGAACTTCCTGCCATGGAACCACCCTGATAGCTTCCGTATCCACCGGTATATCCACCCGAATTTGCGTAACTGCTGCCTCCGCTTCCGGAAGTCGTGCCTCCATTATTTCCACCATTGTAAGATGCTAACGGTGCTTTCGTCGGTACAGGAGTCATTTTCGGGCAGGTTCCCGGTACAGATGGTGTTGGTGTGGCTTTTGGCTGCTCCGTCGGTTTCGGTACTTCTGTAGGTTTTGGTGTCTCTGTCGGCTTTGGTGTTTCTGTTGGTTTCGGTGTTGCAGACGGTGTTGGTGTGGCAGTCGGTTCTGCTTTTGCTTTCACATATGCCTCCTGCTGTGCAGTAATTTCCGGTGAAATATCACCTCTTGCTTTCGCTGTGTTTACAATTTTTTCAGGCTCTGTGCTTTCTGTTTTAAATACCATTTCATAGCAGACTTCAATTTTATCCATATCTGACAACGATGCTCCTGTCTGAATTACAAATCCTGTATCATCTGCCTCTATTTTGGCATCTTTCAGTTCTATACCGTTTTTCTTCACAAAAATGCTGTCTTTTACAATGGAAGCCCCTTGGGTTTCCAGTTTATCTTCGATAACAATATTCTGATCTGTGACATCCTCACGCAGTTGTCTTACTGTCAGTTTATAGTATCCTTTTTCACCGGACGCATACTCTTTCTTATCTGATTCCTTCACAATTTCCAGAATCGGACTGTGTACCTCTGTCTCTGCTTCCCCGGTTGCAGGTATCTTTTCACTGCTGTCTGCAACTGCAGTATTGTGCACTTTCTGTCCTGCCAGGGCTGCATCAATCACTGCTGCCTGATATTCCACGATCATACTTTTCTGTTCCTGACAGTCCAGAGGATTATACATTACCTGCTCAAAAAGACCGCCTTTATCATTATCGCAGATACTATATCTGCTATCCCTGACCAGTGTCCTGCCTGTTGACATCAGGAAAGTATTATCATCATTGATCTGTACATCAGCATCTGCCACATTTCCTTTCTCATCCATCAGAATCACCGAATCCTTCAGAAGACGTACTCCCTGAGTATCGATCACATCCTGCAGAGTAACATTACGCGCCACACATCCGGTCTGCTCCTGTGTCAGGACAATGCGGTATGTAATAATATCACCATATTTGTAAAATGGTTTGTCCGTCGTCTTCTCTACTTTAAGAACAGGCGAGTTCACCCAGATTTTTGAGGAGTCCTTTACTTTCTGTGCATTATCTGCATATGCCTGTGCTGTATTTACAATCTCCATCCCATTTACGCTTTCCTGCGCAGTACAGCGGAAATCAACAGTCACAGGTGTCTGATACGGAAGATCTGAAATCGTCACGATCCATCCGGTTCCCTGACGTGTAACCTGACAGCTGACCGGTTTTTCCACTGTTTCTTTATAATTTTCCGGATTCAGCTGATTTCCTGCATCATCAGTTCCTGCCACCGGATTCTGAATAACAGCCGGAACACCGCTTACAGTAATAGCATCTTCAGCTCCGTCCAGAGCCAGCCCTTCAGGAAGGGAAAGATCACTGATCACAAGATTTCTTGCGATAGATCCCTTCTGAAGATTATTAACCGTAACCTGATAATTCACCTGTTCTCCTACCCGAAATTCATTTTCCGCACGTCCGTCCCCGGCTGCCAGATATAGATTCTGAAAACTTTTCTCAATAGAAAGAACTGCTGTATTTACATACACTTCTGCGTCATCCTGCGAAACAGGGGCATTCTGCGCCTGCACATTGGCAACATTAATGCTTTCCATTCCATTTGCCGCTTCCGTAACTGTGCAAAGGAAAGAAATCATAACCGGAGTATTTGCCGGAAGATCTGAAATGTTCAGTCTCCATCCGCTTCCTTCCTGAAGAAATTCATAATTCACTGGTTTCTCTGATGTCTCATTATAAAATTCCGGATTGAGCTGGTTCAAAACATCTTTGGTCCCTGCTGTCAGCTGCGTAATATTCTGTGGGATTCCGCTTACCGATACATCCTCTGCCGATGAAAGTGCAAGTCCTGCCGGCATACCGGTATCCCAGACAGTTACGTTCCGGGCCACTGTACCTGCTTTTTTATTCTCCACCACCACATTGTACTGTACCTGTTCTCCGACCTGCCATTCATAATGATCTGCCGATTTCTCAATCCAGAATTCTCCTGAATTTACATATACTTCTGCATCATCAGATCTCTCATCTGTATTAGCAGCTTTTACAGTTGCTGCATTTACGCTTTCGTGTCCATTTGCCTCTTCCTGTGCGATACAATGGAAAATAATCGTTACAGGCTGACTGTATGGCACATAAGAACAATAAAAGGAAAATCCGTTCTCATCTGCATTCAACTGAGAATCCACAGGTCTCGCTTCATATGCCTGTCCTGTTTTCTTATCCGGTACGGGATAGTTTACCTGTTGCTGAACTCCCAGTACTTCCATGCTCTGTGCACCACCTGCCAGAACCAGTCCCTGCGGCAGACCAATATCAGTAATAGTTACATCTTTTGCGATTGTTCCTGCCGTTACATTATTCACCACGATCCGGTAAGCTACCTGCTCTCCTGCCTGCCATTCATATTTGTCTGCTGTTTTATCAATTTCAAGCTGTGGACTGTTCGGCCATACTTCTGCCATATCCTTTCTGGATTCCTGTTCTCCTGTCTCAGGATTGATCAGATTATCCGCTGTTGCAGTCACAATATTTTCCCATTCCTGTCCATTGGAATCCGCAGATGCCTGACATTTAAAACGGATTGTGATCATCTCCCCATACTTCAGGGACGGACACTCTGCTTTCCATCCATTTTCTCCCTGTCCGGTAAGCGTACAGTTCTCACCTCCCTGACTTGTCTCTACAGCATACTGCCCTTCCAGAAGCTGCAGACATGATGGAAGCTCGTCTGTAATAACAACATTTACTGCTTTTACATCCTGTTTTGTCTGAGAAACCAGAACCTCATAATCTATGATATCTCCCGTTTTCCATTCATACTGAGAAGTATTTTTCTTTACTTCCAGTTCCGGTGGAATCACACCCTTTACCCACACTGTTTCCGTATCCATTGTATCTCCGCTTCCGTTTGTACGTTCATAACTCATGGATGCATGGTTTGGTACAAGAATACTGTATCCATCCTCTGCAAGGTATTTTGAAATGTTAATTTCTGATTCCGGTCTCTGGCGTACTTTTAAAGTAAATGTGTAAGTCTGATTATCTGTAAATGCTTCATCCTGAAGGCTCTCTGCTTTGGCCCTGCAGGTCACTTTCTGTCCTTCAACAGCAACATCAAACCAGTCTGTCACTGTCTGCCCTGCATCATTCACAATACTGACTTTTGATGCATCCTCTATAGTAAGACAATCCTCAAGTATATCCTGTACCACAAAGGATTTCAGTCTATTGGGTGTCACCTCCGCCCGGATCATATACTGAAATTCCTGTCCCTGACGAATGCCAAAAGGTTTTTCTTTTGATGCGGCAGCTGCCTGTTCCCATGTACAGTTTGCCTCTCCCACACGTTTCTCAGGTGCTTTTTTCATCTCAACATCGCCGAAACAATAGGATGTAAAATCAAAATATGCATATGCTTTACAGTATTTCTGTCCTTTAAAGTTCGGACAATAACTGTTGCCTGATGGATCCAGATATTTATTTCTTGTAATCTCTGCCCATCTTTCCTGAGAACCGGCTTTTGCAATGGCATCTTCACGACTTTTATCCCATTTATCCAACCTGAACTGATGACAGAACTCTACTGTAAAATTATCTGTATTATAAAAAAGATTCAGCCATCCTCTCGGATCATCCGGCTCAACGGAACCAAGGGGTGAACTTACAGAATTTCCATTTACCGTCAGATAATCATTGTTTTTCAGAACATATGCATTATCCAGACTGCTGTCTGACGGAATACGGACTCCCTGTCCCGCATCAATATCACGTATGGTTCCATGGCCACTGATCGGCAGTGTTTCTTCTGTTCCATGCTTCAGAAACTGAAACTTAACCTTTGCGTATCCTACAGAATAAATAAATACACCGATACTGTTTTTGGAAAAGCCAACCATTGGATAAGCTTCATTATCTTTCCATGCAAACGTAGCTCCGCCTTTATTCTGAACAATCGATTCTGCAGTGCGCAGATCATAACGGGGTTCTGCATTCTCTACTCCCACAAGAATGAGTCTGACATCAACAATATTTCCATTTCCATCTTTTCCTACATTGTTATAACGCATCCCTGCGCTTCCGGCTTTATAGTCCGCTCCTACACGAACGCACTCTGTGTCACGTTCGCTTTTTCCATTGTCTGAAAAAGCTTCCCTGTCCAGATTATCACACCCAAAAGATTCATATGTGGTAATTCCGGGCTGAAACTTCATGTTAAAGCGATAACCATAATCTACCACCTTGTCACTGTCCCATGTTTCTACAGTTAACGGTGCCGCCTGAGTTACGCAGACAGGCACAAGCCCCAGAATTGCCTGCAGAATAAAAAGCATTGCAAGCAGCAAAGCTCCAAGGCGTTCTTTCAGTTTGAAATTGTGTTTCATTTTCCGTCTCCTTTCCGAACAAAAAATATAAAAATGAATGTGGGATTTTTCCCTGCACCTGGCAGGATTAAAGAATAGAAATAAGTTGAGATTGTATGATTATAAATATTCAAGGGGAATTAATATCGTGAAACAAGAACGTTTACACTTAAGATTTTTAAGATTCTGCGCAGGGTTTCTTTTCTGAAACCCTGCACAGATTTTCATTGATCATTTCTTTTCTTCAGCCATGAAAGAAAATAAAGAATAATTGCAAGAATAATAAAAAACGGAATCGCAACTCCGATTATCAGTATCAGTAAAACAATTATAACAGCCGCCGCTGCAATAACAACAGCCCTGCCATGCCAGGTAGAAAGATCGATTACTTTTTTCCATCTTTTCTCCTGCTGATGAGGAAGCTCTGTCTCATTGCCATAACTGCTTCCGTAAGAAGAATACTCTCCGTAATCTTCCTGTGTACTTCCATCATCTGTATCGATCAGAGTTTTTGCTATCAGATGCGGGTCTCCCAGTTCCTGCAGTACTTCCTGCTCTGAACGTCCGCCACGTACCTGAGACTGTATATAATCTTCATAATACCTGATATGTGCTGCTGCTTTGCCCTCCTGCATCTGCCCGGCAAGCTGGCTTCTCAGGATTTCCAAAAATTCTTTTCTGTTCATCTTCTACACTCCATTTTGCCAGAAATACATATCAAAACTCTACTGCTCTCTCCGTTATCAGTAACGTTCGTACTCTTATTTTACCATATATACCGCAGGTAGCAACTAATATAATCATAAACTTTTTATGAAATTCTTATAAACTCAGTTACTGTTCACTCCGTTCTCAGTAACTGAGCCAAAATTCATTCCAGATTGCCTGCGGCAATGGAAGTTTGGCTTGTATGTCATTTCCCGACAATTTTTGCATACATCTCCGGTCTGCGGTCTCTGAAAAGTCCCCAGTTCAGTCTGTCTGCCTTTAATGCATCCAGGTCAAAAGTGCTTACAAGCACCCCCTCTTCCCCTCCGGGCAGTTCTGCACAGAGAGCACCTGTGTTGTCTGTGATAAAAGAAGAGCCGTAAAAATTAAGAGCAGATTTCTGCATTCCGTTTTCCGGACATGGCTCTACTGTTTCCTCACCGATTCTGTTGGCAGCGATCACAGGGATCAGGTTGGAGGCAGCGTGTCCCTGCATACATCTTCTCCAGTGTTCCATGCTGTCGCATTCCAGGATGGGTTCACTTCCGATGGCAGTGGGATAAAAGAGAAGTTCTGCTCCCTGCAGTGCCATACATCTTGCCGTTTCCGGGAACCACTGATCCCAGCAGATTCCAACTCCAATGGTTCCAAATCTGGTATCAAAAACCTTAAAGCCGGTATCTCCCGGTGTGAAATAGAATTTTTCCTGATAATAATGGTCATCCGGAATATGTGTTTTCCGGTAAACGCCGAGATTCTTCCCATCTGCATCCAGAACCGCAATGCTGTTATAGGTATTATTGACCTCTTTTTCATAAAAACTGACCGGGATCACAATCCCCAGCTCTGCCGCTACCCTGCTGAAATGACGCACTGCAGGGTTTTCCTCTGCAGTCTGCGCATATTCATAATACTCATATCTGCGCTCCTGGCAGAAATAGGGCCGTTCAAAAAGCTCCGGAAGAAGAACAATCTCAGCTCCCTTTGCTGCTGCCTGACGCACCAGTTCCTCTGCATGGGCAATATTTTTCTCCACACTTTTACTGCATTTCATCTGAACTGCTGCCACTGTTACATTTCTCATCCTGTCTGTTCCTCCTGCTCCTGTTTACATAAGTAAGTTTTTTCATAACTTTCAGGTATAACCCTCAAACACATGACTCTCAAAGTTTTTCTGCATCAGGGTCAGATATTTTTTCCGGGAATCTGCTGGGTGATACAGTGAATATTTCCACCGCCAACAATGATGGCTCTGGCATCAATGGGATAAATCCTTCTTTCAGGAAAACACTTCTGCAGAATCTCCACTGCCCTTTTGTCATTTTCATCCCCAAACTGAGGAAGGATGATCCCTCCATTAGAAATATAGAAATTCACGTAACTGGCAGCCATCCGTTCTCCTGCTTCCCGTTCGTCTTCTCCCTCTTCAAACACAAAGCCATCCACATCTTCCTGGGTAAGGCAGACCGGTTTCTGAGGAATCGGAAGCTTATGAATCTTAAATTTTCTGCCTTTTGCATCTGTTTCCTGTTCCAGCACCTTCAGATCAGCCAGAGACATGGCATACTGCGGATCTGTCTCATCCTCTGTCCATGCAAGCACAACCTCTCCGGGCCTCACAAAAGCGCACACGTTATCCACATGCTCATTGGTTTCATCCTGATAGATTCCACATGGAAGCCAGATAATCTTGTGAACACCGAGCCAGTACTTCAACTGTTCCTCTATCTGTTCCCTGCTCATCTGAGGATTACGTCCCTGACTCAGAAGACAGGCCTCTGTAACAATCAGAGTCCCCTCTCCGTCAGAATGGATGGAACCGCCCTCCAGCACAAAAGGTCTGGCATCCAGACATGGACAACCAAGAGTCCTGCAGATAAAGGCAGCCACCCTGTCATCCTTCTCCCAGTTCCGGTAAAGTCCATCAAAGTCTCCTCCCCAGGCATTAAACTGCCAGTCAACTCCACAGACCGCCCCTTTCTCATCCAGAACCATGGTTGCTCCCACATCTCTGGCCCAGGCATCATCTGTCTCACATTCCAGCAAAATCACACCGGAAACATTCCCAAGCTGATTTTTTGCATTCTCCATCTGAGCTTTGGAAACCAGCATATACACCTTTTCGCTCTCTCCAATAGCCTCTGCAACTTTCACAAATGCTTTCTGTGCTTCCCTTGCCCCATAATTCCAGGAACCGGGACGTTCCGGCCAGATCATCACACATCCCTCATGAGGCTCAAATTCTCCGGGCATACGATATTTTGTTCTGTTCTTCTCTGTAACTTCCATGTCTGTCTCCTTTTCTTTGATAGCCCGGCAGATATCAGGAAAGCCGGCTCTTAAAGTCTTCGTATCCGAAATGTCTGATAACCTCACACTCTCCGTCCTCATGCATAACCGCAATATCCGGCAGCGGCATACCGTTAAATGTATTATTCTTCACCATAGAATAAATCGCCATATCCATAAAATACAGCTTGTCCCCGATCCGGATCTCTCTGTCAAAGGAATAATCTCCGATTACATCTCCTGCCAGGCAGGTGCAGGAAGATAAGCGGTAGGTATATGCCTTCTCCCCTGCTTCCCCGCTGTCCTTAAGAGGCGGACGATAGGGCATCTCCAGCACATCCGGCATATGGCAGGCTGCAGAAGCATCCAAAATCAGCGTTCTGATCTCATTTTCCACAATGTCCATAACCTCTGTCACCAGATATCCGGCATTCAGGGCAACAGCCTCCCCGGGCTCCAGATAAATATCCAGATCATAGGTTTCCTTCATATGCTGAATACATTTTTCCAGGAGCTTTACATCATAATCCTCTCTGGTAATATGATGTCCGCCGCCCATATTCAGCCAGGAAACCTCAGACAGAAATTCTCCAAACTTCTCCTCTACCGCCTGCAATGTTTTCTCCAGGTCATCCGCATTCTGTTCGCAGAGCGTATGAAAATGCAGTCCGTCGATCCATTTCAGACATTCCCCGTCAAAGTTCTCTCTGGTAACCCCCAGCCTTGAACCCGGCGCACAGGGATCATAGATCGCATGATCCCCCTGAGTGGAGCATTCCGGATTAATACGGAGTCCCAGACTGGCTCTGGTACACACTTCTTTAAATTTCTTCAGCTGTGCTGTGGAATTAAAGATAATATGGTCACAGATACGATCCAGTTCCTCTATATCTTCTGTACGGTAAGCAGGGGAAAAAACATGATTCTCTTTCCCCATCTCTTCATATCCAAGCCTTGCCTCAAACAGACCGCTGGCAGTGGTACCTGCCAGATATTTTCCGATCATGGGATACAGAGCAAAGCCGGAAAACGCTTTCTGCGCCAGAAGGATCTTACACCCGGTATCCTCCTGGACTTTTTTCAAAATCTCCAGATTCTCCCGCATCTTCTTCTCATCGATCACATAGCAGGGAGTTTGCAGTTGATCAATCTTCATTGGCTTTCCAGACCTTTACCAGTTCAGGATCTTCGCAGACTTTCCATGGAAGTCCCCATTTGTTCAGTGCTTCCATATATGGATCCGGATCAAATTCTTCCACATTAAATACACCCGGCTTCTTCCACTGTCCGGTCACTACCATCATGGAACCGATCATAGCCGGAACACCTGTTGTATAGGAGATTGCCTGGGATTCCACCTCTTTATAGCATTCCTGATGATCACATACATTATAAATATAAATACTTTTCTCTTTTCCGTCCTTAACACCTGTGAAAATACAGCCGATATTTGTTTTACCCACTGTTCTCGGACCCAAAGATGCAGGATCCGGCAGAAGAGCTTTCAAAAACTGGATCGGCACGATCTCCTGTCCATTAAATTCCACAGGTGCGGTGGAAAGCATTCCTACATTTTCCAGACATTTCATATGTGTCAGATAGCTCTGTCCGAATGTCATAAAGAAACGGATCCTCTGTACTCCCGGAATATTTTTTGCCAGTGATTCAATCTCTTCATGATGAAGAAGATACATATCCTTCTTTCCTACCTCAGGGAAATCATAGACAGATTTAAATTCCATAGGCTCTGTTTCTACCCAATGTCCGTCTTCCCAGTAGGAACCATTTGCGGAAACCTCTCGAAGATTGATCTCCGGGTTAAAGTTTGTGGCAAAAGGATATCCATGATCACCGCCGTTACAGTCCAGAATATCAATGGTATGGATTTCATCAAAATAATGCTTCAAGGCATAGGCACTGAATACACTGGTAACACCCGGATCAAAACCGGTTCCCAGAAGAGCAGTCAGTCCTGCTTCCTTAAATTTCTCATTATAAGCCCACTGCCAGGAATAATCGAAATATGCAGTAAAGCCTTTTTCTTTACATCTCTTTTCGTAGATTGCACGCCATGTGGGATCTTCTGTATCCTCTGCTTCATAATTGGCAGTATCAATATAATCCGCACCGGCTTCCAGACATGCATCCATGATGGTAAGATCCTGATATGGAAGTGCCACATTCAGGACAGCATCCGGCTTATAGGCTCTGATCAATTCTGCGACCTCTGCTGCATTATCCGCATCTACCTTTGCTGTCTCAATTTTTGTCTTCGTTGTACTTTCAATCTTCTTTTTGAGTGCATCGCATTTTTCCTTTGTCCTGCTTGCGATCATAATCTCTGTAAAAACATCGCTGTTCTGACAGCATTTGCGAATTGCCACTGAAGCTACCCCACCACATCCGATTACCAATAATCTACTCATAAACTGTTTTCCTCCTCTTCCAGTAAATCTTCTACATATTTTGGAAGCATAAATGCTCCTCTGTGAAGGTTTGTTGTATAATACCATGTTTCTATATTAAGATTATCAAACCTCTCCGGCCTGAAATCTTCCAGTGGATGATATTTCTTTGATGCAAATCCAAAAAGCCAGTATCCCGAGGGACAGGTAGGGATATGTGCCTGATAAACCCTGCTCACCGGAAATGACCGGAAAACCTTTCTGTGCATCTTTCTGCATTCCACCTCATCCTCATCATAAAAAGGACTTCCATGCTGATAAACCATGATTCCGTCATCTCTGAGAGCCTTATAACAGCTTCCGTAGAATTCCTTTGTAAAAAGTCCCTCTGTATGTCCCAGCGGATCTGTGGAATCATTGATGATCAGGTCATATCTGGCCTTTTTATTCCGCAGGAACCGAAGGCCGTCTTCATAATAAATGTTGACTCTCTCATCCTTCAGTCCCTGGGCAATATCCGGAAACATCTCCGCACATACATCCACAAACATTTTATCGGATTCCACCACATCAATGCTCTCAATCTGTGGATAATGGATCAGTTCTCTGGCAACTCCACCGTCACCGCCACCGATAATCAGAACATTTTTTACATTGGGATGTACTGTCATTGGCACATGCGTGACCATTTCATCATAAATAAATTCATCCTTGTCAGAAAATACGATCTCACCGTCCAGAGCCACAAATCTTCCAAATTCTTCAGACTCAAACACATCGATTCTCTGAAATTCACTTTCCCCTGAAAATAACTGTCGGTTAATCCGGACAGAAAGCTTTACATTTCCTGTATGGAACTCGGAATACCATAATTCCATGATCAGATACCCCCTTTCAGAACCTGAAGATATTCTACCTTCGGATCCTCCATTCCCTGCATGGAACAGCCTTTGTCTCTTGCATAAAGAATGTATTCTACAATTTCCTGTGTCACCATTTCCCCAGGAGCAAGAATCGGGATTCCCGGAGGATAACACATAACAAATTCACCGCTGATCCTGCCTGCCGTCTGTTCCATGGGCAGAGATTCTTTCTCCGCATAAAATGCCTGCTGTGGAGACGCCACCACTGCAGGTGCGATATATTCCCCGGAAAGCATACCTGTGCTGTCCTTCTTATACAGACGTTCAATATCAGCCAATGCCCCTACCAGTCTCTCAATATCCTGAAGCCTGTCTCCAATGGAAATGTAAGCCAGAATATTACAGATATCTCCAAACTCGATCTGAATATCATATTCATCTCTGAGAAGATCATAAACTTCAATACCTGCCAGCCCATTTCCCAGTGTATAAATGGAGAGTTTTGTAACATCAAAATCAAAAACACTGGTTCCATTGATCAGATCCATACCATATGCATAATAACCGCCGATCTCATTGATCTCCTCTCTGGCATACTGCGCCATCCCTGCAACCTTTTCAAAGGATTCCTCTCCCCTGAGTGCCAGATTTCTTCTGGAGATATCCAGACTGGACAACAGAAGATAAGAAGCGCTTGTGGTCTGAGTCAGATTGATGATCTGGCGCACTTTCTCTGCATTCATACTCTTATTCAAAAGCAGCAGCGAACTCTGTGTCAGACTTCCGCCGGATTTGTGCATGGAAACTGCCGCCATGTCAGCACCTGCCGCCATTCCGGATACAGGAAGGTTTCTGCCGAAATAAAGATGGGTTCCATGAGCCTCATCTGCCAGCACCTTCATTCCTCTTGCATGAGCCTTCTTTACGATAGTCCGCAGATCCGAACAGATTCCATAATAGGTAGGGTTATTTACAAGAACTGCCACCGCATCCGGATTCTCATCCATAGCCTTCTCCACCTGACTGACTTCCATGCCAAGGGAAATGCCCAGCTGCGCATTCACCTCCGGGTTTACATAAACCGGAATTGCACCGCACAGTACCAGGGCATTGATGGCACTTTTATGTACATTTCGCGGCAGAATGATCTTATCCCCTGCCTTGCAGACAGACAGGATCATGCTCTGCACTGCAGATGTGGTTCCTCCTACCATAAGGAATGCATGCGCTGCGCCAAAAGCATCTGCTGCAAGCTCCTCCGCTTCTCTGATCACCGAAACCGGGTGGCAGAGATTGTCCAGCGGCTTCATAGAATTAACATCCAGCCCCACACATTTCTCTCCCAGCAACTGTGCAAGCTCCGGATTTCCTCTTCCTCTTTTATGTCCCGGCACATCAAAGGGAACGACTCTCTTCTTTCGGAAACGTTCCAGTGCTTCATATATGGGCGCATGCTGTTGTCTTTCATAATCCATTTGACATGTTCCTCTTTTCCTGTCGTCATGTACCGGCAAATACAGTTCTATCATTCAGCAATTGTATACTGCCTCAAACCGGCACAATGATTCAATTATTTCTCTATATATTCAAGTCGAACGCATGTGAGACACATCCTCGCAAAGCGTTTATCTCCAACCATATCCTTTATATTTGCTATATCTGCACAAAAAAAGAAGCAGATAAGTTCATTCACCATCTGCTTCTCTCATGATCTATAGAATTTCTCAGGCTCTGTCTCTTTATATACTGACCGGATTTCCCGTATAAATCCGTCTGTATCCTGTGCCTGTTCCCGTATTCTGAAATATTCATGACTGCTGTCGTCTTCAATCGCTGGCAAATATATGCTATGCTCTTATTGACCGTTTCACAAGATGATGTGTGCTTACGCACTGATTATTATAAAGTAATCAACTTATAAAATTTGAGCTTCTAACTCAATCAATAATGTGGTGTCTCCCACCCGGCAACTGCCCCGCCTGTCCGTATGGCTTAACATTCAGAAACTGTCTCTGAATGTGAGCAAATATTTGCATGAAAACGATAGTGTCTTTTCATACTAAAGATGAGAATAACATATCTTCTGAACTGTTGTCAATTCCATTTTCCATATTTTGCACAGTCTTTACCCGCTTTTTATATTTTCTTCATTTATCAGGGAAAACTATGTCTATTTTTTAACAATTTCTTTCCTTGAGAAAACGTATTTTCTTTCATTACCAGGGATTACGATTCTCTTCTCTTATCAATTTGCACAACTTTTATCCAGTTTACTCACATTTTTTGACGTTTCAACAAAAATTTTCTTGACATTTTTTTCTCAAAATGATATATTGTATTCATCAATTGAAAGAACCTTCGAGTACTGACGGAAAGAGTGGAGTGCAAACCACGTGGAGTCGGAGGTTTGTGGGAGCCGACCGTCTGGGCAGTATTTGAAATATTCAGATACTGGCCTTTTTTTATAACTTTCAGGGCAGAAATCAGGAATACCAGGCAGACCGGCCAATACTTCTTTCAATTAATAATTGTTGCTGATCGCGGAGTGAACAGCAACAGAAGTTTTTCATGTTATGCGGAAACGAAAGGAGAAAAACAATTATGGGATTCAAATCAGACATTGAAATTGCACAGGAATGCGAGATGCTTCCAATTACTCAGATCGCAGAGAAAGCAGGTATTGACGACAAATATCTGGAGCAGTACGGAAAATACAAAGCAAAAATCGACTACAATCTTCTGAAAGAAAGTGATAAGAAGGATGGAAAATTAATCCTCGTTACAGCTATCAACCCAACTCCAGCAGGAGAAGGTAAAACTACTACTACTGTAGGTCTTGCAGATGGTATGCAGAGACTTGGCAAGAGTGTTATGGTAGCTCTTCGTGAGCCATCCTTAGGACCGGTATTCGGTGTAAAAGGTGGTGCAGCAGGCGGCGGATATGCACAGGTTGTTCCTATGGAAGATATTAACCTTCACTTCACAGGTGACTTCCATGCCATTGGCGCAGCTAACAACTTACTGGCAGCTATGATCGATAACCATATCTTCCAGGGCAATGCATTAAACATCGACCCACGTAAGATCACATGGAGAAGATGTGTAGATATGAACGACCGTCAGCTTCGTAACGTAGTAGATGGTCTTGGCGGAAAGACAAACGGTATGCCTCGTGAAGACGGATACGACATCACAGTTGCATCTGAAATCATGGCAGTTCTCTGTCTTGCAAGCGACATCAAAGACCTGAAAGAGAGACTTTCCAGAATCATCATCGGATACACCTATGGTAAAGTTTCCGAGCAGAAACCGGTAACAGCTGGTGATCTTCATGCAGAGGGTGCTATGACAGCACTTCTGAAAGATGCCCTGAAACCAAACCTGGTACAGACTCTGGAAGGAACTCCGGCTATCGTTCACGGCGGACCATTCGCAAACATCGCACACGGCTGCAACTCTGTAACAGCAACCAAAATGTGCCTGAAATTAGCAGATTACACTATCACAGAGGCAGGCTTCGGTGCTGACCTTGGTGCTGAGAAATTCCTCGACATCAAATGCCGTATGGCAGGCCTGAAACCGAATGCAGTTGTAGTCGTAGCAACTGTTCGTGCCCTGAAATACAACGGCGGCGTTCCGAAAGCAGAACTGAACGGCGAGAACCTGGAAGCTCTGGAGAAAGGTATGCCGAACCTTCTGAAACACGTAAGCAACATCACAAACGTATACAAACTGCCATGTGTCGTTGCTATCAACGCATTCCCGACCGATACCGAAGCAGAGCTGAAGCTGGTTGAGGAGAAATGCAAAGAGCTCGGTGTCAACGTTGTTCTGTCCGAGGTATGGGCAAAAGGCGGCGAGGGCGGCGTAGCCCTGGCGGAAGAAGTTGTCCGTCTTTGCGAGCAGCCGAACGATTTCACTTATGCATACGATCTGGAAGGCTCCATCGAAGAGAAACTGAACGCCATCGTTCAGAAGATCTACGGCGGAAGCAGAGTTGTCCTGACCGCAAATGCACAGAAACAGGCAAAACAGTTAGAGGCTCTCGGATTTGGCAACTGCCCGATCTGTATGGCAAAAACACAGTACAGCCTGACCGATGATCAGACCAAACTCGGCGCACCGACCGGATTCGAAGTTACCGTACGTAACCTGAAAATCTCCGCAGGTGCAGGCTTCATCGTAGCCCTGACCGGTGACATCATGACCATGCCAGGTCTGCCGAAAGTTCCGGCAGCAGAGCGTATCGATGTAGACGCTACTGGAAAGATTACAGGATTGTTCTAATAACACAGGATATTGTCTTGAAAAGACAGAATAAAGCGTGAAATAAAACACAGAAAAAAAGAGACATTCCTTCGTGAATGTCTCTTTTTTTACGTTTTTATTGCAAAATATTACAAAAGATAATATAATTTCTAATGATAACATGGAGAGAAAAGCAGATATAATATAGTAAGGGAGTTACTTGCCAATGACATCGAAGAAAAAATTGAGAAGTCTTCTGGGCGGTACACTTTTTATGGTGCTGATGCTCAGCGTACATCCGACGACTGTTTCCGCGAGTGCTGTGGGGAGCAGCACGGTGATGGACCAGTCTGTGGAGACAGAGGATCAGCAGAGCGGGATACAGAGTGAAACGCAGACACAGGCTTCACAGGACAGCGGTGCTGCTGTGCGGGCCAGTCAGAATGGCTGGGTTAAGGCAGGCGACGGCGGCTGGTATTTTTATGAGAACGGACAGCTGAAAACAGGATGGCTTTACCGGAATGGAAACTGGTACTGGCTGGATCCGGACCGGAACGGCCGCATGGCAGAAAACAGCTGGTTCACATACGATAATAATTTTTATTATGCCAAGGGAGACGGAGCAATCTATAAAAATGGTTTTCAGGAAGTAGATGGAAACCTTTATTATTTCCAGAGCTGGGGCGGCATTCAGAGAAATGTGTATCTCAGCATCAGTGGAAAAATGTACTATGTACAGGAAAATGGTATCGTTGCCCGTGGAATAGTCAGAACAATGAATGGACATGGTGATCTCTGCGCATTTGATGATACTACGGGAGCGCAGATCACACAAAAAGGCTGGCTGAAAAAAGGCACATCATATTATTGGGTAAGAGAAGACGGCGTCCTGCAGACCGGCTGGCTGCTGTACGATGATAACTGGTACTGGTTTGATGATAATGGTGTCATGATGGCATCCGGCTGGAAAGAAATCAACAACAATCTGTATTACTTCCAGAGCTGGGGCGGCATTTATAAAAACGGTTTCCAGAGCATCGGAGGAAACGAGTATTATTTCCGGAGCTGGGGTGGTGTATATCGAAACACCTTCTTTACCGTAAAAGGAAAAACCTACATAGCGCAGAATGACGGATCGATCTATCATGCCAGCCAGACCGGCTGGGTTCAGCTGGGAGATCAGACTTACTGGATCAATCAGGATGGTTCTGTTCAGACCGGCTGGCTGAAGCTGGAAGGCAAATGGTACTGGCTGAAAGCGGACGGCACACGTGCTGCATCTGAATGGATCACGTATGACAACAACCGATACTATTTCGACGGTGACGGTGTGATGTACACCGGAATGAAAGAGGTTGACGGAACAAGATATTATTTCCACAGCTGGGGCGGCGTTTACCATAACGAATCTTTTACTTGGCAGGGAAAGAAATACTGGGCAAAGGATGACGGAACCTTCTATACAGGTGTCTGCGATATCAATGGAAAGAAATACTATTTTCTGGAAGACGGCGAGCAGATTACAAAAGAGGGCTGGTATCTGACCAACGGAACGTATTACTGGATCAACAAGGATACGTCGCTTCAGACCGGCTGGGTGAAATATGACAACAACTGGTACTGGATGAAAGAAGACGGTACGATGGCATCGTCTGAATGGATCACCTACGACAAAAACCGCTACTATTTCCGAAGCTGGGGCGGCATGTACACCGGAATTCATACCATCGGCGGAACAAAATACGCATTCCAGAGCTGGGGCGGTCTGTACCATGATCAGACATTTACCATCGGCGGTAAAACATACTATGCCAATTCAGATGGAACATTTGCCACCGGCTGGGTGCAGAACGGCGGAAAAACGTATTATTTCGATGAGGACGGCACAAGCCATACGGGCTGGCTGCTTCTGGACGGAACGCATTACTGGATCAACGCCAATGGAACCAGAAGAGATGACGAGCTGTTTCAGTACGACGGAAACTATTATTATGTAGACAAAAACGGCGTTATGGCGACAAGCGGCTGGGTATACTGGGATTATAACTATTATTATCCGAGAAGCTGGGGCGGCATGTACAAGAATGCGTTTATTACCTATGATAATAACCTCTATTACCTTGGATCTGACTCGAAAATGGCAATCGGCTGGCAGTCGATTGGCGGAAATACATACTATTTCCGAAACTGGGGCGGCATGATAACCGGAAAACAGGTGATCGACGGAAAAACGTATGTGTTCGATGAGGACGGCAAGCTGGTACAGAGTCCGGACGGATTTGAACCGTCCGCGCAGATCGGTGTCCGCACCGTACGGAACTTTCTGAAAAATGCACTGCTTCCGCTTGGAAACACCCTGTATATCTGGGGAGGCGGCCACACAGACGCAGAGGCAGAGAGTTACGGCGTCAATGCGCAGTGGAAACAATTCTTCAATACACAGAATTCCACCTACAACTATTCCGATCATCTGTATGAGTACGGAAAAGGTCTTGACTGTTCCGGCTATGTCGGATGGACCGCACATCAGGTGACGAAAGAGTATGCAACGACAACCTCCACTGGAATGCCGGCCTACTTTGCAAGAAAAGGCTGGGGAACCTGCGTGACAGGCGATACATCCCAGAAATTTACGCCGGGTGATGTGGTCAGCAAGAGCGGTCATGTCTGGATTGTCATTGGCCAGTGCTCGGACGGCAGCGTGGTTGTCATTCATGCGACACCGCCGTATATTCAGCTTGGCGGAACCGTTTCTTCAACAGGAAGCATTAACAGTGAAGCTATTGAGCTGGCAAATGAATACATGAAAATGTATTATCCGGTTGCGTATGAGCGGTATGGTGTAAAAGTTCTTGACCGGTCCTATCTGACCGGTGTGAATCATTTCACCTGGAGCAGCAGTATCTTAAGTGACAGTGAAGGCTACCGCAGGAAGAAACCGGCAGAAATCCTGAACGATCTGTTCCAGTAAAATATCTTCTATAAAAAATAAGAGAGAATACAAAAAAACTTTGTAGTTCGTGTATTCTCTCTTTCTTTTTGCGCTGGAATTGTCTATACTAGAAGGTGCGTGAAAGACGCAGATCAGAAATACAAAAGAAAAAATCTGGAAAATAAAAATACAAGGGGAGTAAACATGCGAAAGAGCTGGAAATGGGCGCTCTGTCTTGGCGTAGTGTCGTTGCTGCTGCTGGGCGGCTGCGGAAAAGAAAAGACGGAACCAGTGGATCTGGTGCTGGTAACCGACGGCAGTGAGGTAGCTTCCGATGCCGTGTATCAGTCAGCATGGAACGGTCTTGCGCAGTATGGAGACGAGAGCGGTCTGAAATATGAAGCAAGTGTTCCGGCAGGACGGACAACAGAGGACTATGAAAACACCATCAAAGAGGCGGCGCAGAAGGGAGCATCCGTTATCGTCTGTGTCGGAACGAGCATGAGCCGCGCCGTTTACGATGCACAGCGCGACTGGAAGGATGTCCGTTTTCTGCTGCTGGAGGCAGAACCGGTCAGTGAGAGCGGCCGCAGCCGTCTCCGCGGAAATACAGAAAGCCTGGAAATTGATGTATCAGAGGCCGGCTACCTGGCAGGATATGCGGCAGTACAGGCCGGCTACACGCACCTGGGCTATATCGGACAGAAAAACGAAGAGAACGGAACAAAGTACGGGACAGGTTATGCACTCGGTGCAGAGGCGGCCGCTGCGGATCTGGGACTTGGAGAAAACAGCATCACGCTGGATTATACGTATCGGAAAAGCAGCAGCGTATCACCGTCGTATTTGGAAAAAATCAAAAGCTGGTATGGTGAGGGCGGACAGATTCTCTTCTCGGACGGTGCATCGTATCAGAATGTACTTGGCGCAGCAGCATCTGCGGCAGGCGGAGCACTGATCGCAAACGGCGGCGTGGAGGAGTACGCCAATGCCGTGTTGAAAGTACGTCTGGATTATGGAACTGCAGTTTACAATGCGTTAAAAGAAATGAAACAAAAGGATTTTGAAGGCGGGAAAATTGTAACGCGCGGCGTGACCGATCAGGAAATCAGTCTGGAATGGAATCAGGATGCGGTGCCGTACTTTACAGAGGATCAGTACCGGGCACTCTGTGCGAAATTCTCCGCAGAGGACTTTTCAATCCCTGACGGCGATGCGCTTTCCTCGCCGGATCAATACAAATTGAGTTGTGTGAGTGTACAGAAGGTAAAATAACATGTATCGTTACTGTTCACGAATTGTTTACAAAAAGTCGGGATATTTTTCCTTGCATCCATTTGTGAATTGTGATATTATGTAAAAGAATTGGGAAAAATATTTCAAAATTGTTACAGAATAATTGAATTTCTAAGAAACAGGGAAACCTGAAACAAAGAAACCTACATACAACGAATCAATTTGGGAGTGAAAGAATGAGAAAAAAATTTCTTGCCTTAAGTTTAGCAGTGATCGTAAGTGCAGCTCAGGTAATGACAGTAAGCGCCTCGAAACAGGAGCAGTTACAGCAGCAGCAGGCAGCACAGGCAGAGACCAGCGCACAGCTTGACAACGCAAAAGCAGAAATCGACGATCTGGAAACCAAAAAGAATCAGATTACCGGCGAGATTGATGACCTGGACGCACAGCTTGTCGTAACCATGGCATCCGTGGAAAATCTGAAAAATGAAATTGCAGAGAAACAGACAGAAATTGAAACAACACAGGAAAAACTGGCACAGTCCCAGGCTGAAGAGGACGAGCAGTACGAGCTGATGAAAAAACGAATCCAGTTCCTCTATGAGAGCGGCGGAGACAACGGCTGGGCAGCACTTCTTCTGGAGGGAAAAGATTTAAGCAGCATTCTCAACCAGGCTGAGTACACCCAGAAGTTATACAAATACGACAGAGAGTGCCTGCAGGAGTACATGGATCTTGTACAGCAGGTAACAGACTACAGCAATCAGCTTGCAGATGAAAAAGCAGATCTCGAAGCCAGTGAGGCAGAGCAGGAAGCACAGCAGCAGTCCCTTGAGGCAATGCTTGAGCAGAAAAAAGCCGTTTCCGATGACTACGAAAACCAGATCGCAGACCTGAACGACATGGCTGCACAGTACAACGCAGTACTGGCAGAGCAGAACGCAAAGATCCAGCAGATCCAGGAGGAGATTGCAGCCGAAGAGGCAGCAAGAAAAGCCGAAGAGGCCCGTCAGGCAGCAGAAGCAGCCGAGGCAGCCCGCCAGGCAGAAGCAGCAAGACAGGCAGCAGCAGAAGCAGCCGCAAGCAGTGCTGCAAATAATACAACAACGGCAGACAACACACCGTCCAGCACAGGAAGCTCCACCACGACAACAACACCGTCTAACGGAGGAAGCTCTTACGATGATTCTTCGTCCAGCGATACCAGCAGCTCGGATGATTCCAGCAGCTCCAGCAGCACCGGAAGCGCAACCGGAAGTGCCATCGTATCCTATGCAACACAGTTTATTGGAAATCCATACGTATGGGGCGGCACAAGCCTTACCAACGGAGCTGACTGCTCTGGTTTTATCATGAGCGTTTACGCACACTTCGGATACGACCTTCCGCATTCCTCCAGTGCACTGCGTGGTGTAGGACGCGGTGTATCTTATGCAGAGGCTCAGCCGGGCGATATTATCTGCTACAGCGGCCACGTAGCCATCTACATCGGCGGCGGTGCAATCGTACACGCAAGCAATGAGCGCGACGGTATCAAGATCAGCAGCAACGCAGCGTATACCACGATTCTTGCGGTAAGACGTGTGGTTTAAAAAAGAATTACATAGTAAGAATTTTCAGATCCCGGGAGAGAAAAATCCCGGGATCTTTTGCGTTTTGCTTAAAATTGAGTGCATTCGCGTTAAAACTGTGATATACTAAAGCACATCGGAGATACAAGGGCGTATTGACCAACAGAAGGTCAGTATGCCCTTTTGCTTGTTAGGAAGAAGGGAGAATCGTTATGAAACTGGAAAATTATTTTCGTCGTTTCGGTATTCGGAACGGATCTGGTGCGGAAAGTAGCGTCAGTGCTGTCCATCTGCATTATTGCCGGTCTGCTGATCGTCTACGTCCCGAACATCATCGCCGGAGCCGGAAAGATCGGCGATACTGTAAACACCATGAAAACCGCAGACCTCCCATTCGGCAAAGCCCTGTACGCCGCATTCCTCTACGGAACCTTCCAGCTTGCCAATGTCGCAGTCTTCGTCCAGCATGCCAAATCCTTCGAAAAACCGCAGGATGCCGGAAAGAGCATGGCAGTCGGTGCCGTATTAAATGCCCTTCTGATGATCATGGTCGTCCTCGGAATCATGACCGTATACCAGAACCCGGAAATGATCCAGCAGAGCGTCCCGACATTATTTATGGTTCAGCAGGGCGTCGGCAGTAAATTCATGACACCGCTGATTTCCGTACTGATCATCCTCGGTGCCGTATCCACAGCCGTCAACATGGTTGCCGCCATGGTCAAACGAATCCACGCCGGTCTCGCTGAACGAAGCAGCAGAACAGAAACCGCAGGCAAAATCAGCCGCACCCAGATCCTTGCCGCGCTTGTCTGCTGCATCGCGGACTTCCTTATCGCACAGTTTGGTCTGCTGACGCTGATCCAGAAGGCGTACAGCATCCTGGCATACCTGGCAATCCCGGTCATCTTGGTGCCGTACGTGGTGCACATGGCGGTGACGCGGTTTGATACGAAAAAATAGAAAAGAACAATAAAAAATTTGTAACAAAAATTTACACCGCAGAAAGAGAGATTTGCTTCTGGAGAATGGAAGTATTTCGCAGACAGCAGAAAAAAGAAGATTCATGCAGAGCAGACGTGAGTCATAAAGAAATGACATGCGTCTGCCTTTTTTCTGTGCGTCTGGCAGAGTATGTGTCGGTGACAAAGCAGAAAACAGGAACTCTTCTTTGGGACTCGATTGTGCCGTCAAAATATGGTATACTGCAAAAAGGATCAAAAAGCGGATATTGATATTTCACGGGAGGGGAAGAAGATGAAAAATGCACCGGCTTATGTGAAGGTTTACAGCAGACTGAAAAACGAGATCAATAAGGGAACATATCCTGTCGGGGGATTTCTGCCGAAGGAGTGTGAACTGGAGAAAATCTATCAGGTCAGCCGTACTACGGTACGGAATGCAGTAAAGATGCTGGTGCAGGAGGGACTGGTTGAGGTTCGCCAGGGTTCTGGAACGAGGGTGCTGAATCATAAGGCAATTCAGAATTATAACAAGGTCACATCGGTCACGGAATCCCTGATGAAAAAAGGATATCGGGTAACGACGTCAGATATGATGATCGACATCATTTCGGCGGACAAACAGCTCGCCGATGAACTGGAAATTCCGGAGGGAACCAGCGTGGCGAGGATTCAGCGGCTGCAGCTTGCGGATGAAGAGCCTGTTACGCTGATGGAAAATTATATCGAATATGCGAAAGTCCCTGGCATCGAGGCGTATGAGAATCAGTTTGTAGCGCTGTATCAGTTTCTGGAGGAGAAATTCGGCTTGCAGATTGATGAGACACGAGACAGAATTTCAGCGAAATCCGCGACCTTTATGGAAGCCCAGGTTCTGAAAACGGAGCCGAAGGATGCGCTTCTTGTGGTGCACAGAGTCACCTACTGGCAGAACCGGCCGGTGAGCATTGACCACGTGCGGATCATCGGAAGCAAGTACGAGGTGGAGATTTCGGGAAAAGGACGGAGTAAATGAGCGATGAGACAGAAGAACAGAAGAAACTGATGCGGCAGATTGATATCAGCTGTGTACAGGCATTTCATACAATGGATGAAATTGATGCGATGGTGGAGCTGGCAAAGAAATATCGTCTGGCTGCTGTGTTTACCTTGCCGGCGTTCAGCGCCCATGTGGCAGAACGGCTGCAGGACACCAGAGAAATCCATGCGGGAGGCGTGGTAAGCTTTCCGGGCGGCGGAGATACGACCGGACAGAAGAAGTGGCAGGCAAAAGAACTGTGGGAGGCTGGCTGCCGGGAAATCGACATGGTGATGAATCTTACGGCATTCAGAAGCCACGAATTTTCTTATGTAAAAGAAGAACTTCTGGCCATCCGGGAGCAGGTGCCTTCGGCGATTTTTAAGGTGATCATCGAGGCACCGCAGCTGACGGAGCAGGAAATCTGCCAGGCAGTGGATCTGTGTGTGGAAGGCCGTGCGGATTATGTAAAGACGAGCACCGGATGGTATCCCGGCTGTCCTTCCACCGTGGAGCAGGTTCGAATCATGAGCCGTGAAGCCGCCGGTCGCATTCAGATCAAGGCCGCCGGTGGAATCCGCAGTCTGGAAACTATACAGGAAATGCAGAAAGCCGGCTGTAGCCGTTTCGGTATGGGAATGCGGTCGGTACAGAATTTGATAAAAAGTATCTATAAGTAATCTATTGTGCAAAAGCTATAAAAAAGTCACGGAATATTCTACGATATTCCGTGACTTTTCTGTTGAATTAGTAACCTATTAGTGATATATTCGAATCATAGGAATCGATAAATCATTAACAATCTGAAAGGAGAGCAAAAGATATGAAAGGTTATGCAATGCTGAAAATCGGTGAATCCGGATGGATCGAGAAAGAACGCCCGAAATGCGGGCCGATGGATGCCATTTGCCGTCCACTGGCAGTTGCCATCTGCACATCAGATGTCCACACTTTATGGGAAGGGGCCATCGGTGACCGTCATAACATGATTCTGGGCCATGAGTGCTGTGCAGAGGTTGTGGAAGTCGGAGAGCTCGTAAAAGATTTCAAACCGGGAGACCGGGTTCTTGTGCCGGCCATCACTCCGGACTGGAATTCTCTGGAAGCACAGGCTGGTTATTCCATGCACTCCGGCGGCATGCTGGCAGGCTGGAAATTCTCCAACTTCAAAGATGGTGTCTTTTCTGAATTCTTTCATGTAAATGATGCCGATGGAAACCTTGCGCTGCTTCCGAAAAACATCAATGTTGTCGACGCGTGCATGCTTTCCGATATGGTGCCGACCGGATTCCACGGCGTAGAGCTTGCCGATGTACAGTTTGGTGATACAGTTCTTGTCATCGGAATCGGACCAGTTGGTCTGATGTCGGTAGCCGGAACGAATATGCGCGGCGCATCGAGAATCATTGCTGTCGGAACGAGACCGGTCTGCGTAGAAGCGGCAAAAAAATACGGCGCAACGGATTTTGTCAGCTACAAGAACGGACCGATTTTCCAGCAGGTACTTGATATGACAGATGGAAAAGGTGTTGATAAAGTAGTCATCGCCGGCGGTGGTGTAGAAACCTTTGCAGAAGCAGTAAAATGCCTGAAACCGGGCGGAAAGATCGGAAATGTAAACTATCTTGGATCCGGTGACAACATTGATATTCCCCGTATAGAGTGGGGCGTTGGAATGGGTCACAAACAGATTAACGGAGGCCTGATGCCTGGCGGAAGACTCCGCATGGAAAAACTGGGAGCTCTTGTTTCGGCAGGCAAGCTGGATGTCAGCCCGCTGTCCACACATGTGTTTGATGGATGGGATCATCTGGAAGAAGCACTGTTCCTCATGAGAGATAAACCGAAGGATTTAATCAAACCAGTCGTTAAATTGGCTGACTGATGATTTGAAAATTTGACTGAAAAAGGAAACGTATGAAAATATTGATCGTATCCGGCTTTTTGGGCGCGGGAAAAACAACATTTATCAAACGGCTGGCCAGGAACGTCGATCAGCGGTTTGCCATACTGGAAAATGAATATGGAGCCGCAGGAATCGACGGCGCACGTCTTGGCCAGAACCGGCAAGGAACGCAGAAAAATGTATGGGAAATGACAGAGCAGTGCATCTGCTGCATCGGGAAAAAGGATTTTGCAGCATCCGTGCTGACCATTGCCAATGTGGTAGACCCGGAATACCTGATCGTAGAACCGACAGGCGTCGGAAGTCTCGCCCGGATTATAGAAAATCTGCGTCAGATCGAGTACGAGAGAATTCAGCTTCTCTCGCCGGTCACTATTGTGGATGTTTACAGTTACCGCCGCTATATGGCGGAATATCCCGAGCTGTATCAGGATCAGATCCGAAGCGCGGATACGATCATTGTTTCCAAAACAGAAGCATGCCAGGCGGAAGAAAAACAGCGCATCCAGAAATTTCTGCAGGAAATTAACCCGCAGGCAAAAATCATCACGGATTATGCATCCACGATGACACGGGAAGATTACCAGAGCCTGCTGCTGGGCGGCCGATATGAGAAAGAAGTACAGGATACGCAGAGCGGCGAAAAGATGCCGGAGACCTTCTCCTTCGAAAATATCCGAATGGAGGCACCGGAAACCCTGTGGTGTTTTCTGGAACAGATCATTCGCGGAGCGTTTGGAAATATCATCCGTGCAAAAGGACAGTTCGCAGCCGGAGACCAGTTTCTCCAATTTGATGTCGCCGATCACCGCTACAGCATCACCGGCACAGAACAGAAAAACGCCGGCCAGGCTGTGTTTATCGGAAACGATATGAACGAAAATGCGATCCGGCAGTATTTTAAGAAATGCGCCGGAAACCAGAAAATGAAATATGCTGCCCGTCATGTATCATAAAGTAAATAGGAAAAAGAGATTGCGGAGTCCTGCCAAAACAGGGTTTCGCAATTTTGGTTTTTACAGAAAGATTCAACTGAAAAACGAAGGATAGGCAAAAACGAAAAATTACGCTAAAATAAACATACAAGTATTTCAAATAAAACAAAAGAAAAATCAGGGGGGATCTGATATGGAGGAACAGAAAAGAAGACGGGAAAGAAAATCAGCGGCATACTGGTTGAGCAAAAGCTCGATTTTATATCCGATCTGTATCTTGTATGTGATGTATGTGAAACAGGTTGAGGTATATATTACAGAATGTTCCGTCCATATTTCGTCGGGGACAATGCTTTTTGCCTATGCGCTGTGCCTGATTTTGTGGCTGGCCTCACCCATTCGAAGCTACTGCGCAGATGGAACTGCAAATGAAGTTTTATTCTATACATTTCCGCCGAGCATACTGATGCTGTTTTTATTTGCCCAATATTCACTGAAAATTGTGTTGTTTCTTGCAGTGCTGGATGGGATATTTCTTGTTACGGTTTTAAGAGATTTACATAGAAAAAAACGAAAATATTCTCCGAAAAAATTCTGGAGATTAAAAAGAAGTGACTTAAACGCATTTCTGTTTGTTTCAGTATGCGTGAGTATGGTACCGACTTGTATGATGATATATTGGAAGCTTGAGTCTCCGTCCGGAGTGGCAGAACTTTACGAACGAAAAAAGGACTATAATCTCGTCCAGAATCAGGAGAACATTTTTCAGGAAAATAAAGAATTTCTGCTGAGCTTAAAGGAGAGCGAATGGAGGCAAAAAACACTGGAAGAAAGAACAATTGCAGCGCAGAAGATGGTACGGCTTGAAACAGAACGACTTGGAATTCCCGAAATTCCGCTGTATGTGAAAGAGACAGGATCATCGAATTGCGTTGCATTATATAATAATGAAGAGAACGAAATATGGTATGCTCCAGAGCATTTAACATCTCAGACAGCAGAAGAATTTTTTACGGGAATTTGCGAAGAATGTTATCATGGAATGGAGTATTATCTGCTGGAGCGAATGGACTGGAATTCGGAAATGGCGAATACTGCTTATTTTGAAGAAATGAGGAAGTGGAAACTAAATGATAATCGCTACATATCTGGACGCGACGAGGGCGATTCGTTTGAAGCATATCAATCACAGCCGCTGGAAGCATCTGCCAAAAAGTATGCCAGTTCCGAAACAGAGGCACTGATTCATTTTATTGCTGTGTACGGCGATGAATAAAAATCTTTTAGGGGGGGAGGGAGAAAAGGAGCGTCGGGAAAAATAAAAAAAATTAGCACTCACCTCTTGACAGTGCTAATAACTAGTGTTATAGTACGACTAGAACAAAGAAAGAAAAGAAAATTCACATCAACGCTCTTTTTGTTCGGAGCGAATGTTAGCACCCAAATAGATAAGGAGGAAGCCGATTATGAATATCAGTAAATTCACACAAAAATCGCTGCAGGCTGTACAGGACCTGGAAAAGACCGCATACGATTTCGGCAACCAGGAAATAGAGCAGGAGCATCTGTTGTATAACCTCCTGCATCAGGACGACAGCCTGATTCTGAAAATGATCGAAAAGATGGAAATCAACAAAGATCATTTTCTGAACCGTGTCGAGACGGCGCTGAACGACCGCGTCAAAGTATCCGGCGGTCAGCCGTATATCGGTCAGTATCTGAATAAAGCATTGATAAATGCTGAGGATGAGGCGAAAGCCATGGGAGACGAGTATGTTTCCGTAGAACACCTCTTCCTGGCAATGCTGAAAAACCCAAGCCCGTCCATGAAAAAACTGTTTCAGGAGTACGGCATCACAAGAGAACGTTTCCTGCAGGCATTAAGCACCGTGCGCGGAAACCAGAGAGTTACCACCGACAACCCGGAGGCAACATACGACACCCTGGAAAAATATGGACAGGATATCGTAGAAAAAGCCAGAAACCAGAAAATGGACCCGGTTATCGGCCGTGATACCGAAATTCGGAACGTTGTCCGTATCCTGTCCCGTAAGACAAAAAACAATCCGGTTCTGATCGGTGAGCCTGGTGTTGGTAAAACCGCAGTCGTAGAAGGCCTGGCCCAGCGAATCGCCAACGGCGATGTACCGGAGAGCCTGAAAGATAAAACCATTTTCTCCCTCGATATGGGAGCCCTGGTAGCCGGAGCAAAATACCGCGGCGAATTCGAGGAGCGTCTGAAAGCCGTTCTGGAGGAAGTCAGAAAGAGCGACGGAAAAATCATTCTGTTTATCGATGAGCTGCACCTGATCGTCGGCGCCGGAAAGACCGACGGCGCGATGGATGCCGGAAACATGCTGAAACCTATGCTGGCACGAGGCGAACTGCACTGCATCGGTGCCACAACGCTGGATGAGTACCGCCAGTACATCGAAAAAGATGCCGCCCTGGAGCGCCGTTTCCAGCCGGTTCAGGTTGATGAGCCGACCGTAGAGGATACGATTTCCATCCTGCGTGGCTTAAAAGAGCGCTACGAAGTTTACCACGGCGTAAAAATCACCGACGGTGCCCTCGTTGCAGCCGCAACCCTTTCGAACCGTTACATCAGCGACCGTTTCCTGCCGGATAAAGCAATCGACCTGGTCGACGAGGCATGCGCTCTGATCAAGACAGAACTGGATTCCATGCCGGCCGAGCTGGATGAGCAGCGCCGTAAGATTCTGCAGATGCAGATCGAGGAAGCCGCACTGAAAAAAGAGACCGACAATCTGAGCCGCGAGCGTCTGGAAACACTGCAGAAAGAGCTGGCTGAGTTAAAGGATACCTTCAATTCTGCAAAGGCACAGTGGGAAAATGAAAAGAGTTCCGTTGAGAAACTGTCCAAACTGCGTGAGCAGATCGAGGACATGAACCGCCAGATCCAGAAAGCAAAGAATGATTACGATCTGAACCGCGCCGCTGAACTGCAGTACGGTGAACTCCCGAAATTACAGCAGATGCTGGAAGCAGAAGAGAAAAAAGTTAAAAATGAAGATCTCTCACTGGTACACGAGAGTGTAACGGATGAAGAGATTGCCAGAATTGTCTCCCGCTGGACCGGAATCCCGGTTGCAAAACTGACCGAAGGCGAGAGAACTAAGATCCTCGGCCTGGAAGATGAACTTCACACGAGAGTTATCGGCCAGAATGAAGCAGTCACCAAGGTTTCGGATGCGATCATCCGTTCCAAAGCCGGAATCAAGGATCCGACAAAACCGATCGGTTCGTTCCTGTTCCTTGGACCTACCGGTGTCGGTAAAACAGAGCTTGCGAAAACGTTGGCAGAAAAGCTGTTTGATGATGAGAACAACATGGTTCGTATCGATATGAGTGAATACATGGAGAA
>ERZ773188.69-NODE-69-length-110117-cov-6.714515_pt1 | contig 110117 bp, 114 predicted proteins | sample MGYA00581011_ERZ773188 | MGnify/ENA primary metagenome ERZ773188 (study PRJEB29015, sample SAMEA2737798) | human gut metagenome | biome: human gut; feature: human-associated habitat; material: faeces | place: China | collected 2012 ...
TTTAACTTAATTGACGTTGTGTTTTATTCTTTCCTGTTCAGTTTTCAATGTCCTCTCACTTGACTCTCTCGTCGAGTGCCCATTTATATTACCATCCCCTCTCCCTTTTGTAAAGCTTTTTTTCTATCTTTTTTTATCTTTTTCTCTCTTTCCCTTTCTTTTTTCCCTCTGTATCGATGTTTTTTATCATACTCTTTTTTTGCCTTTTTCCCTTTTTTGAATAATATACTGTGTTTTTACAGCAAAAGAAGATCTTTTTAGTAGCCTTCTTTCAAACTGTTAACAAATAAAATGTTAATAGTCTGAAGGACCTATTTCCTCAATAGGCCCTTATTTTTGAATAAACTTTTGATCTTCTTTTGGTATTCCTGTTTCATCTAAAAAATAACGTTCAACTTTCATATGTAGATGATATTTGATTCTTAGTTCCGTTATTTGATCCATGATACTAGAAGCATGATGTAAATCAATTGCTGCTTGATTATCCCAACTATCCACTAATAAAACCGTTTCTTCATCTTCTACTGAAAAGAAATATTCATAACGTCTATTTCCTTTTTCTTTTCTAATTTCATCAACAAGACCACTTGTTAACATCTCTTTGACAAAAGCTTTCGCACTTCCATTTTCTCCAGTATAGTAAATATGAACAGTAATTGCGTTATTCTTTTTCAAGGCTTAATTTCAAACTTTCAATACGTTGATTGATTTCATCAATCTTTTGAACAACTGGAGCAGCTTTTTCATCAAAGACATTGTCCTTGTTTAAAACTTCATAATACAACTTCCCTAATTCAATGAATTGATCATCCAAATCAGCTTCTGCACTTTTAATACTTACTTTCGTTTTTGCAGTATCTGCAAGTTCAGAAGATTTTTCAATTGTTTTTTCCGTAAACTTTACCGCTTTTTTTGTTAAGTCATCAAATAATGCCATACTTTTCCCTTCTTTCTTTCCATAATTTTATCATATTGACCTTTATAATTAAACATTTATAATTAAGACTGTTTGGAGGTATTTATGAATCATCGATTAGAAAACGAAAAAGTGTCATCACTTTTATTCTCGCTCGCTTTACCACCCATTTTGGCACAGCTTGCAACACTTATTTATAATATGGTTGATCGTATTTATATTGGTAGACTTCCCGATGGTGGTTTATCCATTGCAGGAATTGGTTTATGTACATCAATTATTACAATCATTACTGCTTTTAGTAATCTTTTTGGTCGAGGTGGTGCTCCACTTGCCTCTATTAAATTAGGAGAAAAGAACCCCAAAGAAGCTGAAAGAATTTTAGGAAATGCGTTTAGTAGTTTAATTTTGACCTCTCTTATAATTATGTTTTGTCTTTTGGTTTGGGGTGATAAAATTCTTATTCTTTTTGGAGCAAGTCAAAAAACACTTCCTTATGCTTTATCTTATTTAAGAATTTATGCAGTTGGAACTGTGTTTATCCAATTAACAGTCGGTCTTAATTATTTTATCAACACTCAAGGTTATGCGAAGTTTGGCATGATGACTTTACTTATTGGTGGTATTTTAAATATTATTTTAGATCCTATCTTTATCTATGTTTTACATATGAATGTTGCTGGCGCTGCCCTTGCAACCATTATTTCGCAATTCGTCTCATGTATTTGGGTGTTATCTTTTTTATTTGGTAAAAAGACAATTATAAAAATAAGAAAAGAATATCTTTTATTTGATAAAAATATTATGAAAAAGATATTAGGTTTAGGTTTTACTCCTTTCTTTATGTCATCAACAGAAGGAATTTTACAAGTCGCCTTTAATAGACAGCTTCTTCTTTATGGTGGAGATTTATCGGTAAGTGCTATGACAATACTTCTTTCAATGTCACAAATCCTATCTCTTCCTATGGAAGGAATTGCCCAAGGAGCACAACCTATTATTAGTTACAATTTTGGCGCAAAAAAATATAATCGTGTAAAAGAGACTATTAAAATTACGATCAAAGTAGCTTTAACCTATTCAATTATTGGTGTTTTACTAATGGAAGCCTTCCCTCAAGTATTTGTTTCCTTATTTGCTAATAATACTCAGTTAATTCAACTTTCTTATCAATTATTAAGAATCTATATCTTTGGCTTTATTATCATGGGTGCTTTCTCTACTTTTCAACAAACCTATAATGCATTAGGTTGTGGAAAAAATGCATTTTTCTTTGCATTCTTTAGAAAAATCATTTTATTAATACCTTTGATTTATCTGTTACCATTTATTTTACCAAGTTATGGAGTTTATGCTGTTGTTCTAGCAGAACCGATTTCGGATTTAATGACAACAATTCTTAATGGTATTTATTTCAAGCATTTTGTGAAAAAAACACTTGCTTAAAAAGAGGCTACAAAAGCCTCTTTTACTCTAATTAAAAATATCTTTTTTTACCTTTAAGCTCATTATTTATGATTGAAAGTATTTTTCTATTTCTTTAATTTCTTTTTCTGGTATTTCTAATAAACTAACCGCTTCTTTAAATGACATTTGTAATCTTTCCATTAGTTTTCTTACATACTCTATATTCTTTTCTTTACGTTCTATTTTTTTGCCTTGGTTGATTCCTTGACTAATTCCTTCATTTCTTGCTTTTCTTTCAAGATAGTTTGCCTAATCACATATTTCTTTGACCTCCCTTTCTGTTTCCTTAAATCCATATCCTTTAATAATAGAAAAATGAAAAGCGATCCTTTAACAGGACCTCTCTATATTGGAACAGCGCAAACAGATAATTTAAGTGAAATTGTGAAAATGATGAAACTCTTTCAAGAACGTTATCCTCATGTACAATTTCATTTATTAAGTGATGATAAAGAAAAATTATTAAAACAATTAGAAAGAAATCTTCTTGATTTTGGTCTTTTTATTCATGATTACGATAGAAATCTTTATGAAGGAATTCCTTTAAAGAGTACAAATTCTTTAGATATTCTTGCTTTTAAAGTACATCCCTTCGCTTCTAAAAAAATCATTGCAGAAAAAGATCTTAAAGATGAAAAAATAATGGTCGCTAGACAAGCCATGCAAAATCAAGAAATACCTGATTTTATTGATAACAAACAAATTGTCGCTATTTTTGATTTACCAGAAAACGTAAAAATAATGGTTAAAGAAAACATACCTTTATATCATTGGCACCTTATTAAAAAAAAGAAACCTACTTCTTTATTACAAAAAAATTTTATAGAAATACTAAAAAGCGAGTACTAACCAAGTATTCGCTTTAATAATTTCGATTTTTCTATAAATTTTTGACAATGCTTTTTATAAAGGGCATGTTGTTTTACACAATCTCTAATACGATTTGATGATTTCATTAAACAAATTGCTCCAATAATAAAGAATGGAACTTGAGGAGCAATTGGAAGCAATAAACCAACGAATCCTAATAAAATAAAGAATAGTCCAATAATAAATAAAACACTTTGGTAGATGTAACGTAACTTCATAGATGCCTCCTTTTGTTAAAAAAAGCATAAAAAAGTTATATGAACAAGCCGTGAACTATTTCTAAAGAAAAACCAAATAATTCTAAAAGAAAAATTATTTTTTTAATAATCGCAATAAGTCCTTTGGTTGTTTGAAAACCAAAGTGGCTGGTATTTCTTGCGTAGCAACACTACCCCATTTTGCAAGACCAAAATCAATGTGTGCGTTTTTAGATGCTTCATAATCCGATTGTGCATCTCCAATATAAATAACTTCTTCAGGTTTTAAATTTAATTTTTCAATACATTTTAATAGTGGTTCCGGATGAGGTTTATGAAAAGTAGTATCATCTTGTAAAATAACAGCTTCCATGTATTGATCAATTCCTTTAGAAACAATATCAATTTCATATTGTTCTCTAAGTTTAGAAGAGACAATTGCTTGTTTGATTTTTTTGTTTTTAAATGTTTCCAAAACTTCTTCAAATCCTTCAAATAAAGTAGCACCATCTTCATAGTCATTTACATATTGCACCCATCTAGCATAGGTTTTTTCTTGATCTTTAACACCTAATTCTTCCATGACCTTCATACCTGGATAGGCTGCAAATTTTAAAACCTGTTCAAAAGTCCAATCTTCTCCTGTTTCTTCTTTAATAATTTTCATAAGGGGGTACATATTCATTTTTAAAGTATCTAAAAGTGTACCATCAATATCATAAATAATCGCTTTATATTTTTTCATCTCTTTCAATCCTTTCTTTCAATAAATAAACAATACCTCGATAAGCCAATCCCTCAAATAACATCGAAGAAATATCTTTATGAAAATAAAGATTTTTAAAACAATTTTTATCTATTTTATTTAATATATTTTTAATGATCTTTTCTTCATAATTCCATTTTAAATCTAATGACAGTTCTAAACGCGTTGGATCAAGCATTGTAAAAATCGTACTTACCAATAACCCCAGAAGTTCATTAAATTCATCTTGACTTTGACATTCACGAATGCGTTGATTAATCGTTTTTCCTTTAAAAGATATCAAGCCTATTTCACCCATGATTCCAGTATTTCCATATAGCGGTTCATCTTTATAAAAATAAGAGCTTCCTATTCCCACTTCATTTATATATAGATAATAAGTAGTGTCTTGTTGATACGTAAAATAACATCCTTGATGAATCATCTTGACATCATTTTGGAGTTGAATTGGCAGATCTATTTCTTTTTTGATATCTTTCACCCAATGATGTTTTTTTAGAATATTTTGATGATCAGTAACGTATTCATCTTCATAAACAATTCCTTCAACCGCTATTTGACAACAATGAACTTCATTTTTATCTACTAATTGTCTTATTATTTTTTTTAATTCTTCTTCCCCTTGATAAAATAAAGTATCTTCTTTTTTTATTTCACTAAAACCTCTTACTTGATAAATGATTTTATCCACTTGAATATAAAGACATAGAATTAAATAATTTTTTTCATTTAAGGCAAAACGTGTTGGACATCTTCCGCCACTTGATAAGTCATTTCCTACTTCTTGAATCAATTGTTTTTCTTGAAGTATTCTTACCATATTACGAATACTTGGTTGTGATAATTGAAGATTTCCTACTAATTCGTTCATTGTTGAACTATTATGAAGATAGAGATATTTTAAAATAGCTAATAAATGTTTTTTCTTCGTTTCTTTTAATGCATTCATTATCCTCACCCTACTTTTATTATACTATAATAAAAGTAAAATAAAAGAAAAACCAGAATCATCTGGCTTTAGGTTTAAAATAACGTGTCATATCCACACCTTCATGTTTTAATAAAGCAATTTTTTTATCAATACCACCTGCATATCCCGTTAAACTGCCACTTGTACCAACGACACGATGACACGGAATGATAATTGAAATAGGATTATGACCTACCGCATTCCCTACGGCTTGTCCTGACATTTTTTCTTTATGAAGTTTTTGAGCTACAACTTTAGCAATCTTTCCATAAGTTGTGACTTCACCATAAGGTATTTCACAAAGAAGTTTCCACACTTCTTGTCTAAAAAGACTTCCTTGTGGTTTTAAAGAAAGCTCTTTAATATCTGGTTTTTCTCCTTTAAAATAACGCTCTAACCAATTTTTGGTTTCTTGGAGTATTTTTATTTGATCGTTAATGATGGGCTCTTCTTTTAATGTTGCCTGAAAATATTTTTGTCCTTCAAGCCACAATCCTATTAAATTTTCTTCATCACTTACTAAATATAAAATTCCTAAGGGTGATTTATATGTTGTTTTATAATACATAATCTTTTCTCCTAAATGTCTTGTAAATTATTTTGACGATGATTAAAAAGTGGTTTTTGATAGTATTTTAGTGTAATGCTCATTCTTTTATGGTAATACAGCAAATTAAATGCTTTCTAACATAAATAGCCTAAAGATAAAACATATTTATAACATTTATTCACTTTCATCTGCCTTTCTTTGACAGCTATTATTATACGAATAAATATTTTTATTTATGAAAAGAGCACAAAAAACTTAAAAAATATTCTTATATAAAAATAATAAAAAAGATGCCAAAGCACCTTTCTTATTAATAATTTTCTGCATGAACTTCAAAGTACGCTTGTGGATGATCACATACTGGACAAACATCAGGTGCTTTTTCCCCAACAACGATATGTCCACAGTTACGACATTCCCAAACCTTTACTTCACTTTTAGCGAAAACTTCTTGCATTTCTACATTATGCAATAATGCTCTATAACGTTCTTCATGATGTTTTTCGATTTCTCCAACCATACGGAATTTAGCTGCAAGTTCTGGAAAACCTTCTTCTTCTGCAGTTTTTGCAAAGCCTTCATACATATCTGTCCATTCGTAGTTTTCACCTTCAGCTGCTGCTACTAGGTTTTCAGCTGTATTTCCAATACCATTTAATTCTTTAAACCACATTTTAGCATGTTCTTTTTCATTATCTGCTGTTTTTAAGAATAAAGATGAAATTTGTTCAAAACCTTCTTTTTTTGCTTTTGAAGCGAAGTAAGTATATTTATTTCTTGCTTGTGATTCTCCTGAAAAAGCTTCCATTAAGTTCTTTTCTGTTTGTGTTCCTGCATATTTATTAGCCATGTTTATTTCCTCCTTTTATTCCTTGCTAGGAATAATTCCTATTTATATTTTAATCTTTGTTCTTTCTTTTGTCAACTAAAAAAGGAGAAAGAGAATTTCTCCTCCTATCACTAACATGATCGCAATAGAAAATGAACTCATATATGGAGAGGGATTAGTGATAGACACATTTCTATGTGCATTTTAATCATACTCTCTTTTAGAATCAGCTTTTTATTTTGGAACAAATTGGTCTTATTTGTATCTTCTTATTATACTATCTCTTGGATTATCTAAATGATATTCTTTAGCCCACTTTCTAAAATGTCGATTAATATATTGATTAAGTTGAACCATATCTCGTTTATTAAGATAGATGTTAACCAATCCAAGAGGATCTTCTAATGGATAAGCTTTAATTCTTTCCATCATTTGATAAACAACTTCATTGTTCATAATTTGAAAAGAATAAGTATCATGTTGTGTAACAACATCTAAATCCACATAATAATTCATATGTACTTCCATGAATTTCATATATCCAATTGAACTGGACATTGATAGTTTAAAGCATTTGACATCACTGTATTTTATTTCTGTCTGAAAATATTGAAGAAAATCTTTATAAAAATATAAACGATCATAAATCGTTCCATAATCTAAAACATTATCTACTGCTATTTTAACTTTTTTTCTTTTAATATAATTATTAATTTTTTCATCTATATGATCTAAATCAAGTTGTCGTTGTTTTATCAAATCTTTTTTATTTTCCAAAACATCTCTAATTGATTTCTTTTTATTAATAATCTGTTTGATTTCTTCTATAGTGACGTCCATCTCTCTTAATAGGAGAATAAACTTAATTTTTGAAACATCATTTTGATTATAACATCGATAATTATTGTTATCTCTTAATGGTTTCACTAAACCTTCATTTTCATAATAAATCAACGTTTTCTTTGTAATATCTAACATTTCTTCTACTTCATGTGTTGTCATAGCTATCACCTCTACTTATATTAAACAGTATGACCTTAGGATATAGTCAAGTAATTTATTAATTTAAAATGAAAATAGTAGATGTGCTCTACTATTCTAATAATTCTAAAACTCTTTTTTGAATAATTTCTTCCAACTGGAATATAAGATATGTTTTCATTTGTGAAAAGTAAACATGTTGAACAAAGCTTTCCTTTCCATTTAGAAAGCCCATAATCCACATAATGTAAACCCATTGTTTTAGCAATCTGTGAAGCATAATATTCACTATAAGGTTCTAAACCACTGTTTGCAAATCCTTCTGTTCCTGATTAATAAAGAAAAATATTATTTTTTATTCTCCTCTATGATTTAGCAAGCATCCCATTTGTTGTAAATTCAGGTGATGATCTAAATGAAGTTCTTGTATAACTTCCATATCCTGTAAAAGCAATAGAAGCAATGTTGGTATTAAAAGAATTATGATAAAGATTTTTATCTTTAAATAAGTCTTTACAATTTTCTTGTACAACCCAATAACTATCATTCAATGATAAGCCTTGACATATATCAATAATACCTTTTGTATCTTTCTCATTTAATCCTAATCGTGATAAAAAATTAGAAGCATAGGCTCTATTTCTAGGAATTGTCCTTTTTTGAAGCCATTTTTTAATCCTTCATTACTTAATTCTAAATCTAATGGTAAAAGATCGTGTAAATTTTGATTAACAGCATCAATAAAAATTTCTAATCCATTATTTGTATTTTTCATAGAAAAATACAATAAATCATTATCATACTGTTTTAAAATATAATTCATGAAAAACACATTCTTTCAAAAAAATAGTTATTTAATAATTTCCATCCAACATAAATAATCTGCAATCTTTACCTTCATTCCTTCTAAAATATAAACTCTTTGAAGTGGTGTTACTAAAGATTCTAATGTTCGCCAAAATACTTTTTCACTTAATTCTTTATTATTTATATAGAATTTCATTTTGTTTACCAACCTTTTTCTTTTTCTCAACATTTAATAGTATATCATTCCCTTAAATCTCAAACAAGGTGACTTAAATCGCTCTTTTTAAGAAAAATGTTGCTAATTGAATAAACACCAATATATTGAAGGCTAATCAGATGCTCAAAAAGAATATATTTCAGATAATGATTAAAATATCAATAAAGGTTGGTGTTTATAATGATTACTGAAAAACAAGTTGTTCAATATTTGAAAAATAAAGATCAAGACTATATTGATAATCTTCTGGAACGTATTAAAAATTCTTGTTCAATCAATGTTAAATCTGAGTCTAAAATAATTTGTCCTATATGTGGTTCGTCTTCTGTCAAGAAAAATGGCAAAGATTCCTATGAAAACAACGTTATTTTTGTAATGACTGACACAGATCTTTTAGTGAAAACACTAAAACATTATTTTTTTGTTCTCATTTTACAAAAGATCAATGGCTCAAATTTATTGATTACGAAATAAGTGGTTTAACACTAAAAGATGAAGCTTATTTTATGAATACATCGATAACAACATGTTTTTATATGAGACATAAACTTTATAAAACAGCATCACAAATCATTCAAGAACAAAAACTAAGTGATGAAATAGAAATCGATTCTCAATATTTAAGTATCAATCTTAAAGGAACCAAACTAGAAAATATGCCTAGATATTCAAAAAAAAGAGGAAAACAATCATCATATAGAGGAATATCACATCATAAGGTATGTGTTACATGTGCAATAGATAGTCAAGATAACATAATGATGAATATTTTTGGTTTGGGATCAGAGTCATTTGAAAAATACATATCTGTAATCAATAGACTAGATAATGTAAAGAAATTAATCAGTGATTCAAAGTCATGCTTTAAACAATTTTCAAATGAATTGAAAGCAGAAAATAGTTATATTAAAACTTCACCAACACAAAAGCATTATTTAACAGAAGATGGAAATAGTCTAGCGTCTGTTAATAAATTAATGAGTGAAATAGAAAATATTATTCAAAGGACACATGGTTTTTCAACAAGATATGCACAAGAATATTTAGATTTTAATATTTTAAGAAAACAAATAAAATATAAGTATAAAAGAGATGAACAAGCAAAGAAGCTATTCGAAGAAGTGAAAGATAGTGAATTTATTAAAAATGCATTGGTGTTAAACACACCAATGCCAATATCATTAAAAGAAGCCTACTATGAGTATCACTATGGAATATTTTCAGATGCTTATCTTAAAAAACAACAAAATTCTTAAAAAGAGCGAAATAATTAAAAAAAAGTGAATGAAATGACATCTATATGTCATCTCATCCACTCTAAACACAAAAAAATTATTCATATACTCACACATTTGTAACATTTCAAATATATGAAATACTTGTACGATTTAAGTTTATAACTATTCAAACTATAATATTTAAGAAAATACTTTTTAACAACATAATTTAGAACAATATTACAAACTACATATTAAATAAGTAGTAATTCATTTGTAGTACTAACATTTATTATTAGATAATATTTTATGAATGCTAAATTTTAATTAAATATAGTACATTATTTCAATTTAATATCAAACTTATACGTTCCTGATTTGCAATCAATTACTTTTTTTGGAAGTATAACCTTTGCTTGACATAGAAAAGGTATTTTAACAGTTATATTAACCCTATTATCATTGACATATTTCCAATATATTTGATACTCACCCATTGCTGAGTTATATCTTAATTTAGAATACTTGATTCTTTCATCAAAAATTGGTCTAATTATAACCTTTTTAAAACCTGGTTCTACAGCTTTTATACCACCAATATATCGATACATCCAACCTAAAATCGATCCATATGAATAATGGTTTAAACTATTCATACCATCAGAATTCATTTTACCTCCTGGCAATACTGAATTCCATCTTTCCCAAATAGTAGTTGCTCCTAAATTTATTTCGTTTATCCACCCTGGATAACTTTCATTTAATAAAACGTCATATGCTAATTTTTCTCTATCATTATCTGCCAATACATCATTAATATATACTGTTCCAACAAATCCTGTATCAATATGTCCTTTATCAACTATCATTTTTTCAAGAATATTAATATTTTTTTCAACTTCATTTTCATTTAATATTTTAAAATAGATCGCTAAAACCAATGCAGTTTGTGTCGTAATATTTACGTGACCATTTTTAATATATTTTTGCCTTATTGCTGTCCTAATTTGTTCTGCTTTACGATAATAATATATATATTCATCCTTTTTTAATAACTTCGCCGCCTTAGAAACTAACAAAACAGAATAATAATAATAAACACTAGAAACATAATACATGTCAGTCTTTCCAAACGGACCACCATTAGGGTTATCTAATGACAACCAATCAGCAAAATGAAATCCAAAGTCAAGTAAATGATGTAAACCATTCTTATTATCTAATTCTATAATATGATCAACCCATGCTTTCATGTTTTTATAGTTAATGCTTAAATGGTACATATCTCCATCATGCATAAATACATTCCAAGGTATAATTGTAGCCGCATCTGCCCAAGGGGATGAATCTTGTGACATCAACATTTCTTTTAGTTTTTCTGCTTTTTTATAGATGTTTTCTTCCAATACATTACCTGCATAATTTTCTATTCTAGGATTTAAAGTTGGAATAATATTAGGAACACTACCATTTCTTTTATTTTGTTCATTGTACATATCAAATAAATACTTGTTGTAAAAAGCTGATACATCACTATTATAGCAAGCTGTATCACTAAATACTTGAGCATCCCCTGTCCAACCTAACCTTTCATCTCTTTGAGGACAATCTGTCGGAATATCTAAAAAATTATCTACCTGAGAATAATATACATTAGATATTAATTGATTAACTTTATTATTACCAGTTTCAATAAAACCAATTCTATCTATCTGCGATGTAAGAAGACACGCTTGAAATGAATCTAAATTCACTTCTCCATCATAAATAATTTTTACATAACGAAAACCATAAAATGTGAAATGTGGTCGAACATTTCGCATTACACCATCTGATTTGTAATAATATCCAAACGTTGCAGTGCGATAATTTTCATTATAAAAACATCCATCTTGCAATATTTCACCAAAATACATATGAATATCTCTATCCACATTTGCTTCTACCCATCCAGTAATATTCTGACCAAAATCTAAAATTTTTTCATTATTTGATGAATATATAATTTTAAGTGGTTTTCTTTTTTCTACTATATTTATAGGAAGGGATAATCTGGGAAAAAGTTTTCTTTTATCAATTTCAATAATATTCAATGGTAATTTCATAGAACTATTTTCTTTATTAGCATCATAATATTCTCCATCATAAATTCCTGATTGTATGATTGGCGAGGATCTTACTTCACAACTTTCATCAGAAAAAAAGACTATTTCTGAACCATCGACATATTCAATATACATTTCAAATATAAGTGCTAAATCATCCCCAAATATTTTTTTCAAATCCCCCTTCATATCCTAAACGTCCTCTATACCATCCGTTACCTAAATAAACTGACAATAGATTATCACCACGTTTTAAATATGAAGTCACATCATAAGTCTGATATTGTAAATAATCATTATAACAGTGAAAATCAGGCATAAGATATTCATTATTAACAAACTGTTTATTCAAATATGCTTCATATACACCTAACCCACAAATATATAATCTAGCATTTTTAATATTTTTCGTGACACGAATGCTTTTATTAATTATGACAGAATCTTGTCCTAGACTACCAATAAAATTTGCTTTCCATTGATTATTTTTGGCAGTTTCAAAATAATATATATCACTTACTGCTTGATCTTTATTACCTTTAACGGTTATCTGAAAATAATAGCGTGTTCGAGTATTTAATTTTAAATCAAGAACTGTACCACATTGATCTAGATTTCCATGAATTCTATAAATTATCTCTTTCATATTATACGTTAAACTTATATTTATAGACACATCTTCTTGTATCTCACTTATTGTATCTTCTATTTTCCAACTTATACAAGGTTTATCAATATAATAACCAATTGGATTATTAAAATGATTTACTTTTACATCAACAATTCTCATACCAAAATTCACCGTTTCTTTAAAATATACTTTGCTTAAAAAATCTACTTTTCGCTTAAATGTTTTTTAATTCAACAATATATAATACATCATGGCCAAATGTATGCATTTCTAAACAACAAATTCCATCTTTTTTATATTTATTCCCTATTTCCTTACGTCTTGTTTCAAGGTCTAATATGATTATAGACTCAATATCATTGGTGTCTATTTTTAGTTTAATAGTTGTATTTTCTGGTACATATATAAAATATCTATTTTGATATTCAGCAATTCTGATTTCTTTTGTTTCATTTAACAAAATATCTTGTCTTGGGTTTAGATCTGTAATTTTATATTCACAAAAGATGTGCTTGATATCACTATAATCCCATGCCCCTGGATAATGCAAAGCTATTTGCCATGGATGAGGCATATCAAACCCTTCGCCTATGCAGGGCGAAAAATGTTTACCATACTCATGCCAACTATATACTCCACCTGCTCCATATGTTATTCCCGCACTAGCCCCAGCTAAAAGACTTTGCCAAGCTGCTCTACGAATATCAAATTGATGAAATCTTCCATACATATTTCCAGCATATCCTATTGATTCATAACATGGTTCTGAATTTATTAATGGTTTTACAGGATAGTTTGTTAAAAAGTATTCTGGCATCTGATAACACATTTCTTTATCAGATTCTTTAGCACTGTGACCTGTTTGATACATATAAAAATCTATTTCATCGATGATTTCTTCTGGTAGTTCAACCATACGACCTCTAATATGATATGATTGTAAACAATCTGGTGCAAGATGTCTTAAAAGATGACTTGCCTTTCTATAATGATTAATTGAACTTTGGTTTTCCAAATCAGTATCACCACTTATAATGTAAAATGGATTAAAAGTCGAAAATGTCTCATGAACCTTTTTAATATAGTTTTCAATGGCATCGAAAGGCATTGTTTTAGATTTCATAAGTTTGTTTGCCCATGTATCCGGCACATAATTACACCATAAAACAACTAAAGCCAATTCAAATCCAAATTCTTTTGCTCTCTCACACATTTTTCTTGCATGTTGAAAATATTCTTGTTTAATATGAAAGTAATCATAAAAACCATCATTGTCCTTTTCGAATGGTTGATAATTGAAATGCGTTTCACTTGCGTCCCACTGAGGAAGAATATTAATCTGTAAAACATTAAAACCTTGTCTCCTACGGTATTGCAAATAGTATTCCCATGAATCTAAATCAATATTTGTAAAAGCACTCCAACAAGTGTCTGCAAAATAAAAAAAATTTTTATTATTTTTTTTAAAATATCGCTTATTTTCTGAAATTGTTATATTCATATTTATTCTCCTTTTATAAGTAAAAATACTTCTCTATAATATTTTTACATCTTATAGGATGTTGGGAGGCAGAAAAATAGGTTAATATTCTAGAGAAGTATATATTATGATGACTTGATTGCTATTTAATTGTATTTAGAATGATTAGTAAATCTTTAAAACAATTCAAATGAAAATCAGCAACATTATTTCCATAAGCACTAGCAATTGCTGCCACTTTCATAGAAGCACTTTTTGCTGCAATGCATCCAGCTACTGCATCTTCAACAACTAAACAATGTTTATAGTTAACATTCAATAAATCTGCTGCTTTCATAAAGACTTCTGGATGTGGTTTTGAATATGTGATCATTGTTCCATCACTTATGGCATCAAAAAAGTTTTCTAATCCTATTTGTTTTAGAATAAGCAATGTGTTTTTGCTAGAAGATCCAATGGCAAGTTTTAAGCCATTATTTCTGAGTTTCTGTAAAGTATCCATGACTTCTTTTGGGAGGTCTTCAACAGTCATCTGATTAAGATATTGTTGATATATAATATTTTTCTTTTCTGCAAATGCTTGTTTTTCGTCATTTAAATACTTCTTTGAACTTTTTTCTAAAATAATATCTAAACTTTCCATTCTCGATACTCCTCTAAGTTTCTCATTATCTTTTTCATCAAAAGGAATATCTAATTCATCCGCCAATTCTTTCCAAGCCTTATAATGATATTGATCAGTTGAACAAATGACTCCGTCTAGATCAAATATTATTGCTTCTATCATCTTCTTGTATCCCACTTTCCACAGAATGCATCTACTGGACTCACTCCGGAAAATTCTTCCTTTCCAATTAATTTATTGACTAATGCTACTAAACATGCATCATTATTGCTATAACAATTAATATACGTTTTAATCATTGGTACATCTATCAAATGATACGGATTAGCCATTGAAATAAAAATTGTTGGTACTTCTTGCACAAACCATGGAGCATCAGCTGCCATTAGTTTGATCCATTCAATTCTTCGAACTGTATAATTGCTTGCAGTATCGAAATTTGCTACATAAATAATCAAATCATATTTTTCTTTAATGTATGATGTACCAGCTTCAAAAATTTCATAAAAATTTAGATTTTCATAATCATAAACATCTATATCAAATCCTAATTTTTCTAGATAATCTTCTAGTCTTCTTTGACTTCCTTCTTCTTTAAAACCACCAGATGTCTTATCAGTCAAATTGTAAATTCTAACTTTTTTATACTTTTGAGGGCTAATAGGCAAAACATCTTGACGATTTTTTACAAGTGTTATTGCTTCACTTGCACATTGATAAGCAAGTTCTTGATGTTCTTTACATCCAATAATTGACAAATCATGGAATTCATTAAGTTTTTCAAACAATCCATTTGCCATCTTTGTAGCAAGTATTCTTAAAACTGCTTCATTAAGCCTTTCTATAGATAATAATCCTGATTCTATGCCGTCTTTCATAGCTTGATAATCTTCATCAATATTTTTGTTAAATAAAATCATATCACAGCCATTTTCAATCGTTAAAGGTATTACCTTATTTCTTGGCATAGAAACATTATATCCTACCATTGCAGTAGCATCAGTGACAATCATACCATTAAACCCTAATTTTCCCCTTAAAAGACCAGATAAAATTTCTTTAGACATACTTGCAGGGAGGATATCTTCATCATTTATCTCTGGATTAATATATTTGGTATAATATGGTAATAAAATATGTCCAACCATGATAGTTTCAACACCATCATCAATTAATGTCTGATAAATTTTTCCATATGAATTATCCCATTGATCGACCGTCAAATCATTAACACTGCTAACTAAATGTTGATCTCTCATATCAACACCATCTCCTGGAAAATGTTTAATACAAGGGATAACACAATTTTCTCTTAGTGCCTTCATTTGATATTGAGCACATTGAATAACTAGATCCTTGTCACTTCCGAATGTTCTGATGTTTGTTATTGGATTAAGAAAATTTTTATCGATGTCAACAATCGGAGCAAAAGACCAATTACATTTCACTGCATTTGCTTCTTTTCCAGCTATCATTCCTAAATTATATGCTTGATCAATATTATTTGTAGCTGCAACACCCATCTGTCTTGAAAAATATGTTCCATCCAAACAAATACCATTACCACCACTTTCTAAATTTGCAGCCAACATAAGTGGAATTTTTGAATATTTTTGTAAATTTTCATGAATATTTTTTATTTTATGAGATTCCATAGGCCTATACATCATAGCACCTGGTTTATATTTTTCTATAAATTCTTTAATTTGTTCTTCATCAAATGATGATCCAATAGGACAAAAAAGTTGTCCTATTTTTTCATCTAAAGACATAACAGAAAATATCTCATGAAGATTGTTTATTTGTTTTTCTGTCAAACAAAATGGTTTTTTAGATAATTCGATCATAAAATTTCACCATTACTTTCAATTACTTTTTTGTACCAATAGAATGAATCTTTTCTAAATCTTTTATATGTCCCATTTCCATAATCATCTTTATCTACATATACAAAGCCATATCGTTTTTTCATCTCACCACTACCTGCACTTACTAAATCTATACATCCCCACATTGTATAACCTAAAAGAGGTACACCATCTTCATCTACTGCTTTAATCATTTCTTTAATATGTTTTCTTAAATAATCAATACGATAATCATCATGGACTGTTCCATCAGACGTAAGAATATCTTCAGATCCTAATCCATTTTCAACAATAAATAGTGGTTTACGATATTTTTGATATAAATAGTTCAAAGTAATTCTCAAACCAACAGGATCAATTTGCCATCCCCATTCATTCGATTCTAAATATGGATTTTCTAGTCCAGCAACCATATTTCCTTGTGCAAAATTTTCACCTTCTCTTTTTTCACCTTGAACCATAGACATATAATATGAAAAAGAAACAAAATCTACTGTGCCATTTTTCAAAATTTCTAAATCCTCATCAGTGATATCTAAATGCACATTCTTATTTTGATATTGTTTTAATTGATAATCAGAATAATAACCAAAAACTTGTACATCCGGGATACCGAGAAAATCTTGATTTGCCATTTCTGCTTTTAATACATCGTTTGGATGACAAGTACGCGGATAATTTACTCCAAATAATGTCATACATCCCACTTTATTTTTCGGATTAATATCATGAGCTAATTTCACAACTTTGGCACTTGCAACAAGCATATGATGTGCAGCTTGATAAATAACTTGATGACGATTCTCATCTTCTTCAATAAGAAGTCCAGCCGGAAAATATGGCATAAATTCAATTGCATTTATTTCATTAAATGTAATCCAATATCTTACATAATTTTTATATCTAGTTAAAACTGTTTTACTGAAATTATAAAAGAAATCAATAAGTTTTCTACTACGCCAAGATCCATATTTTTTCACTAGATTGAGAGGCATTTCATAATGTGATAATGTAACTATTGGTTCAATGTTATATTTTTTTAACTCTTGAAAAACTTTATCATAAAACTTTAAGCCATCCTCATTTGGTTGTTCATCATCTCCGTTTGGATATATTCTAGTCCAAGCAATGGACATTCTATAACATTTAAATCCCATCTCAGCCATTAATGCAATATCTTCTTTATAATGATAATAGAAATGATTTCCATCATGATTTGGGTAGTAATATTCTTTTTGAATGCTATCAGTAATTAATCTTTTATGATTTTTTGATCCATTAGTCATAACATCCATAATACTTAAGCCTTTGTTTCCGTCTAAATAAGCTCCTTCACATTGATTGGCAGCTGTAGCACCGCCCCATAAAAAATTTTTATTCATGTGACTTTAATTCTCCTATTTTTTCTTCTTCAAGTGCTTTTTTATCGGCAAATTTTATAAAAGGCATCCACATAATAACTGAAAGAATTAATAAAAGTATTTGTAAAATAGCTATAGTCCATGAACCATTTAATATACCATTAATAGCCAAAGGAATATTAAATACTTGTACGCCAATTGGTGTAGCAACCAAACCTAACGAAGTAATTAAATAAGCAATTCCCATAACAATACTTGGTATAAAAATAAATGGAATAGCTAATATTGGATTAAAAACAATTGGCAATCCAAAAACAAGCGGTTCACTAATTCCAAAAAAACTTGCTGGTAAAGCCATTTTTCCAACCATTTTCATACGTTTACTTTTTGCAAAGCAACAAACTGCAATAGCAACTGCAGGATACATTATAGCCGTATAATACATATAGGAAAATGCCATTCCCATAATATTTGGCAATGGAAGATTAGCTGCATATGCAGCTTGTTGTGCACCATCTAATCCAAACATAATTGGACCTCTTAATGTATCAATAATTGAAGAACCGTGAATACCAAATACCCACAAAGATTGAGCAACAACATTTAATACTAATTGACTAAATATATTTTCACCTACAATTGCATTTAAGGGAATTTGTAATAATGCATAAAAAGATTCAAAAATAGTATTATATGGTGTATAAATAAATACCATTCGAATAATTAATGCAATAATTGCTAAAATAATAAATGGTATAATTGCACCAAATGAATTAGAAACGTATTCTGGAGTTCCTTCTGGCAACTTAATTTTTACATTCTTTGACAAAATATATTGATATATTCTTACAACTACAATTGCTAGGATAATTCCCATAATAACACCTTTTGATCCCAAATAATCAAAAGATAATAAAGATCCTGTTTCAGTCATAACAGATGGGCATAAAATCAAATATATTGCAATACTAATTATACCAATATTTTTTTCTTCTAAGTTTAAAATTTCTGCATATGATTTAGCAATAAAATATACAAATAAAATTCCCATAATATTTGTTGTACAATTTGTTACCCATTGCAATGCAGTACCTAAACCAGTACTTGTTAAAAATGATTGATAAGATTCAAATTGCAATCCAGCAAATAATGATGCAAATGAACCAACCATAATAAATGGCATGACTTGCATACCGCCACGACTTATTCCTTGAATCCACTTTAACTGCGTTAACTTTGCAGTAAAATTACTAATCTTATTTAAAAGTGTGTCTTTCATTTTATCTCTCCTCTATTAAATACTTTGTATAAACTAGTTTACACTAATAATCTATCTTTTTTTTAAAACAAAAACCATGTAATCATTTTATTAAAAATCGACTTTTTTTTAGATTGATTTTTAGTTATAATTCTTTTAGAAGGAGGAAATATTATGGAAAAAAAATTATATATTAATACTGTACAAAAATGTTGTAATTATCTTTTTGCTAAAACACAAGAACCTGTAAAATATGAAAAACTTATTACATATTTAGAAAATAATTATGAAGCTATTATTCTTAACCAAAAAAAAGAATTTAATTCAAATAAATTTGTTCAAAGTATAAATAACACTCTTATTTCATTAAATGATTTAACTGCACCAATTATGCGCATAAATGTTGAGGATAGTAGTCTTATACCATTGTCAAAAGATATCTATGCTTTTAAACATCTCAATCATTTAAAAAGTACAATACATGAACATGATTGTATTGAGATTGATTTTGTTATCGAAGGTAAAGCGCAATTATTTTTTGAAAAAAAACAAATACAATTATTACCTGGACATGTCTGCATTATTTCCCCATTAGCAAGACATAACATCAAAGTTGAAAAAGATACTTTTATTATTAATATTTTTATAAGAAACAAAATATTAAAAAATGTACTCGACATAAGTAGTGAGGAATTTGATATTATTTCCCAATTCATTTACAGAATAATGCTTAATAAAGAATCCAATCCAAATTATTTGTTATGTGAAACCAAAAACAATCAAACAATGCAAGAAGCATTAAAACAGATTATTTTAGAAAGTCATGTTCATCAAGACAAATATTCATCAAAAATAGCTATGTCCTGGCTTAAGATTTTTATATATAATATTTTACGTAACTTCAATTCATCATCATTGTATTTTCCAATTGAAAATACATATAAAACTTTATATACCATACTAAACTACATAGAAAATAATTACTCACATGTTACATTGTCTGATTTAGCAAAAAAATTCCATTATAATGAAGCATATCTTAGTTCATTAATCAAAAAAACATTCAATATATCATTTTCAACTATACTTAAAAATATTAAAATGATACATGCTAAAGCATTTTTAATAAATACAGACATGAACTTAGATGAAATTTCAATAGCAATTGGTTACAATAGTGTTGATCATTTTATACGTACTTTTACGCGACTAAATGGTATTACACCTGGTAAGTATAGAAAACATTATTCAAAGATATAAAGATTTTCAATATATACTAATTATTTATAAAAACAAGTAAATATATTTATTACTTCTAATAAGTAAAAAAATATTTAACATTTATTCTATTGGCTATCAATTTATTATATTTCATAAATAGGTATCTTACTTTAATAGTAATTCTTTATTAAGAGATATTGGAATAATACGCTAGATCATTAATCAATAATTCTTATGATAAAAAATACTAACGACAAAGGTTATCTGCATTAAATGACAAACAAAAATTTTAGAATATTATTTCAAATAAAACAATTGATTATCATTTTTATTTATCGATTTACAAAATTTAAATTATATACTTATTTAGCATCATTTATTATTTAATAAAGCCAAAATTGTTTCATCAAATTCATAAAAATATAAATGAAGAAAATGAGGTAGTAAAGATACAGTTATTTAAGAAATTAATTGCGTTCAGCTCCTTTTCTTTTTATGCTTTTCTTTGCATAAAAAAATATTTATCCATTTGCGGTAAGAGATTACTTCTTCTTTGATGCAATGACTCTATACCATAAAGATTTCTTTTCTTTCATGTGTATCACTTTTTATTTAATCATTTCTTTTTACTTTATCTATCACTCTTTTTAGAGCTTACGTATCATTTTCTTTAAATTATACCTTCATCATATAATAAAAAATATATTTTTACATTTCTTGATCCTCTTTTTGCAAATCTTGTGAATATCTTATTCTATTTGATAACTCTATATGTTACTCCAACCTATATACTTCTTTAGTTCTTTAATTATCAACATTTGTTTGTAAGCATCAAATAAACAAGCAATTAAATCTAATAGAATAATTCAATACAATAAGGATGTACTTGATAAGGAGGTGCATCTTTTTGATAATTAGAAGAAAAGAAAAATGGAAGGAAATTATTGAAGCACAAAAACAAAGCGGATTGACTATTAAAAAATATTGTACAGATAATCATATTTGTATTTCTAGCTTCTATAAACAAAAAGCTTTGATTCTCGAAGAAGAAAATACTTTTCTTCCTGTCGTCATTGATAAGGGTAATGACAATATTGATTTTGAAATAGATCATCATCACATTTCTTGTTCAAAACATAATCTCAAGTATTTATTGGAGAACTTATTATGATCATTAATACTGATGAAATCAAAAATATCTATGTTTCCAAACAGTTTTGTGATATGAGAAAACAGATTGATGGCCTTGCTTTGATCGTTACATCTCAATTTAACATGAATGTTTTAGATCATAGTCTGTTCATTTTTACCAACGCTTCACGTAATCGCATCAAGATACTTTATTATGAAGCTAATGGCTTCTGGCTTTTTACAAGAAGATTGGAAAATGGAAAGTTCAAGTTTAAAAAGCACGAAGAATCAGGTGTATTAATGATTACTTCCCAGCAGCTCAATTGGCTTATTGAAGGACTTGAATTTGAAAATAAAATAAATGAAGATACTTTATCAAACTGTAGTTATTCTCAATACACTGGTATATTGACTTTCAGTTTTGTATAAACTATAATGTAGTTGAAAAAAGGAACTGCCAGTAAGCGGTTGTCCTTGGATTTTGTGTTTTGTTAAAATAACTAACTCATACTTTTCCAGAGGGTGAGGTAGTTATTTTTTTTCACTTTTATCTATAATGATAAGAAGTAACTTTACAATGATTCCTATTAAAGGTACGATAATTGTTAACATAGTTAACATTACCATGAGTACTTCATAAGTTGTCATCGCGCATCACCTCCGTTTTTCAAATTTTCTCAAAACTTCTGAGAATGTGAATTTCGAAGGGTTGCGTACCTTCGTCTTACGACCAAGGATAATCACCTACCGTATACGGCTGTTCCATCTACGATTATATCATATCACCTATTTCCAAACTACAGTTTACAAAGACAATTTAATACTATTATTTAAAATAAAAACCTATGATTACATGTTTCATATTCATGTATTTCATAGGTTTTCATTATTTATATTAACGAAATTTTACATTTTCGTGGTTTACATGAATTTAAGAGTCAATAAAGATATCATTACATATATTATTGCCTTTTCAAAAAGCGACTCAATATCGTATATAAGATTCCAACAATTTACCTTTCCCGTATATATTACATCACATATTTAAACAGGATTAGTATATCATATTAAAAATATACTAACAAGAATTCAAAACCCACATACTTTTTTAATTTAGCAAATAGAAATAACTGATTACTTTAATCTGCTTCAGGAAGTGTCTGTGGTATAAATTCAATTGTTTTATGTGATCCACCCGTTCTCCTTATTAATTCCTTTGCTCCTATAACTCGTACTAGATTTCTTATCAATTTACCTAATTCTTTTTTATCATCGTTGCTTTTTCGATGGTAGTATATTTTAGTTTGTACATTATCATTACATATTAATAATTCCAAAACATCTTTATCAGTTTTATCTAGTGAATGACCGAAAATATAAAGTTCATATGGATATTCTGAATTTTGTCTTATTTCATCTACCCATTCCATATAAGAACTGTCTGTTGATTTAAAAATTCTTTGATAGAATTTTTTAAATGGTAAAAACTCTAACTTATTATCTCTATCACATTCTTCTAGATACTCATCAATTCCAAGAACCAAATTACAAGTATTTACATTATTAGTTTTATCCGCTTTACCATGGATATAATCATATTCAACTTTATTTGATTGACCATATATTCTTTCATATGTATTAGAATAATTAAATGACAAAACACAATCTGGATTAATATCTTTGATATCATCATTTTTTTGTGACACTTCTATTTTATTTATAAACTCACTAATATATATTTCTAATGCTCTTATTAATTTATCCAAATTTATATTCATTTTTTCAATAAAAGCATCTAAATATGTTATAAAGTTAGAATCTATAAGTCCTTCTGTTAAAATTGAATACATACTTTGTAAATTTTCTTTATCAGACTTGATTGCAAAATCTACAAAATCTCTAGCTAATTCTGCTGTTTTATATTCTATACCTGTATTTACCATAAGTTTTCTTCTTTCAACATGTTCTCTTACACATTCAAATACTTGTATTACAGTTGAAATTTCAGATTCAAAATCTATCCAGTTTTGCCCAAGTTGTTTTCTTTTTTCTAAAAAATAATTTATCCAAATATTATCACGAATATTATCATTCAATTCGATTAATAACTCATCATGATTTGTGGGGCTTTTTTTATACCATTCTAATAGCTTATTCTTTATAGACTTATCTATATTCCAATCATCAAGAAATTTTCTCTTATACACCATTTCAGTCAATCTGTGTTGAAAAGTAAATATTTTTTCTACTTTATCACAAAAATCAAGAAAATAACTATATGATGTGGGTAACCCATGTGCTAAATCAAATCCATTACCAATCAGTAGTATTTTTCTTCCTCTTATCTCTATATCCATAGTGTTCCTCCCATCTATTTAGTAATCATTAAATATATTTTACTATATTTAATAATCATTTGCATTCATCTAAAAAAATTTCTAACTTATCTGATTTAATAGGAGTTCACATTTTTGATCATCTATTGTTTCTATTTCAATCTTGTCTTTTTTTACAATAATTCTATCAATAAAAACTGCAAGATCTTCTTGTGTCATAACAGTATGTTCATTGCTATTTTTTTCTAACGTTTTTAATAGTTTTTCCTGTCTGCCTTGCTTTAATGCATTGTATTTGTCATCAAGCTTTTTCAGTTCTTTTTTAAGCATTTGTTTGGTTTGATAACATTGTGCCAAGTGTTCCTCAATTTGACTTTCGTCTTGAACGCCTCTGGCAACAAGTAACATTCCTTTATCTAATAATTCATTTATTTGTGAATTCACATTTTCTAATTCACAATTCAGTTTTTGTTTCTTTTCAACAATATCTTTTGGATTCAAATATTCCGATAATTCTTTAGCAAGTTCAAGTCGTGTTTTTTCTTTTGATTTTGTTTTTCCATTGATCAATGATGTCAAAGCATCCAGTAATGGCTTTTCTTTTAAAGTCACACTGTTTGGACAGATTGCTTTTCCATTCTTCAACCTGTTTGAACATCTCCATACAGATTCTTTTTCCTTATTTCTTTTTGTCCAGACAGCCCTTCTATATAAGGCGCCACATTCTGAACAGATGATTTTATTACTTAAAGGATTTTTAGATGAATAGCGATTCTGATGGTGACTTTCCACAACTTCTTTTTCATCATTTGATTTCATATTCCTTTTTGTTCTTTCTACTTGAGCTGCTTTGAATACTTCTTTGGTCACAATCGCAGGATGACTGTTTTCCACAAAGTACATTTTCTTCTGACCTTCATTTTTATACCGTTTCTTATGAAGAAAATCTATGCTGAATGTCTTCTTTAAAAGAGCATCACCACTGTACTTTTCATTTTGCAGCATCCTGCCAATTGTTCCTGAATCCCATTTTGTACTCCCGTTCTTCTTGGGAACTTTGTTTTCCGTCAGGTACCTTGCTATTTTACTTTCACTCATTCCCGAAAGATATTTAGAAAAGATTTCTCGTACAACTTCCGCTTCTTCTTCAATAATATCAAGCGTTCCTCTGTTTGATCTATAGCCATACATATTGGCAGCATAAACTTTTCCTTTTTCGAACTGTCTTTGATATCCCCACTTGATACTTTCACTTTTATCTTCACTGCTTTGTTGAGCAACACTTGAAAGGATCGTCAGCAACATCTCATTTGCTTCTAGACTGTGAACATTCTCCACTTCAAAGTAGACATCGACATTGTATTCCTTGAGGATTCTTAAATACATCAGCGAATCAACAGTATTCCTTGCAAATCGTGTAATACTTTTTGTAATGATCATATCTAGTTTTCCTGCTCGAGCATCATCAATCATACGCATAAAATCTGATCTTTTATTGGTTGATGTACCTGTTATTCCTTCATCTGAATAAATGGCAATGAGTTCCCAGCTTTCATGATTACCTATATAGTTTTCATAATATTCACACTGTGTTTCATAACTCAGTTCCTGTTCGTCAGAATCTGTTGAAACCCTGCAGTATGCTCCAACTCTTATTTCCCTGTTTTGCCTGTCATTGTATGATGGCTGAAACTTCTTTCTTGGAGCAATCACTTTAACCTTCGGTGCAGTTGTTTCATGTTCTTTGTCATCTCTGATAATATAGTTCACAATCTTACCTCCTTTCCTTAATAATTAATAAAAAGTTCAAGACCATTATTGAAAATACTCAGTATTCCTGTTTCATATACCTCAATCTTTTCAATAATATTCTTGAATTCACATTTCTCTATATTGCTTTTTAACTTCACATTTTCATATTCCTGTGAACTTTGCTGATTCAGATAGTCACAGATAAAGTTCTTGTAGTCACTTTCTGTATTCACATTTTGAAGTGCATTTCTATTCAGTATTTCAAAATACTGTTCTCTTGATTCACTATTCCATCCTTGTATGTATTTGTCTTTCATATTGATAACTTCTTCCAGCAACAAATTCACATTCTTGACCAGAACACTTTCTTCGATTTGATATTTCTGATCTTCACTTACATAGAAGCATTCATTTTTTCGAGATCCATTCTTATCTCTTTTACCTCTGTAGATTTTTCTTTTTAAAGGAATGCTGTCAATTCCCCAAAAGACCTTGTTTTTAAAAAACTGCTGTATCATTCTGTTTTCTTTTGCCTTTTCTTTATCCATTAGAACTGTTTCCTTTCTACTTTTAACTTAAGATCGTTTTTCAATGTGAACTGGATATCCAATGTTCCCACTTCAATCGAATCAACTAAAGTATTGAAGATTTCTTCATCCAGTGCAGTGATTTCTTTTACTGATTCCAGACATTCAATGATGATCTGTGTCTGTATCACTTCAAACCTCTGATAGATTTTTTCATTGAGTTTGCACTTTTGCATTTCGAAGACAGATTTGTCTATCAGCAACTCGTTATGTTTTTTCTTATAATCTTCCAGACTTATAAGATCTTTCTGATAGTATCGAACAAGTGTATTGATAGAACTGCTTACTTTTTTAAGTTCACGATTAATGAGATCAAGTTCACATTTGTCATCGTCATTTGTCGTAAAATTCACAATATGTTTTTTATAGGCTTCCAAAACATGAATATTTTCTTTGAGCTTATAAAAGATTTTTAAAAATGCATCTTCTATTTCATCCGTTCCAATCATTTTTACTTCACATTTCTTTGCTGAAGTAACATGATTACTGCAACTCCAATATTCTTTATTCCTCAACACCCTTCTTTTAAAAGTTCCACCACAATGTTCACATTTTATTTTTGATGTCAGCAGATATTCTCTGTTTCCATCTGTCTGATTTTTATTGAACTTCAACTTGTTGTTCACAAGTTTTTCATTTGCCTTTTCAAAAAGTTCACGATCAATGATTTTTGGGAACACATCGTAAACATAATACTGTGCAAGTTCACCTTTATTTGTGACTAACTTATAAGGAAAGACATCAGGTGAATACTTTTTTTGAAGAAGCATATCTCCACAATACCTTTCATTTTTAAGCATTGATGAAACTGTGGACTGTGACCACTTTTTCTTTTTGAAATAATGTTTATTCAGATAATCCACAAGTTTTGTTACCGAAAAATCTTTATTCACATATTTATTAAAGATATCTTCAACAATCTTTGCTTCATCTTCTATGACTTTTACTTCGCCATCTATTCTTTGATATCCATATGGAAGTTTTGGTTGATTGTATCTTCCTTCTTTTGCCCTTGTACGAAATGCCCATTTTTGTGCATTTGAAATTGCTTTTGATTCAATTTCGGCACAGGCAGCATAAACAGCAAGCATCATTTCACTTCCCATTTTTGCTGTATCAATTTTTTCTGTCATAAAATAAACGGAGACACCTATTGATTTCAGCTCTCTTACTACTGAAAGTGTCTCCGTTATATTTCGTGCAAATCGACTGATCGATTTAGTAATTATTCTATTTATAAGACCTTTTCGACAGTCTTCAATCATTTGAAGAAAACCATCTCTCTTGTCCATTCTTGTTCCAGTTATTCCTTCATCTGTATAGATCTTAACCAGCTTGGAATTTTCAAGACTGTTAACATTGGATTCATAGAAGTCAACCTGATTGTTATATGAATTAAGCTGATCTTCACTGTCTGAACTGACTCTTGCATAACAGCCAACAAGATTGATTCTGTTTACAAATCTTTCCAGTGGTTCGATAATACGTACTTGTTTTTGAGCTTGAGCCATTCTTGAAAATCCCCTTTCTTATCACCACACACAGTACCACAACTCTTTCGAACTATCCATGCCATTATTCACTTTATTTTGTGAATTTAAAAATGATATCTGACAAGTGGATTACATTCTTCTTCATACTTTTTCAGAACTTTATTGGCAACATTTTTAGTGATTTTTTTATAGGTGACAAGTTTCTTCAGGCATGTATATATGTAATAGTAATCAAAGATATCCATTCAATCAGTTAACCATGCCTTTCATCTGTAATGAAATTTCAACTTCTGGCTGTGCATAGTAACTGTCTACTTTCAGATTATTTTCCAATGCAAAGTCAACAACATCCTGTTGCATTTGTTTTGAAAAAGAATCAGGTTCAATAAGTACCAGATGGTCACACTTTTCATTTTTTATGACATCTCCAATCTGTTTTTTAAATTCTTCATTCAGATTTGAAAGTTGAATAACAACAGCATGATCCAAGTCATACTTGGATACATATTCTCGTACACAATCATGAGTGGCTTCACTGTTTGAATTGCTTGTTACAAACAGTGGCTTATTATTAACAGCTGATTCTAATGCACTGTTAATTACAGCTTTCAAAGTATGAACCTGTCTTTCGTTGAATTCATTGAACACATCCTGAATAAGACGACCACTGTCACGTTCATAGACTTCAAAGCCATTATCTTCAAATGCCTTAAGCAGTCTTCCATCATTGAATGCATTAGCAAACACGATGCATTCACCATCAGTAACAAATGTCCTGCTTGTTGTAAGATCCTTTATTGTATTCACAAACTTCTCTGGTTCATAAAAAGCATTGGAAAAATGAAAATGCAATTCTCCAGTAAGTTCATAATTGTTTTTAGCAGCGAATTCCATATATTCCTCTAACTGCTTCGAAGAAAGTTTATTTTCTTCCTGTGTTAAAATATGTACTTTTTTCATAAGATCAATCCTTTCCTTTATTAACACAATGATGACACCTGCATTTTTTTACAGGTGTCACGATCTATCAATAAACGTATCGGTTCAAGTCTGTTTTCCATTGTCCAAACCAGCTTCTGTATAGGATCATCAAGAACATACGACACACGTGTCAAAGACCACTCCTCAATTGTTGCGACGGTTTGTTCACGCTCGACTGTTGAATAGAGTGAAGTATCATTCACGTTTTCATATCGGCAAAGGTCTATCCTCACCTTTTTATGATCAGTTGTTTCTCGCTCCAATACGAAACAGAAAAAAAAGTTCACATTTTATTGTGACCTTATATTTCTATGTTCACATATCCTCTTGGCGCAACTATCAACGTGCTAGAAAACTTTTTGTTGCTGATTCAGACTATTCTGTTTTCAATGTCCTCCTGAGAGGAGATGCTTAATAACTCCCCTCATATATAACTGGACATTTTTTTATTACTTGATAACCTTATAAAAAAACAAGTTACTTTTTTGACTTATTTTTGATATTTTCTATTATTCTTTTTTTACGTTTATGTATTGCTGGTTGAGAAACACCCATCAATGCAGAGAGTTCTCTTTCTGTTTTATTCTTGATAAGAAGATTCGTAATAAGGTTCTTATCTTCTTCTGAAAGTTGATTAATGATGTTCATTACATTTTCAACTTCTTCATTGACATTAAAAGTATCATATTGATTATTATTATCAGCAATCTTATCTACAAGCGCTGTATTATTATTATCTAACTGATCTAAACTGGATACTTTAAACTCACTTCTCTTTTCTTTTTCACGTTCCTCTTTTTTAAATGAATTGTAACAAGTTTTATATACTTCTTCCGATACCTCATGGTATTGACCTTTTATTTTAAAATAATAGTGTCTGTTTCCTTCAAGATCTCTTTTGATCCAAAAATAATTTCTTTTATAATCGTTTTCCATCCTATCTTCCTCCTGTATTTTTTGGCTGAAGATAATCAGGAGGAGATCTGATTTTATGCACAAATGCATCCCCCTTAATAGACAATGTCTAAAGCGGGGTATAAAAAAAGTAGTGCTTTAGACTTTGTCTAATTTCACTACCGATACGATTATTAATTTTTCATAAAGTATTGAATACAAAAAGGAACTACATCCTTATAACTATTCATAATGTTGTAGTTCCTTTTTTATATAAGATATTACATATTACTTATTTCTTAATAATGGTTTACTATATGCTAAAGCATCTGCGTGTATTTTCCCATCAACAAGACTAATAGCTAACTTGAAATCTTGCGTATATTCTCTTCCAGAGCCATCTTCAAAATTAAGTGGAAGTACAGCAACACAGTTCTCAAAATCCTTTCCTTCATTTAAGCACCAAGTTGTTGTAATTTCGTGATCAACTTTAACAATGGGGTTTCTAATAGCTTCAACTCTATGAAACACTACTTCTCTATCTGGGTATACTGAGTTACATTTTTTACTTTCAGTTCCTGCATAAGTTTCATATGACTTATCTCTACCCTCATTTCTAAATGTTATATCAATAAGAAAGCGATTATCACTAATTTTTGATCGTTCTGCGCTAGCTAAAATAAAGAATGGTTGTTCTCTGACCATACTTTGCATTTCTAAATTTTCTTTCTCTTCTTGATACCTTTCTTCTTGTCTTATACTATCATTTCTTTCTATTTCAATTTGTTTATATGTAGCTTTAATAGATTTTTCAGCATTTTTATGTGTTACATATATTGCTATACAGCTTGCTACTGCAGAAACGCAAGGTGCAACAATGCTTATTAAATTACTTACCATATTTTCCATTTTTTTCCTCCTTTTCTATATTTTTGCCAATGAGAATCATTGACATTAAACAGATAAAACTATCTCTTTCATTTTCTTCAATAATTGATAAGCAGTTATTAAAATGTTCCTTTGCCACTTCTAGGTTTTCTGCAATAGGCAAAACATTTATGCAACTTTTCAATAATGTCACGTCTTCATTCAACATAGCATAATAATCACTATCTATTTCTTTATTTTGATAACATTTCTTTAAGAAAGATCTTGCTTTATCTTCGTATCCACCTTTTAAATATACTTTAGACAATTTATCAATAACAAATTCTGATTTTTCACAATTACAATAGTATTTTTCTAATATTTTTATTCTATATATTGGTGGTAACACACTAAATATCGTTGGAACCCAAGGTTTATTTACACATTCAAATCCGTACTTTTTAAAATAAGCATAAAAGATTTCTAAAGAGAAATTTCTAATAGCATCTAGTGAAGTTTCAATATCAGCTTCAGTATATTTTCCTTCTTCACCATCATGAACTCCTTTATTTCCAATAATTCTAGCTGAACTAAGCTTATTAACAACTTCAGTATCTAAAAAGTATTTTGAGGAATTTATCTTTTTATATAAATCGTAATTCTTCCACTTTTCTTTATCTTTTTCAGATACAAATATTACAATCATATGATCACATATGTATTCAAGGCATATTCTTACATCTTCTGCTCTATAATGTTTTCGCAAGTTTTTTTCAGATGCATAATCATAATATTTTCTTGAAAGTGGCGAAATCAATGGTACTATAATATTTTCCATTTATATAACACTCCTTTTTTCATTTTTTCTATTATTTAGATTTTAATTATTAAAATCTAAGCACTCTATCTGGATACATATTTTTAATTTTTATGCCGTTTGTTAGAATACATAGACATAATAATAATATTTGTCCTATGCAGATTACCATCACATCACTTAATAAAAAATGAATGTGAAAAACATTTAATAAAACATAAACACAAACAATAAAAAATATATTAGTGACAAACATCTCTACCTGTTCCATAATAACCATTTTTAAAAGTTCTCTATTTCCTAATCCATTGATTTTTAATAGACATAATTCTACTTTTCTTTTATTCATATACTCATTCATCACAATAAACAACATAAAGAATGTTATTACGGTTATTGTACTGGTAATTATTATTTTTGTTTTTCTTGATGATGAAATAATTTTTTCTAGTTCTTTTCCATCTTGAAATTTGTCATTGACAACATAATTTTTCTTTAAAATACTTTTTGCCTTATTCATTGATTCAACATCTTTAAAATACAGTGTATATCCAACATTTTTTTGATTTGACGTATTCATATCTTTATAATACATATAAATGTAATTTCCTTGTTTTTTTAAAAAACCACAACGTGTATTATTATCCAGAAATCCTTTAACAGTCTTTTTTTCCAATTGGTTAGTAGAATAATTATAAAATTCTACTTGTCCTTGTTTAATGGCATTATTCATATTTAATTTTGCATAAATCCCTTTTTTATTTTCTAACGATAACATCTGTACACAGTCTTTTTTTAAAGTATTTTCATTAAAGTAAGGAACAACTGTATATTCATTTCCATATAAATTAATAGTTTCTTTATATACTGGATAGTATTTATTCAAACCTGCTAACTTTTTAAAATCATTAATATCTATCTGATCATCTTTAACTGATTTGTTATCTAAATATTTATTTTCTTTATAATGAGTTATAAAGAGCTGATTTTGTGAAAGAGAATTAACTGTTTGGATGTTCTTTTGTGTGTTGGATTCTATAAAATAACAACAGGCTCCAACACAAATAATTCCTATCATAAAAATACTTAAAATCATATTCGTAAGACTTCGATAATATTTTTTAAAATGTTTGATGTACTGTTTATAAAACTTTCTAGATAATGGTTTATTTTTTTCAACACCTAATATTCTATAATCTTTGATATTACTTTTTTCTAACTGATGTATCCTCTTGTCTTTTATTTCATATATTGCATCTGCATATTGATATGCTAGTAAACTATGACTAGAAACAATCGTATAAATATTGAGTTTATGAGAAAGTGTCTTGAGTAAATAAAAGATTTCTTTTTCATTTTCTATATCCAATGCACTAGTTGGCTCATCTAAAATAAGTATTTTGGGTTGCTTAACGAGAGCACAAGCAATCGCTAACCTTTGCCTTTCTCCACCTGATAAACTTTGAATCGGCTGTGTTTTTTCAACATGAAGATGTACAAGTTCCAAAATTTCATCATAGTCTACTTCTTGCTCTGTCATCAATGCAGAATGTTGCAAGTTTTCAACCACATTATATTGCTCCATCAAATTACTTTCTTGCAAAACATAGCCTATATACTGTTTTCTTATTTGTGAAAGTCTTTGGTCATTTTTTAAATCTATTTTTTCACCATCTATATAATAATCATAGTTTTTATCTTCACTCATTAGAGCAATTCGATAAAGCAACGTTGTTTTCCCAGTACCACTTTTCCCGACAATCAATGAAAAACCTTGATTTAAAGAAATACTACCATCTTCTATTACAGGCTGTTTAAATGAAACATTAATATTCTCTAATTTTATCATAGCGTAATCCTCCTAATACAATTGGGAAAATAATTTCAATAATAATTGGCAATAAAATAATCATTATCACTGCAATAGCTGTCGTCGGTGCAATCACATAATTTAACTGAACACAAATACTTTGAAAAATAAGTAACAATATGAATGAAGTTATTAAAGTAATGAACATATCTAACAAATATTTTTCAATCATCAACATTCTTGTTTTAGCCTTAGAATAATTAAGATTGATCATAAACTTCTTGAATGATTTTTCTTTATAAAGATTAATGTATTTTAAAATAAGATAGATTGCTGTAATAACCATTGTAATAGATACAGAAAAAATAACAAATGAATTAGATGTTCGATAGGCAATTTTGTCCAAATCTGTCATATTAGTATTTGATGAAACAACTGAAAACCCTAATTTTTTTATTTTTTTAACAACAGTACTGTAATCCTTGATATTTCCTATTTTTATTTTTAATGCATCTTGACTCCAAGGATACGCGTAACAAATATTAGTTACTTTTCTATTTTCATCAATTTGCGTTACATAACTATTTAAGTCACTATCAAAATAGTATGTTATAGATTCTTTAGGCATAAACGATTCCATATATTTTTTTAACAATTTATTTGAAATAAAAATTGCATTACTAGAAATATTTGACCATTGACAAAACTCACTACCATCAACGATTCCTGCTACTTTTAAATCAACAGATACATATTTACATTGTAAATAATTTGTAGGATATATTTCTTCCTCATCCATAAATGAATATCCCCCATCACCTACAATGTTATATTGAGGAACTGGTAATTCGAAAGATAAAGTATAGTTTCCATCTGATTTTATTTTTAATGTTTCTGCTATTTCTTTAGATAAATAAATACCTTTTCTATCTAATTTATTATTAAGTTGCTTCTCATTCACATCTTGATAACCTACTAATGAAATTATACTAAGAATATTCTCTGCACTCACTTTTCTTTTTTTCTTGCCATTATTTATTACAAAACTTGGTTCATGAAATTCACCATTATCCAATTGTTCAAAAGTCTCATGTCTTTCTCGTAGATTTATTTCAATATGATCATCAATTGATTCAATACCATTAATCTTTTTTATTCTATCAATCTCATCATTACTTATAATCGACTCTTGTGAGTTGCCTGAAAAATAATACTTACGCTGTTGCATAATCGGTTTATAAACAATGACTTCATTTTTTACCAATGAATTTACCTGATCATAATGACTATTTTTATCAGACAGACTATATCCAACCGATAGTGATGTCACAACAATGCTTAAACTTAATATTATTAACATCAAAATATTACTCAACAGCTTATGCTTTTTCATTTTCAAAAAGGTCTTTGGAATATTAAGTGTCTGAGTAAGTCTTCTATTCTCTATTTCTTTTTTCATTTCATTGTACTTTAAACAAACAAGTTTTCTATTTTCTATCTGATAAAGAGTATCCGCAATATCAAACAACACAGGATCATGTGTTGATATAATAAACAAATGATCTTTTGATTCCTTGTCAATTATATCTTTGACTTCTTTCGTATAATAAGAATCTAAAGCTGCTGTAGGTTCATCAAGAATAATAATTGGTGTATTCTTTAAAAGACACATTAAAAAATTAATTCTATTTTTTTCTCCGCCCGATAACTGACCTGGATACTTATTAAAAGTATCCTTAACTTCAAGTCTTTCGATATAATTATCTATACTTTTAGAATGATAAACTTTTTTTAATAATTCAAAATGTTCAGAAATTTTTAAATCTTCTACGAAAAGATTTCTTTGATCCATAACTGAAAATAAATGGTCTATTTGTTCTTTACTTGTAATTTCTTTTTTATTATAGAAATAATGATCAAATTGATGTTCTTTAAAAAGAATATTTCTTATTAATGATGTTTTTCCACTGCCACTTTCACCTTTAATAACAGCAATACCATAATCATTGAGGACAAGATTTGAGTCTATAATAATTTCTCTATTATATTTAATATGGATATTATTAATTTTTAACATAATAATTACCCTCCTTTAATTTTAAGAAAAGCAACACAAAGTGTTGCTTTATTTTTTATGATATGCTGCTTCCTGAAAAATTGAAACTAAACGTTGTTGAACTTCCACCAACATTATTACCTAATGAATTGTAGAAGTAATATCCAACGGTGTTCGTAGCAGTTTTTTTAGAGTTAGCATATGATACACCATTACTATATGCAGATCCAAATCTGTATCCATTTTGACTAGATTTAGTAGATCCTGATGGAGAAAAACTCCAACTTAAACTAGATGTTACAGTTGCTTTGTCATTTAAATTTGCTGTACATTGTGATCCATAGCTAACTGTTTTTGTCTTTGTTTTACTGTAACTTGCAGCAAATACTCCACTTAAAGAAAAACACACAGCAGCCATAAATGTAATCATAAATAAACTAATTCTTTTTTTCATAATAATTATTTCCTTTCTGTAATATTTAGACACGCTAGCTTTATCTATAAATCCATTCTATATTACTTTAACAAAAACAAAAATAGGATATGTTCAAGAGGTAGGATTTATGCATAACATGCATATTTTTATACACATTTTTTACTATATCTATCAAGAAAATAATCTGATTGTTACTTTTTTCAAAATTATACAAAGTTCATTATTCAATAAAATATAAATAAAATTATAAATCACAAAACAAAAAAGACGCTATTACCAATTTAGAAAAATGATAATAAACGTCTTCTTAAGTTACCTTAATATTAATAAATGCTATATGGCAAACTCATTATCCATCCAGCAATGACACATGGCATAGAAAATCACATAAAAGTAAGATCTTCAATTTCAGCTTTTCCAGCCACTCTTGCTTCATATCTCGGATTTATAGATGCCATTTGTTGGTTCATATTCATTATATCAATATCAAGATTTTTATTTCTTACAACCTTTAATGCTTTAATCTGTTTTTTCATATTTCCAGACTCACTAAGTAATGACTTAGAATATCTTCTTGCCATGTAATCACCACCTTCTATAATTTATGCCAATTATAGCAAATATATTAGTGAAAATCAAATTATAATTAAATTGATTTTCCCATAAAAATATTAATTATATCCCTACTTTTTTGCTTTATTAGAGAAATTATTTTCAACATCATATATATTCATTAAATTCTTCTTATATCCAGGGAACTTTACTCTTTGATCCTCACTTATTACAACATCATCACTTTGCAATAAATTCATTACACTATTATTTTTATTATCCATTACTGTCAATTGCCCACCATAGTTAATCAATATAAGAGAAAATGCTTTATCACTCACTGAAGCAGTTGCATCAAGAAGAATTTTGCCAGAAGCAATTCCTTTTTCATAATCATCTTTAGTATAAATTTCACATACTTCTATAAACTTTGGTAATTTTAAATTAGCATATACCGTTTGATGAGCTGAAAAATTCTTCAAATCTGATAATCTACTTGTTTTAAAACTTTTAGCCGAGCAAATAAATAATCGAAGAACAATTGGATTATCTTTTGTTGCTATACTGCTACCAAAATATTTCTTTATTCCATGTTCTTTACTTGATAAATAATACAAAAAAATTTCTCTAGCATCTTCCAATGCCAAACACATCTTTTTATATAATGGAATATTAAGAGCTTTTAAGTCTAAGTCCTTTATTTCTTTAGTTTTCATACCATTGCTTTGACTTAATGATGCACATTTGTAAAGCGTATACGGCATTTTATTATCGTCAACAAAAACATAGTCATCAACCAAAGATTGAGAATTTATAAAATATATATCCCCTTCTGTATTAAGTTCCAAAACACGTTCATCTTTTATTCTATCATAATGAATTTCGCCATGTCCTATACAAGTACATGTATGTAAATTATTATTTAAAATAGTTACTCCTACACCAATAGGAATTCCTGATTCCACATAATAATGCATTATTTTCTTTAATTCTAATTTTGAAATTCTTGTTTTTGGACTTGACAACACTAGTCTTGGTTCAAAACCAGCACAACTTAGAATTTTAGAAATCATTTCATATGATAATCCTTTTGAAGGCAAAGTACGCTCATAACCACTGTCTCTAGCAATTCTCTTTATATCAGACGGATAAAGTCTACTATAATCACTGTATTCATTATTATAATATTCCATTAACCCAATTAACATAGTTTCAGCACATGTTGTCGTAGCTAAATCTTGCATTGAAAAAGGAAATGCTCTTATGTACAATTTATGTCCACATAAATTAATCCTAAACATAGATGTTCTTAAAAATATTGATTTTTCCTTATTTACTCTTTCTTTATCATCAAGTAAAACATATTTAGGATTAATTAAAGTATGTCCTATCGACCTTTCAGGAATAGGTCTAATAACCATACTTCCAATAAAATGATTTTGAAGTATACTAGTATCAACATCAATAAAATACTTTCCATCTAGCTCATTTTCAAGTTCATAATCAAATATACATAGTCTTTTACAATTTCTTTCGTATTCATGATATTTAAACGCATAATATTCATAGTAACTATCTCGAAATGTTCTATCAATATAATCGTATTCAACTATAACAATAAATTTATTAAACTTTTTAAATAAACGATTTAAAAAGTTATAAGTATGATTATTTTTTATTTCTTTTCCTGCATTTTTTACAGATTCTTCGTCATCTAGTTCTAATGTTGCAGGTGCTTCAATTTGAACCAAGGTTTCAATAATAAATTGTTCTCTTTTTTCATCCGTATCTATTTTGATAACATCAAATTGATTTAATTGATCTTGTATATCATAAGTTTCATTTAATTCATCCATTTATATCCCACCTAAAAAACACAACTAAATTCCTTTTTACCATCCTTATTTTCATCTTCTTTTATTGCATTTACTTCTTTCAAATTACTTAATATATTATCAATGTCTTCTTTAGTCATCTTACACTGACTTTTAGCAGAATGCTTATTTTTGCACTTATTACATACTTGCTTATTAGTGGAATAATAACATTTTTGATTAACAAATGTAGACATTATTTTTTCTTTTAAAACCGGCATATTTTCACATACAAACATATAAATACATTTTTCATCATCTTTGATTTTATATATCACTTTGCGTAATATCTCTATTATATCCAATCCTGAGGAAAAGATAGCGCCCTTCGTTACATTATCTCCAATATTACCAATTATAGCTTTAGCCAAAGCTTTGAATACACCAATATACAAATCTTCTATACTAACAGAATATTTATATCTTCCTGTAGCTGTTTGTACCGTTTGTTCAGAACTTTTCATAAGTAAATTTTTCTCTAGATTTGAATCTACTTCTGCATCTTCAAAAATCAAATCATAATCTTTTTTTATAAAAAAATATGTCATAAGAATAACTTCATCATCTTTTAGAGAGCTATCCATCTTCTTCAAATAATTTCCAATTGCTGTAGCTGTACCATGAACAATCATAAAATTCGCCTCCAATAAAATAATTTTTCCACAAAAATATAGTAATTATCTCTCTATATATAATATGCCATTACTTTCATTTGGTATCATAAAATTAATCTTTTATAGCATATCTACTCACCATTGTTTTTCGATTAAAGTTTTTCATATATTCTCTTATATAACATTTAAGCAATCCACTTAATGCTATAATTCAATTGAACGATTAAATCATATATTTATCATTTACAAATTCTTCTTATTATTTTATAAAACTTATATCATATAATATTATACAATTTGTAATATCTATTTTCTACCCTTTATTTCTAATCGTCATTCTTTGAAATATTTTATAGTTCATATAACTTTTTATAAATTATTTTTATCATACCTTACAAAACTAAAATTGGGACAAAACCTATATACCAATAGATTAAGCCCCTTATTCTATTATTTATCGTAAAAAATGGTGTTATATAATCTATATTTCTACCTTTTATTTCTAAATATAACACTTTTATAATCAGTACTTTTAAATAATAGATTATTTTTTATCTAACCACTTCCTCTTTTCAAATTTAAAATATTAATTAATTTTAAAAATGCATAATTTGTATATTTAGTTTTTTATATTCTCAATTTCAGGAAGTGGTTCACTATAGTCTGTTGCATCTGCATGTATATTTCCATTCACACTACTAATAGTAATTTCAAAAATTTGATTATATTTTCTTCCAGATGCATCACAAAATCCAATTGGAATAATTACTATAAAATTTTCTGCCCCTGTTTCATTAGTTAAATACCATGTTGTTGTGAATTCGTCATCAACTTTTATAACAGGTGTACGATTAGGTTCAATTCTTCTAAATTTTATATCATCGTCCAATAATTGTGTTTTGCATTCTACTTTTGGATAAGTTTTATACGATTTACCCCTTCCTTCATTTTTAAATGTCAAATCAATAAATAGATTATCACTTAATTTAGATCGTTCTGCTTTTATAAATGTGAAATACGGTTGCTCCCTTATCCGATTATACTCTTCTAATATAATTTTATCTTTTTGGTATCTTTCTTCTTGTCTCAAATTTTCTTTTTTTATTTCATCTGTCTGTTCTTTCGATGCATCAATTGCTTTCTTAGCATTCATACTTGTTACAATTATCGAAATAAGTGCTGCTACCGCTGATATACAAGTAGCAAACAAAGTTAAAATATCTTTCATAATTTTGCCTATCCTCTTGCTTTTTTACACATATTCTATTGCAGTTGACATCTCGCGTAATTCATTGTGATATGAGATGTATTTAAACAACACTTTTTAGAATTAATAGATATTTCTCTATTTTTTATAATAGAACATACTATCCCTTACTTATACATTTTAAAAAAAATCATTACTACTTATAATCCATTTTTACTTTAAAATTACTTAATCTTTTTATAGCGCTTTAAACTTTCCGGTTCTTCTTCTTGTCCAAATATAATGGCACATGCACTATTAACAGAAGAAATAGCTAAAAATGACATTAAAAACGCAAATGAATTTAGAAAAAATTTTTTACCATTTTTCATATTTAAAAATCTCCTTTCATCTAATATATTTTCACAAAAAGAATATCATCTATTATGTTTTTCATAAATAGAGTGTGTTCAAAATACCATTTTCACATATAAAGCACATATCATCTTTTATTTTATGACTATAATTATACAATTTTATATTATTTTTGTATAGTATTAATCATATTTGCAATAATTATGTATATTACAATTTAATAAATTAAAAATATACTATATCTATAATCAATTATTAATAAGGTGATATAAGTATGATAAATAAAAACAAATCAGGTTTACAAATTGCTAGAGAGAAAAAACAAATGGAGCCCCTTGAATTAGCTGCTTTATTAAAGGTCAATGAAAGTGTTTTAAAAGGTTGGGAAGCAGGTGGTGGCATTATTCATTTAGATACAGTAATAGAACTAATGAACATTTTAGATACATCTTCTGAAATGATATTATTTAATGAATGCAGACGAGGTCTAAATATTGAAACATTAACAGATGAGCAACGTGATGTTATTTTCGATTTATACAAACTAATGAAAGATAATAAATAAGCAGGGAATAGATTATGGATATAGCAGATAAAATAAAATTTTTAAGAACAAATATATTGGATCTTAGTCAAGATAAATTTGCTAAGAAAATCGATGTTACAAGATCAACTATAAATAATTGGGAACAAGGTTTATCAACACCAACAATAGCTCATATTACAATGATTGCTCTCGTTTGTAATATAACAACTGACTACTTAATAAAATATGATCATCCTTTAGAATTATCTGTTCGAGATATCAACGATGAAGAATATCAAATATTAACTCAAATAATCAATTATTTTAATAATGTGAACAAGGGTAATAATGAATAAAAAAATATATAATATTTTGAAAAAAAATGATATTAAAATAGATGAAGACTTATTTTATTATGGATGGGCAAATTTTACACATTATTTTGTATACTTAATTTTTACTTTTATATTAGCTTTCTATTGCAATTGTTTTAAACAAACAATTATTTTTCTTTTATTATACATTCCATTACGAAGATACATTGGCGGTTTTCATTTCTCAAGTAATATAATATGTATATTTTTTTCTACCTTGATTTCTATAATCCCACCTTTGTTATCTAAACAATTTTTTGTGAGTTTTAGACTAGTTATTTTAACAAGTTTGATTCTACTAATTGAAACTTTTTTAATAGCACCTGTTGATCACAAAAACAAACGATTGACAAACAATCAAATTAATCTATATAAAAAGAAATCTATCATAATCGAATTTCTATATATTGGACTTACTATTGTATCTTATAAATACTCAACACATATATTAATAAATATTATTTTCTCAGTTATTATTATTTCGTTGATAAGTTTATCCATCTCATATATCAAAAGAATATTTTCATAGCATTTATAATTTGATAAAATAATTTTACGAGGTGATGGTATTAATGATAAACATTCTAATTTATGATGATAATCAAAAAGATATAGATCAACTTTTACAATGCATAGAAAAATTTTTTATCAAAGTAAATTTACAATATCAAACTCATATTTGTAAAAATAAACATGATTTATTACAAAATATAAAAAAATTTGATTTACTTTTTCTAGATATGGAAATCAATGAAGAAAATGGTATTGATATAGGATTGGAACTTCAAGAACTTAAACATGACTGTAGAATCATAATAACAACAAGTTATTCAAAATATGCAATTGATGGATATAAAATACACGCAGACAGATATTTTATAAAGCCTATAAATCAATTGGAATTTAATTTAGAAATGGAAGCAGTAATAAAAAAATATATAAAAAACTCAATTGGCTTTTATGATTCAAAAATAAGCAACCATAAAATTTTTGTTAAAGATATACTTTATATAGAATTTGTAGATAGGAAATCAACTATACACAAATTGGATGGTAACACAATTATTACAAATTGCACCTTAAAATACTGGTATGATAAACTTAATGAATTTGGTTTTGCATACCCATATAAAGCATTTTTAGTAAATCTTGAGTATATTAGTGCATTTAAAAAAAATGAAATTATTTTAATCAATAACGAGAGTATTCCACTTTCTAGACACTATAAAAAAGAATTTGATCAAAAATACAATGATTTTTTACATGAAACATTATGATTATTATTTCTAACATAATTTCTTTTCTTCTAATCAGTTACATAGCAAATTCTTTTTTGACTTTAAAATACTCAAAAAATAAATCAATAATAATTTTATTATTAACAATTACAGTAGTATGTCTAACTAATTATAACGGTGCTTCACCATTGAAAAGTATCATTTTATTAGTAATATATTTTATCTATATTTTTATTCAATATAATGGACAAACAATACAAAAAGTAATGACAATAATTCCTTATTTTTTAATTCAAATTTTGTCAGAAATACTTGTTGCGTTTTGTTTAAATAATATTTTATTTATTAAAATAACTCGAGACACATCTTCTCGTGGATTTATATTTGGAACTTTTTTTTCATATGCTATTTTGACACTATTTGTTTTTATCTATGTTAAAATATTAAAATATATTAAATCTGAATACTTACCAAAATATACTTGGTTAACGTTTATACTTCCAATTATTACAATTATCTTATTAGTAACTATGGGAGATTATTTTAATTTACTACGTACTAATCCAAAAATTCTTATTACTACAGTTGGTTTAGCAATATCAAACATTATATTTTTCTTCATTTTTATGTTAGCTATTCATTCTACTAATATGAGACACAAATTACAGATTGCTGAACAAAGGGAAGAATTAATAAATTCAAAATTAAATTTATTATCTCAACATTACAATTATAATTTTCAATTTTTACACAATTTACTTCATACTTGTAATAAATTGAACTCGCATTTTAACGATTCAAACTATTCAGAAGCTGCAATTATTCTTGATGAACTTTCCAATATTGCTTATAAAGAGTTTAATGCAATATATAGTAATTCATTTATTTTAAATTATGTCATAAATAACAATTTAAATAAAATCATTGAACATAATATAGATATTAAAACCGTAATAGAATACAGTAATTTTGAAAATTTGGATTATACTACCCAATTACATTTATTTGAATATATTTTAAAAATATCTATTGATTCATGTATACAAACGAATACTTTAAATAAAATTATAATTATAAAATCTATCAAATCAGCTGATCGTGTAGTGCTAAAGATATTGTATTCAGGAGTAATATCAAATAAGAAATCTATTATAAGTAATTTTGAAAAAATTTTATTAAATGCCTATTACAAATTAAGCATTAAACAAATTGATGAAAATTTTATCAGTATTCTAATAACATTTAATTAGGATAAATGATCATGAAATATTTTTTTCTTAAATAAGAATAAAAATATTTATTTTATCTAATTTTTATAGTAAAAAAAGAATGTTTTATTTTTTGGATTGGATTTTATTTCAAACTATATATTTGAAATTGCTATCCGAAAGTTAATAGTTTTAATATTTATAAAAAAACAGACCCTTCTATTTTTTTATGAGGTCTGCTTTTTCTTATTAGTAAACTATATGGTCTATCTTTTTGATACTTGAAAGTTTTCTTTTTCTAAAATAAAGTTTTATTAAATTATTTAAATTAATCTCAATAATTTCTATCTAACAATCTTGTATTCTATTAATCAATATAACTTTTCAATATCTTATGATAATTTCTAAAAAAACAATTGTGCGTCAGTAGATGTAATTTTCATAATTTCATAAAAATAATCCTTTTGAGACATATTTTTTCTTTCTAATTCTTTTACAATTTTCCCATCTGTAATATATATCAATTTTGAAGAATACGATGCTATTTGTGGATCATGAGTAACCATAATAATTGTTCTACTTTCCTCAGTATTCATATTTTTTAACATTTCTAATAGTTCATGGGAATTTTTACTATCTAAGTTACCTGTTGGTTCATCAGCAACAATTAATTTTGGATTAGTAATTAATGCTCTTGCTATTGCTGCTCTCTGTTTTTCACCACCTGAGCATTCATTTGGAAATTTATCTAGAGTGTGTTCAATATTTAATAGTTTAGCTAGTTCAATCGCCTTTTTCTTCATTTCTATCACTTTCTTTTTTTGTAATGATAATGGCGCTATAATATTTTCGTACATAGTTAAAGATTGCAATAAACTATAATTTTGAAAAATAAATCCCAACTTTTCATATCTAAAATAACCTATTTCTTTTTCACTCATTGTTGTTATTTCACTAGTATCAATATAAACATGTCCTTTATTTGGAATATCAATAGTTGAAATATTGTTTAACAATGTTGATTTCCCTGATCCTGAAGGCCCCATAATACATATAAAATCTCCTTCATATACCTTTAATGAAATATCTTTCATAGCTATAAATGGATTCTTCGTATCTATATCGTATATTTTTGATATATGATCTGCTTCTAATAAAAGTTTTCTCATTGCATTTTTCCTTCCTTTGTTATTATTGTCTTTAAATAGACAAAGTATGTTATACACATAGATAATATTATTGGAATCATATATATTAATAAAAAAATTATTAAATTAATAATTGTCAATTCCTGATTCATTATATACCTGCTACCAATCAGTAACACTAATGGTAACGGTAGTAAGATAATTGTAAGATAATAACATATTACCTCATATCTCATAATGATCTTTATTTTACTTTTTATATAACCTACCAGATTCAAACAAACAAATTCCTTTTTTCTCATTGTTATATGATCAATAAACTTGTATACAATAGCTATAACTAATAATAAAGTAATTACCAAATAACTTACAATCCCAATAAAAAACTCTTTAGACAGTTTATCTTGGCTGATTAGAATTGGAATCAAGAAACATGCAAGCATAAGAATTAACATAGAAAATATAAATGTCCCTTGTAAAGAAATTACATAATTAGATAAAGAAATATACAATTTTTCTTTTTCTACTCCTTTTTTTCTCTTCCAATTCTGTATCATTTTTGGAATTGTTCTCTTTAAAAGTCCATAAATACTTACAAAACCTATTGCCGAAGGAAAAACATATGCTGTTGGGCCATGATCTTGATACAAGATAATAGCCATTGAACTAATATAAAGAATAATATAGAATATCCAACCTTTGTCTTTATTTTTTATTTTCACATTTTTATTTGACTCAATTCGTCCTAGCAATACTTGCAAAGTATTTCTATGTGAAAATCCTGCAACTCCTATATATATAGATATTAAAATTGGTATTAAGGATATTAATAAATTTATATATGTTTTAACTGGTACTGTATATATACCATCAATATTTAAATATAAAAACATTATTGTATATATTTTCTTTAATATATACGTGCCTAAAATCAATGATAAAGGGATAACAATTATAAATATCACAGTAATTTGGTATAATACATATTTTGCAACCTCTATCATGTTTCCACCAGAAAGTAACAATAAAGTAAAGGGTTCAATTTGGCTATTTAAAAAATAATTGCTTGCATAAAATATCATTATCCAACTCAAAATAATAACAATAAATGGAAGAATTTTAGATATTGGAAGTATAATTTCACCATTTATGTTATTACTAATAACTTGATCATTACCACCCAAGAAGGGATTATCTATCATATCAAAAAAAATGAAACTTATAATTAATGTAATTAATAGCATTATTGCGTATATTATACCCTTTTTAAAATTTCTTTTGGATGTTCTTTTTACTAACCAAAGTACATTCATCAAATCATCTCCTCTTATTACACAAACAATTATTTATTTATAAAATTATATAAAACATTGATGTAGCCTGTAAAAATATTTATAATATACAATTATTATTTATAATCTTTTCAATTAATATCTTGGTGGGTTACTGCAATATAAATACCATAGTGAGCATGAATACATACCTGTTCCATAACATCCACCTATAACACTTTGATACCAATTATGGCATTCTTTTTTTGTTGCCCCTGCATATTCTTCAATGTCTTCTTCTTCAAATAATTCTTCAAATAGTTTTTTGCTTTCCATTTTTCTTTACCTATATTTAACACATCTATAAATTAGATATGCTTCCTTTCTTTTGTTAAAGATTATTTCTACAAGCTACATTAATATTAATAATTGTCTAATAAATGAATCGCTTCTTCTAATATTGGAAAATAATTCTTAATATCTATTTTTCCATTCAAAAAATCAAAGTATTTTTTTGATTTTTTAAAGTCTCCCATTTCAAATAATAATACTGCTATCAATAAATCTATATGGTATCCATCATTATCAATATAACTTACATTTCTTTCAAAATGTTTTTTTCTATATTTTAAAGTTTCTACCAACATTAATGAAATATCTTTTCTATAAATTAATAACTGTAAATATATTTTATTAAAGAAAATATCATACTTTTCTCCACAATTTTTTTCAAGAATTGACATGATATTTAAACAAGCATCATATTTATTCTGTCTTAGATATAAAATATGTAAATTATATAGTATTTCAAGTTCATAGTCTGATATAAGCATTTTGCCATTATTTTTAATTTCGCTAATATTTATCGTATTTTCTATACACTCTATCAATTTTTCATCAGCTACTATTCCTATAGATTCTCTAGTATAATAATATAACCACCTTAGATTATCAGGATCTTTATTTAGCATAATTTCTAACAGTTCTATATTTCTTTTACTTTTTTCTTTCTCTTTTATTATTGATTTTTTATATCCATAATGTTTGATTCTAATGTTTAACTGTAAAGCAGAAAAATTAGCTATTTCACTATTTACAACAACATATTCATGAATAATACCATAATAATTAATAAATTTACTATTGTAAAAAAATCTCTGCATGGTTGTAATTTCTATATTTTGCTCAACATTTAACACATTTATCGCAAAAGCTAAATATTCTTTGAATTTAAAGTTCTTAAATGCTGCAGCTATTTTAAATAGTTTTTCAATATCTTTTTTACTAATAATCTCATCAGCATCTAAAAATAAGATCCAATTGTTTGTTGCAAAAGACTTAGCATAGTTTCTAGCTTTAGAAAAATCATTTTCCCAATTTGCTGTATAAATTTTAATGTTTGAATTTTCTTTTTCATACTTTTTTAGAATACTCATTGTAGAATCGGTTGAACCTGTATCTAAAATAATAATCTCATTAAAATAACGTACGTGATTATCCAAATTTCTTTTTATAAATTTTTCCTCATCTCTTACTATCATACATAATGATATTTTTTCTTTATGGTAATCAATAGCATTCAAAGCTTCAAGCTCGTTTTTTGTAATGTTAAATTTTTCATAGTGTTCATTTATTTCATAAAAATTCTCATCATAATTTAGTATTTGATCTAGCACATACAAATAATTTTCCACACCAGAAATACTCTTATGAGCATTTAAGCATTTTTTACTGTAAAATTTTAACATATCATCATCTTGATTAAATATTTGTTTCATCCTTTTCACCTTCTAAAAACATAAATAAGACAAATAAATGTTAGTAATTAATTATATTATTTTGAAATATTTACTTAAAAATAAATGTAATCATCTCTATATTTATTTCATTTTATCTAATATTTTCTAAATAATTATCTATTTAATCTTCTATAAATTGTAAAAATCTTTCTTTACTAATGGTTCCTTCTACTCTTTTTTCTTCTATTTTATTTTTATAAGCTATAACACTTGGCGTTTTTGTTAGATTATATTTTGTAATCAAATCTGAATAGTTAAAACCCGATCCATTTAAATCCACACCATATACCTGTAATTTTTTATCAACTATAACCTCATTTAATATTCCTTTAAAATCATTACATGCCATGCAGTCCTTTTGGTAAAAATATATAAGTATTTTGTCATCTTTTTTTAATAAATTATCTAGTTCAGCGCTTTCTTTTAAAATAATGTATTCATTAATATCTTTTCTTTCTAAAACAATTAAATTAATATTCACATAGTTAAAAAAAACAAGTAGAATCATAATAACGCAAATTTTTTTCTTCATAATAATTCATCCTTTAATTTACAGTCAGACAACTCATAGTATTTTGAAATATGCGTACATTCAATATAGTTATTTTCCAACAATACAACTGTTAATTTCATTTCCTTGATAACAATAAAAAGTTCATCAATGATTTTTTTATCAATTAATCCTAATAAATTATCCAAAATAAGTATTTTCTTGTCATCAAATATCGCTTTAGCTATTAATATCAAAACTATTTCAGAATTACTCAATTCACTTTTTTCATTAATAACAGTATCCACATAATCTGGATAGCGTCGTAAATAACTAAGAAATTGTAGTTTATTTAATATTTTAGTAAACTCCTTTGGAGAATAATTATTACCTTTTAGAAAATAATTTTTTATTGATATTCCTTCAAAATCACAACAAAATGATATATATCCAAACATGCAATCAAACAAATCTGAATTAATATATTTTGAATCAACTCCGTTGAATAGCAATTCTCCACTATCAGCAATTTGTTTTTGCATTAGAATTTTTGCTAAAGTCTTTTTGCCACATCCTGATTTTCCAAATATTTCAATAACTATTAATGGATCAATATTTAGAAATATATTCTTTAAAATAACATTTTCATCATACCCAAAACAAATATTATTTAATTGTATTTTTTGAGGTAATATAATTTCTTCTATATCTCTATTATCTTCTTTTTCTTTAAACTTCATTTCTCGCAAAAAAATAATAATTTCAACATAATTTGAAAAATTACGTGCAATAGTATAAAATGGATAGCTAATTAGAAAATTGAATACAATTGTGAGAAACTGCGAACCAATACTCAATTTATCATTAAATATTTGATAGGATGTGTACACAAAAGTTTCTACTAATATAACAATAAAAAATAATGTTGTGCATCCTGCCAAAAAACTTTTTATTCTATTAAATTTTTTTATAACCACTAAGTCATTGGACTGTTTGTATTTCTTATACTTTCTAATACATTTTATATAATCATAAAAGCCTAGAGGTTTAAGAATAGCACCCATTAAAACACATAAAGATATTAACGAAAGTAAATTTATAAAACAGAATTTTAAAGTTGTATTACTGAAAAAAAATAAAACAACAAAACCAATCCATATAGATATAACAGAGATAATACTATTACAAAATCCGTTCAAATTATTAATTACGTATAACTTGATATCCTCATAATTACTTATATCGTCATCTTTTTCTATATAAATATGTCTTTTTATTAAAAACACTTTTGTAATTAATTTATAGATATATCTATATAATAAAATAACAATAAAACTCAAGAATATAACACCGATACTAACAATTACACAAGTTTCAAATATATATTTCGAATTTATAGTAAATGCTGTATCAATTATCGCCTTTAAATTTGCTATAATAATATATATACCTAATAATAAAATCATATATAATACCAAGCCAAATAAAAAATATATTTTACATTCATTTAGCAAAGACATAATAAATCTAATTAAGCTGCTTTTTCTAAATTTAACAAATTGTGCATAATTAAATTCTTTAATTTTATATTTACATCGAATTTTGTTATCGTATGATTGATCATAACATCTTAAATTATTATTAACATCTACAATCAATCCACGTTTGTCACAAATACTATTATCCTTTTTTAAAATAATTCCCATTTTTTTTAATAATTCTTCATTTTCTAAGTAATCATACTGATTTTGAAATATCATTTTATATTTTTTTGATATTAAATTATTTAAATATAAGCACTCAATTATCTCACTTACTCTATTAACTTTCATATAAACAATCCTGTTTTTCTTTTTTTATCCATTCCATGAACACTTCAAAATCAAAACCATTTTCTTTAGTCCAACTATAATTGCTTTTAATTTCTCCATTTTTTATTGATATAAATGCTGGCGTCCCTTTAATATTATATGTAGATTTAAAATCATTCCATTTTGATTTATTTTCATGGATAATAGTAATATTCATATATAATATTTTTTTTAGACTGCTATCCTCCTCTATATTACTAATCAATCTATCATCTAAAAGTTCACAGTCCGAGCATGTTGGTCTACCTACATAAACAATAAATGTGTCTTTATTCTTGATTTTATTTTTAAATGTATCAATTGTTATTGAATCTAAATAATCATAAATTTTAGGATATGATTCACTTATTTTGTTTTCATTTTTACAAGCACATATATTGAATAAAATAAATAACATCATTATAACATTTAATGATTTTTTACATATATTCATTATCTATTCCCCCTTTTTAATTAATTTTAAATTTTTAAAATAAAAAATATTTGCATCCTCCAAATCTAAACTTTGATGTGTAATAAATAATTTCAAAATGTCATAATTTTTTAATTTATCTAATATTAATCTCTTATTTTTTAAATCTATATTTGAAAATGTTTCATCAAATATTATTAAACTAGGATTTTTTAATATTGCATGCGCTATTAACAACCTTTGTTTTTGTCCCAAAGAAATATTCATACCATCATCTGAAATGCAGTAATTGAATTGATTTGGTAGTCTTTCTATTACATCCAATATATTTAAGTCACTACATACTTTTATAATTTCTCTCATAGGAATTTTTTTGCCATCCGTTAAAAAATTTATAATGCTAGTTTCCCTAATAGTAGAAATATTTGATAAATAAATAATTTCATTTCTAATACTTTTATTATTAATATTATCAATGCATATATTATTTAAATAAATACGCCCTGTATAATTTTCGTTAATTCCTATCAAAGTTCTAACTAAGCTACTCTTTCCACATCCACTTTCACCATATAGAACTACATTCTTAGAGTTTTGAAATAAATCTAAATTGATATCTTTTAATAATATATTTGCTTCATAAGACAATGAAAAGTTTTGAAATTCAATACTTTTTATTTTTTCGTTAAATACAAATAAACTATCATCTTCATTATCTATTTCAAATTCATTTAGTATTAATAAAAATCTTTTATAGCCAACTACAAACATTTCTATGTCTACTTGTATTCCTACAACTTCTAATATATTTGAAAACAACATTCCTGAAATATTCAAAAAAATCACCAATGATCCTATACTCATATAATTTATAGAAATAAACAATATTCCAATAGTAATTAGTATAATATTGGATAATTGGATAACTATATTTTGATAAGCTATTGAGTCTTTTGATAGTTCTAAGTTTAAATTTCTTTTTTCAATGTAACTTTCAACCAACTTATTAATTTTTTCTTCAACTACTTCTTCCTCATTAAAAGTCTTGATAGTTTCAATTTTTGATAATGATGATATAATTTCGCTATCGAGTTCAGCTTTTGATTTTGAAATTTCATATCCACTATGTACCATCTTGTTAAAAAAATAGTTAATGATTAATCCACATAATAAGCAAGAAATAACTATTACTATGCTCAATGTCGAACTAATACAAAATAATATAATTATCGATATAATTATCGTTAGAAAATCAACAATTAAATTAGTTAAAATTGTTGAAATCATATTTGTTATTTGTATTCCTTCTTTCAATCTTGTCATTAATTCACCAGATTTTATATTTTGATAGTAATTATATTTTAAATTAAATATTTTATGAACATATTCACTATAAAGAGATTTTTCTACTGAATTTGTCAATCTTTGTGCTATTGTAAATTTAAAATATTTTAAACACGCATCACTCATACCTAAAATACTAAAGATAATTATCATTAGTAAAATCAGAAAAAATGAAATTGTTTTAATATTAGGAATGATTTGATCGATTGCTAATCCAAATATAGAAGTTATGAAAATGTTTATAATAACTGTAACAACTGATATCAAAAATATATTTATTATTTGTTGAATATATTTTTTTACAAGTTTCATCATAAGTGAATTATCATTTTTATTAATATATTTTTCTGGAATATTTAATTCATTTTTTACCTTACAACTGATAATTAATTGAATTGTTTCTACTATCTCTCTCAATTCTATTTTCTCAATTTTTGAGTGTTCAGGATCTGAAATCAAGCATTTACCATTATTATAAATTTTATATAATATTATATAGTGATTTACTACCTCTCCACTTAACATCAATATACAGGGAAAATTTTCCTCAGAAACATTCATTAACATATTTAATCTATTACTTTTAGGTAATTTAAATATTTTAGAACTTATGTTGCATTTATTAAAAAAAAGTTTTATATCTTTAACGTTTGTTCCTTTATCTGAGTTGTTAATTGCATCTCTAATTCTTATATAATTTGCATTACATCCATAATACTTTAAAATACCCACAACAACTGCTGTTCCACAATCATTTTCAAATAATTGTATTACGTGTTCATTTTTCCTTCTTGCTATCATATTCTCTATTAACATAACTAAACTAATTCTATCCAATAAAAATATAAAAGAATAAAAAATTAACATTAATACCATGAAATACTGCTCTTGTTCTCATTCATCCATCAATACTTATCATCACCATTCACCTCTTTCTGTTATAAATTAAACTGCTAAATTAGAATTAATATAATTATTTTTTTGGAATGACCATAATTCTTTTTAGTAATGTTATCTCCTTACTACCTAAATACTACATTTGTATTTTCAAAAATAAAAGCCAAATTGATTAAGAGGTAACAATCATGTCTAACATGCATATTTCTTATTCTTTATTGGTATATAATATGTATAAATATGTGCTCTGTAACAATTATCAACAAACTAGTTACAGGGATGTCCTAATTGCACCAACCCTATGTACTTATATAATTACAGTTATCCCAAGATAAAGATCAATTAAAAAAATACATATTAGATGTATTTCCATTGTTTTCTCTTTTTCTTGGGATTTTTATTATGAGTTCTTCTTCTACAAGTATCTTTATTTGCTTTCTTACTGTTCTTTCTGAAAGTCCTGTATCATTGACAATTGTTTTAACTGATGGAAAACAAGACCATGTTTTCCTGTTTGCGTATCGTAGCAATGCTCTATAAACCATTCTTCCTGCTGGAGTTACATTGGCACTTGATACTTTTGTATAAAAATACATATAATCCTTATTCAACTTTGACACCCGCCTCATTTATTATTTTTTTAAGATCAAATTTTATATTGTCATCTTTTTCAAACTTATATTTTAAAATTGATGTGATCTTATTTATATCTGCATACTTAACCTCTCTTTGTACTCTTTGATTGACTTGATATTCCTTGTCCAATTTTATCTTCCACTTAATAAATAATCTTAATACTGTTTTCATTGGATGCATTCCTGTCTTCATCAAAATAAAATGTCCCTTGGGCATACTCTTTAATTCATCTGTTGTCATAAGAGGTCTTTCTATCATTTGTAAAGACTGAGATGGATCATTTTTTCCTTTACTAACTGATCCACTCATAACCGTCTTTGACCCAAGATTTTCACTCATTACTTTTGCTGTTTCTGAATTAGGTGCAAAACCACCAAATAGTGTATCCTGACAGTTATCCACAATAATACTTGCTCCTTCTTTTCCATAATTTTTCTCTAACTGTGCTAATGATTGAATTATTGCCACTATGGAAATATTTCTTGATCTAGATGCCGAAAACATCATTTCTGCTGATTCTATTTTAGGGATAGTTCCAATTTCATCGAGATACATAATGACCTTTCTTTTTAATCTTCCACCCTGACTATCAGCACACGCCAACATTTCACGATAATACTGTTGAATAAAAAGAGAAATCAAAAAGTGTTTTGTATTATCTTCCTCAGGCATTACTAAAAAGATTGCAGACTTTTCACTGCAGAATTTTTCTATGTCAACTGTAGTTTCGAAACACAATATCTGTTCAATTTCAGAATCAATAAATGCATTTAAACGTGATAAAACAGTAGAAAGAACAGACATCATTGCCTGTTCTCCTGTATTCAAAGCAGCTCCAGCAAACCACTTTGCTTTATGGTTGTCAGGCAAATAATCAAGCAAGATCTGAAACTGTGTTTTTCCTTTTATTCCAGAAGGTTTCAACAGATCCTGAACAAGCTTAAATACACTGACTATATGTCTTTCTCCATCATCACAAAATTCAGAAATAATTAAAATGATACTTGTGAGAAGTCCCTCTGCCGAATCATAAAAGAATGAATTCTGACCATAGCTTGATGCACTTTCTCCATCAGAAAAGATAATCGTTTTAGCAATTATTTTGGCGTACTTTTCTGTCTTGGCTTTTAAAGACAAATCATTTCTGTTTTGTTTGTACTGATCCATATATTTATTGACCATATGAAGCATATTGTTCCCATCTGAAAAAAGAGGATTTCTTAAATCAATAACTGAAATATTGTACCCATAATAGTCATGAGCAATTCCACCATAATTACGATACAGATCACCTTTTGTATCCGTTGTTATAAAAGAGACACCACTGGCACAGGCATATTCTAAATTTGGATATAAAAAATGGGCTGTTTTTCCAACACCAGCAGCACCAATCATCAATAAATGAATATCATCACAATCAACATATCCAAATGTTTTTCCAAAGTTTATTTTACTTCCTACAACCAATCCCTGTGATTTCGGAAGATCAATACCTTTTCTCCAATTCACACTGTCAAATTCAATATATTTCAAACTTTGATGAACCTCTTTATCTGTCGCAAATCGAGCTGTTCCATATTGTCCATCACCGACTGTTTTCGATTTGATCTTATTCAGATTATAGTTTCCATTAAAATACATAGCACATCCTATAAAAAGAAAAAATAAAATACCAAACGCTATAAATATTCCTTGTGATTTTGTCATTGTTTTTTCTCACCTTCTTCACCTATTCATTCAAATCCTTTCATTTGAAAAGACTCCTCATAATTTTCAACTGGTTCAACATATTCACTGATAATATTCAAAGCCTCATCATAGCTTTTCGCATTGAAAGTTATTCTTTCAAACATCTCGTTGGCTTTTTCTTCATACCCTGCACTTTTCAATGTTCTTGAGGCAATACCCATAAGATTAAAAATATTTCCATCTTCACCTATCATCTTTGCCTTTGGTCGTTCTTCTTCAAGAAGACCATATGCCTGTTTATTTTCCATAGCTTTATAAATCTCCCTTCTATAATGAACATCCATATAAAAAAGACCTGCAGATAAATTTCTACAAGCCTTTACTAGATTATTTCTGTTATTTTCTTTAACACAGTTTTTATAGTCAGCTACTGACTGACAAACATTTTCAAACATCTTTTTTGTATTGCCATTGTCCCTATAACTTCTATAATCCTGTTTTAAATATGACCAGACTGGTGAATCATCTGATAATGGATGAGAGAATCCTAAAAGAGAATGCTCATGGATCATTGTCATTTTTAAAAGTCTATCCAACTGTGCCTGAAACTTAAAATCATCTCGTGGTTCTTTTCCATTAAAAGAATAATAAAACTTGGCAAAAAGCGAATCAAATTCATCTTCTTGAAATCTGTCTTTTACAATTGTTTTAAAATCACTTTTGATATTTGAAACATATTTCATTGCTTCCTGATATTTGGGACTGTCCGTTGATTTAATAAATTCAACATTATTTTGTTCTTTCAGATCTTCATTAAAATCTTTATTTCTTGCTCGAATACATGAAATAGTGTAACTGCCTTTTTCATTTAGAAAATCACTTATTCTCTCTGCTCCTTCGATACCTGCAATATCATGATCCAGACACAAATAAATTTCATTAATATTTGGGTGAACATCTAAAAAATGATCTAGTCCTATTTTAGAAAGTCCATTCAAAGCAATATAACTGTTTTCCATCCAATTCGCTTTGTTTAAAGAAATATAGGAAAGCATATCAATAGGTGCTTCAAAAACATAAACCTTGTTGGATGATCCTTTATAATGAAACGGATATAATGGATCAGAGCCTTCTATATTTCCTCTAAATGACTGATTTTTACCATAAGTTGCAGTACCTCTTTTATGCCCATGACGAGCCACACCATTTTCATCCAAACCAACAAATACAGCATTGTGATATTCCTTATCTTCGTAGATCAAACCTTTTCTTACAAATTCATCAATGACTTCCTTATCAAGAAATCTTGTTTTCAAAAGATATCCATAGACCCTGTTTAAAGTTTCATTTTTTTCAGGAAGTTTAAATTCTGCCTTCTCTGTTTTTTCATAAGGAACTGACATTTGAAGATCACCCACATTGGATAGAAGAAATTCCACAGCCTGCTTAAAATTATAGTTAAAATATCTTTGAACAAACGCTATTGGATAACCACCTGCTTCTGCCTTCCAATCATAAAAGCGATTACCTCTTACAGTAATACTTGTATGCCTTGCCCATCTCATATCCTTTCCTGATTTTATGAGTGCTTCACCTTGCATTTGAAGAAAAGATGCAATATCAACTGAATTAGCCATTGCAATCTGTTCTTCACTGAACATTCTTGCCATTACTGATGCCTCCTTGCTTTTTTCTTTTTATTTTGCTTTTTGCCTTTGATTGACTTTACTTTCATAGACTCATCTTTTTGTATATGCGTAATGCTTTTAATTTTATCCTTCATATCTTTCACCTTTTTCTTCAAATTAAAAACGAAGTGAATGATCATCTTCCCTATGACCCGTTGCACTTCGTTTTCTTATTAATTTCTGTTTGAGTTTATGTTCGACTCCTGTAAGAATCGTATTTCTTATTGGCAACTCATTTTCAATGATTCTTCCAATATGACGAAACATTCTTGTTGTCATCATACTTAATGGAACTTCTTTAATATCATCTATATGATCTAAAAAATATTGAGCGTATTCATTTCCATTTTCAGCGGCCAATGTTAATAGCTCTATAGCTCTCTCTTTATCCTTTTCAACATCTTTTCCTAAAAGGTACATTTTGCCTAAATAATACTGTGCATATTCATTTCTATATTCACAGGCTTTATTCAAATAATAAATTCCTTGCTCTACATTCTTTTCAGTAACTTCACCTTCAACAAGAATTTTACCGATTTTAAATTGTGCTACTGAAAAATTTTCATCTGCCGACTGATAAAGATAATGAACATACAAATCATTATCTCCTAATTCCCTATAGATATTTGCTAGTCGGTTATAAGCAAATTTGTTATCACCACTTTGTTTATAACACTCTATTGCCTTATCCAAATCACGATCTACATAGAATCCATCATGATAGATTTTGCCAAGTATATATTTAGCTAATGGAAGTTCACATTTTTCAAGCCATTCTATACTTTCTGGAATCATTTCAAATTCATTGTTTTTAATTGCTAAATTGCTATCACCTATTTTTTTATAGTCACGCCTTATTTTATATTCTTCCAACAAACTATTTTCTTTATTAAATTCCATACCTGTTTCATTAGTCACATCATCCAATTCACTATTGCCGAAATTGTGAATATCTTCAAAATCCTGCATGACCATATTTAAAATCATATTCTTGATGCTTTTAAATTCTTTTTGTTCAAGTAGTGGTAAACGTTCAAGGATAGTGTCATTATATGTTTCATTGACTTGTTGTTTATACAGGTACCATTGTTCATAGAGCTGTGCAATATTTTCATCCTTTTCCAGCTCTCTTAAAATGTCGTTGATGATCTGCTTTGATTCCTTTGGAATATAGGCATACATCTTTCTTCCATGGTAATCTTTCAAGCTCATTTTGAGCTTTAAAAGGTCATTAAAGATCTGCGAACTATCAAAATGTTCATGATCCATTCCATTTAAAATTTCAACGACTTTTTCTTTACTGTATTTTTTTATTTCATCTCGATTGGCAGTCTGATTTTCATAAATATGTAAAAGATCATTTTTAAAAATACTTCCAGCATACTGTTTTCTGATTGACTCTATTCCTTTTTTAGTTAAATAACCCTCTTTAGGATTCTTTGAATAGGCAACCATATGAATATGAGGATGATGACCTTCATTATGAAAAGCAGCAAACCATTTGAGATTGTTCGGATCTATCTTCATTGCCTTTGCCAGATCATTTCTTTTTTCCTGACAAAGTGACATCCAGCTTTGAACTGAATCAAAGCCTAAACGGGTAGCATCCTCTCTTTTTATAGAAATGATATGTGTCCAGACGTTGCCTTCATGTTCTCCTATTTCCTTGACAACATCATTCAGTTCAAATTGAAGACCTGCATCTGAAAACAAACCATGCTCACCAAGTTTTTCTACTCTAGGACGATGTGAAATATAATCTATATAATTTTCCTTTGTTGGAATATCATCAAGATTAGTATCAATCACACTCGATATAAATTCACTGGCATTTTCTCTTGTTGGATTTTCTTTGAAATCATTATATTCAAACATTCCTGTTGCAGTTGGATAATCCTTTATAAGCTGTTGAATAAGTTTCTGCTGTTTCTTTGTTGCCTTCATATTTCCATAATCACTTTTAAACTTTTCTACACCTTCTCTGGTAGCAATATAATTCACATAATATTCTTTATGACTTTTACCTTTCATATATCCTGACTTAACAATAATTCTTACCATAATCTTTACCAAATAAAAAAGGAAACCTTTTTAAAGTTTCCTAACATATACTTCCTATCTTCTATTAAAAAATACATCTGCAAGATCATATCCCAAATACAATGCCTCTTTGAAAATAACTATTTCATTTTCAATTTCTATTTCTGATGAACATCCTATCCATTCTTCATTTATTTTGTTCGCTTCTTCCTCACCATATACTTGTATCAATGCCTTCATAATTTTTTTATGAATTTCATCTCTGATTTTATTTAACTCACATTTTTTTGAAGAATCCTTTCTAGTATTTTCATAGAATAAGTCATCTCCATAATAAAGCTGTTTTATAAATTCATCCTGTTTTGACATGTAGATCATTCCTTTCTAGACGACATACTATCACAACAGTTTTTATATAGCTATTATGAATCAGGAACCTTTTTGATATTTATTTATATCTTCAAAACTTATCTTGCCATTGGTTGCTTTAACTTCGTTCATACATTTCACTCTTAATTTTTTAAGAGTGTCATTATCAACATCAGCTATTGCTGAAAGAACATTCATGACCATTGAAAGCTCCACTGTATTTTTATAAAGCAATTTTGAAATACGATCTTCACTTGACTTAACAGTTCCTTGAACAGCACTTGAAATAGCAACAGGCAAATACTGATTTTCCAACGTTGAGCGATTGTAACCATCATAAAATTTAATTGCTCTTTCAATAAACTCACTTCGACTTTTGCTGTCATCTGTTTTTGTCATTTCATCCAGTCTGTCCATCACATCTTGAGTTAACCAAATCGTTGTTCTTTTCTTATTCACATTTTATTTTCCTCCAATAAAAAAAGGATACCTTTGCATCCGTTTTTCTCTATTATATATAATTTAAAATTTATCAATTTCATCATTCTAATTACAATTTTACATTCATTTTTTCATCAAATATTCTTGAATTTACAAGCAATAATAAATGATCCCACTTATGTCATAGGTAGTGCATAGGTAGTTAATAGGTAGTTATTCTCAATACACTGGTATATTGACTTTCAGTTTTGTATAAACTATAATGTAGTTGAAAAAAGGAACTGCCAGTAAGCGGCTATCCTTGGATTTTGTATTTTTGTTAAAATAACTAACTCATACTTTGACCAGGAGTGAGGTAGTTATTTTTTTGCACTTTTATCTATAATGATAAGAAGTAACTTTACAATGATTCCTATAATAGACACAATAAATGCTAACGCTGTTAGCACCACCATGACTGTTTCATATGTTGTCATTGCGCATCACCTCCGTTTTTCAGATTTTCCCAAAACTTCTAGGAATGTGAATTTCGAAGGATTGCGTACCTTCGTCATGACGACCAAGGATAACCACCTACCGTATACGGCTGTTCCATTTATGATTATAACATATCACATATTTTCAAACTACATTTTTCGTCAAAATTCTGCTTACGCTGTTTTTGACGACCTGTTATCTCCTGCTGTTTCTAGGAGAACATTTAATATACAACGCCACTATTGACGCACTGTCTTCAATAATGACGTTGTTTTTCTTTTGTGAACTTCTTTGAAACAACGGGCATTGCCCGTTGTTGTAAGGTGAAGCGACGTCGCTTCTTTAACCTGCACACGCCACATCTTTTAAAAGTTACCCTTATTTTTCAATCCAAATTGGACATTCTATCCATCTGTTTTGAAAAATCTTTAAAATAAGGGCACACGTTTTTAAACAAATAAAATTGGCATACTTATTCCATATTTCTATAAAAAGCGCACACGATCAAAATTTACCGCCAAACACTCCTTGATACATTGATTTACGGATGTTCCTCAATGATTGTTCTAGGCTTTTTACTAACGACAGGTTCATCTCCTTCTAATTCTTCAATGAATTCTCTGACTTCTGGTTTGACGTGCTTTTTATAGATTTGATTCAAGCTTTCCATAATTTCTACTTCAATTGTTGTATTTTTCTTTGCAAGATTTGAGTTGATTGCTCGAACTCTTGCTTCAGGATATTTTATTTTTATCTCTTTTTGTTTAACCATTTTTAAAACCCCCTTATCGTTATTTCAATTTTTTCAAACACTTCTTGCTGTTCGATTTCCTCTAATTCATGAAATCTTTCTTTATATTCATTGACCTGTTCATCGGTTAAAGAAATTAGATCTTCTGATCCATCATCTCCTGCAATAAAAAAAGTGCCAGCAATAACATCTCTGCCAACACGTCTGTTTGCCTGTAAATTCATAAGTTTTCCTTCCTCGTTACAGACAAGAACAGTATTATCATTCAAGTCGATTTCTTCAATCAGACCACCAACAACTCTTTGCATATCATCCAATGTATTTTCTATATATTCAACCTTTGGTTCTTTCATTGGCTCAACAACGAGTACACGTATTTTTTCATCGGCTTCTCGTATTTTCTCTTGATTTTGAACACTTTCAATAACATAGAAGCTGTCTTCACCTACGATAAGACCTAAACTTTGTCCATTATCCCACTTCATATGGATTGTTCCAATATCATCAACTGTTTCTACAGTTCCTAATGTTCCAGAGGGTACAGGATGGTGAGGATCGTCCATAGAATTGAGCATGATCCTTGTTCCCTTTGGATATTTCTGTCTGATTTCCTTAATTTTATCTTGATTCATTTTCCTCACCTCCTTACATTTGCAAACTAAAATTTATTTTATTTTCCTGTTCGATATTCAACAGATCAACTTGAAAATTTTCTTTAATAAACTCATTGACTTTTCCTGTTGGATGTCCTATATCTCCATCATCAAAATCACTTTGAAGTTGCATCGCAACAGAATTGATAAGTTCCATAAGATAATCTCTGGAATATTCTGTATTAGGAAACACCTTATTGATATAAATACCATTTGTATCAAACAGTACCAAGCCATTGTGCTTTATAGAGATTTCAAGATCACCAAACATCCCTGCATTCTGTACAAAGTTTCCAATTTCTTCATACTGAAGATCTATACATTTTTCATGATCCGTTTTTAAACAGCCAACATATTCTGTATGCAAGTAGTTCTTTATAAATTCATTTTGTTCATTCATTGCTATCTTCCTTCCATCATATTCAGTCTGCAATAACCACTCCAGTAAGACACAGTATTCATAGCAACATTACTGTCGTTACTGTTTTCATGTATCCACACAGCTTCACCTTTTGCATTCTTTCCTGCATAGATTCCCACATGAGTTGTCTTTCCTGATTTGTTAATTAAAAAGGCAAGATCCCCCGCTTTGAGATCTTGCTTTGCTATTTTCTTGCACATTTTTATCTGTCCTGATGTATTTGTATTGCCAAGATTATTGTTCATAACAGTCCAATAGATCCAGTCTACAAAATGTGAACAATCCAGTCCTTTTTTATTTCTTCCTTTGCTGTCTGGAGCAACAGTTACTCCAAAATCATTACCATCATATCCTGCACACTTGGCAGAACCACCCCAGTAATAAGGTATCTTTCCAACAGCATCCGCAGCCTGCATCACTATTTTCTTTCTGATTTCACTTGTATCTTCAGGCATATTTTTAATCAGTTCATCCATCTGCTCTTTGGAAAGTGTTGTGACTGTTTTTCCGTCATTTCCAATCAATGCACCATAACAGGTTTCCATTGACTTTTTTGTATCTTTCAGCAGTTTTTCATTCAGGTTCTTTTCTAGACTGGCATAGATGACGGCGTTTACAGAAGTAGGGACTTTGACTTCTTCACCCTCTGTAAAACTGTTGACCCATGCCTCTGCCATTTCATCTGAAAATACTTTATGCTGTGAAGAAACCATATAACCAATAAAATACCCTTTGACCTGATAAATATTAAGCGATGATCCATTTGTAAAAGTCTGATTAATTTTGTCAATATGACTGTCAATCAACACAAGTCCATCCTGTATTTCCTGAACATATTGCTTCATTTCACCTGTAAGTTCACTAATTGGATTGCCTTCAAACAGATCCGTTACAAGATTGTGATTGAATGAAATACCATCTGAAAAAATAGCACCAATTAAAACAGTAATAGCAACAAAAGGTGAAATAATAACAACAGCTACATTTCTGACAAACTTCCTGCCATCATCACTGCTAAAAAAAGACAGAGCTAACTTTATAAGTTTTGTTTTCATTACTGTCTGACATCTCTATAACCATAAGGATACATTGCTGCTTCTGTTTGATTTAAAACAGTTTCTTTCATTTTTTCAACAGCCTCATCTAAATACTTTTCATCAAGGGAACAGTCCTTATATCCTTGCTTGATTATTTCATAGTATTCCTTACCTGGTACTCCATATTCATAACCATCATTCATCACATAAACCATCGCCTCAGTTGTAATTGTTCCATTAGAAATTCTCAAATTTTTCTTTTCGTAGAGGTGTGGATAACCTTCATAGCGATCAAGGAAATGCTCATCGTTTTCTGAAATTTCCCAAATACCTACAGGTACTTCCATTCCCTTTTTTGGTTCTACAGTCGCAACTGCATTACTTTTATTTCCTCTAAACACCATTTCATAATTTGACAACATACCTGTTCCAACCAGTTTAGCCTCTGGACATCTGTGTGCCATCTGCTCCCTGTTTAAATTACTGCCATAAGCCACATAATATTTCATTCTTTTCTGTTCCTCCTTTACATCTGTTGCATGTGCATTCCAAGTTCTTCTTGAACATCTTCCAATGATTCATTATTTGTTTCCTGTGCACTTTGCAATCTTTCTCTTTGCATAACTGCCTGTTGTGGATCTTTCCATGCAATACATCCATCTAGATTTTTTAAAAGATGATGTCGTGCTGTTTTAAATTCATCGCCAATAAGTCCAAGTCGTAAAAGCCAAGTCCTGAACGTATATTTCTCATTAGACGAATGTGTCTTAACCCTGCTTGCTTTATTTTGAACCAGTGCCTGATGGGATATTGCCAAACAAAACTGGATATAGGTCTTGATTTCACCTGCATGAAGTGTTCCATTAAACATCCGAAATTCTATTGTTCCCTTTGAAAAAACACTATGAAAATTTAAGGCATGATACCTCGAATCATCATAGTGTTCGTATTTTCTGCTGGTATTTCCGTCATACCAGAGATTTTCAACTTCCTCAATATCCTTTGGCTTTTTTCGATTGAGCATTTCTAAAAAATCATCATCTATTTTCTTACAGAATCGTACTTCTCTTTGCGGTCTTACCTTTAAAGCTTTAAAGATAAGATCCTCTTTTGAATACATAATATTTGCAATATTTCTTAATGATCTGGCAGTGTGTTTTGAAGCATCCACATGAATGTGAATTCCACAGCTTTCATTGACTTTAGCATGACCATTCCTTCTTAATTCACGAACAATGCTCTGTATCGTTTCAATATCTTCATAATGACAGATAGGCGAAACGACCTCTACTTTATAATCAGGATCATAGTTAAATCGATTTCCACATTGCGGTGTAATACTTGCATCTCGTACAATTTTCCATTTTCTTCCGTCCTGATCACAGACAGAATAGGTATCATATATACCACGTTCATGCTTAATGCCTGTATCAAAATGTTTAGCAATAATCAAAGCAGCGCTTCTTCTTGTTAAACCTGTCATTTCTATTTCTATTCCAAAACGCTGACTTTTCATGGATATTCATCATCCTATCTTCCGCCTTTATCACCAAACAGTTTTGATTTATAATCTGGTGCATGAACAATAAGGTTGTATCTTTCACTTCCACATTTATAAAGACAGGCACCTCTTTGCGGATATTTAATAAGTTCATATTCACTTTCTTCAAGCTGTAACGTATCGATATAAAACCTTGCATCCGTATTTCCTGCATTGAACAGGAACGTATGTGTTGGTATTGAAAACAATGGTTTTGTTAGTTCTCTGATTCCTTCAATATTGAAATCTTCCAGATTTTGAGAAGCTAAAATAACAGAACTTTCCTTTTTTCGAACACGCTTCATAAAATTTCTAATGTATTCTACTGCTGTTGTATTTGTTAAAAAAAGATAAAGTTCATCGATTGAAGCTACTGTATATCCTCTTTTCAACAGTTCATTGGACATATAGGAAAGAATATTAAAAAGCATCGCATCTTTTAAAGACTTATTTGCCTGCAAAAGATCCTTAACGCCAAAAGTCACAACCTTTTGTGAATGAATATTGGTATGCCCATTAAAGAAACGACTGTCACTTCCCACACATATTGAATTTAATAAAAGCAGTATTTCACGCAGTGACTCTCTTGTATAAATGTTATTTCTGTTTGTATTGTAATGTTTGTATTCTTCATCAATGTAATCATAGAGATCACTCAATATTGGGTAGTCGGCATGTTCTAGAACACTAAGATCTGTCTTTTCATTAATGTTGAATCTTTGATATACCTTTGCCAACATAATTTCTAACGTATCGATTTGCTCCTCTGTAAACGCCTTATATGTCTTGAAAAAATCCTTTAAAAAGGAAATATGCTGTGCAAGAACTGTTGACTGTTTAAATGCAACAGGAACATCATCTTCACCTGAATCTTCTATATCCTCTGACCATTGTTTTGGTTCAAGAACATTAATGATATATCGTCCTGCCATCATATCAATAAAAACACCGCCAAGATTAGAGGTTACTTCTTCATATTCATGTTCAGGATCTAGCGTTATTAAAGACATTCCCTGTTCTCTTAAATTCAACAATAAAAGTTTTAAAAGATACGATTTTCCCTGTCCTGAATTTCCAAGAATAAGAGCATTGGCATTTGTTCTGTCGTCACTTCTTTCATTGAAATCAACAATAATATTGCTTCCAAATTTATCGTGACCTATATAAATTCCATGCGGATCTGTCTTGCCTGAATAGTTAAATGGAAAAAGATTTGCAACACTCGATGCTGGAAGAACACGTTCAAACTGCTCCTTGAATCCATCATAGCCCGATGGAATAACCGCTAGAAATCCTTCTTTCTGTCTTAAAAGAAGACGATCAACATTCAACTTGCTTCGCACAAGTTCTGTCATCATTTCAGTCTGAATAAGTTTAAGTTCATCATAGCTGTCAGCAATCAACTCAAAATAAACAGCACAGTGAACAAGTGGTTCTCTGTTTCGATGCATATTGGCAATCAGTTCAATAACATCATTAAGATTGCTTTGAGCGGTTACTGTTTCTTTTAGATCTTGCGTATTGCTTTGTCTGAGCCTGTTTTTATTAGCTGCATTTCCAATGATCTTCTTTTCCTCTGCAGAAGTGACCTGTCTGGCATAAATATGCAAGGTGACTCCGTCTTTTTCACCCATATAACGTAAAAGTGCCTGTTCATCTGTAGAGGTTGGATACTCTCGTAATGCCCAGACACTTCTGTAGCTGTTGCCACAAATAAAATATTCTGTATAGAAACGTATTGTTGAAGGTGCAATCATATCAAGATAATCCTGTACTTTGATTTCTTCTTCATCTTCAACCTCAGCCTTTTTGAATTTACCAAATAATTTATTGAACACCATCATACCACCTCTTTCCATCATAATCTTCAAACTGACTTGTCGTAACATTCTGTTCAAAATAGACAGCCAACATTCTTTTAATCATTTCCTTATCTGCTCGTGTTACAGAGATATTTTGCATACGAATGAGTTTTTCAATACGATGGATCAAAGAATGTACTTCTAACTGATCATCAGGTTTTATACGAACAGCGATCAGGAAAAGTCGTGCTGTTGCTGTCTGTGTTTGAATCTTATCCAAATGATACAGATCTTCATTAAGAAGCTTGATAACAACTTCTTCTGTTTCTTCCTGAATTCTTTTTTTCAGAAAATATTTGTTTTCTTCAAAATTATCTCGACTGTTCAGACAGATAATTTCAATATCATTTAGTCCTTTTACAACATTTGTAAGTGCAAATATCTTTGCACCTATGTTTTCTTTTGACATAACAGAAAGATTTTGTGGCTGAACAACAAAAAAGACGACTTCCTCTCCATTAAACAGTTTTAAACTGTAATCGGTAATCGTCTTAGTATTGATTAGCATCCTTGTACTGGATACTTTTTTATTTTTCTTTGTTTTCTTTTTCACGGTATCTTTCTTCTCTGTTTTCTTCTTTCTTTTCATCATAGCCTCCATTTCTTTTTCCTGTTTTCTGTATTCAAGGGTGTTTTTATTTCACCTGTAAAATGCCATTTATATAGCTGTTGTGAAAATATAAAGAAGGCAAAGGCATATGATAAAAAATCAAAGATACTGGTATCAGCCATACGGATAGTTAAAAAAGCATAGCACCCTACTAATGCCATTGGCATATAAAAATTGGCATGAGAAATGGCAATCACTCCAATGATTGCCCCCACACCTACGATTCCAATATCTCTTAAATACCATAGCCATAATGTTGCCTTCCCTTTTAAATTATCGGGATACATATACATTTTAGCTCAACCTCATTTCATCATTCATTTTTCTATCGACCTGTATATAGGTCATCCATTTCTTTTCATAATAATGCTGTTCAAGATAGCGATACAATAACAGATTCACCCACTCATCATATTCTGGAACTTCTTCATAAAGAATGATTGGCTTTGAACATTGCTGTACGATTTGAACTTTTTCATCACAAATCGCATCAAAAACACAGTCCTGCCAGACACCCTTTTCTTCTGTTTCTTTTACAAGTTCATCATCAACTAAAATCATTCCACTTAACAAATTTGTATTTAAATTATCAACATCATATGTAAAACAATGCTTTTTCACAACGATACCTTCATACTTGCATGTTGCAACAAACCATTTATATTTTTTCAGTTCTTCGATAGTCATGCTGTACCTCCTACAACAGAAATACCAAATAAGCAGGAAAAATGCAAGATGATTATTAGCTTCTGTTCATAATTGTTTTTGTAATATTCATAGCTGACTGAGCCGCATAAACAGTAGACATGATATTTGCTTTCATGCTTGTATCAAGTCCAAACTGTCCTGCAATTCGTGGAATTTCACTGGCTGCCAGTATCAAGCCGATTCCTAAAAGACAGTTTTCTTTCATAACACCCAGACCTGCAATTAAAATGACTGCCTGTAAAAATGCAGTAAGACATATACCAATGATCTGCTTGCACCATTGAATAAAACCATCTGTATAGCCACGCACAATTGAAAACATATAAAGCGATCCTACTGCAATCATTACTAAAAGGATACCTCCTCTTTTTAGATTTGCGAAGAACACTTTGATAATGGAATAGCCCATCATAATCAGCAAAAAGATAAGCAATACCGTTCCAAGCGACAGCTTTTGCATATACGACAGTGACTTAATTGCTGAGTCACCTACAGATTGACTTCCTACAAGTTTAGCAAGTCCATTGGACATGGTTACCTGCAAAGAAATACAGAACTTATATAATTCTACAGGCAATACAGTAAACAAAGAAACAGCCATAAACCCTTTCATAGCATTAAGACCGGCATCTTTGATACTGCCTCGACCGCTTTGATATTCAACGGCAATCTCAAATACTGCAACGACCATCCCTGAAACAAACAGCGCCCATCCAAAAAGTCTAAACAGTTCAATAATGGCTCTTACAAAGTCATAGTCAAACAGATCGGCTCCCATTGATCCCATCATGCCAAAGAATTCACCTAAAAATTCAAGTAGCTTACTGTAGATCCAGTCAACGATCTGTCCCATGACCTTATCTGCGACAAAATTCCATAAAAACATAATCTATTCCTCTATAGGACTTTCCAGATATAGTTTGGTGCAATCAAGGAAAACGTTAAACACGCAAACAGTATTGCTGGTGTTGTCCAATCAAACTGTCCTTGTTTTCTGTAATCAAAATATGCCATTGCAAGTTTAGCAAAGAAAAAGACAGCAAGTATGATATCAATAACAGGAAACACAACATTGTTGACAATATTTTTAATCTGCGACTCCATTTGTTTCCAAGCCTGCTGAATAACACTTGAAACATCTCCTGCCGCATAAGACTGTTTCATTGTTAATACAAGCATTATTAAGATGATCATCAAACAGATAATGACCTTTACTTTTTTATTCTTTAAAATTTGTACCATTGTTTCCTCCTTTTCTAAACAGCTTCTTCGATTGTCTGTTCATTTAATAAATCTACAAGATCCTTTGCAAATAATCCTAAATCCACATTTTGCTTTAAAAGACAGGTAATCATATCTTTTCCTAAATAGCTCAACACATACTGTGGATTGGTAATGACCATTTGTCCCTGTTCAACGATGATTTGAATACTTTCATAATCCAAATGACACATATCAAATACCCTTTTGGGAATGCAGTAAAAATCTTCATCGAACAGTTCTTTTTCATTTTCTGCAGTTACTTTAAAGCACTTGTCCTTGATACCATCTTCCTGAATCAAACAGACTGTTTCACCTTTTCTTAACAGCAACTTGTTAACTAAACTTTCAGGAAGGGTCACTTTATTCCCTTCCTCAAGTTTCATCTGATACTCATTCACCATTTTCATCACCTCCATCCTGCTCAAATAAATCAAGCTGTTTCTGTATTCCTGAATTCTTCATAGGATTGTAATTGGAAATCAACACTTCTGGAAACTGTGAACTCTTATCATAACGAAGAGCCATATTGTTGATTCTTGAAAATCCTTCAATATAAAAATCTTTGTACAGATCTCGTATAAATTCACAGTCATTGTAAGATAGCAGGAACTTTCCCTGTAATTTCTTTAAGGTATCCCTTAAGCGAATGTGATCTTCCTTTGTGAATACGACAGAATAATGTCCTTCCGTTTCATAGTAGGGAGGATCCAAATAAAAAAAGGCATCTGATCGATCATATTGAATAATCAGTGCCTCAAAATCCTTGTTTTCTATAACTGTATTTGCTAATCTGTCGCTGATTTGCCAGACCGTATTAAATGCTTTACGTACATCATAAGGTCGACATCCAAAAGTTTTACACCCTGAACCATAGGAATATCTGACAAGCTTAAAAAATGCAACAGCAAGTTTTACATCCTGTTTTTCAATTCGTTCTTGCTTCATGATTTCCATGATTTCTTCTTGCTGAAGCTCGGTAAAATAAACCTTTACCTTTTCCATTTCTTCCTGTAAAAATTTATCTTCCACTCTTTGCTTGGTTATAATTTCTTTATAAAGATTAAAGATATTTCTTCCGTTTTCAGGAAGATAACCAAGTTCCTGAATAAAAGCCAATGGCTGATCTCTTACAACCGCAAACATATTTGAAAGGTTGTTGTTGAAGTCATTATAGACCTCAAACTTATCTGGCTTTTTTCCAAACAGTACCCACCCTCCTCCACCAAACACTTCAATATATCTTCCATAGCTTTGTGGAAATCTTGCATAGATTAGATCTCTAATAGACTTTTTTCCACCTACCCATGAAATCAAACTGTTCATTTTCATCTTATAGTCATCACCTCCTTCAAAATCAAAAAGAACTATCTATAGCGATAGTTCAATATTGTTTCTTATAAGAAATAAAGACACCCTGCTGTAACAACAACAGAGAAAAGAATATCAAATAATATTTTTCTTTTATCCTCTCTATCATAGAATATTGCTTTTATAACAAACCATGTATCCGTTATTACTATTGGAAATACAGTAGAAAATTCTAAGCCAAAATAATATTCACAAATAGGCATTGCAATAAGGCAAACCAAAAATACTATTATTAAAAATCCTTTTTTTGAATACAATAAATTTTTATTTGCTATTTCCTTCATACGATTTTTCTCCTTCCAAAATCAAAGAACATACCATGTATTGATGAGACGCTTGATTAAAAACAATGTTTTCATTGTTTTTTATATCTTTAGATTTTATTACGTCTTTATTTTTTGGAATATACGTAAATTCAAAAATGGACATATTTTCTAAAGATTGTATGCGAAACTGGATAGATCTTTCCAAACTATTTTGGGTTACAAATTCCATAATAGAAATGAGCTGGTTATATATTGTTAAATCAATCGATATATTTGTATTTGTAATAATTAATTTTAAATCTTTATTATTTTCTTTCATTTCTGCTTTCATTCTAGAAATAAAATTATTTAATAAATAATCTTCAAAAATAAAATTACTATTATATTCATCAATTTTCTTGATTGTTCCATTTAAATGATCTTTAGCACCATCATTTACTATTTCTTTAAAATAATTAAGATCATGTTTTATGTTTTCAATCATTTTATTTTGTACAGAAATAATATCTTTCTCTTGTTTTAAAATTCTAGCCTGTTCTAAAACAACCTTATTTTCTATTTCTTGCTGTGTTTGTTGATTATGATAAATATAAATGATTATATTAACTACAACAATATACATAAAAGAAAGTAAGAGAAAATATAATTGACTTTCTTTTATTTGATTTCCTAATGTTGGAATAACTTCTAAACCATATAAAGAAATTACTGAACAAGTAGACAATAAGGCATAAGTTATTCTATTACATCTTACATTTAAGAAATATGATGAACGATAATACATTACCAATAATACAAATATAATAGATAAACTTAAAATTTTAAGTTCATAATTACTATATAAAAGAATATTTGATATATTTGTTCGAATAATCAATGGAACAAACAAAATAAATAAATAATAACTGCATTTTGAAATTGTTTCTAATATCAAAATTATAGACACTATTTCTAGATCCCTATCTTTTGAAATATATTTTCTAATGATCAGATATATTAAGATATCTCTTATTGCTAAGTGTAGCATATCAGGTAATTTAATAAAATTAATTATACAGCAACATAGAGAAATGATCATCATCAATAGGAGATTTCTCTTGCTGACTGTTACATCAAAATACTTCAAACAGCATATAGACACAAATAACGTTAAAAATACAATATATAGATATTTCAACTATATCTCCTCCTTGTATTTAAGATAAGATAACATAAATTCACTACGCCTACCACGACTCATATAGAGTACTGTTCCGTCTTTTAAAATAATATTTTCTTTTTGGTACTCATTAACATATTTCATATTCACAATTGTACCTTTATTAATATAAACAAAATGGCTATTCATAAAATCAAATATATTACTTAAAGATTTCCTTAACTTATACACGTTACTTTCTGTATAAATATGTGCATAGGAACCTCTTTTCTCTATATAGCATATGTTATCTACCGGTAATGAAAACTGTTCATTTATCTTTAACATCTTTTTTTTATCTTTTTCTAGTTCACAAATTTCTTCTAAAACCATCGGAAGTTCTTCATTCATTTTTTCCTTTCTTACAAAAGAAAATGGGAATACCTGAATTGCATCAAATACTAAATCACTTCTATAAGAAACAAATATAATTCGTGAAAGAGGATACTTCTTTTTTATACTTCTAGCATAAGATATGCCATCCATATCTGGCATATCTATGTCTAAAAAGTATAATTCGAATTCCTTATCATAATTGTTGACCTCTATGTCAAAAGAAATAGTGTTAAATTTTATAAGATAATTCTTTAATTTATTTGCAAAATTGATATCATCGTCAATTATTACAACCTTCATAACATCACCCATATTCAATTTTACTATGGATTATAAAATATTCCAATCTTTAATATGGATTGCTTGATGACCACCAACTTCCACAAACTGTAGTAGTTTTTGAAAAAGTTTTCCCTTTATATGTTGCATTCATTGCATAATTTTGATATCTATAACCAGTTGTTTTTACTGATGCATTTGATGTAACATATACAGGATTTTTTGTTCTGTATAAATCATATTTAAAAGTAACATTGACTTTACTTACGGCATCTCCTGCAGCTGCTCCTAAAACATTACCTACTACTTCTCCTACTTTTGCATTACCCAATCTTGCACCAACAGTTTTCCCTGCTGCAGTAATAATTGCTGTTGTAACATACCCTAATGATTTAAAAATTGGTGAACAGCTTACTTTAATACCTTTTGTAACTAGCACTGGTGTCCAATCAGAACTAGCATATGTTGATTTAGAGAGAGAATCTGCTAAAACAGGCGTTCCTGAAGTAACTGAATATTCTATAACATCTCCGTCAACCGTTAATTCTTTAGTATCTTTATTTAAAATCCCAATATGTTTTTCTCCTGTTGAATCTTGATAATTAACTTTATATAAATCATCACTATCATAAGTAGTAACATCACATTCTACTCCATTGATTACTTCTTGATATGTTTGAACTGTAACATCATTTGATACAGTTTGTGCATTAACAGAAGTTATCCCACTTAATAACATACTTGCCGAAAAAAGGCTAATTAATAATTTTCTCATTTTATTGTTTCTCCATTTTTTTATTCAAGAGCTCTTTGTTACTTATATTTTATGATATCTTCTGCTACATTCAATAACTTGCACGCAAACTGTATTTATTGCACTCATATTGTTAAAAATATTTTAAATTAATTGAATTTGAAATTATCTAATCCTTTTTATTCATCTTTACCTCTTTTGATTTTACAGATTACTGCTGCAATTAATAATCCACTGGCAATTAGTAACGCACTTAACGATTTATAGTCTGTATCATCACCTGTTTTTACAACAGGTTTTGCTTCATCTTTCATAACCACTTTTTGAACTTCTCCTGTATCAGAGATTGTAAATTCAATATCACTTGCAACATTGTAACCTGCAGGTGCTAAATCTTCATGAAGCACATAAGTTTTTGAAACAGTTAATCCTTCGATTCGATGTGGTTCTTTTCCAGAAATCCACGATTCAACTACTTCACCTGTTTCCTTGTCTTTTAATGTAAGCTTAGCTCCTTCGATTTCTTTTCCAGTTGTTGCATCTACTTTTGAAATATCTACCTTTGTGATTTCATCTTTCATTTTAACTTTAGTCACACTTCCATCTTCATTTACTGTAAATGTTACATCACTTGCTGTTGCATATCCTAATGGTGCAAGTTCTTCATGCAAGATATATTTTTTACCTGATACAAGACCTCTGATAATGTGAACATCTTTTGTTGATGTCCATTCTTCCACAACATTTCCTTCTTCATCTCTTAATGAAAGTTTTGCACCTTCAAGTTCTTTTTCATTAGTTGCATCAACTTTTGAAATTTCAGTTGCTGTCTTTTTATTAAGAATATCAAGTTCTTTTGAATAGATGATCTTATCTGTGTGATCATAGCTTAAGTCAATGTCATAGACCTTATTGTTTTTAACATATCCTTCTAATTCTTGTACTTCTTTCAATTCATATTTTCCAAGTGGTAGTCCTGAAATATGAATTTCGCCTAATTCATTAGTCACATAATATCCGTTTTCTGAAATATCCATTGAAACAGCTTCACCTTTTTTATAAAGAAGTGTATTTCTTCCATCAAGTGAATAGATGTCTTCTTTTGCTGTTAATTGGAAAGTAACACCTGAAAGATCTTCTAATGTATCTCTGTCTCTTTTTTGTACATGGATTTCACCATGAGGTGCAATGTTCGTTACATTCTTTGTAATGACATATTCTTTAGTTGTTAGATCTTTTTGTTCAAGATTGATTTGATGTACTTTTTCTGAAAGCACATATCCTTCATTTGTTAAAGTTTCCTTTAATTCATATTTGCCCATGAATAGCGAATCAATGACAAGTTTTCCATTGGCATCTGTTTTTCCTTTGGCAACAGTAGCTCCTTTTGCATAACGTAAAGTACCATCAACTGCACTGTAGATATTTTCTTTGGCAGTTAATTCATATTCAACATCAGCTAGTGCTTCATTTGTAGCCTTGTCTGTCTTTGTTAAAATGATTTTTCCTTTTGGCTGTACATTTTTTACTTTGACAGTTAGAATTGGATCTTCATCCTCATCCTTGTCATAATCTCTTGTATTTGTAATTGTGAATTTCACAGGTTGTTCTAGTTGCAAGAAGCCTTTAGGTGTTTCTACTTCTTCGATAGAATAATCTCCTGCATCTAACTGTAAAGGAAGTGTTACTGTTCCTTCTTCGCTGTCTTTTACTGTGACAACGTTTTTAGAATTGGTTGTAAATGTGTCATATTTCTTTCCGCCAACTTTTTGTACAACATAGTTTCCTTTGGAATCTTTGATTTTAAATGATGCACCATTTAATGTGACTTTCTTTCCTGATTCGGCATCTAATTTAATAATTTTAAGTTGTGACGTAAATGGTCGGTTATTCACATTGACACGTTTTACCTGTTCAACATCTTTATATTCACTGTAATCATCTGTTACTGAAATTGTGAAATCTGGGGCTGTAATATAATCCTTAGGTGTCTTTGTTTCTTTGACGATATATTTTCCATAAGGCAGATATGGTGTATTTGCTTTACCATTTGAATCAGTTGTGATGACTGCATAAGTTGTAGCATTGTCCCATCCGACATGGTTAACTTCACTGTACAATTTGAACGTGAACTCTGCTCCTTGTAATCCTTTTACAAGACCTGAAATACTGTCCTTTTCTCCTGATTTAAAAACTTGGATCTTTTGCATATTCACTCTGTTAGTACCTTTTGCACTTCTTGATACTTTTGAAACTGTTTGTCCTTCATAATCGATTGATACACTGATCTTTGCATCATTGAATACCAATGAATCATTTGTTTTTGATTCTTGAATATAATATTTCCCTAATGGCAATTCACTCCAAGCAATCTTTCCATTGGCATCTGTTTTCTTGCTTGATACCAATGCACCTTTTTCATAGTAAGTTTTTGTTCCAGCCTGATTTGTAATCTTTTCACTTGCGTGTAATTCAAAAGTTACACCTTCAGTAGTAGCATCACCTTTTAGACCATTTGTTTTAGAAGTATCGATTTCTTTTTGGAAATCAATATTTCCTTTAGGTTCATCATCTGTAACACTCAATACTGTTGTCTTATCTTTTTCTACTTTGACTGTAAAAGTATCTGTATTTAAAAGATATCCATGAGGTGCTTCCGTTTCCTTGACTTCATAAGTTCCAACCATTAGATCATTCACTTTGATCTTTCCATTTTTTACAAGGGTATTTTCATTATAACCATCATATGAAACAGATTTGATATTGAATTTTGCACCATCAATAAGATCTTGATTTGTATTCTTTTTAGTTAATTCCAAAGAACCAAAATCAAGCCATTCAATATTTAAATATAGACGTGCATCATCAGGATCCATGTTCCAAGTTCCTTGTGCTTGAGTTCCAGCACCTCCATCATGAATAGCTAACGCTGTAAATCGTTCACATCCGTTTCCACATACATTGTCACTCACAAAATTTGATGGTGAATTTTGACATGGTGCTGTGAAATAAAAGCTTTGTCCGCCATAGACTTTTGCAGTACCACCTGTTTGTGTTGCAGAAGTTCCAGCAATGTGAATTGTCACATTTGAAGCCAATGGGATATTCACTTCAGCAGATGAAGCACCATTTAACTTCACAGTATTTGTAACTTGTTGCTTATTTGTCTTATCATAGCTTGCTTTAAACAATGCTCTGTTTCCTGATTTGTTGCCTTCCCAAGAAACACCATTACCTGGATCAGGTAATGAAATGATTCGACGATAGATGTTCATGATATTTGTACCATAATTACTTCCGAATGTTTGGTTGAACAAGTTTTCATCAAAACCTTTCCATTGTCCTGAATAAGCGCCACTTAAAAAGATATGTGTCAAAAGATATTTGATATCATCATTTGTAAGAGGGTCATCTGGACAGATAGCTGTCTTTAGATCAGCATCCGCAGCAAATTCACCATAGGCTGCAGGACCTCCAAAGCCATAGTAAAGTAGCTTTCTTACGTTTTCATTATTTTCAATAACCTGTGCAGGATATTTACCACTTGCAGGTGTCTTCTTTTCTGCTTCCAAACAGAAAGCCCATTTACCATCGTATTTACATGAATACGTTGACCATGAAGCAATGGATGGAATCTTTCTGCCCCACCATTCTGGATACTTGATATTTTTCACTCTTGTAAATTCTTTAGGAACGGATGGATCATAAGCATTTACTACACTCATTCCAAGCGTATTGAAACACATTGAAAATACCATTCCTACTGCTAAAAAAATCTTATATAGTTTAGAAAGTTTATTTTTCATTTTACTTTTTCTCCTGTTATTTATTGTTTGCAATGCAAGTTTCAAACATTGCCCTACTTCTTTTGTTTATTAAATGCAAAAAGGACAATCTTTCGATTGTCCTATGGCTTGAATACCCACTTATTTAAATACATATATTCCTCCAACAAAAAAAGACAGATCATATCAACCTGCCTGCTTATAATATTAAATGGATAAAGAATGAGAGACTTTTATAAAAATTTGTTGGTAATATTTTGAATTTTTCAGTAATTATTTATGATAAACTATTTACTTATTCTTTATCCGTATTTAATTCTATCATGTTTCTACATAGTTTGATAATGATTTACTTATAAATCCAATTTTCATTTGTGCCATAACGATAATGCGAAGCACCACATACTTCTTCATTTCCTGCACAATGTCCTTCATCTAATAATTGGTTAATTAAAATCTTTACTGAGTAATCGTTACTATTATAGTAAGACTCGTAATCTTTATAATCTATTGAATGTGTCAATTCTTTTCCGCAATCACATTTAACCCAATATGTCACTCTTAAAATCTTTGTTTGTTCTTCCTTTTGAGGTTGTTGTGCATTAGTAGTATTTCCACTTGATGCTGGCTGACTTGGGGTTACAGAAGAAGGCTGATTGCTTTCAACAGGTTGTACTGGTGTTTGTTTTGTTTCAACTTTCTTTTTTGTTTTATTTTCATTAGTATTTTGATTACTCGTTTTCTCTTGAGTTTGCACATCACTTTTTACAGATTCTTGATCTTCCTGAATCGTATTTTCTTCTGCTGTTTGTTTGGATGTATCATTTACACTTTTATCACTTTCATTGGTTTCATCTTTGGATACATCTTTTTTCTTTGATTTCTTTTTTGATGCCTCTTTTTGTGAAATAACTATTTCTTTTTTGTTTTCTACATTGTTCATTGGTAGTGCATTACAAACAACCAACAGTGTAGATAACGCTAAAACTATAATATTACTTTTTTTCATATATTCTCATCTCCTCTACTCATTATCATCATTAAATTTGTACAAAGTCTATACTTGTATTTATTGCTTATCAGAGCTACCATTACCTTTATTGATTTGGAAAAAGCACATTGTAGCAATTCCTATAAATGCACCAATTTGCATTGAAACAATAGATATGATTATTTCTTTCATTGTACCACCTTCTTTCGTAAAAAAAAGATAGTAAATCTTCTGATCTACTATCTTTTCTTAAACTATTAATGTTCCATATACTGCTTTAATTTTAAAATAAATGTTATTTCCTCATTTTTATAATCAATTGATATTTGTCCATTTATTTTATATACAAGTTCTTTAGTTATTGCTAAACCTAACCCTGAACTTTTCTCTGTTCTACTATTCGATACCGTATAGAATTTATCAAATAACTTATTAACGTTTTCATCATTAATATCATTTGTATCATTTTTAAATGTAAATATAATATAATTATCCTTGCTATAACTCTTTATTTGTGCTTTTGATTTTCCATATTTTACTATATTTGATACTAAATTGTTAAATATTCTTTTTAATGCACTCTCATCTGCAATAACAATCATATGATTCATTAATTTTAAGTCCAAAAATATCTTCTTTTCTTGAAATAAATCATAATACATCCCTATTATTTCTACAAATATCTCATGCGCATTAAGAATTTTTAAATTTATAGGAAATGAATTTGATTCAACTTTTGCAAGTTCAAAAAAATTTTCCATCATGCTTTTCAATGAATCTAATCTTGATTCCATAATTTCTATGTATTCTTTTCTTTTTAAAGCATCAATCTCATCCATTTTAATAAGTTGCAAATAACCTTGTATAGATGTTAAAGGTGTTCTAATATCATGAGACATATTAAGAATTGTTGATTTTAATACATCATTAGATTCCTTGCTTTTTCGAGCCAATCTATTTGTTTGATCAATACATTGATTCAAAGTTTTAATTAGTGCCTCTGCATCATGATTTACATATCCCTTATTTATTCTTGCATTTGTTGATTCATTCATTATTTTTTCAAATTGTCTATCAATATTTTTTATCTCTTTTTTTAATAAAATTAAGTGCATACTAGTCAAAAGTAAAAGAATCACCAAAATAATAATTACAATATATAAAATCAACATATTTTAAATCCTATACCCCATACAGTTTCTATAATTGTTGCAGTAGGATTAATTTCTTTAATTTTTTTTCTAATATTTTTAATATGAACTGTTACAGTTTGTGTATCCATGCAAAACTCCTCATGCCAAACTTCTTTAAATATTTTATCCTTACTTACAACTTTATTTGCATTGTTAATCAATAATAATAATATATCAAATTCTTTTGATGTAAAATAAACATTTTTTCCATCTACAAACACCTCTCGTGTTTCAATGTTTAACAATAAATTATTAAATTTAATTTGTGTTTCCTGTTTTTTGTTATTTACTTTTTTATATTTTTTTATATTTCTATCAACTTTTAACTGCAGTTCTTCTAAATTGAACGGTTTTAATAAAAAATCGTCCGCTCCAAGTTTTAAAACTTCAATCTTTGTATCATCTCCACTTTTAGCTGAAACTGCAATTATTGGAACATCACTTACATCTCTTACATTTTTTATAATTTCCTCACCTGATATACCAGGTAACATTAAATCTAAAATAATACAACATATTTCCTTATCTGTATTCAACCTTAGCAATCCTTCTGTTCCAGAAAATGATTGAACAGTTGAATACCCTTTTATAATAAAATAATCATTTATAAAATTATTTATATCTGTATCATCCTCAACAATTAAAACACGATCCATGAATAGCACCTTCTTTTCTTTTAATTCATTATTACTTTATCATATAAAATTAATTATTAACATTTATAAAGTGTTAATTTATCATTCACAAAAATTTTCACTTAAAAAATTATCATTTATATGATCTATAACAATTACAATATGCTTTTTAGAAAGTTGTAATATTACATTTTTTATATTTTGAACACTTTCTTTGTCTAATGCTGCATAGATTTCATCACATAAATATACATCCGCATTCTTTAAAAGTACTCTTGCAATTCCAATTTTTTGTATTTGTCCACCTGATAATGAAATTCCTTCCGCACCATAAAAAGTGTTATATCCCATTTCTAAATTCATAATATCATCGTGTATTCCTACCGTTTTGCATACTTTAATTACTCTTTCTTTAGTAATATCGTAATTAAAAAGAGTAATATTATCTAAAATCGTACCTGAAAACATTTCAGTTCTTTGAGAAATATAACCTATTTTCTCTCTATATTATAAATTGATAATTTCATTTATATTCTCTCCTACCTCACATCATTTTTACAAAAAATATAATTTCCAAAAAACACAGAACAAATAACTAGCACAATTCCAACACATAGTATTTCTAATATGTTCGTAGTACTTAATGTATTAAGATAAGCTAGCCTATCCAAACATGTTATTGGATCAACTGCTGATATATCAATATTACTTGCAATAGAAGAAATAAATAATATAACAAATTGATACAAAATCGAAAAAACTGTTGTTGCCGTATTACTTTTAAAAACTACTCCAACTAAAACCATCAATCCTACAAAACCAATATATATTGGTAACTGAGCGCATACAATTTTGATTGTTATTAACACATCAGCTAATTTAATATTGTTAAATCCATTAAATGCCAAATTAACTATTAATCCTAAAATCACATATAAGAAGGGAATAATTATCGCAAACAAAGAACAAACAAGCATTTTTGAAATATAAATCATTGTTCTAGGATATTGAAAAGAAACTGTATTTTTTATAGTTTCATATTTATAATCAGAAATAAATACATTTATCACAATTGGTATTAAAAAGAATATAAGAATATTAGATCCTTTTAATAGTTCTGGCATAATTTCAGTTCCATTTTTTTTGAAATGAATTGTATTATAATTCATAGTATCTGACATCAAAGTCATTATCCCATCTCCACTTTGTGCTAAAATATTTCCTAACAAAACAATTCCTAACAACCCCAATATTATCCATAATAATACTTTGCTTTTTTTTAGTTTATATAAATCAGCACTAATAATATTAAACATTATTTTCAACTCCTTTTATTAATGAAAAATAATAATTTTCTAAACTCATATTTGAAACATTCATCTTTTCAATCATAACACCTTCCTTAATCAAAGTAGATGCCACTTTTGCTCCATCATTTACATAATCATATAAATAAATAGTATGGTCATTTACAACTTTATAATTTACTGTATTTAGTTTTTGTTCAATTGTAATTGTTGCAAGTGAAATATTTTCAACATCCAAAGAAATATATTTTTTTAATTTTTCATGTAATTCATCTACTGTTATTTCTTCAATCATATGCCCTTTATGAATAAAACCATATCTTGTTGCAATCATCTCTAATTCATCTAGAATATGACTTGATATAACCATCGTTATTCCATATTTTTTATTAAGGTGTCTTAACGTTTCCCTCAATTCTGCTATCCCTTGTGGATCTAAACCATTTAATGGTTCATCTAGAATTAATAAATCTGGATTATTAATCAATGCAAGTGCTAGCCCTAGTCTTTGTTTCATTCCCAAAGAATAATTTTTATATTTTTTAGTAGCAGCATTTTCTAACCCAACCATTTTCAATACATTTTCAATGCTATTTGCTTCAACTATTCCTTTAAATTTAATGTAGTATTGCAAATTTTCATAAGCCGTCATATAAGGATAGAATGCTGGTTGTTCAATAATAGCACCAATTCTTCCTCTGTTTACCTGATTATCTGTTGATTCAAACAATTCTAATTGACCCTGTGTTTCTTTTACTAATGACATAATAATTTTCATAGTTGTAGATTTTCCAGCACCATTTTGTCCAATAAATCCATAAATATCATTTTCATAAACTGTCATATTTAAATCATTAAGAATAACTGTATTTCTTATTTTTTTAGAAATACTATTCATTTTTATTACTGTGTCACTCATTGTTTTTACCTCTCGTCTTTCTGGATAAAAGTATAGTTCAAATGTTCTCTTATTTTAATAAAAAAATCGGGAAAAAAGTATAAAGAAAGTATAAAGAATAATATATAATAAAAAAATAGTAGATCCTCTAATCTACTATCTCATTATTCATATTCACTTTTAAAAGCATTACACTATTTCTATCCAACATAAATAATCGGCAATCTTCACTTTCATCCCATCCAAGATATGTACTCTTTGTATTGGACTTACTAATGATTCTAGTGTTCTCCAAAATACTTTTTCACTTAATTCCTTATTGTTAATATAAAATTTCATTTGGTTTCCTGCTTTCTTTTAATGACATCCATTTTACCTCATCTCTGAAGTAAAAAATAGCGATTTTTAGGTAGTGACACCCTTTTATATGGGTGACATCCACGTAAATCGCTATTTTTTGATTTTTTAAAATATCTTAAAAAACGTTGATTTCATCGGTATTTTTTCGATGACATCCATTTTAACTCTTAATTTTGGTGGAGATGGCGGGAATCGAACCCGCGTCCAAAAGCAATTCCTCCAAAGCGTCTACAGTTTAGTCCATTGAATAATTTAACTTGGCTACAATCAACGAACAATTTTACACCAAGCGATTCTTTAAATTTTCGTGGTTAAAGTCAAGACTCCTTCAACCCTTATCCTAAAAGTTATAATACTAACAAAAAGCTATAGGCTCACTCAATGTTAGCAGCTTTCATGTCTATGTCGACTAAGCGAAAGCGTAATTAGTTTGTCTGTTTCCAGTTATTTTTTGTTTGAGTTTAACGTACTCCAACGACTGCAGCTAAGGTCAAACATACCCCTGTCGAATCCAAGACATCCCCAGATTAGTAGTAATTTTTAAGAGACTTTTCGATATCTCTTTTTGCCGCTTTTTCTTTTAAATCATTACGCTTATCATAAAGTTTCTTTCCTTTAGCAAGCGCAATTTCTAATTTAGCTTTAGAACCACTAAAATACATTTTAGTAGGTACAACGGTTAAGCCACCTTCTTTTAACTTATTAGTTATTTTAAGGATTTCTTTTTTATGAAGCAAGAGTTTTCTTGTTCTTCTTGCTTCATGATTAAAGATGTTTCCATGATCGTAAGGAGCGATATGCATGTTTTCTACATAAACCTCATCATTTTTAATTCTGACAAAAGAATCTTTTAAATTAACATTTCCTAAACGCACAGATTTAATTTCAGTTCCTTTTAATTCAATACCTGCTTCATAAGTATCTAACAAGAAATAATCATGATGTGCTTTTTTATTTTGAGAAATGATCTTCATACATATCACCACCTTTTCTATCTTCTTTTTCTTTTAAACTTTTGTTTTGGCTTTCTATCTCGTCGCTTATTTATTATAACAGTTTTTTTCTTCTTTTTGTTAGATTTCATACCAACAATTTGAAAATCTATCGTTTTTTCTCTTTTTGAAGCAGCTGAAACCTTAATTTTGACTTTATCTGACATCTTAAAACGTCTTCCTGTACGTTTTCCAATTAATTGTAAATTCACATCATCAAAATAATAGAAATCATCTACAAGATCTTCCATACGAATTAATCCTTCAATCGTATTTTGAAGTTCAACAAACATACCAAAATTAGTAATAGAAGAAACAATTCCTTCAAAAGTTTCACCAATATGGTCTTCCATATATTCTGCCATTTTCATATCATCAACTTCACGTTCAATATCAATTGCTTTTCTTTCAAGTGAAGAAGCTTGATCTGCAACATTTTGCATAATAGAAGCAAAATGGAAAAGAGTTTCTTGATCTAATCTCTTTTTAAATAAATACGTACGAATTAAACGATGTACCATTAAATCTGGATAACGTCTAATTGGTGAAGTAAAGTGTGTATAATATTCATCAGCTAAACCAAAGTGTCCTAAACATTGTTCATCATAACGTGCTTTAGCCATACAACGAAGAAGCAATGTTGAGATAATCACATGTTCATCTGTCCCTTTACTTGCTTCAACGATTTTACTTAATTCTTTAGAATGAATATCTTCTAATGAACCTTTAATTGTATAACCTAATGTTCTTGATATTGTTGAAAATTTTCTTAATTTATCAACTTTAGGATTTTCATGAACACGATAGATAAATGGTAAATCAAGCCATTTAAAATGTTTTGCAACTGTTTCATTGGCAACTAACATAAATGATTCAATGATACGGTCACTTTCTCCACGTTGTCTTAAAACAACATCTATTGGTTTACCTTTTTCATCAACTAATACTTTAGCTTCATTTGTATCAAAATCGATTGCTCCACGATCTTCTCTTGTTTTTTGTAAAATTTCAGCAAGTTCTTTCATTAAGAAAAATAAATCACATACATGGCTATACTCTTCTTGTAGTTTTTTATCCCCTGCAAGTATTTTATTAACATTATTATAAGTCATTCTTTCAGTTGAATTAATAACTGATTCAACGATATCATGATCAATGACTTCCCCTTGAGGGGTAATTTCCATAAAACATGAAATTGCAAAACGATCCACATGAGGATTGAGTGAACAAATTCCATTAGATAATTTATGAGGAAGCATTGGAATAACACGATCCACTAAATAAATAGAAGTTCCTCTTGCAAGTGCTTCTTTATCTAATTCAGATCCTTCTTCTACATAATAAGAAACATCAGCAATATGTACCCCTAAATAATAATTTCCATTCTTTAATCTTCTTAAAGAAATTGCATCATCTAAGTCCTTGGCATCATCACCGTCAATCGTAACAATCGTTTCATTTCTTAAATCAGTTCTTGTTTTAGCTTCTTCTTGATCAATTTCATTTTCAATTGATTCGATTTGTTCATAAACTTCTTTAGGAAATTCAACATGTGCTTCATGTTGAGAAACAACAGATAAAATATCAACCCCTGGATCTCCTACATGTCCTAAAATTTCTACGACATTTCCTTTTAAATAAGGTTTATACGTTTTAATTTCGACAACAACCTTATGTCCAGCTACTGCACCATGACTATGTGCATGATCTATATAAATAGGTTGTGTAAACTTTTGATCATCCGCATCAAAGACAAGTTCTCTTTTAGCGTTTTTCAACAGCCCAACAAGTCTTGTTTGTCCTCTTTCAATAACTTTAACAATTCTACCTTCTTGACGCGATCCTGTTTGATGCTTTTTAAGTTCAACCATGACTGTATCCATATTAAAAGCATCTTTTAAATCTCTTGAAGAAATAAAAATATCATCACTTTCTTCATCAATAATGACAAAACCAAAACCTCTTTTATTAATATGTAAAACACCTACAATATAATTAGAGTTTTCTATTAATAAATATTCATTTTTATCATTTCTTACAATTTTACCCTCATCTTCTAATTGATTTAAAGCTTTAAGCAAAACTGTAAAACCTTCACTATTATTTAGATCTAATACATGTTGTAATTCATGAATTGATCTTTCTTTATCTTTTAATATATCCAAAATTCTTTCTTTCATCTTCTCACCTCCAAAAAAAATAGGACGCCTTGCGTCCTATTATTCATTAATTCATACGTAGTAGAATTGCGATCACGAAGAAGGCAATACTCAAAATCATCGTCATTCTAGACATTACTAAATCAACACCACGTTCTTTTTGTTCAGCAAAAAGATTTGAACTTTGACCAGTTAATGCATTAACAATATCATCTGATTTTCCACTTTGTAATAAACATAATATAATAAGAGCAACGGAAATAATAACCATAGCAACCTTTAAAATTGTTTCAAACATATTTTTAACCTCCTTCGATTAATTTAATACATTGCATAGCAAATATTATCATAAAAAGCTCATAAACACAACATAATTTTAAAATAACTTATGCATTATCTAACCCACAAACATAGTAACGATCTTCTACCCTTACAACCGTTACATTAACTGTCGAATTTAAGCCTTCAATTTCTTCATTAAACGTTAATGAAATCAAAATATTATAATAATCATTATCCTCTAATCCAGCAATTGTTACCTTTGAAGGTGAATAAGATATAATATTATATTTTAAAACCTCTAATTCTGGATATTGATTTTTATAACTATAAAATGATGTTTGTGCATATTGACTAAAGTTTTCCACCATTTCAGAATACATATAATCAACACCACCTATTTCATTTTTTTTCTTATCTACAAAAGTATAATAATCACACACAAAATAAGCAGCCACTAATTGACATTCATCTTCTTCATCTTTATTTTTATAACTTGTATCTAGTCTTGCATAAATATTATTTAATAGTTCGCTATCTCCAGATTTAGTGTATGGAGATTGTACTGTTTCAGTTTTTATTGGTAAAGGCGTATCTTTAGATGTCATAAAATAACCAACACCTACAATCACAAGTAAAAAACATAGCGCAATAATTAAATGATCTCTCATGGCTTTTTGAGGAGATCTTCTTTTACGATAACGATCTAAAAATTTAATTTTTGGTAATTTATCAGAATCAATAAAAATATTTACAATTGTTAAAATTGGTTTATATTTTCTAGAAATCATATCTGTTACTTCTACAAATATTTCAAACATAATCATTAAAGCAATAAATAAAATTGTTCCTGCAGTTGGATTATAATAATATAAATAAGATGAAAGCGAAAATAAGAAAGTGACTAAATAAAGCACTAAAACACTTTTTCTTTGTCCTAATTTTAATTTAAACATCAAATTATGATGTAAATGTCCTCGATCCGCTTCACTAAATTTTTTATGATGTATTTTTCTTCTTAAAATTGCTATTAAAGTATCCATGATTGGAACCATTAAAACAATAATTGGTGCTCCTAAAGTAAAAAAAGCAGAAGCATTGTATCCAAATCCTAATAAAGAAATAACTGAAATCATGAAACCTATATATAAAGCTCCACAATCCCCCATAAAAATTTTTGCTGGATGAAAATTAAAAAACAAAAAGCCCATAATACTTCCAGCAAGAATGAGTGATAAAGAAGCAATGTCACTTCTTCCAGATAATAAAGAAGTCATTGAGATAGTAACAAGGACAATAATTGAAATACCTGCAGATAACCCATCTAACCCATCAATTAAATTAATCGCATTAGTAATTCCTACAATCCAAAATAAAGTAACAACCCCTGAAAGAAATGTCATCGCATCACTTGGGAAATATCCAAATCCTTTTATATAGATTTCTCCATAAACAATGACAATCAACGCCGCAATGACTTCAAAAATTAATTTTACTTTAGGGGATAAATCATGACTATCATCATAAAGCCCTACCATAAAAATTATAAATCCTGCAACCATAATAGCATTTATTTGATGATCTGCTTTCAAAAATAAGGCTGATCCTATAAGTGAACTTAAATAAATGGCATAGCCACCAATACGTGCTATTTCATGTTTATGAACTGTTCTTTTATTCATATGTGCAACAATTCCTAATTGATTTCCAGCTTTAATTACAAGTGGAATCATTAAAGCTGAAATGATTGTTGTTACAACAAATGAAAGAATGACCGTCAGTGACATTTTGCCACCTCCTTTATGCCTATATTATTCATTATTTTTTAGTAAATTTCAACTTTTAAATAGCTCTATGACTTGTATTCTGACAAAAACTTGTCTATACTAGTATATAAGGAGGAATATGTTTATGCATAGTTTAGGAATCTCTGTTTATCCAGATAAAAGTGATATTAAAGAAGTCTATGATTATATGGAAACTGCTGCTAAATTAGGTTTTACTAGAATCTTTACTTGTTTTTTATCTATTCCAGATGATAAAAGAGAAAGTTATTTAAAAGAATTTAAAGGATTCATGGATAAAGCTCATGAATTAGGATTTGTTGTTGCTGCTGATACAAATCCAGAAGTATTTAAATTAATTGGAGCTACTCCAAATAATTTAAAACCATTTGCAGATTTAGGATTAGATATTATTCGTTTGGATGGTAACTTTGGTACTCAAGGAGATATCGCTGTTACTAGAAATCCTTATGGTATTAAAATCGAATTCAATGCTAGTATGGATGCTGGTGTTGATTTATTAATTAAAAACGGTGGAAATAAAGATCAAATTATTATGTGTCATAACTTTTTCCCAGAAAGATATACAGGATTAGATTTTGATTTATTCCAACAATTTAATAAACAATGGAAAGCATTAAATCTTCATACAGCTGCCTTTGTTTCAAGTCACAATGATCCAACAATTGGTCCTTGGGAAGTTTTCTGTGGTTTACCTACAGTTGAAATTATGAGACCACTACCTATTGAAGTACAAGCAAGATATTTATTAGCCACTGGTGATGTTGATGATATTATCGTTGGTAACTATCCAGCAAGTACAAAAGAATTAGAAGCATTATCAAAAATCAACTTCCAAGCTTTAGAATTACGTGTTGATGAAGTAACAGAAATTACTGATAATGAAAAATACATCATGTATGAATTTGCTCCACACTGGGATCGATACGATCATTCATCATTTATGTTAAGATCAAGTTTCCCAAGACTTCAATTCAAAAACCAAGCAACTGTTCAAGATTCAGGATTTGGTGATAAAAAAGAAGCTAAAGAAGACAAATCTATTCCACATCATGACTGTTGTAAAAAAGTATTTACGCGTGGTGATATCTTAGTGGTTAACGATAACTTAGCTCATTATCGTGGTGAATTAGAAGTTGTTTTAACTGAAATCCCAAATGATGGTGAAAGAAACTTAATTGGTAAAGTAAAAGATGAAGATTTAGGTTTATTAGATTTCATTAAACCAGGTCAACATTTCAAATTTATTAAATAATTTAAATGAGGTTCAAAACGAACCTCATTTTTAATCTATTGTTTTTAAATATTCTTCTAAACCATTTTCATCTACATGACCAATCACTTCATCAGCCACATCTTTTAACTCTTTAACAGCATTTTTCATAGCAATCCCATGACCTGCATATTTAATCATTTCTAAGTCATTCAATCCATCTCCAAAAGCATAACTATGCTCTTTATCAATATTTAAATGTTCTAATACCTTTTGTACACCTGTAGCCTTTGATGTATCTAATGCACATATTTCAAATGAATTAGCTGTTCCATGATGATCAAAATAAAATTTATCAGCAATATATTCTATAATTTTATCATGATCTTTTTTAGCACTAATTTCTATTTTTAAAGTACGATGCATTACTTCTTCTTTATCAAAAGAAATGATTAACTTTTCATGACGAATATCACATACTTTAAAAAATTCTATAAAATCTTTATAAGAAGGATCAATATAACAATCTGTTGCTGTTTCAAAATCGTATTCACAATCAACGCTTTCTAACAAATTCATTAAATCATTCACTTTTTCATAAGGAATTCTATTTTCATAGATGATTTCATGATTAAGCTCTACATGTGCCCCATTACATAATACAAAACCATTAAACCCAGCCTCAATGATTTGATTTGAAATAAAGGCTAAAGGTCTACCTGAGGCAACAAATAAATAATGTCCAGCCTCTTTCAATCTTTTAAGTTCTCTTTTTACTCCTTCAGGTATTTTTAATTCACTATTCAATAATGTCCCGTCTATATCAAAAAATAATACTTTCTTCATACTTTCACCTCAATGAAATTGTATCATGATTCTATTATAATATTATTTAATTTCTAGATAAGAAAAAAACTGTCAATCAGACAGTTTTATTTCATATAATGTAAGTTTTCTAACATAACTCCACATCCATTAGCAACACAATTTAATGCATCATCTGCTACGAATACAGGAACATTTAATTCAGATTCTAATAATCTATCTAAGCCAGTTAATAAAGCTCCTCCACCTGTTAAGAAAATACCACGTGATACGATATCAGCAGCTAATTCTGGTGGTGTTTGTTCAAGAACATGTTTAGTTTCTTTAACAATTGTTGCACAAGTTTCTCTAAGTGCTAATTCAGTTTCGTTTGATGTAATAGTAATTGTATGTGGTAATCCAGTTACTAAGTCTCTACCACGTACTTCAAATGTTTTATCAGATGATCCTTTTACAGCAGAACCAATTTCTAATTTAATTTGTTCAGCAGTACGATCTCCAATTAATAATTTATATTTATCTTTAACAAATTTAATAATGTCCGCATCCATGACGTCACCAGCAATTTTTAAAGATGAACTTGTTACAATATCACCTAAAGATAATACAGCAATATCAGTAGTTCCTCCACCGATATCAATAACCATATTACCTGTTGGTTTATTAATTTCAAGACCAGCTCCAATTGCTGCTACTTTTGGTTCTTCTTCGATAAATACCTTTTTAGCTCCACATCTTTCAGCAACATCTCTAATTGCTGATTTTTCAATTGAAGTGATGTTAGATGGACAACAAATCAAGATTGTTGGTCTAGCAAAAATTCCTTTTAAATTTAATTTATTAATAAAATGAGTTAATAAGATTTCAGTAATTCTAAAATCTGCAATAACTCCATCTTTTAATGGTCTAATTGCTTGAACCCTACCAGGAGTTTTACCTAACATATCTTTTGCCTCTTGTCCTACAGCTAATGGCTTTTTAGTTTCTTCATCTATTGACACTACTGAAGGTTCATTGACTACAATACCTTCACCTTTGACATAAATTAATATATTTGCAGTACCTAAATCGATACCAATTTCTTTTGATAATGCCATTATTTCTCCTCCTTGTATGTTTTTTCCTCAATATTGTATCACGATTTTATTGAATTACAAGGCAAAAAAACAAAAGACACTAATTTTTTTATAAATATAAATTTATCATGATGTTGTCTTAATTTTTTCAATTTTTTGATTAAAATATTTATCAGGATTTACAGTTTTATCATCAATTGAAACAATAAAATGTAAATGTTTTTTTAATGTTGATTGATAAACATTATTTCCTGCTTTTCCAATAACATCTCCTTGTTTCACTTGATTTCCTTTTTCAACTTTAATATCATCTAAAGATTGATAAATGGTTTGAATACCTTTTTGATGTTCAATCGTAACAATCCACCCTAATAAAGAATCATTTTCTTTTCTAATAACAGTCCCACTTGCACTCGCATAAACATCAAAGCTTTCATTATCCTTTGTATAATCAATCCCATCATTAGGACGATAGACTCCTTCAAAATAAACAAGTGCTTCTTCTAATTTTTTATCATCTAAAGACGTATCATAAAAACCCTTACTTACTTTAACATCATCATTGACTGGTTTTTTTAAGATTTCACTTCCTTGATTTTTATTTTCATCTTTTGTTTCTACCGAAACTACTGGTACATCTTCGAATGGTTTTAAATTCTTAACAATTTCCTGAATAACACCGACACCTATTAAAAATAATAAAAGTGAAGTCATAAAAATAAATGTTTTTTTATTCCTCTTCAATAATCCTTTCATGCTTTTCACCTCTTAAGAAGTGTAACCATAAAATCATTCTTTATTCTTTGAAATCTCTACTCCTTGATAATAGTGTTTTAAAATAGCTTGATAATTATATCCTTCCTTTGCCATTCCTTGTGCACCGTATTGAGACAACCCAACTCCATGTCCACATCCTTTAGTCACAAAAATATAAGAATTTCCTTCTTTAACTATTTCAAAATCACTTGAAGACAATTGTAGTTTTTCTCTTACTTCCCTACCACTATATTGTTTTTGATTAATAAGAATAGATTTAACTCTCCCACTAGGATAGCGTTCTAAAAAACGATATTGAAACGAACCTCCAAAAAATGAATTAAGCTGTGCTTTAGTATATTTTACTTTTTTTATAAACTGAGGATCATATTCTTGATCCCAATGTGAATCTACAGAAACCAAATACGGTTGACTTGAACCTTTAAAATAGTTTTCTACATTTTCGCTTTTTCCATTACTACTTGAATAAAAAAGAGCTGAAATACACTTTCCTTGGTAAGTTAAGATTTCCCCCTTAGTTTCTACAATAGCTTTTTGAACTTTCTCTTTATATTCTTCATAATGATCACTCCATGAAACCTTCATCTTTTCATCATCTAGATAAACTTGTGTATTGGTTGTATTATCTACACTTAATAAACGTGAATAAACAAAAGTTCGACTTGCGACAACTTGTGCTTTAATTGCTTCAAGTTCAAAACTTGCCGGCATTTCTCCAGCAACGACCCCTAATAAATAGTCATCTAAAAGAATTTTTTGTGTATTATCTCCAACTTTTACACTTACATAAACATCTTCATTTTCTTTTCCTTTATATAAAGAATCTTTCTCTTTGGTTGGTTGATACAACAAAATAATTGCTAATAAAATAAATAGAATAAGTAATAATTTAAAAAAAATAGTTTTCATATTTTAATATATGAAAACTTAAATTAAAAATGTATTGTTACAAAATCTAAAATAAATGAAGCAAGTAAATATCCTAAAGATAAGGAAACAATAATATATAAACAATAAAACTGTTTTAACTTTCCTTTTAATATATACTTTTCATAATGAAAACAACTTAAACCATACATTGCAGATAAAACAGAAAAAACATAAACAATTAATTTCAATACTTGATATGACATATTATTCTCCTCATATAAAACCTTGATCTACATATAATAAAAAGGGTGATCCTTTTGACAAATAAAACTTTACAATATCTTATCTATAATCAACTCTATTCAGCAAGTATGTATGAACTTCTTGCTTTACAAGCACCAACTAAAATACTAGAAAATCAAATGAAACTCTTTCAAGAAGAAACACTTAATAATGCATCTTATTTAGATCGTTATTATCAAGAACTTAATACTTCTAGTTACCATCCAATTATTCAAGAGCCGGTTGATCAAGGAAGTTTTAAAAAAAATGTTTATTGGATGTTAGAATACGAAAGTTCAAGTACTAAACTATTTTGCAATGAAAGCTATAATGCAAATAATGATGAAAAAATAAAAACACTCACATCTTATATTTCTTCTTCTATAGTTCAAAGAAATACAAAACTTACAAATATCTATATAAACATACTTGATGAAGAAATAAAAAAAACACCACCGAAGTGATGTAATTGACAAATGGTGACTCGTACGGGATTCGAACCCGTGAATGCATGCGTGAAAGGCATGTGAGTTAACCGTTTCTCCAACGAGCCACATGGCGCTTGAAGTAGGACTCGAACCTACGACCGATCGGTTAACAGCCGATTGCTCTACCAACTGAGCTATTCAAGCAACTTAACAGTGCTCATTTATATTAGCATCCTTTTTCTAATAAATCAACCCTTTTTTAAATTTTTTTTAAAAAAATTTAATTTTATGTCAAAAACCGTTTCTTCTTGTAATATTATATACCATTCTATATTTGATTAATGGTATAATTATATAAACATATAATATAAGGAGGATCCTATGGACCAACAAAGAGAACAGGCAAGTCAAATCGCACATGAATTTATTGTTTATCAAGAAAGTGAACAAGCAGATATTGATGCAAAAGATCATCAATTCGATGCTTTATGGCAAAGTATATATGATGTATGTAAACTTATTAAATTTGGAATAATAGAAGATATTACTGAAGAAGAATTTGAGGAAGCCTACGCTTGGTTAAAAACCACTCAATCTCTTACAGAAGATTATCAAGAATTAGAATTAGAATTTTAAGGAGATCAAAAATGGAAAAATATTTAATTGTGACAGACACAACAAGTGCAATGGATCAAGAAATTGCACAAAAAAACGGAATCGAACTTATTTCATTAAGTGTCATCGTTGATGGTCATGAATATAAAGATCAAATCGATATTTCAACCAAACAACTTTATGACTATTTAAGAGATGGTAAAATTCCTTCAACAAGTCAGCCAAATACAGGTTATCTTGTTGAACAAATGGAAAAATGGCAAGAAGAAGATTATGAAGCAATCATTATTATTACTTGCTCTGCAGATTTATCAGGAACAAACAACGGTTTCCATCTTGCTAAAGATACCGTTGGTTTAGATAATGTTTATATTTATGATAGTCGCCAAGTAGGTGCTCCTGTTATGGATATGGCTATTTGTGCAAAACAACTTGCAGATGAAGGAAAAACTGTTGATGAAATTTTTGCTGCTTTAGAAGAAAAAACAAATCATTCTTTTTCGTTCCTTTATCCAGATAACTTTAAACAACTTTCACGTAGTGGAAGATTATCACCAATGGCAGCCAGAATGGCATCGATGTTAAAAATCAAAGCTTTGCTTTGTTTAGATGAACAAGGTAAAGCAGTTGATAAATATACAATGGCTAGAACTGAAGTAAAAATCTTAAAATCGATTGTTGATAAATTCCATGAATTAGGTGTTAACGCTAAACAACACAAGATTTATATTTCACACGCTGATAATGAAATTTTTGCTAAAAAAGCAAAATTATTATTTCAAACAACCTTCCATGGTATTGATGTAGAAATCAATTATTTGCCTGCTGTTTTAACATGCCATGGTGGTCTTGCCTGTTGTGCAATTCATACTACATATAAAATTTAAGGAGTGATTAATGATGAAAGTTGTTGATATGCATTGTGACACTATTTTAAAACTTTATGATGATTTACATCATGGTAAAGAAGGTTCTTTATTAGAAAATGACGGTCATATTGATTTAAAGAAAATGCAAAAAGGAAATTATTTACTTCAAAACTTTGCGATGTTTGTCGATTTAAGTGAAAATCCTCAACCTTTTTTAAAAGCAAATCAACTCATTAACCATTATTATCATGAAATAGAAAAATATCCTGAACTCATTAAACCTGTCTTTTGTTATCAAGATATTATCGACCATCAACAAGCAGGTATCATGTCTTCTCTTCTAACATTAGAAGAAGGTGCTGTTGTAGAAAATGATTTATCACTACTTGAACATTATTATAGATTAGGCGTTAGAATGATTACTTTGACATGGAATCACGTAAATGGCATTGGATACCCTAACCTTTCTAATATTTCTTGTTATGAAGATATGTTTAAAATCAATGATCACGATGGTTTAACACCTTTTGGTTTACAATATATTAAAGAAATGGAACGTTTAGGAATCATTATTGACGTTTCTCATTTAAGTGATGCTGGATTTTATGATGTTTATCATCATACAACAAAACCTTTCGTTGCCTCTCATAGTAACGCTCGTCAAGTATGTGGTGTCGCTAGAAATATGTCAGATGACATGATTTTAAAACTTGCTAGTCGTGGAGGCGTTATGGGAATCAACTTCTGTAGTGATTTTTTAACTACCGAAGGTACTCATCAAACAAGTTATATTAAGGATATGGTTCAACATATTTTATATATCAAAAATCTTGCAGGTATTGATTGTATTGGTTTAGGAAGTGACTTTGATGGTATTGGATCCAAGCTTGAAATGAAGGATGCAAGTGGTTATCAAATGTTATATGGTGCTTTAATTGAAGCTGGATTATCTATTGAAGAAATTGAAAAGATTTTTTATAAAAATGTCTTACGTGTTTATAAAGCAGTTTTGAAATAGGATTGGAAACAATCCTATTTTTAAAAAAACAAAAAAATGCGTATCTCTATCTCATCATTTTAGAAAAATAATGTTATAATAGCTAAATGGGAGGGACTACTTATGTATATTAAAGATGATGAAATTAATAAGTATTTTAATGAGCCCAATTGGAAAGTAGCTCATAACTTATTTCAACATAATACAATATCTAACATGTCTGTTATTAAAGATGGTCAAATTTACCAAATCGTAGGAAGTACTAATGTTAATGGTAAAATTGATACCGCTACAATTCAAGTTGATACAGGAGGACATATCCTCGAATTTAACTGTGATTGTAATCACTGTAAGCCTAATGAACTGGCATGTGGACATATAGGTGCTATTTTATTAAAATTTTACGGTCTTGAAGCAAGTGATTTACCTTATTCTTTCAATCAAAAAGGAAATTACGCTGATCAATTACAAGCACTTCAAGCAAAAAAAGAAGCCGCACATTTAAAAGAACAAGCTAATTTAACTTTTTCATTAATTGAACAATATAAAAATCAACATCGTTTACATCAATTACAACTTAATCAACACATTCATTTAATACCACAAGTAAAAAGTACATTTAATCGATTAAGTTTATCTTATAAGATTGCTAGCGATAGAAGTTATACAATTAAAAACTTAAATACTTTTATTCAAAATGTAAAAGCAAACGAAATTGTTGAATATGGAAATGCTTTAGTTACCGATCATAACTCTAAAGCCTTTGATAGTTCTTCATTAAAACAAATTCGTTTTATTAAAGAATATTTTCATTTAAAAGATGATGATCGTAGTATTAGAATCACATCAGACAATATTGATGATTTTTTTCTAACACATTATGATAATTTAGATATCAACATTAACTTTACAACAATTGATTTACAAAACTTCATTTTAGAAATCCAAAAAGATGAAGATTATACAACCATCAAATACAAAGAACCTGATGGTATTACTATCATCGGTCATCAATATATCTATTATTTCGATCACTATACCCTTAATAGATATTCAAAAGAATGTAGCAATGCGCTAAGGCCTTTACTTACACATTTAGAAAATAATTCACTTACAATTCCAAATAACGAATTACCACATTTTTCTAAATATATCATTGATTCTGTTGTTCCTTATGTCGAATTTACAGGAGATGATATCGATGAATATCTACCTATGGATATTTCTTTATTAATTTATGTCGATTTAAATAACAACAACGAATTATCTGTTACATTAGATTATCGAGATGATCAAGGAAATACAATCTTAGAAAACCCTAAAGATCTAGTACTTCCATTAAAATTAGATGGTGTTATTCAAACACTACAAAAATACCTAGAATATGATGAAATCACACAAATGTATTATCTTTATAATGAAGAAGATATTTATGATTTCATTACTCGTGTTTTACCTTCACTTAATAATGATTGTGAAATTTATATTAGTGAAGAAATCAAACAAATGAATAAACCTAAAAATATGAAATTAAATATCGGTGTTCGTTTACAAAATGATTTATTAAAAATCGATATTAATAGTATCAACGTTGATAAAGAAGAAATTAAAGATATTTTATATGCTTTTCAACACAAAAAGAATTATCATCGTTTAAAAAATGGGGAATTTATTAATTTAGATGATGATAGTATCAAAGATTTAGATTTATTATTTAATGATTTAAATATTGAATATAACGATTTAAAAGATGGTGAAGTTGAAGTTGATAAATATCATTCACTTTATTTAGAAAACTTTATGAACAGTTCATCATTACATTTCAACAGAGATCAACATTTCCAAGACTTGATTTCTCATATTGAAGAAAAAGATCCTGAAGATATTCAAGTTCCACAAAATTATTCTAAGATTTTAAGAGACTATCAAGTTCAAGGATTTAAATGGTTAAAAACAATGTCAGAATATGGCTTCGGTGGTATCTTAGCTGATGATATGGGGCTTGGTAAAACATTACAAGTCATGACATTGATTGAAGATGGTATCGGTGAAAATCATGTCAGTCTCGTTGTTGCTCCTGCAACCTTGATTTATAACTGGCAAGATGAAATCAAAAAATTCTCAAAGAAATTAAAAACAGTTTGTATTACTGGAAATATTGCTCAAAGAAAGAAATTAATTGAAAGCATTCCAGAATATGATGTTGTTATTACTTCATATGATTATATTCGTAGAGATTATGAATTATATAAAGATTATCAATTCTATTATTTTATTTTAGATGAAGCTCAATATATCAAAAATCAAAGTACAAAGAATGCTCAAACTGTTAAATTAATTAATGGTAAATATCGTTTTGCTTTAACAGGTACTCCAATTGAAAATAGTTTAGCAGAATTATGGTCAATCTTTGATTTCTTGATGCCTCAATATTTATATAATTATCATCATTTCAAAGAAACTTACGAAATACCAATCATAAAAAATGAAGACCAACAAAAACAAGCAAAACTTAAGCAATTAGTTGAACCATTTATTTTAAGGAGAACAAAGAAAGAGGTTTTAACAGAATTACCAGACAAGATTGAAAACAATGTCATTATTCCTTTTACACCAGAGGAAGAAAAAGTATATCTTGCTAACTTATCAACAATTAATAGTGAATTACAAAGTGCTATTCAGGTAAATCATATCGATAAGATCCAAATTCTTGCAATGATGACAAGGCTTCGTCAATTATGTTGTGATCAACGTATTTTATATAAAGATATCATTGAGCCAAGTTCTAAACTTAAAGCTTGTATGGATATTATTGAAACAGCAAAAGAAAATAATCAAAAAGTCTTACTATTCTCTTCTTTTACTAAATCATTAGATTTAATCGAAGCTGAATTACGTAAAAAAGATATTTCTTATTATGTTTTAACTGGTTCAACAACAAAAATCAAAAGGCATCAACTTGTTAATGCCTTCCAAAACGATCAAACAACTGTCTTTTTAATCAGTTTAAAAGCAGGTGGTACTGGTCTTAACTTAACAAGTGCTTCTACCGTTATTCACTATGATCCATGGTGGAATATGTCTGCACAAAATCAAGCAACAGATAGAGCTTATCGTATTGGACAAACAAATAATGTTCAAGTTTATAAATTGATTATGAAAAATTCAATTGAAGAAAAGATTCAAAAACTTCAAGAACAAAAACAAGATTTATCGAATATGTTTATTGAAAACAATAATGGTTCTATTACCCAAATGTCTACTGCAGATATTATTGATTTATTTAAATAAAGAAAAAGGAGATCAAAGACGTTCAATCTTTAAATCTCCTTTTCTTATGTAATTCAATTTTCTAAAAGCTTTGTAAAAACTAAATGTTAAAATTGCTGGAGCAATCACATCTATTAAAATAAGTGGTATCCAATACTGATTTCCCATTACTTGAATCGCATCCAATAAGCCTACAAGTCCTGCTGTTCCCATTCCTGAGCCAATTGCACTGCAACGAATATGAAGTAAGACCGTTGAAATAGGTGCTGTAATAATCGTTGTTAAAATTGTAGGTAACCAAATAACCGGTCTTCTAATAATATTTTTAAACTGTAACATACTTGTTCCAATTCCAATAGCAATAACATCACCAATATCATTGTCTTCAATAGACATCATCGCAAAACCAATCATTTGTGCGCAACACCCTGCAAGTGCTGCCCCTGCCGCTAAACCATCAAGTCCTAACATAATACCAATAGCAGCTGAAGAAATCGGTGCCGTTAATGCCATTCCCATTAACACCCCTACAACAATTGACATAAATAAAGGTTGTAAAGAAACCCCATCATTAATAACACTTCCAATCCAAGTAATCATTTGTGTAAGATAAGGTCCTACAAATTGCGTTACCAAACCTGCTATACAGATAGAAACAAAAGGAACAAGTAAAATATCAATCGGTGTTTTCCCTTGAATAAGTCTTGTTACCTCAATAGCCGCCAAAACTGCTACATAAGCTGAAATTGGATTACCCGCTTGAACACCATTATTAAACGTTCCAGCTCCTATTGCTCCTGCAATAACCGCAGAAATCAAATTAAGTCCTTTTGCATCAATTGCATAGCCCATACCAACTCCAATGGCCGGTCCCATTAAATAACCTGCTACTGTCCCCCAGGTTACAAGTTGTTCAACATGAACTAATGTTCCTAATTGTTTTAATATTGTTCCAATAATCAAACTTGCAAAAAAGCCATAAGCCATTCCATTAAAAGTATTGATTACATAATTTCCTTTTCCTCTACTTTGTGCCATATTTTACCCCCTCAATTGGATTATAGAGTATATTTATTTTTTTACAACAAAAAAACTGCCGAAGCAGTTAGTTTATTTATTGGTGGAGCCAAGCGGGATCGAACCGCTGACCCCCTGCGTGCAAGGCAGGTGCTCTCCCAGCTGAGCTATGGCCCCAATTTAATATTTATTTTTTCCACCATTTCATTTGTTAAAATGGTGGGCCTGAATGGATTTGAACCATCGACCTCACCCTTATCAGGGGTGCGCTCTAACCAACTGAGCTACAGGCCCATCAATCAACTGCCCATATAATATACCATGCATATAAGAATACGTCAACAGTTTTTCGTGTATTTTTTTACATTTTTTTAAAAAAATAAAAATACATTGATAAAATCAACGCTTTTTTATTGTAAAATTTTTGCTTTTTTTTCTTTTTTTGAGTCATTATTCTTAAATGATATTTAATGAGCCCTTCTTTTACCTTTTGACATAGTTTTTTTTGATAATTTTTGCTTCTTAGTTGCCCACATTCATTATAATTTGATAAAAAACCACACTCAATTAGAACTCCTAATGTCTTAGTAGCTCTTAAAACTCTAAAACCACATCCACTAATTGGTTTTCTGCTATTTGTTAACTGTTTTAAACTTTGATCAATATCAAAAGCTAATGCTTTTCCTTGTTTGCTTCTATAATAATAAAAAACTTGTGAACCCCATGCACTTCTATTACCAGAAGCATTTTGGTGAATACTTAATAAATAATCACATTTATAGCTATCTATCTTCTTGACTCTTAAATACATATCATCTTGTTTAGAATAATGATGATTTCTTTTCGTCATATCATAATCACCATCTCTTGTTAAATAGACTTTAGCTCCACTTTTTTCTAATTCATCTTTCATTTTCAAAGCAATTTCTAAATTAATATTATCTTCATAATAACCATATTCAATAGCTCCATTATCAAAACCACCATGCCCTGCATCAATCACCACTTTTACATTTTTTAAAGATTTTTCATAAGCATCTACAGGAATCTCAAAGAAACACACACCAAAAGCAATCATTATAAGAAAAATTCTTTTCATAACATCACCGTTGTATTATATGTCAAAAAAAAGATATCATGATTTTTCATGATATCTAAAATTTATCCATCAAGTAGTTTCTAAAGGCCTCATTAACTTCTTTTTTATATTTTCTACCAATTTCTAATTCATTTTTACTTTCTTCATTAACCATATTAATATGATTTTTATCTATACGATAAATATATTTCATATTAATTGCATAACTTCTATGTATTTGAATAAAACAATGTGCTTGTTTTACTTGTTCCATAAATTTCTTCAAAGTCATTTTAACAGCATATTCATGTTCATATGTATGGATAATCAATTCATGAGCATAACATTCTGCATAGATAATATCATCACTCATTAATGTTATATATGCCATTTGATTTTTATTCATTCCCTTATTCAGTTCAAAAATCAATTTCATTTCATTTTTACATTCTTCATCGTAAAGTTGTTTAAAGACTTTAAAGTCATTATCAAGATGACTCTTTCTAATAAAGCATAACGCCTTTAATCCTTGGGTTTTAAAAATCAAACTACTTTTACTTGAAACAAAAACAATTTGTGAATCAAACTTTTCTTTGTACTTTTTCGCATAATCCACACCTGTCCCATTTTCAAATATCACATCTAAAAATAAAATATCGGGTACATGTTTTATCTGATCTAGATCAATCATTCCATGATAAACATCTACAACAGCATGGTATTCACTTTCTAATTTATTTTTTAAAGTTTCGCCAAACGCTCGATCATCATCCATAATCGTAAAATACATATTCACACACCCTTACTACACATATTTTATTCACTATAAATTATAGCATATTTTACCCCCCCCCCCCGCATCTTTTTTATTTTTATATTTTTTATGTTTTTTTCCAAAAAACGCCTTAGAAGGAATTTATATAGACTTAAAAAGGAGCATTATTGAACACGAAGATATTTTTTTACTATGTCTAGTTCTTCAATATAAATACAATGGTTTATTTTATTTTCTTTAACATCTTGATAACATTTTTCAAAATCCAACCATTTAACTTCACTTACTTCATGATCAACAAAAACAAAATCTTTTTCTTCTAAATCTTTCCATAAAACAAATATTTTACTTACTTGATTATCTTTAAATAAACGACCATGAAAAATTTCTTCAAAATGAAATCTACGATTTCCACAATCAATCAATTCACTTTCCCTTACAACAATTCCTAATTCCTCTTTCAACTCTCTTACCGCCGATTGGCCATAGTTATCCCCTGCAGGAATATGTCCTGCACTTGAAATATCATAACAGCCAGGAAACGAATCTTTTTGTTCACTTCTTTTTTGTAATAATATTTGTATTTTATTTTCTTTTTTTCTTAAGATCCAAACATGAGCTGTACGATGTAAGATTCCTTGTTGATGTGCAATTTTTCTTTCTACTGTCTTTCCTGTTGGATTTCCTAATTCATCGCATATATCTAAAATTTCCATTTTATCATCTCCATTAAAATCATATTATCATCTTTCTTTACATTATAAAACGAGATGTTTAAAATAGATACGAAAAGAGGTAGAACAAATGAATAAATGTTGGTGCGGAAGTGGCTTGGACTATGAAGTTTGTCACCGCGAATTTGACAAAAAAATTAATTATTACAAAAAAAGAGGAGTGATGACACCTCCAAAATCAATGATTAAAAATCAACAACAAATTGAAGGAATCAAAAAAGCAGCTGTTGTAAATAATGGGTTATTAGATCATATCGAAAAGAATATAAAAATTGGTATGTCGACTGAAGATATCGATGTACTTACAAGAGAATATTTAAAGGAACACAATGCACATTCTGCTGATTTAAATTATGAAGGCTATCCTAAAAGTATTTGTACATCTATTAATGATGTCGTTTGTCATGGAATTCCTTCTTCTGATGTTATTTTAAAAGATGGGGATATTATTAACGTTGACGCTACAAGTGAATTAAATGGTTACTATGCTGATGCCTCTCGTATGTTTATGTTAGGTAATGTATCTGAAGAAGCTAAAAAGCTTGTTAAAGCCACAAAAGAAGCGATGTATGAAGGGATGAAAGCTATCAAGCCATGGAAAAGTCATATTGGAGATATCGGTAAAGCAATTCAAAGATATGCACATATTAATGGCTATAGCGTCGTTGAAGAATTCTGTGGTCATGGTATTGGAATGACCATGCATGAAGATCCTTATGTTTTCCATTTTAAAACAAAAGAAGATACTGTTTTGATTGTTCCAGGAATGGTTTTTACAATTGAACCAATGCTTAATCAGGGAACAAGACATGTTCACTTAAATTATAATGATGATTGGACAGTTTATACAGATGATGGAAAACTTTCTGCTCAATGGGAACATACTTTCCTTGTTACAGAAGATGGTGTAGAAATTATTTCTAAGTAAAAAGTCAGACTTTTCTGACTTTTTATTATGCCATTTTTTCCATTATTTTTCTTTCTAACAAACGACTATTTAAAACATAATCACATACTAAATGATCGTAACATGACTTACAAATATAATTTCTAACAACAAAATACTTATTCCTATCAACTTCAATTAATTCCTCAGCAGAAAACTTTCTTAAACAGTTTCCACAATAATCATCCATACCTGCTATAACATCACTTTCATATCCATCACACCAATAAACACCATTTTTACACGCCATAATTATTTTCTTACATGCATTCAAGCCAATTTCTTCATTTTCAAACATCTCAATTGCTTCTTTAACAACAGAATTCATACCAAGCCCTATACGATGACATCCCATAATAACCATCTCCTTTTTAATCATTTTATCATGATGTTTTTATCTTTTCATTGGATAAATAATCCAATAAGATTGACAAACTGTTATATACTGTTTGTAGATGAAGGGGGTTTATCATGCGCATTATTATCAATCACTCATCAATGATTCCAATTTATGAACAAATTGTTGATCAAATAAAAAAACAAATCAATGACCATATTCTTCAAGAAAATGATCCTTTACCTTCTGTTCGCTTACTTTCAAAAGAATTAAGAATAAGTGCACTTACTGTAAAAAAAGCATATGACACTTTAGAAGAAGAAGTTCTTACTAAAACAATTCATGGAAAAGGAACATTTGTCCTTGCTGTAAATAAAGATCTTTTAGAAGAAGCTAAAAAAGAAATTGAAGAATATTTAGAAAAAGCTTTGCAAAAAGCAAAACAAAGTGGAGTGAGTCACAAAGAAGTTAAGGAATTATTAGAATTATTAATGGAGGAATAAATTTTATGTTAAAAGTTAATCATATTCAAAAAAATTATTCACATTTTAATTTAAATTGTTCTTTTGATGTACCCAAAGGCACGATTACAGGAATTATTGGTAAAAGCGGTTCAGGAAAAACAACCTTATTTAAATCTATTTTAAATTTAATTCATTTAGATTCTGGTTCTATTTCTATTTTAGATACAGATTATCAAAATGTTGATAAAAACAAGATTGGTTGTACTCTTGCTAATATTTCATTATGTGAATATTTAAAATTAAAAGATTTAATTAAACTATTAGAAAATACTTATCAAGATTTTGATCTTGATTACTTTATACAAAAATGTAAATACTATCAATTTCCTTTAGATGAAAAAATCAATGAATTTTCAACTGGAATGAAAGCTAAACTCAATGTTTTGATTGCTTTATCACATCATAGTCAATTTCTTATTTTAGATGAACCTACTAATGGTTTAGATATTCTTGCTAGAGAAGAAATTATTGATCTGATTAGAGAATTTATGGATGAAGATGAAAATCGTTCAGTTTTAATTAGTTCACATATTTCTTCTGATTTAGAAGGTTTATGTGATGAAATTTATATACTTGATAAAGGACAATTTATTTTTCAAGAAACAACTGATTGTTTACTTGATCAATATGGTTTATTGAAATTGACGGATGAACAATTTAAACAAATAGATTCTTCCTATTTCTTAAAAACAAAGAAAGTTTCTTATGGTTATGATGTTCTAACAAACCAAAAACAATTTTATCAAGAAAATTATCCAGAAATTATTATTGAAAAGAATAATTTCGATACTTTATTTTCAATGATGCTAAGGGGGTGAATAAAATGAAAGGATTATTTTATAAAGATTTTTGTTATATCAAAGAAAGTAAATTTTTACTTGTATTCCTTGTTGTCTTTGGTTTTGGATTTTCTTATTTCTATAAAAATCCAAACTTTGTATTAGGTTATTTTAGTATATTTCCTAGTATTATGCTAATGTCTACTTTAAGTTATGATAGCTATAATCATGGACTTACAACATTATTTACACTTCCCATTAATAGAAAAGACTATTTAAAACAAAAATATTTATTAGGTTTTATTCTTGGTATATTCTTTTTAATTATTGCTTCTACAAGCTATTATCAAATAGAACATTCTTTTAAATTTATAAATAGTGACTTTATCCAAGGATGTTTTCTTATTTTGATCTTTTCATATTTAGTGATTGGATTTGCTGTACCAGTAGGTGTTTATTTTGAAACTCAAAAAAGTCAATTAGCCATGATTATTGTCTTTGGTGGTTTATTTCTTATTACATTTATTCTTTATTTCATTATTCAACTTATTGGTTTTAATGTAGAAACACTGCTTGATTTTTATATTGAAAATCAACTATCACTTGTTTGTATACTCTGCACTTTCTTTGTAGCTTTCATTAATTATCTATCTTGTAAAATCAGTTTAAAACTGATCAATAAAAAAGAGTATTAAAAAACTTGTTTGTCATTTAAACAAACAAGTTTTTCTTTTATAAATCACAAATTCCTTTACCCTCACCATAAATATCATACCAATCACTATTAAAATCATTCACTGCTTTTTCAATACTTGAATATTTTTATAAAATTTCGCCATTTGTCTCAATAACTTTCTTATACCAATAAAACGAATCTTTTGGATATCTTGAATAATCTCCATTACCGTTATCATCTTTATCAATATAAATAAGTCCATAACGCTTTTTCATTTCTCCTGTACTTGATGAAATAATATCAATAGGAGCCCACATCATGTAACCTTTTAAATCAATACCATCTTCAACTGCCTTCTTCATCTCAATAATATGTTTTTTTAAATAATCAACTCGATAATTATCATGAATCTTTTTATCCTCGTCCATTTCATCAACTGCCCCTAATCCATTTTCTACAATCATCAAAGGTATTTGGTAGCGATCATATAACTTATTAAGTGTATATCTTAGTCCTTCTGGATCAATTTGCCATCCCCATTCACTTGATTTTAAATATGGATTTGTGACACCACCCAATAAATTACCCATGGATTTTTCTAAACCTTCTTGGCAAGAAATACAATTAGACATATAGTATGAAAATGAATAAAAGTCTACACATCCATCTTGCAAAATATCATCATCATCTTTTTCTTTAATAATATTAATCCCATTCTTTTTAAAATAATCTTTAATATAATATGGATAATATCCTTTAACCTGTACATCTCCACAGAAATCATTAAATAAATGGTCTGTATTTTGAACTAACAACATGTCTTGCGGATGACAACTATATGGATAAAGTGTTACATGAGCAATCATACAACCTATTTTAAAATTTTTATTAATACTGTGTCCTATTTGAACGGCTCTTGCGCTTGCTAAAAACACATGATGTAATGCTTGATAGCGCATTTGCAAATCATCATAAGGATTCGTATAATCTTCTGTTTTTTCATGGTATATTCCAAGAACTTCTAAATTTCCCATAGGTATACAAGCAAAATTAATTTCATTAAAAGTTATCCAATATTTCACTTTATTTTTATATCTTTTAAAAACAGTAGTTACATATTTCAAATATAAATCTATTACTTTTCTATTTAAGAAACCTTGATATTTTTCCACTAATAAATATGGCATATCAAAATGATGAAGGGTTACTAACGGTTCTATTCCATATTTTAGACATTCATCGAAAATGTTATCATAAAATTTTAATCCTTCTTCATTTGGTTCAGCTTCTTCACCTGTTGGATAAATTCTTGACCACGCAATCGACATTCTGAAAACTTTAAAACCCATCTTCGCAAATAAAGCGATATCCTCTTTATAATGATGATAAAAATCAACTGCCTCATGACTAGGATAATTTTTTTTAGGGTCTATATTTTTTGTAAAACTACGATTTATTTCTAACGATCCTCCTGTTAGATGATCTGATATACAATCACCTTTATTTCCTTCCTGATATCCACCTTCTATTTGATTAGCGGCTGTTGCGCCACCCCATAAAAAATTTTCATTTAACATTATCATTACCTCTATGCTTTTGCAATCAATGCAATGTTGTGATCATTTACATTTGTGTTAATATCAGAATAATCCTTGGTATTAGTAACAATGACAGGTGTTTCTAAATTATACCCTTCTTGTAAAATATGTTCTATATCAAATTCCACAAGTAATTGACCCTTAGTAACCCTATCACCTTGATGAATATATGATTTAAAATATTTTCCATTCAATTGTACAGTATTCATACCTATATGAATAAGTATCTCACATCCACCATCACTAACAATTCCTATAGCGTGCTTGGTTGGAAATAAGGTCACAACTGTTCCATCAAAAGGTGCATAAACCTTTCCTTCTGAAGGAATAATAGCAATACCTTTCCCTAATACTCCTTGAGAAAAAGCATCATCTTTTACTTGACTAAGTGGTATTTTTTCCCCTTTAATTGGTTGTACAATTTCTTCACTTACTCCTCCTTTTCCCACACTGTCTTCTTGATCATCTTTATAAAAAACATACGCCGCAATAAATGTTGGAATAATTGCAAATGCAGAAGCAATTACACATTGAATCATTGCTGCTCCCGTACCATTTTGTGGAAACATTGCTGGCATTTCAAATATTCCCATTCCTGCCATTTGTTGATATTTTAAGCCCGCAAAAGCTGCATATGCTCCAGATAAAGCTCCGCCAATGCATGAAATAATAAACATTGGTAATCTTTGAAGGGTAATACCATAAATAGCTGGTTCAGTAACGCCAAACACTCCTGAAATTATTGCTGGAAAACATAAAGATTTTAACTTCTTTTGTTTAGTTTTTAAGAATATAGCAAGTACAACTGCTGTTTGAGAAAATGCAACAAATGCTTGTAAAGAAAGAATAGGATCTGGATGTCCTGCTGCCAAATTCATAATAGCCAAAACAATAAAAGTAATATGTACTCCAAACACTACGAACACTTGCCATAAACCACCAAAAACTATTCCTGCTAAAACAGGACTAATAGAATAAATATTTAAAATTCCATCACTTAGCCATCCAGCCACAGTATTAGCAACAGGACCAATAATCATATATCCTAATATTGTACTTATTAAAATAACAATCATTGGTGTTAAAAATGACTTAATAACATCAGGAATGAATTTGTTTAGCATTCTTTCCATTGGTGCAGCAACAGCTACAGTAAGAATAACTGGTAAAACTGTTGATGTATAGCTTACATTCATTTTAAAATTCAAAATCAATAAATCTGTTCCATTAATAGTTGGATAACATAATGCCAATCCTATAACCATACCCACAAAAGGCGTAAGCTTAAACTTCTTTGCAGATGTATATCCTATAACAACCGGAAAGAAATAAAATACACTATCACCAATTGCATCAATTAAAGTATATAAACCACTTGTACTACTATAAAGTCCTGTAAAACTTAAAATTGTATTAAGACCTTTAATCATTCCACAAGCACATAGCATTCCTATAACTGGCATAAATATAGAACTTACTAAATCAACAAACTTATCTTTTAAACTTGTTTTATTTTTTGTTTCTACAACTTCGCCATTTAATCCTAGTTTTGGTAAAATTGTTTCATATACATCTCCGACATGATTTCCTATAACAATTTGATACTGTCCAGCAGTATGCATAACTGTAATAATTCCATCATGAGATTTTAAAGCTTCATCATTTGCTTTTGCTTCATCTTTTAATTGAAAACGTAATCTTGTTACACAATGCGTTAAAGAAATAACATTTTCTTTACCACCAATATTCTTAATAATAAAATCCACTAATTCTTCATATTTAACCATTTTTTTACCTCCGTCTCTTATCATTAGTTGATATGAATCGAGGTTAAGCCAACTTAATGTTACCATCCTATTTAGTTATCTACACTTTTTCATTTCATTCCCCCTTTGGTTTTATGTACAACTCTATGAACATGGATTGTCAGATATACAATTTCATCTTCTTGTAATGTATAATTGTATTTCTTTTCTAAAAAATCTTTAATTTTTAATACACATTCATAACTTGTACAATATTTATCTTTAACCACATCTAATAATTCATTTTCTTCATCTTCATTGAATTGATTATCCTTCAACAATCGTAAAGCAAAGAACTTTAGATGCGTAATAAAGCGATAATAATAAACATTAGATGTATCAAACTCTGCATGAAAATGATATTTAACTATTGTCATTATTTCTTGAATCACTTTTGTTACTTGAAAAATATGATCCATATTATCTTCATCTAATTCAACGTTTACAATATGTAAAGCAATAAATCCTGCTTCATCGTCAGGTAATTGAATATGAAACTTATTTTTTATTAACTCTAAGGCACGTAAACCAATATCATATTCTATTTCATAAAAATTTTTAATATCCCATAATAGCGGATTAGAAATAGTCATTCCTTCTCTACATCTTTTTATAGCAACATATAAATGATCACTTAAAGTAATAATGACATTATCCTTGAATTTCTTAGCAAACTCTAATTTTGCCATATTTATGATTTCACTAGACAATTCCAAATATTCCAATGGTACATCTTTCAATAATTGTTCGAAGCGTGAGTATTCGCCACCGCCTTCTAAAATAAACGTTTGATTTATAGACATCTCATCAATTTCCATTCCAGGACGTTTTTTAAAAGCTATTCCCTTACCACACACAATCTTTTCTTGCTGATTTTCATCATCAATTACAACAGCATTGTTTGTTAATATTCTTTTAATAATCATCTGTATACCTCCATAAAAATAAAAACCTATTTACACACAAAAACACTCTTGTGTGTAAATAGGTTAAGCTTGACTAAACAATTACCATCCTAATTACAAGTCTATGATAGCACTTTCTTTTTTACTTGACAATACAATTTTAAAATAACTTTAGTTAACTTTACATAATTAATTTTAATTTTATAAATCACAAATTCCTTTACCTTCTCCATAAACATCATACCAATCACTATTG